>Ga0209172_10000066_pt1 | contig 303807 bp, 245 predicted proteins | sample LarsenN4metaG_FD_184113 | JGI IMG/M metagenome (GOLD analysis project Ga0209172, IMG submission 184113) | Hot spring sediment bacterial and archeal communities from British Columbia, Canada, to study Microbial Dark Matter (Phase II) - Larsen... ... | reverse complement strand
AGATACGCGGGTTCGGGCTCCTGGCGATTCCAGTCATCTGAATCGCTCTGTGCGTCGGAGGTCCAGGCAAGCCAGGCATTGCAGTTGGCGCACTGTTCCGAAGACGCGTATCGCCCTGCACCCGGCCCCATGCTGCGTTCGGTGCCGCCACAGAACGGGCAAGCGGCGAGCTCTGGTCTAGCCAGCGGCTTCTCGCCCAGCACGTGCGCGCTAATGCGCGCATACTTCTCGCCAGCAACGTGCCGCACTGTGATCCGCTTGGTCGTGGCAAGTGCGCCAGCGGTTGCGAGTGTGATCGCCTCGTCAACAGTTAGCGGAACGTCCACGTTGCTGCGCTTGCGCCACCAGGATTCGGCTTTGGCGCGGGCATAGCCGGAATGCTCGAAGCAAATCCACTCCGACTGGTACTTGTGCCATCCGATGCAGTAATCCACGCGCATCGTTGGCGGCGCATCCGGATCGTGGTGCTTGGTATGGAAGCGATACTCCACGCCCTGAACGTCGAAGTCGGTCTCGGTGACCTGCCCACTCAGAACGCCGAGGTTATCGGCACTGGCTTCGTGCTTAGCCTGCTCCCGGCTGAACTGGTGCCCACAGTGTGGACAGACCAGGTAGCCGGTCGCAAGAACGGCTTGGCAGCCAGGGCATTCCTTTGCCGGGGCGGTGCCGCCGTTGCCGGCGACGGGATCGGCGATCTTGATCTGGTCCACCGGGCCGTGCCGAAGCACGTTGCCCCCGAAGTCCAGCACGAGGCAGTCGGCCTTGCCTTCGTGCAGGCGGAAGCCCCGGCCGACCATCTGGTAATAGAGGCCCGGCGACATCGTCGGGCGCAGCAGGGCCACGCAGTCGATGTTGGGCGCGTCGAAGCCGGTGGTCAGGACGTTGACGTTGGCCAAGTACTTGAGCCGGCCGGCGCGGAAGTCGCCCAGCAGCTTGTCGCGCTCCGAGCCGGGGGTGTCGCCGCTGACGAAGCCGCAGGTCTGGCCGTGCTCTTCCTGGAGCACCTTGGCGATGTGCTCCCCGTGGTGGATGCCGGCGGCGAAGATCAGGCAGCTTTTCCGCTGGGCGGTCTGCTGCATGATTTCGCCGCAGGCGGCGCGGACCAGGGCGTCCTGGTCCATCGCGTCTTCCAACTCATCGGCGACGAACTCGCCCCCGCGGACGTGGACGTTGCTGGTGTCAGCCTTTGTCGCCCCGGCTTTGCTCCGTAGCGGGCACAGGTAGCCGTCGCGGATCAGTTCTTTGATGCCGACTTCGAAGCAGACCGCGTGCAACGGTCCCTCTTCGGTGCAGATCGGCCCAGACTTCATGCGGAACGGCGTAGCCGTCAGGCCAATCACCCGCAGGTGCGGGTTGAGCACGCGGGCCACCTGGAGGAACTGGCGATACATGCCGTCGCCGTCGGGCGGGATGAGATGGGCTTCGTCGATGAGAACCAGATCGAAGGCGCCCAGTTGCTCGGCACGCTGATATACCGACTGGATGCCGGCGACGGTGACGCTGTAGCCCAGGTCGCGGCGCCCCAGGCCGGCGGAGTACACACCCACGCCGACTTCGGGGCAGACGCGGCGGAGCTTGTCCACGGCCTGTTCGAGCAGTTCCTTGACGTGGGCGAGGACCAGCACGCGGCCGGACCAGCGCGTCACCGCGTCTTTGCAGATGGTGGCGATGACCGGGGTCTTGCCGCCGGCCGTGGGGATGACGACGACGGGGTTGTCATCTCGCTCCCGCAGGTGGCGGTAGACGGCGTCCACCGCGGTCTGTTGGTAAGGTCTCAGTTCCATGAAGCCGCCTTGAGTTGCTGGTCCGTGGCGATGTCCAGGCCCTGCGGGCAGGTGCCCCGTTCCCAGATGCGAACGACGACCTTGCCACCGCAGACCACCTGGGCCTTCTGGGTCAGCAGCCAGACGATCTGGGCGTCATCGACGTAGGCACCGCCGTGCTCCAGTGCATCGAGTAGCGCCTTGAGCGTGTTGTCCACATCGCGGCGCCGGCGATCCGGCGGGTACAGGTCGGCGCTGACGCACAGGCGGCCGGCCATCGGCCTGGCCCCGGCCGCCGCCAGGATCGCGCAGACCGCTTGGCGGAATGCGCGACCCTGGCGGCTGATGACCGTCCTCCCGCGGAAGACGCGGAAGTAGTGGTTGACCGACGGCGGGTAGGGAAGCTCGAAGGTGAACATCACCGCCTCCACGGCGGCGTCGCCGTTGTCGCCTGCGCGGGCGTGGCGCTGGTGGGCGCTGCCTCGCGCTTTGAGTAGCCCTTGAGTTCATTGGTCAACTCGCCGGTGTCCTCGCGCTTCTTGACCTTGACGTGGACGACCAGGGGGATGTTGTGCAGCTCGACACTGTCCTGGGGCGTCATCACCCCGCAGGCCCGGCAGATGGCCGACAACTCGCCCTTAGCAATCTGCACCGTGGTCGGGTTGGGGTTCTGGAGGTTCAGCCGCGCCCAGAGGTAGCGGCCCTTGTACGGACCATCGAGCACCTGGAAGGCCAGTTGCAGGTACTGGCCCTGCCCGCTCTTGGTGGGCTTCATCTCCGATTCGGTGATCGCGGCCAGGTACTTGCCCGGCGGGATCGCCTCGAAGTCGGCGCTGGGTTCGACGGTGTTGGCGTTGAAGTTAAGCGTTGCCATTGGATTCTCCTTGGCTGGTGGTGTGATGCGTTTCGAGAGCCGCCATGAAGTCCGCCCACGAGAGCGGCAGGTCGGCCTTGATTCCGTAACGGTTCTTGGCGACGCAGGCCGGGCCGCCGACGGCGCGGAGGATGCGCTCGCCACCGTCCTTGCCCAGGGCCACGGCGGTGGTCCGCTTGCGGTTGAAGCCGGATTCCTCGGTCTGCGTCCTGATCTTGAGCGTGGCGAACAGCACAGCGTCGCACCACTCGCACATCAGCGCGGCGGCGTGTTTGTTCAGCCGCGGCGAGTAGCGGTCGTAAGCGTTGGCTTCGGGGTCTTCGAACTTCTCGATCTTGGCGTGGGCGATGAGCAGGACCGCCATGCCGCGGTCGTTGCGCAGGGCCATCAGCCGGTCGATGACTTGGCGCCAGCCGGTGAGGGCGTGGATGTAGCCCTTGCCGTAACCGCCGTCGGCCTTTTCGATGGAGGTCACGCCGTACTTGCGGCACACGTCGTCCCAGATCAGCCGCTCCAGCCAGTCCAGCGAGTCGATGACGACGGTCTGGAAGTCATGCTTCTCCGCCGCCAGTTCGCCCAGGGCGGCGACGACATCCTCCAGCGACTTGGCCAGGGGGAACTTGGCGCAGTTGATCTGGTCGAGGCCGTCTTCGGTTTGCACGAAGATCGGCGCCGGCGCCTGGCTGGCAAACGTGGACTTGCCGATGCCCTCCGTCCCGTAGGTCATGATCCGTGGCGGCATGGGACGTTTGCCGGTTTGGATTTGCGATAAGAGCTTCATGTCCGGTCTCCTTTGGTTGGCTTCTGTAAAAGGCGGCGAGCGCGGGCACAGGGAGTCCGACCGCCGAGGCACCGCGGCGGTACGCCATCCCGCCGCCCGCCGCCGAGTTGTCCGTGGTTAGATGGAGTCGAAGACGCGGGTCTCTTCGTAGCCGCTGGGCCACTCGCCCTTGGCCTGGCACTCCCGCAGCCGCGCGATGGCCGCTTCGTTCTCGCGCTGGGCGGCGGCCAGGGAGTCGTCATGGAAGCGCCAGACCCCGCAGCGGAACGGCTCCTTCTTCTCGATAGCGATGAGGTGGACGGGGAAGAGTTCACCCCCGCGGACGACGGAGAGCACCGCGCGATAGAACGCCATCTGGTGCGCGTAGCCGTAGCGGCGGGCGTCGGCCTCGAAGTAGGTCAGGTCATCGCAGGTCTTGAGGTCCACGATTCCGCCACCGCTTGGCGGGCTGAAATAGTCGAGGCGAACCTGGCAGGGGATGCCGCAGTACTCGGCGCGGCAGACGCGCTCGGCGACGCCCTGGGTGAGGAAGACGAAGGCCAGTTCGTGTTCGCGGGCGCCGGCGTTCATCGCTTCGACCAACGCCACCTGCTCGCTGGTGAGCACCGGCTTGCCCTGGAGCGCGGCCCACTCGGCGAATGCCTTGGTGGCGGCGCCGAACGGCTCGCCGGTGCGCGGGTTGATCGGCCCGCCGATGGCGTACTCCGCCTCGAAGCGCTCGCGGCCTTCGAGGATCAAGGTGTGCGCCGCCCGCCCGACCTGATAGGCCGGCCGGTCTTCATCCTGGATCAAGCCAATCTTCTTGCGGTGGTAGAGCAGCGGGCAGCGGCGGAAGTCGCCGAGTTGATGGCTGCTCAGGTACTCGCTGGCTTTGGCGTGGTACGTCTCCGCGCTCTCGCGGATGAGGAAGTCGGTGCCTTGCGTGTTCATCGGTTCGCTCCTGTAAGGCCTGCCCTTCGGGGCTGGCGTCTACAGGTTGTTTGCCGCTCGACCCCTCCCGTCGGCGGGGACAAACGAAAGTCATATGCCCGGCATGTGCCTCTGATATGCCCGTCATGTCCCCGCACTTCGTGCCTCACCTGCCCGGCAGATGACGAGCATGTGAGTCCGCTCGCTCATGCCCAACGCTAGAGAAATGTCCCCGGCGCCGGTCGGAGGATGCCCGCGTGGATTACACGAAAGGGCACACGATGCGGCACAACGAATACGACGGCTTGTTGGAGGAGTGGAAGGTTCGCTTGATGGTCAGCCGGGCGCGGCGCCTGGGCTTCCGGCCCGACGAGATCGACGACGCCATGCAGGACACGGTGCTCGACGTGCTCGCCTTCCGGTTCGATCCGGCCAAGGCCAACGGCGCCAGCGAGGCCACGGCGCTCACGGCGGTCATCGACAATCGCCTGCGCATGGTCCGCCGGGCCTGGCGGCGCTACCAGAAGCACGTCGAGGCGCTGCGCGTCGAGTTGGGCGTGGACGAGGCCCGCGACCGTTGGCCCGAGCCGGTCGAGGACGAGACGGCCCTCCTGGTCCTGGACGTGCGCGAGGCGCTGGCCCTGCTCTCACCCAAGGAGCGGCGGCTCTGCCGGGCGCTTCTGGCCGGCCAGACGCGGGCCGATGTAGCGCGGCATGCGGGGCGGGATTGGCATGCCGCGGCCCGCGCTTTGGTCCATGTTCGCCGGCGTTTTCAAGCCCTGGGGCTGGAGGGGTGGGTGGCCTGATGAAAAGACGCCGAAGCAGCCCGGAGCCGATTGCCACGGTTCAAAGTGACTGCCAAGATCAGGTTGGGCAGGATGGCCTGTTGGCCCGCCCCCTGTCGCTGGCGTGGATCACGGACGAACTGGTCGCCGAGACTCGCCAGGTCTTGGGACGGGCTTACGGGCAGGAACTGACCGATGCGGACGCGGTTGAAATCCTGACCAACGTCAAGCGCCTCGCCGACACCGTGTTGCGGGCCGAGGTCGCCAAGCTGAGGGTCAAGGCATGAACGTGGTCATCTGGGCGCGTGTTTCTTCCCGTGAGCAGCGCGAGGGTTACTCTATCGACGCGCAGCTTCGCTTCTGCCGGGAGCGGGCCACGCGCGAGGGCTGGACCGTTGCCCGCGAGTTCGTGGTTGCCGAGTCGGCCAAGCGCGGCGCCGAGCGGCTGGCCTTCAACGAGATGTACAAGTGGGTGCGCAGCAACGCCCGCAAGCTCTCCATCAACGCGATCCTCGCCCACAAACTCGACCGTGTGTGCCGCAATATCCGCGACGCGGTGCGGCTCCAGGAGTTGGAGGATACTTGCGGCGTGAAGCTGTCCTTCGTGGACAACCAGTTCGGCCCCGGTGCCGCCGGCGCCCTGTCGTTCAACGTCATGGCCGCGGTGGCGCAGTATTACTCGGACAATCTCCGCACCGAGGTGCTCAAGGGCATCGACGAGAAAGTCCGCCAGGGCTGGCCGGCCGGCCTGGCGCCCTTTGGCTATATGAACGTGCCCGACAAGGAGCAGCCGATCCAGGTCCACCCCGAGCGATCCAAGGCGGTCCTCCGCATCTTCGAGTTGTACTCAGCCGGGGATATGACTTTCGAGAAACTCACCGAGCAACTTGCGGCCGAAGGCTACGTCTATCGGCCCAGCCAGCCGCAGTTCAGCCGCACGACGCTCTCCTACATCCTCAACAACCGGATGTACATCGGCGAGATCGTCTGGCGCGGGAAGGTGTACCACGGCAAGTTCCAGCCGCTGGTGTCCCGCAACCTTTTCGAGGAATGCCAGGCCATCCTCCAGGGCAAGAACCGGCGGCTCTCCACGCCCAACCACTACCTCGCCGGCGGGCTGTTCCGCTGCTCGCACTGCGGGCAGGGCCTCACCGGGGAGCGGATCAAGAAGGTGCTCTCCGACGGCACGGTCAAGTACTTCACCTATTACCGCTGTGCGAATAACCACCCCGGCCCGGAGCATCCCCGCGTCCGCTGGCGGGAGGAAAAGCTGGAGCAGGCCGTCATCGACGAACTCGCCAAGCTTCAGATCGGCGACCCGGAGGTGCGGGCGTGGTTCCGCAAGTCGCTGGAGACGGCCTTCGCCGACCTCACCCGGCTGGCCAAGTCCAAGCGCGACTGGCTGCTCAAGCGTCGCTCGGAACTCAAGGGGATGCAGGATCGGCTGCTGACGGCCTTCCTGGGCGGGTCCATCGACGAGGCGGCGTTCAACGCGAAGCAGGTTGCCCTCAAGTGCGAGGCGGCGGAGGTGGAGAAGAACCTGGAAGAGCAGGCGGAAATGGACCCCGCGGCCGGCCGGGCGGCGCTGACGGTGTTCGATTTCATGCAAGAAGCGGCCACGCGGTGGGCTGGTTCAAAGCCACCCGAAAGACGCGCGATTCTGGAGTCGGTTTGTTTGAACCGGCAAGCGAACGACGTAAGTCTTGAACTGACAAAAAGAAAACCCTTCGACTTGTTCGTCGAAGGGTCTCTTTGCCAGTCAAGTCGGGGTGACTGGATTTGAACCGAGGCTTTACCGGCGCTGTTGCGGTGTGGGGGGCGAGACGCCTGCGTTACGTGGGGCGGGGCGCAGCGGAAACGTACGTGAACGACTTGGGCGTGGCGAGAGACCGAGGGGCGTTGCCCTGTCGGGCCAACGCTCGGTCGAAGGTGACAGTGAACGCGGGTGCGATGTTGGCGGAGAGGGGCGTGCGGGTGGGTTCGCAGTTGCGGGGGAAGTTGTGCGAGCCATTCAGGCTCGAGACGAGTGTTTGGGGGCAGCGGACCGGGGCCGGCGCTGCGCTCTGACCCCGGCTACTAGTCTTGCAGGCTTTCAGCCTGATACCGAAAGCAGACTTGGCGGGTGTTAAGCTGTCGGGACAAGGCTTGGGTGAACTCATCTGGGGTCGTGGGTTTTCGCGATTCTGGATTTAGTTCTTGCTACTGGGCATGCGCAGTGGCTATGGTGCATTGATCGATGTGGCGGTGTTCCGCCAGGCGGGAGTTTCTGGAGAGTCCTCAGACGCAGGACGATCATGAACTCCCGTTTACTTCCCGTCCTTGTGGCGGCCGTCAGCGTTTTTTTGTTTCAACCTGCGCAGGCGGCGGTCATCGTCACAGCCGGCAGTACGTTCAGCGTGGCTTCGCAGGCGGGCGTGCCGGCGACGGGGACACATTTTCATTCGGACCATGCGGGCGCATTGGGGAACCCGGCGGATAAGGCCGAGGTGGGTTCGCTGATCGGGCAGTTGGCGCTGATGGAGGAGTGCCGGGGGCTGTCGGAGTTTAATCTCGCGGGGCTGACGGCGGGCACGGCGACGCTGACGTTTCGGGTGGATCGGCTTGGGGGGTTGTTCCTGGGGCAGAATAGCTTTCCGTTCATCGGGACGATCGGCGTGCGCGCGTATACGGGCAACAACGCGGATGATATTGCGGATTATTCGGGCGTGACGCTGGTGCCGGCGGTGGGGAGTTTTAGTACGTCGGGGCTGAGTATTGGGGATGTGCAATCGTTTGATGTAACAGCGCTCTACAACGCGCAGTTGCTGGCGGCGGCGCCGGCGCTGGGCTTTCGCCTGCAGACGGCGCCGGGCACGGTTACGTTAGGCGGGGCTTTTACGTTTGATACGTTCAATTTGACGGTGATTACCGAGGAGGAGCCGGGCGAAGCGCCCGAGCCCGGCACCCTTGCGGTGTTGTCGCTGGGCATGGTGGGCCTGGTGTGCCGACGGCGGGCGACAGTTGGATGATCAGAGGTCGAGGATGTAGCGGCATTTTTCGCGGTCGCCTTGTTGGTAGAGGGCGTTGCCGCGGGGGAGTTTGACGGTTTCGATGTAGCGGGCGCCGAGGCGTTCGCAGGTGCGGCGTGAGGGGGTGTTGTCGGGGTTGCAGGTGATGATGAGTTGTTTCATGCCGTGGGCGCGGGCGAGGGGGAGGAGGAGGCGGCAGGCGCGTTCGGCATAGTGGTGTCCGCGGACGGGGGGCAGGACGTGGTAGCCGATGTGGCCGAGATACATGAGGAGGTTTTCGTCGTGGCCGAGGCGGAGGCCGATGGTGCCGGCCATGGGGACGGCGGGGGGGGCGGGGTTGTGATCGGGGCGGAGGCGGAGCCAGAACATGTAGGCGGCGGCGACTTGGCGGGTGGGGTCTTCCTGCCAGCGGCCGCGGGGGTGCTGGTCGAGGAAGTTGAGGAGGCTGTCGCGGTTGGTCTTGGCCTGGGTGGGCATGTCGCGCTGGGTCAGCGGGTGCTGGCAGGAGGCGACCATGTCGTCGATGTAGCGGGCGTGGGGCTCGACGAGTTCGAGTTCGTGGTCGACCATGCAGAAGAGGCTGGCCGCATCAAGAAACTGGATAGGTGGCGGTACCGTGAGGCGCATAGAGAGATTCTAGCGTGCGACAAATGTTCATGCAGCGCCCGGGGGCGCGGGGTTTGCCCACGGGACCGATGGATTGAACCGCGGAGGCGCAAAGACGCGAAGGTGTTCAATGAGAAAGCATTCTTGCTTCGAGCTTCGCGGTTATAGCACATGTGGAGTTAAACCATGACACAAACAGAAATAACGGCGGCGATGACGCGGCATGATGAGCTGAGCGCGGCAACAACGCGACGAACCGACATGGCGCGCGAGCCCGGGCGATCGCCGGTGAACGTGAGGACGACGGAGCGCGCCTTGGCGGGGCTGGCGGGCGTGGGGCTGATTATCTACGGGCTGGGGCGGTCGAACGTTTTGGTTGGGCTGGGGTTGGCGGCGGCGGGCGGGGCGCTGCTGTATCGATCAAAGACGGGGTACTGCCCGCTGTACAACAAGATGGGCGTGAACACAGCGCGGCAAGGCAGTGCGACGGCGACGGACTATTTTGAACAGGGCGTGCACGTGCAGTGTGCGTACCTGGTGGCGCGGCCGGCGGCGGATCTGTATACGTTTTGGCGGGCGTTTGAGAATTTGCCGCGGTTTATGAAACACCTGGACCGGGTGGAGGCGTTGGGCGATACGCGGTCGCGGTGGACGGCGAAGGGGCCGATGGGGCAGAAGTTTTCATGGGTGGCGGAGATCATTCACGATCAGCCGAACGAATTGATTGCGTGGCGGAGCATGCCGGGGGCGGATGTGGACAACGCGGGGACGGTGAGGTTTATTGAGCGGGGCGAGGAGACGGAAGTGAGCGTGACGCTGGATTACATTCCGCCGGCGGGCGCGGTGGGGAAGGTAATCGCGCAGCTTTTTGGCAAGGAGCCGCACCAGACGATTGATGAGGATCTGCGGCGGTTTAAGCAGTTGCACGAGGCGGGGGAAGTGACGAGGGCGAAATAAATGGCCACAAAAGACACCAAAGACACGAAAGACATTTTGTGTCTTTGGTGTTTTTCGTGGCAATTCTTCTGTCGTCTGGCTTCTGGCTACTGGCTTCTCGTATAATTCGCTCGTTTTCTGACAGAGCAAGACGAGCCGAACCTATGGCCCAAGCCGACATCAGCATTGTGACCGATCAGCAGTTGCCGTTGATCGTGGAATTGTATAACCAGATTTTCCGTCCACCGGAGGCGGAGGATTATTTTCGCCGGCGTTTCCAGGGACGTTACAACGTGCTGGTGATGATGGCGGCGTTGGACACGCGGCCGGTGGGATTCACGATTGGTTTTGAGTTGAAGCCGTTCGTTTTTTACAACTGGCTGACGGGCGTGCACGGGGATTTTCGGCGGAAGGGGATTGGCCGGCAGCTGGTGGAGAGCCAGGCGGAGTGGGCGAAGCAGCACGGGTACGAGTACTGCCGGTTTGAGGCGTTGAACCGTCATCGGCCGATGCTGCACTTGGCGCTGGTGGCGGGTTATGACGTGGTGGGCACGCGGTGGGACTCGATGCGCAGCGATTTGCTGATCCAGTTTGAGAAGTCGCTTTTAGATGAACTGGCATGATGCGAGCCGTGGCGAGTTTTCTGCTGGCGGTGAGCGCGGCGCAGGCGTGGGCGCAGACGACGCAGCCGGATGCGATTGAGCAGCGTGTGCGAACGGTGCTGGCGGCGATGCGCTCGCCGGCGGCGAACGGGGTGTTGATCACGGAGCTGGGATCGGCGGCCGGCGGATCGATGGCGGCAGAGGCCGAGGCGCGGGAGGGGGACATCATCACGCATTATCAGGGGCGGCGGGTGAATACGTTTGAGGAATTGCGCGAAGCGGTGGCGGAGGCGATTGCATCAAAAGAGACGAACCCCAACGTGGCGGAGAAGGTGCTGCTGGGCGTGAAGCGCGGCGAGAAGGAGCTGGTGCTGCAGGTGCGGCGCGGGCCGCTGGGGTTGCGGGGCGTTAATGCACAGGCGGGCGTGCGGCTGGAGCCGAACCCGGTGGCGACGCCGCGCGGGGAATATAAGCTGCATTGGACGGACGTGCCGGCGGTGCAGAATGAATTGCTGGCGCCGGACGACAAGCGCACGTGGCTGCGGGTGGAGCGGGACGGGAAGTTGATCGCGGTGGAATCGCTGCAGTTGATGGTGATGGAGGGCGGGGTGTTTCAGCTGCAGGTGGGGCAGTATGTGATTGCGGAGGATGGCGAGGCGACGTCGCCGGCGATCACGACGGTGCGATTTGGGGCGGAGGCGGAGCGCGGGCCGGCGATGTTCGTGAGCCAGGCGCGGTTTGAGTTTGGTGATTCGCGATTGGTGGTGCGGAAGGGGAGCGCGTTCAAGTTGGACAGCACGGTGGAGCCGACGCGGAACGAGGCGGTGCCGGCGGCGGCGTTGCCGATGATTGCCGCGGCGCTGCCGCAGCGTGCAGACGTGGCGGTGCCGGTGAGTGTGTTCAGCGTGGACGATGTGAAGACGCGTGCGGGGTACATGCTGGTGACGCGGGGGGAACAGAAACTGGGCGAGAAGAAGGCGTGGCAGGTGGACCTGCTGTTGTTTGGCGTGCCGATCGAGCGTTATTGGTTGAGTGCGGCGCGCGAGATTTTGCGCGTGGATGTGCTGCCGGGGGTGGCGAAGAGCGCTGTGGCCGACAAGCGTGCGGCGTTTGCGGCGCGGACGGGTGAAGGACAACGCTGATGGCTGTTTTCAATTTGCTGGCGGAACCCGATCGTTACGTGCCGTGTTCGACGGAGAACATGCTGGTCGACCATGACTATCGCGCGTATTGGCTGCGGCACTTTGGCGAGCACTTCAACACGATTGTCAGACTGGCGATTGAGAATTACGGCGAAGCGGCGCGCGAGCGGGCGGCAGGGTGTCATGAGGCGCTGAAGAATGATCTGCGACTGATCGCGGAGAAACCGGACCGGCATGGGCGGCTGGACCTGCTGGTGCTGGACATGCTGCGGCAGGAGCGGCTGATTGAGTTTGGACTGCCTGACCCGTTTGAGCTGGCTAAGACGCGCGAAAATGAGGTGGCGCTGGCGCTTTATCCGCAGATTGTGGCGGAGCTGGATTCGCACCACAGTGAGGAGGAGGCGCTGCTGCTGGCGGTGGAGGGGATATTTGCGGGGAACATTTTTGATTTGGGTGCGGGGGCAACGACGAAGCTTTTTGCGCATGCGTCGCCGGACTTCATCGCCGTGCGTGATGGGCTGGGCGGCAAGCGGCCGTGGCTGGTCGATCATTACGAGGCGTTTGCGCGGCGCACGTTTGCCAAGGGGCATCGGAAGTGTGTTTTCTTTTGTGACAATGCGGGTTCGGACTGCCTGCTGGGCGTGATGCCGTTTTGCCGGCTGTTGGCGCAGCGCGGGACGCAGGTGTTGATCGCGGCGAACCGGTTGCCGGCGCTGAATGACATGACGGTGGCGGAGCTGCGGAAGATCATGCCGCGGTTGTGTGCGATCGATCCGGTGCTGAACGATTTGTATCGGCGTGGGCGGATTGCGGTGATTGATTCGGGCGGGGTGGCGCCGCTGATTGATCTGCGGGAGATTTCGGACGAGTTGAACGCGCACAGTGCGGATGCGGACCTGGTGGTGCTGGAGGGGATGGGCCGCGGGCTGGAGTCGAACTTTGAGGCGCGTTTCAGGGTGGATGCGCTGAAGCTCTGCATGATCAAGGAAGACATTGTGGCGCGGCGGCACAACGGGAAGATTTTTGACACGGTGTTTCGGTTTGACGCGGCGTGATTACTTGGATTTTTTGCCGTCGGTGTCGTAGCGGTAGGTGAGGACTTCGCGGGCTTTCTTCTTCACGCTGCCGGCGTGGTCGTCGTGGGTTTTGAGGCCAGCGCCGGCCTTGCCGAAGAGACGCTGCAGGTCTTGCACGGCGCTGGAGATCTTGATGCTGGTGTCGACGATTTCTTCGAGTTTGCGCTTGTCCTGGTCGGAGAGGCCTTTCTGGACGCGCTCTTTGCGTTGGATCTTTTTCTTGGTGCGGGGGTCGATATCGTCGACGACGATCTCGATGTATTCCTTGGCGGATTTTTCGATCGCGGCGATGGATTTGTCGTCGGCATCAAGGGCGCTGTCGATGACCGTGCCGGCGTGATCGGCGAGAGACTTGGCCATGGCTTCGGTCTTGGCGGTGGTGCTGGTGGCGGCGAGTTCGAGGACGTCGAGGCCGCTGAGGGATTTGGCGGCGTTGGCGATGCCGGGGAGACTTTTGCCGCGGGTGGCGTCTTTGACGCGATCGGCAGCGACGCTGCGTTCATCATTCCAGAGGGCGGAAAGCGCGGCGGGCCGGGCGGCGGGATCAACGATGGGCACGAGGTCGTGGTTGTCGCCGGTCTTGGGTTTGTAGCCGTTGATTTCGCTGCGCTTGATCAGCAGCGAGGTGGCGAGTGCAGTGGCGGCGTCTTTGTCGTTCTTGGTGGCTTTGGCGGCTTCGGCAAAGGCGTAGCCGGCGGGATCTTTCTGCTTGGTCTGCAGCAGGCATTCGCCTTTGATGTTGAGAAGGGCGAAGCGGTCGTAGCCTTCGGCGGCCTTGCCGGTGAGCGGGAGGACCTGGGCGAGTTGCTTCAGGCACTCCTGGTATTCTTTTTTGTCGTAGGTGGCGACGATCTGGGCCTGGGTGGGACGCTCGGTTTTTTCCTGGGCTGCGGCAACAGTCGCGAGCAACAGGACGCACGAGAATGCAAAAATTCGCATGGCGTTCCTCCGTAGTCTCTGGTTACAGAAGAACGCCATCGCGAAAGTTTCGTTGCAGCCGCGTTTTAGACGGCGGGCTTGGCATCAGCGGGCATTTCGTCCTTGATGTCTTCGAGCTCGGCTTCGTCGGCCATCCGGTCGATCTCGCGGAGCTGGCGGGCGACATAGTGGCGGGCAAGGATGACCAGCAGGAGGCTGATGAAGAGAACGATCGCCACGACGCTGAGGCTGATCATGAGGCGGTTGTCTTCGGCGGGTGACATGGGCGTGACGGCCTTGGCGAGGACGGCAGCGCCGGCGCCGATGTTCTTATCGCCGGCGTCGCGGAGGCCGGGCGAGGTGTAGGCGGTGGCCAGGGCGTTGCAGACCTGGGCGACGCCTTCGGCGTAGTTGCCGGTGTAGCGGACGGCGAGGGTCTTGGAGCCGGCATCGACCTGCACGGCGAGTTGCTGGCGGAGGGAGGCGATGAATTCATCGCGGCTGTCGTGGCCGGCGTATTTTTCATCGGGGCTGCGGAGGATTTTCCAGGCAGCGAGGGGGATGTCGCCCGTGCGGAGCGCTTCGCCCTGGCGGGTGAGCCAGGCGTTGAGCTCGGGGGCGGGCAGGTTGGCCGGCGGCGCGAGTTGCACCACGGCTTCGCTGCGGTAGAGCGGGTTGACGAACTTGTAGACGCCCAGGAAGACGCCACCGAGGATCATGATGACGAAGATCCCGACGGCGGCGACCGTCTTGAGGGCGTTATGGTCGGCGAGCTTGCGTGCCATGACCATTTCTTGTTTCTCCAGCAAGCGTTTGACTTGCTCCAGGCTTTCGCGCCGAAGCTTGAGCTGTTCTCGCTCCGCGGCCAGCTCTTCGCGGTTCTGCCCCATGGTCGCCATGGACTCGCGAACCTGTTTGCGATAGGCGCGAAGGTTGCGCGCCTGCCGCATCAAACGATCACGCTGCCGGCTGGTGTTGGCCAGACTGGCGGGTGATGCCTCAGTAACGGGCGCAGGCGTTGCCTGCCGGTCCTGCGCCGCCTCGAGTTGCTGCCTGAGTTCAATGTTCTGCGCTTCGAGCGCGGTACGGGCCAGCGTGGCGTCATCGATGCGACGCTGGGCTTCATCCTGGATGGCCACGAGCTGGAGGGTCATCTCGCTGCGCTGGGCCATGAGTTGTTCGAGTTGTTTGCGAAGGTCGGCCAGCTCGGCGTCGTTGGCGGGCGCGGGTGTGGCGGCGGTCGCGGCGGCTTCGGCCTGGGTGAGCATGTGCCGGGCCGTGTGGGCTTCGGCGGCGGAAGCTTCGGCGGCGTCTTCGGCGGCCTGCAGCTTGGTCTGCAATTCGGCGATCAAGACGTCGCGCTTGGCGAGCTCGTCGCCGACTTCTTTTTCGGTGGCTTCGAGGCGGGCCTTGGTGGCGGCGAGTTCGGCTTCGAGCGTTTCGCCCTTGCCAGCGCGTTTCTTGTAGGTGCCGACCTCGACAATCAGTTGGGCGACGCGCTCTTCGGCGATGGCTTTTTCGCGGGCGACGGCGAGTTCAAGCTCGCGACGGGCATTGGCACCGGCTTCGCCCTGCGAGGCTTCAGCAACGGTGAGACGCTTTTCGAGTTCGGCGCGGCTGGCCTGCACATCGCTGAGTTGCTGCTGCAGGGCGGCGATGTCGGCTTGTAACGTGGCGACGCCGGCGAGTTGTTTTTCAAGATCGGACTTCTGGGCTTCGGCGGCGGCGAGCTGCTGCTCCACCGCGGCCTTGGCGGCGAGCGTTGCGGGCAATTCTTTCTCGAGCGCGGCAAGCTGCGTGATGCGGGCCTGCGCGGCGGCGAGCTCGGCCTTGAGGGCAGACTCGTTGCCGCTGGTGGTGCTGGCAGTTTCGCGGGCGGCGGTGAGTTCGCCCTGCAGCGCGGCGATGCGCTTTTCAAAGTCCTGGGCCTGGCGCGCCAGCTCGGCCTTCACGGCGGCGGTGGCGGCGGCGACTTTTTCGTCGATCTGCTTGGTGAGTTCATTGGCGTGGGCTTCGAGCTCGGCGCGGCGTTCGGTCAGACGCTTGGTCTGCTTGGCCAGCATTTCGAGTTGTTCGGCGTGCTCGGCCTCGGCATCGTCGAGACGACGCTGCAGGTCGCTCTTGGCCTTGGCGAGGGCGGTCTTTTCGCTCTCGAGCGTGGCGGCACTGGCGGCGGCCGCAGCAAATTTTTCGGCGAAGTCGGCCTCGAGGGCAGCGCGGCGATCGGCCAGCGCCTGCTCGGCGGCGGTCAGCTTGGCCTCAAGCGCTGCGGTGCGCTGCGCGACGGCAGCTTCGGCACTGGCAAGCTTGGCGGCAAAATCGTTCTCGAGCTGCTCGCGCTGGGCGGCAGTGGTGCGTTCAAGTTCAGCGGTCTTGGCGGCGAGCGCCGTGCGCTCGGCATCAACCTCGTGCTGGCGGGCGAGCAGCGTCTTGCGCTGGGCTTCGAGCTGCTCGGTCATTTCGCGCGTGGCAATTTGCTGCGACAGGAAGGCCGATTCCTGCTCGGCGAGACCTTTTTCGCGGGCGGTGAGCTCAGCGGCGCGCAGTTCGAGTGCGTGCTTCTGCTGGTGCAGCGAGGCCATGGCGGCTTCGAGTTCCGCCAGCTTGGCCTTGGCGGTCTCCACTTGGTCGAGCCAGGCGTTGCGCTGGGCTTCGAGCTTGCGCAGCTCCGTCGCTTCGGCCTGGGCGCTGGCGAGTTCAGCCTGCGCGGCCTGGCGATGGGACTCTACTTCTTGCAGGGACGCCTTGGCGCTGGCGAGATCGGCGAGCCATTTCTCGCGTTCGCTTTGGAGTTTGAGGAGGGATTCGGTGGCCTTCTCGAGCTCGGCGGCGCGGAGCTCAAGGCTCTGGCGCTCGGCATCGAGTTCGCCGTGGCGCTTTTGCACGGCAGCGCGGTCGGCGGTGATGGCTTCGCGTTCTTCGGCGAGGCGTTTCTTTTCGATGGCGATGTTTTTCTGGCGTTCGAGCAGCTTGATGCCATCGCGGCGGAGCAGTTCCATCTGCTGGGCGAGCTGGTGCTTCCAGGCGGACATCTGTTCGAGCTGGTTTTCGAAGTCGTGGGCCATGTCGGCCATGGAATCCTGGCTGGCGCCGCTGCCGGCGGCGCGCGCGATGGTGGCGTCATCGTCGAGATTGACGAGGTCCGCCTGCTGGGCAGGAAGGTTGTGCCCGGATCGGAGCGGGTTGTTGGAATCGTTCATGACTGGCCTGACTTTCGCGTGGCGCCGTACTGCCGGGAGGGCGCGTGAGTGCCTCATGTAAGCACCGCTTCGTAAGATGACCCGCCTGTGCGAGCCAGAACGCCGCAGGGGAGGTGGCAGTTCCGCTGAGCCCTGCGAATGGCGTGAATACGAGGCGATGCTGCCTCATCCGAATCATCGGCGTTCGGGCGGGGGATGTTTAATTAGGGCATTTAGAGAAGATGGGTAATTTTTCACAGGGGTTGAGAGAGGTGGGTTTATGGGACGTTGACGGTGCGGGGTGGTGGATCCACGGCGAACGGCGATTCTGGAGGGGATCCATTCTTTAACACGAAGTGCACGAAGGTTCACGAAGCGCTCGAAGACGGGGTGAAATATGCTGGCACCTTTGTGGTCTTCGTGAATCTTTGTGCGCTTCGTGTTTGATCTGTGGGGGCATGAATATGGCTGGGCCGCGAAAAACAAAAAAAGCCCTGCGGCGGTTGGCCGCAGGGCTTGCTTAGGGCTGCACGCGCGGGGTGCTCCGGAACATCTCGCGCGGCAGCAATTGGCTGCCTGCCGCTGAGGGACCTGTCGGTCCGCCAGCCGGTACTTTCTACTTCACGAGCACTTCGTGCTCGATGGTGGCACGGAGCTTCTCGAGCGCCTTGTTTTGGATCTGGCGCACGCGCTCCTTGGTGACACCGATGACGCGTCCGACTTCTTCGAGGGTCATGGCGGGCTGTTCGCCACGGTTAATGGCGAAGCGGGCCTGGATGACCGTCTTTTCGACGTCGGACAAGTGGGCGCGGTTCTCACCGATGATGCGCTGGAGTTCTTCCACCGCATCCTGTTCCACATCGATGCGCCGCGTCTCGTTGTAGTTCGACCGTTCCATCGCGGGGTCGAACTCCGTGGGAAACGCCTGGCGGTAGCGGCTGGTTTTCAGGGCGATACGGCTGAAGGCCTTGAGAATGGCCCGGCAGGCGTACGTGCTGAACTTGAAGCCGCGGGCGATGTCGAATTTCTCGACGGCACGCAGGAGAGCCATGTTGCCCTCGCTGACGAGCTCGCCGAAATCGACTTCGCTCATGCGGGTGCGTTTGGCCATGGCCAGAACGAGCGCGAGGTTGGCTTGGGTGATGATTTCACGGGTGTCTTTGACCCGGCCGTACCAGAGGACGATTTCGCGTACCACGGTCTTGCCGGGGTTGGTTTTGAATTTCTTCACAGCGCTTTGGGCCTTGCAGCGGGCAAAGTTGTAGCGCAGGAAGACGTGCTTTTCCTGCTCGATGGTGAGCAGGCTGGAGCTGGGGGCGGCATGAGCGACAAGGTCGTCATCGACCATTGGGTGATACCAACTGGCGGATGCGAGCTTGATCTGCATGCCTTCATCGAACAGTTCGCGCTCGGCCGAGGCTTTACGGAACAGGTCATTTTTCACGTAGTCGAGATTGACGGTCAGGGCCTCTTCGACCAGTTCACGCTCGCTGAGGGTAAGGTCAGCAAGGGCGGCCTGGTGGCGAGCCGTGAAGTCAAACTTCGGCAGGAGTTTGACACCGCTGGGGTTGGGTGCTTCGATCATGGTCATGGCCGTGGGTCCTTTCCGGCGAGTGAAAGTCGCCGTCTAGGGGTTAGTACGAAACAAATCCAGTACCGTTTGCCAGATTTGTTCATTTCTTTGGTTGTCCTTCCGCAAACCCGCGTCAATTGAGGCGAAAATGCGTGTGGGTAGTTTCTGCAAAGCGAAGCGGGTTGAGCGGTCACATCTGCCAGAGCGGTAACTCGCTGAAGAAATGGCAGGGCTGAGGTGAAACCGGATAAAGAGAGCGTCTTTACTTGTTTGGTGTTTACTCGTGCGGCGTGCGGCAATTAGCCTTCTGCAAAGTAGGCGACAAAGAAAAGCGGGACCCGCAGCGGATTTTCATGGTTGCCGAAAATGGCCAAGCGGTTGGCCCAAGCATGCCAGATATGGGTAGTGAGGGTGCGGCGCATGCGTTAGAATCGCGTCGCCGGTTGGGCTCAACAATTTTTTCGGCAGCTGGAGTGATAACGATGCAAGCGCGGTTGTTCGGCGGTCATCGGAAAGTCCTACTCGGGGCGCTGTGTGCCGTGGCTGGCTTCTGGGCCGCAGCACGGGGCGAAAGCTGGAAAGCCACCGCAGACCCACGGCCGGGCCTCGCAACATTAAGGGCGGCCGAGACCGCCACCGGGCCAGCCGCCTTGCGGACCCGGCAAAGCGATCCTTATTACATCAAGCCGGACCTGAACCTTTCGTTCAAGGTGGGGTCACGCGAGCTTTATCCGGGGCCGGGGGACTCGCGTTTCATGCTGACCCACGGCTCGCAGGGCTGGGAAGTGTGGGACTTGGGCCTGGGCCGCAAGGTTCGCGGCGCGCCGGGGCGGCTGGCGATCACGTCGCCGCAGATCTCGCCGAATGGCGAGTTGCTGATGGGCAACACGGCCAATCAGCGGGTGGGCGTGTATTCACTGTTGGGCGGGCGGCAATTGATGGAAATCGGCGGCGACGGTGCCGCGGGCACGTACAGGGCGCTGAACTTTATCACCGACGACCTGGTGCTGGTGCAGGCGCCGGGCGCGGATGCCTGCGAAGTGTTTGACGTGAAGGCTAAAAAATCGCACGGCGTGTTGCCGGGGCTGTCGCGGCACGTGCCGTATGCGTTTTCGCCGGGCGGCAAGTATGTGGCGATGGCCACCTTCGACGGGACGCTGCGGCTGCTGGAAGTGGCGGGCGGCAAGGAAGTGGGCGTGGTGCCGCCGGTTGTGTGGGAGAACGAGAGCCACCGGTTTTACGCCCACGCGCCGACGGCGATTGCTTATTCGCCGGATGGCGAAGAAATCACCGTGTGGTTTCACAGCGGCGAGCGGTCGCGTTTTATCTCGTATGACGCCCGGAGCGGCGAAGTGCTGCAGGACGCGCTGGCGAGTTTCAAACTCGATCGGTACCGCTACCCGCTGGAGTTTGCGTATCTGCCGGACCAGTCGGGTTGGGTGATCAACGGCATGTACATTGTTGATGCGCAGACGCTGCAGTTGACGCACACCTTTGATTTCAAGCCGCCGCACAATTATGAGTTTCGGATGGCGTCGCCGCGTGAAGTGGTGATCGCCGCCATTCAGAACCAGGAGCTGGTGTTCCGGTCGCTGGATGCGCAGCCGGTGACGGGGGCAGAGGCAAGTTCGCGCCCGGCTGCCAAACGTGTGGCGAGTAATTTGCCCAATCATGCGTTCTATCGCGCGAAGGCGATGCCCTGGGTGGTGAAGCCGCGGAACGAGACCCTGACCGTGCGTGTGCCGGCGGAACGCGTGATGCTGAAGAACCGCGAAGCGCCGGCGGCCAAGCGTACGAGCAGTTCCTTCGGCAATAACTTCCGTGGAGCGCGGGTGCTTTACACCAACTCGGCCACGGGAAGCTTGCTGGTGCAGCGTGACATGGAAGGCTCCGGTCTCGCACGCTACAACGTGGTGAGCGGCGAACTGGAAGGCGAAACGCCGCTGCCGCGCGAGCACGTGACGCTCGACGTTTCACCGGATGGCAAGTATGTCGCGATTCTGCAGATGTCGTCGTCGGCATCGAAGCTGGCGGTCTTTGAATGGCGCGCGAACACCTACGAGTTGCTGCGTCACATTGATGCCGTGCCGCAGAGCGCGGTGATTCGCAACACGCCGGGCGGCCGGGTGAACGCCGATCATGCGGCATTTCTGCCGGGCAATCGCCTGGTGCTGTGCGATGCGCGCGGACGGCTGGCGTGCTTTGATGTGACCACGGGCGACCGCGTGTGGGTGGGCGAATCGGTGACGCCGCGCGATGGGCGGCCGGGCGTGACGTATGAACCGCGGACATTGGCGGTCTCGCCGGATGGCGCGCACGCGGCCGTCACGATTGACGGGGGGTTGTGCATCTTTGATGCGGCGACGGGGCAGCCGCTGAACAGTTTGCCGTCGGGCGGGGATGTGCAGGTGCGCAGCATGGCGTTTTCGGCCGGCGGCACGCGGCTGGCGGCGGTGATCACGCACTCGCTGAGCACGTTTGTGCAGGTGTACGACCTGAAGACGGGCCGCACGGTAAGCGAGGCCCACGTGCCCGAGGCGACATCGCAGGTGCCGCCGCATCTGCTGGGCGGGGATTTTCTGCTGGTGCAGTCGTTCGGCGGGGTGGATCTGGTGAGTCTGTCGAAGCAGGCGGTGGCGTGGCGTTACCGGGGCGCGGTGCTGACGAGCGCCTATGGCCGGCCGCATGCCAAGCCGCTGCTGTTTATGGAAGAAACGAACCGGATGCCGGCGGCGCTGGTGCGGCTGGATGCGCCGCATGCCGAGGTGGCGTCGCGGGTGACGGCCATGCCGGCGCCGGAGGAGCGCTTCCTATGGACACCGGGGCGGACGGTGCGGCTGGAGCTGCAGGTCTCGGACGGCGATGCCAACGCCTATCGTCAGCGCTGGGAAAGCACGTTCAAGGCGCAGGGCATCACGATCAGCGACCAGTCTGAGAATGTGCTGCGGGCGAATCATTATGTGCTCTCGGGCCCGTCGGTCCCGGCGCGCGTGACCAACACCAGCGAAACGGTGACCTTCACGCCGCGGGTGGGCATGGCGCATGTGACGCTGACGGTGAAGGACCAGCAGGTGTGGTCGGCCGGCACGCCGCGCGACAAGGCCGTTCCGCCGTCGTACGGGCCGCCGCCGGTTGTGTACGTGGGGCGGAATCAATCGGTCCAGGATGTGCTGAACGCGCAGGCGGCGTCGATCCAGAGCCCCATGATGCCGCCGCCGACGTTCATCTATCGCTTGCCGGGCGTGCCGGCCTCGCGCATCACGCTTGAAGGCCTCAAGCCCGAGATGGGGCAGTGATGTGGCAACCGACAACGGCAATGTGCGCACGTTGGTCGGCGCTCGCATCCCGATGTAACACAAAGAAGCTAGCGCCGTCCTCCGTCCCCGTTTCGGCCACCACGACTATGGGTGGACCGGCACGCTGTATCTCGACATGCTGCTGAATCGGACGCCGCTGCTGCCGACCGCATGACACACGCATGGCCACTCCTTAAACTGACCGGCGCGGTGCGGAGAAGTTTTCTATGTCAACCCAATCGCTCACGCCGCGCGGGCAGTTCATCGCCGCGCTGGAACGCCGGCCTTTGCCCGGCCTCGTGCCCACGTTTGAACTCGTGTTCTTCCTGACGATGGAAGTGTTCGGCAAGGTGCATCCATCGCATCGCAGCTATCACCAATGGCTCCAAATGACCGAGCGCGAGCGGGCCCTGCAGCGGCAGGATATGGCGGCGTTGTATGTCGATACGGCGCGGCGTTTCGGGCATCACGCGATTTTTCTGCACCCGAATCCCAATGACACCGACGAAACGTGCCGATTGATTGATGCCGTGCGCGACCTTAGCGGCGATGAGTTTTTTCTCATGCTGCACGGCGATCCGACGATCGGCATCCCGGACGGCCAAGGCATGGAAGAGCTGTCGCTGCAGATGCTCGAAACGCCGGAACTCGTGGATGGGCGCTGTCAGAAAGGCTATGACTGGTCGCTTCGCCGCGCGGAGGTATTTCACAAGCACGGCGGTCTCGACGGCTTTGCGCTCTGTTCCGACTATTGTTTCAACACGGGTTCGTTTCTGCCGTTGCCGTGGTTCGACCGTTTCATCACGCCGTACCTGACCAAGATTGTGAAGACGTATCGCGACATGGGTTTCTACGTGATCAAGCACACCGACGGCAACATCATGCCGATTTTGGATCGACTGCTGGAAGCGCGGCCACACGCACTGCATTCGCTGGACCCGCAGGGCGGTGTGGATATGGCCGAGATGGTGCGCCTGTGCGCGGACAAGGTGGCGCTGTGCGGCAACGTGAACTGTGGGTTACTGCAGACGGGCACGGATGAAGAATGCGTGGCGTCAGCGAAGTACGCGATCGACCACGGCCTGAAGGCGCCGGGCTACATTTTCTGCACGTCAAACTGTGTCTATACGGGCATGGAACTTCGGCGGTACGAGTTGATCCTGGACGTCTATCGCCAACACGCGGTGCGTCCAAGCAAATGACTTTAAGCCACAGACAGAAAGGACAGACACGGACAGACCGGGCAAAGGCGAATTCATGTTCAAGGAGTTTCTATGGCGATGGCGACTGAGGCGTTGACTGAGTTCAGGCGCTTCCTCAACAAACACTACACTGCTTAATCCCGCTCGTCTGTCCGTGTCTGTCCCTTCTGTCTGTGGCCAAGTGTGTTCGTTCGTCGGTCTGTGGCGTTGGGTGCGGGCGTGGTTTAATATCGATGTTCTGTTGCTGAACCATGGTGAGATGATGCTCGATATCAAATTTGTCCGCGAGAACCCCGATGCCGTGAAGCGCGGGGCGGAACTGAAGAATATGAAGGTCGATGTGGATCGGCTGCTGACGCTGGATGCGCAGCGCCGTGCTGCGCAGACCAAGCTGCAGGAACTGACCACCGAGCAGAACAAGCTGTCGAAAGAACTTGGCCCGTTGATGGGGCAACTCAAGAAAGAAAGCGACCCGGCGAAGAAGGCCGAGATCGAGAAGAAGATCGAAGCGGCCAAGGCCCGGCCCATCGCCATCAAGGCGGAGAAGGAAGCGCTCGAAGCGCAGATGAAAGACGTCGAGCCGCAGATCGAGGCGCTGATGCTGACGCTGCCGCTGCCGCCGGACGATGATGTGCCGGTCGGCCGGAGCAGCGAGGACAACGTTGAGATTTTGAAATGGGGCGAGCCGCGGAAGTTTGATTTTGAGCCCAAGAGCCACGTGGAGTTGGCGAAGACGCTGGGGCTGTTTGATACGGAGCGCGGCGTGAAGCTGGCGGGGAGCCGGAGCTATGTGCTGACCGGCGCGGGGACGCTGCTGCACCAGGCGGTGCTGCGGATGGCGCAGGACTTCATGGTGTTTGAGCAGGGCTTCACGCCGATGAGCATTCCGGTGCTGGTGCGCGAGCAGGCGATGTACGGCACGGGGTTTTTCCCGGCCGGGCGCGAGCAGGCGTACCGCGTAGGCGAAATCAGCGAGGCGGGCGAGGATGTGCGCTTCCTCACGGGCACCGGCGAAGTCGGCCTGACGGCGTTTCACATGGATGAGATTCTGAACGAAGCCGACTTGCCGCGGAAATATGTCACGGTGAGCACGTGCTTCCGCCGCGAGGCCGGCACGTACGGCAAAGACACGACGGGCATTTACCGCATTCACCAGTTCGACAAGGTCGAGCAGGTGGTGATCTGCAAGAATGACAAGGAAGAGAGCAAGGCCTGGCACCGCAAGATGCTGAGCTTCAGCGAGGCGATGCTGCAGCGGATGAAGCTGCCGTACCGGCTGTTGCAGTGCTGCACGGGCGATCTGGGCGTGAAGAACGCGAGCATGATTGATGTGGAGACGTGGATGCCGAGCCGGAATGGTTATGGCGAAACGCACAGCGCGAGCCGGCTGTATGATTTTCAGGCGCGGCGATGCAACCTGCGGTACAAGACGGCCGACGGCAAGACACTCTTCTGCCACACGCTGAACAACACCGTGATCGCGAGTCCGCGCATTTTGATTCCGATTATTGAAAACTATCAGAATGCCGACGGCAGCGTGACCGTGCCGGAAGTGCTGCGGCCGTATATGGGCGGCATGGAAATCATAAAGTAAGGGAGTAGGGGAGTTTCGGAGTATCGGAGTGCACTCAGACGACTCCGACACACCGATACTCCGAAACTCCGATACTCGTATCGAACGAAGGAAGAATATGCGTCAGACGATCGCATTGGCCCTGATCACCCTCTCGCTGGCAGCCTGCGCCAAGCCCGAGGAGCCGAAGTTTTCGCTGTCGAGTTTCAGCCAGCCGGACCAGACGGTGGGCACGGCGGTGAAGCTGGACCAGCCCATCGACCCGCCGGCGACGGACCACGGCCAGATCAAGTTTGCGGCGCTGATGGAGCATCTGCAGAAGAAGGGCGTGCAGCTGCGCGTGAACTGGCCGGCGCTGGCACAGGCGAAGATTCTGCCCGAGACGCCGATGTATGTGCACACCGTGAAGCAGAGCCCGCGGGCCACGTTGTCCCAGGCGCTGGGCAACTACCCGATGAGCCCGCTGGCTTTTTATGAGGACCGCGGCGTGGTCGTCGTGACGTCGCTCGAAGAATTTGCCCAGACCCAGCGCAGCACCGTGACCTACGACCTCCGCAACGCCAAGGCGAGCCTGACCGCGGCGGGCAACCAGGGCGAACGGGAGACTGCCGGAACACCGATGAACTCCGTCGCGGCAGAGCGTCTCTGGCGGCAGCTCGGCTCGGCCACCGTCATCGGCATGACCACGCCGATCTACGAATTCCGCAAAGAACCCGGCGACAAGCTGACCATTACGGCCACACCCAAGGTGCACGCCGTGGTCCGCGAGTTGATGGGCATCGGCGAACCGGTGGCGCAGCGCTAACGCGACGGCCCCAGGCTTCAGCGGCAAGCGGCAGCGACATGGAAGGAAACGCACCATGGCCGACGATGCAGCACAGGCGACGTTGACGTACGCGAGTCCTGACGTGCCCACGGAACGCCGCTGGCGCCGCGTGTGTGCCGCGCTCGGCGTGACATTCATTCTGCTGATGTTGCTTACCAAGGTGCCGCAAGCGCTTGCTGCGATCTTCCCGGGGCTTGAGCCACTGGCATTGGACGTTCTGAAAACGGAAATAAATGCGTATCCCGCGCTCTCGCTGCTTGCGGGAACCTGCTTGCTTCTTGCCTGGCCCAAGCCGAACCGCGCGCTCTGGGTGTGCGGCGCTCTGGTAATTTTGCTGAGCGCGTCCCTTGGATTCTTCATGCTTCTTTGGCCAAGGCTCATCGTCTGGGATTACAGCGCCTTTTACTGGTTTGGTGAGCACATGATGAACGCTATCGCTATCAACGCCTTTCTGGGCCAAGCGCTTCCCTGGGCGGTATTGACCATCCTCGCAGCACGACTCACCGGTCCCCGATGGCTGGCGACAGCCGTGCTCACAGCTGCCCTGTTGTACGGCGTCATGCAGCTCACCAGTTTCACAGAGAATCTCTTCTTCAATTACCTGTACCTGCGCGACCTCGAACCAAAAGAAGGACTTTTCCCTAAGGCGTTTGTTTGGATCAATAGGGGTACACTCACGCTGCAGACGATCGCTTGTGGCATCGCGGTGATCGCCATGTGGCGACGTACGGGTCCGAGGTGCAGCCCATGATCACCCCGACCGATCCGGACTATCAGCAGACCAAAGCGCGGCTGAAGAAGCGCACGCCGCTGGAGCCGATTTTTGCGGAGCTTGCCGCTTGGGTAGCAGCGCGCTTTGGCGTTACTCCGGTGGACTTCTGGTATGACCTGCACATGCCCGACCGCACCCCGCGGCTGGAAATCATCGTCCGCACCGATGACGAAGACACCACGCTGACCGAGGGCGAATGGCGAATGTCCGCAGCCCGGCAGGCGGAAGTGGCGCAGGCCTTCGCCGACCTCGTTGCCAAGCACGGCCTGCAGGCGAAGTATCAAACCCAATCGCTCTTCGTGTACCCCGGCGTGTTTGATGATGTCGCGCGCAAAGAAGCGAATGAAAGCGTTTCAGAGAAGGACATTGGGGCACTCAAGCGGAAGCTGAAGAACCCTGAACTGTGGGAAATCGTGAAGCAGTTCGACACGGTGACGTTCTTCTTCTTCACCAAGGAACAGGCGGAGCGAAACAAAACCAACGGCCTGCTCGAGAAGTACGCCGCGGCATGGGGCAAGCTCGCCGCGAAGCATGATGACTTCGGCCTCTTCGCCCAGCGCGGCGTGACGACCTACTTCGATTCCAAGGAAGTTTTCGACAACGAGTACGGCGGCAACTGGTACCACTACTTCAAGTGAGCCGCTTCACTCAGCCGGGACGCGCAGGGTGATCTTCACCGGGCGATGGTCCGACGCCTTCGCGGCAAGATCGTTTTCAACTATCACCGCAGGCTGGCCGTCCCAGAGCTTTGCCGCCGCCGGCGAGAGCAGGATGTAGTCGATGCTCTCCTGGAAGCGCGGGTTGCGAAACGTGATCCGTGGCGTGGTTTTTTCCAGCGTGTCGAGCATGGGCGGCGTGGTGGCCGTGCGCAGCGCGGCAATCGGCGGCGCGTCCGGCGTATCGTTGAAGTCGCCGACGATCGCTACATACTTAAAACCTTCGCGGGCCATTTGCTCGCGCACAATCGCCGCGGCCTTGCGGGCCTCCGCCAGGCGCCAGGCCGCGCCCTTGGGGTCCCCCACCGCATCGCGCTTGCTCTTCAGATGCAGGCCGTAAACGACCAGCGTGTCTTTGCCATTCAGGGGAATGTCGATGCGAAACAAGTCGCGCGAGAAACGCTGCTGCGCCGGCTGCGTGGCGGCAGACGGATGCGGATTGTCGAGCGGCGCATACCGATGGCTGACAATCTTGGTCACGGGCAGCCGCGTGAGCGCCCCCACCGAGATCCCGCGCGGATCGTCCGTCGGCGCATCCACCAGGTAGGTGAAACCCGCATCGCGCAGCTCGTTCTCGTTAAATCCCTTCAGCGCGCCGCCGGCCTCAATTTCCTGCATGATCAGGATGTCGGCATTGAGCGATTTGATCATCGCCGCGAGGGCGGCCCGCTCCTCGGCAGGCTTGGGACGGGTGGATTCGTCCGCGGTGTAAGGGTTGTCAAAGCTGTCAAACAAATTCTCAACATTGTAAGTTGCGAGTACCAGCTTTTTACTCGACAGCGCAATTGGCCCATCCTGATGAGCAGAGACGACATTCTGACACCCGGTGTTTATCGCCACGGAAGCGACGCTAAACACAGCAACACAAGCCACTGTCAATAAACGTTTTACACTTATGTGTGAAAACACGTTTTGCACCGAAATCCGCATTTATTTTTACCTCAAAGCGACAGAATAGGCGCTTATAACCATTTTTTGCCAAAACGTTTGTCGAGCGCGGAGGGCACCCCTAGAGTAACCCGAAAGGTCGACTGACGGATAGTCGTCCCAGCAAGTCTTATCTTTTTCTAAAAGTGGCCGACGCGCATTCTGAAGCATATCTCAGCAGTTTGCCGGCGGCAGGGAGGAAACATGGTACCACACGTTCTGCAGCAACGCCGCGCCCGGGGTTTTACCCTGATAGAGCTATTGGTTGTTGTTGCCATCATCGCACTCTTGATTGCGATCCTGTTGCCGTCGCTTGGACGTGCCAGGAAGCTCTCGCAGTTGACGGTGTGTCAAAGCAATATGCGCGGGTTCTACCAGGGCTTCGCGATGTACGCATCGGAGTTTAACGATGTCGTGCTGACCGGCGCTGACGGCGGCCAGCCCGGACGGACCAACTGGCTCTGGAAAGGGTCCGCCTCCGCGACAAGCTTTGAAACCGGCGTGCCGCGTGCCCAGGGCTACCCGATTCACCGCTACCGCGTGGCGGATATCAAAATGGCCTACTGCCCCGCAGCCACCGGATCGTTCAGCTATGCCTCGCAGTCACCCGTGACGGCGGCGCCCAACTTCACCAAGGCCGGCCGCAGCGGCTACTCGCTCTACCCGGCACCCGACTGGGGCAACGGCGGCAGCTACACCAACTGGCCGAGCATGGTCACGTTCTATGACATGTCGCTGGCTTACCCCGGCTTCAGCACCGGCCGCAAGGCGTACACCATCGAAGCCCTGCGCGGCCAGCCCGACGGCAAGCAGAAGGCCTTCTTCACCGACTTCCTGCAAGGCCAGAACACCGTTCTGCAGACGCACGAGAACAAGATGAATGTGATGTACGGCGACGGCGCGATCAAGGCCATCGACTACAACCCGGCCCTCATCGCCGAGCTGGGCCGCCCGAGCACAGCCAATACCGCAGGCTGGCACGAGCAGTTCAAGCTCTGGGATTATCTCTCGTCGCAGTATTAACCCCACGGGCTGACTTTCACGAAACGTGGCGCAGAGCCCCGGACCGGAAGGCCGGGGCTCTTTTCTTTTCCGGCGGCGCCCGGCGCGCCGCGCGTGTACCAACGCAACCACGGCGCGGGTTTTGTTGTGTTTATGCAGCGCGGGCGGGGGCCTTACGGAGGTGAACCATGGATTCCCAAATCAAGAGATACGTGCTGGCAGGCGCGGCCGCGCTGCTGTTGCTGGTGGCGGCCGTTGTGGTCTATCGCAGCATGTTTGGTGAGAGCAATGCGGAACGTACTGCACGCAAGTTGCCGCCCGCGCCGCGCTACTTTGTGGATGAAGCCACCGAGCAGGAAGTGGTGGTGGCCACGCACCTGGCGGCGCCGATTACCTCAAGTGACGGCAAGACACTGGTGGAAGCGGTGTTTGTCTCGTGCGACAACGGCCAGACCAAGAAGCTCGCCTACACCATCAAATACACCGAGACCGCGAAGGCGATCCTGGACGAACACCGCGGCCAGATGGCAGCGCTGAGCGTCGAAGATTCTGACACCGTGCAGGCCGGGATGATGTACCGCGCCGCCGGCACCAAAGACTGGGTCAACGCCAACACCCCGCAGGGCCTGCGGATCAGCGTGCTGCCGCGCTGTCCCGGCACCAATCAACTGTCCACGATCGTCAAGCCGTCCGAGGGCAGCTCCGCACTGGCGATCGAATGACCCGCGCATGTAGCCATTCCAACGCTTTGTTTTTCTCGAATGTATTTGACTTCGGCTAGACCCGACCTATTGTTTGGCACCTTCGCGAAAGGCCTCTGCTTCGTGATCACACCGTGCTGCACCTGAAGTTTTTGCAGGCACTCCGACGTAAGAAACGAGAACTGTCTTTTTAAGCCAAGAGGAGAAATACCATGGCCAAGGGAATTATTGCGCTCACGGTTGCCGCGGCGGCATTGTTCGGAGCTTCGACGCTGGCGTTTGCCGGCACGTGTGAGGCGGGCATGAAAGCCGGCTGCGACGCGAGCAAGACCACGCAGGTCGTGAGGACCGAATCCAAGGATACGCACGCTGCCGTCGGCGATATCGTCGCCGTGGCGGCCGGCAACGAAAACTTCAAGACCCTGGTTGCCGCGGTCAAGGCGGCCGGCCTGGTCGAAACATTGCAGGGCCCCGGCCCGTTCACGGTCTTTGCACCGACGGACGCCGCCTTCGCCAAGCTGCCGGCAGGCACGGTCGAGAACCTGCTCAAGCCTGAGAACAAGGAAAAGCTTCAGGCCGTGTTGAAGTACCACGTGGTGTCGGGCAACGTGAAGGCCGCCGACGTGGTGAAGCTGGACAAGGCCACGACCGTCAACGGCAAGGACGTGAAGATCGCCGTGAAGGACGGCAAGGTCAGCGTGAACGACGCCAACGTCACGCAGACGGACATTGCCGCCAAGAACGGCACGATCCACGTGATCGACACCGTCTTGCTGCCGTAAGGCGGAAGTTCGAAGGACTCAAAGGCCGGGCGCGCCGTTGACCATACGGCGCGTCCGGCGTTTTTGCCGGGACGTGGGCTTGCGTGCCCCGGCAGCGTGGTCGACGCGGCGGTTTGACCTTGCCACCGCTAAACGGGTAAAGTGATTCGTCTATCGCACCGTCCGGAGCGACATTCACTGGGGGATGGTGTAACGGTAGCACAGCAGATTTTGGTTCTGCTTGTTCTGGTTCGAATCCAGATCCCCCAGCTTCCCCTAAACGCCAGGCCCGGCGGGCGACACTTCCCTTCAGCCACGATCACGTTAAGCTTTGCGTGACCATGCTTCACTCGCGCGAGGGCTCTCATGAGAATCCGCACGTTTCTCGCACTGCTGGCAACGCTTTCGATCACAACTACTTTATATAGCCAGGCCACGGCCCCACGACCGGTGACTACCGTGCGCGGATTGGTGGTCATTACGACCAGCAATGGACTGCAAACAGGTAAAGTGTCGGAGATCATCGCCGTGCCGGTGCGCGGCCAGGTGCGCGGGCTGCCCCAGGTGACGCTCATCGGCAACGCGGGGCCAACGATGAAGACGGCGCTGCAGGAAGCCGTGCGTGTGGCGCGGCAGCGTGATGAGCGCGCTGCATCCACAGCGATCGAGATCAGCTTTGATGAGAAATATTCACCCAAGGATGGCGGATCGGCCGGGACGGCGTTTACGCTGGCGATCCTGTCGACACTGGGGCATTTTGAGATCGCCAGCGATTGCGCTGTTACGGGCGACATCACCGTGGATGAGAAGGTGCGCCCGGTCGGAGGCATCCGGCACAAGGTGCATGGCGCGGCATTGGACCGGATGCAGCGTGTTGGTGTTCCGACGAACGCGGAGACGCCGCTGCTGGATGGCGTGCTGCTGGACGGCACGGGCTTGCTGTGGGAGACACAGGTTTTCAGCATCCGCACGCTGGATGATGCGATCGCGTTGGTTCGAAAGGACAGCGATGCCAAGCTGCTCGAGGCGTGCAAGCTGTTCGACGAAGTGCGACAAGCGATGGCCAAGCGACCAGTGGGCGACCTGGCCACCGATGCCGCAGCGGCGAAGAAGCTGGCCCGCGTGCTGGAGCTGGCGCCGAACCATCTCTCGGCGGCACTGCTGATGAAATTGTCCACGGGCAAGCCAAGCGAAAAGCTGTCGCTCGGGACCAGCCTGGAAGAGATGGCGGGCGCACTGGGCAAGCTGCGGCCCCTGCTGAAGTGGGGCGATTACGCGATGGGCGAGAACGGCCAATTCGACCAGCCGGACCTGGACGCCGTGCAGAAGGCCCTCAAGCGCGTACGCCCGCTGCTCGACCCGAAGTTGGACCAGGCCGGCCAGGCAGCGGAAGAATATGTTGCGGTGTGCGAGGCACTCCTGGTGGCGCGTAAGACGGGCGCGCGGGGAATGCGGTCGGCGATGGAAGCCTGCCGGGATAAGCGGAACGCCCTGAAGAGTGAACTCCAGAAAATCACGGCAGACAAGGAAACATTCGAGAAGTTGATCCGGGAGTGAGCCCGGCCGCGGCCATCGTGAATGCGCGGGAGATTCGCTACAATATGGGCTTACTCACGGAGCGAGCCCATGGCCGACGATGTCAAAGCTTTGATCACGCAGATGGCAACCAATGCCCGGCGCGCCGCGCGGCAATTGGCGACGCTGTCGGGCGCGCAGAAAAATGCAGCGCTGAACAAAATTGCCGACACGATTCTGGCGCGGCAGGCGCATCTCATTGCTGAAAACCAGAAGGACCTCGAACAGGCTAAGAAGGACGGCCTCGCAGCGCCGCTGGTAGCGCGGCTGACGCTGGCGGAGAAGAAAATCGCCCAGATGGCCCAGGGCCTGCGCGAAGTGGCCGCACAGACCGATCCGGTGGGTCAGACGATTGAAGCCTACGACCGGCCCAACGGTTTGCGCGTGGAAAAACGCCGCGTGCCGCTGGGTGTCGTCGCGATCATTTTTGAATCACGCCCCAACGTGACGGCCGATGCGGCGGCAATCTGCCTCAAGAGCGGCAACGCGTGCATCCTGAGAGGCGGCAAAGAAGCGTTTTATTCCAACATGGCGATCGCGACGATCATTGCCGAGGGCCTGAAGGCTGCGGGCATTGATGGAGCCGCGGTGCAGCTGGTGCCGACGACGGATCGCGCGGCGGTGCCGGCGATGGCGACGGCGAACGGGCTGATCGATCTGATCATTCCGCGCGGCGGCGAGGGTCTCATCCGCGCGGTGGTGGAATCGGCGACGATTCCGGTGATCAAGCATTTCAACGGCATTTGCCATGTGTATATCGACAAGGCCGCCGACGTGGACATGGCCGTGAAGATTGCCGTGAGCGCGAAGGTGGATGGCGTGGCGCTGTGCAACACGGAGGAATGCCTGCTGGTGCACAAGGACATCGCGGGCAAGGTGCTGCCGCGGATCGCGACGGCCTTTCGCGAGAAGAAAGTCGAGATGCGGGCGGATCCGCTGTCGCTGGGCCTGCTGCAGGATGCGAAACTGGCCAAGGACAGCGACTGGGGCAAGGAGTTTTTGGACTACGTCATCGCGATCAAGCAGGTGGGCAGCATTGATGAGGCGATTGAGCACATCACGCGTTACAGCAGCCAGCACACCGATGCGATCGTGACCAACGACCTGGCGGCAGCGCGGAAGTTCTGCGTCGAGGTGGACTCAAGCAGCGTGATGGTGAATGCGAGCACGCGCTTCGCGGACGGTTTTGAGTATGGCCTGGGCGCCGAGATCGGCATCAGCACCGACAAGTTGCACGCCCGCGGCCCCATGGGTGCGGCCGATTTGTGCACGTACAAATACATCGTCATCGGCGGCGGCCACATCCGCGTTTGAACGAGCCGCGCTGAGCCAGCCACGCCGTGTGCGCCGCGCCAACCCGAGCAGCGAATCGCGCATTTTTTCCGTGGAAACGCGCAACCCCATTGCGACGGCCACGCCGCAATGGATAACCTTTCTTTATGCAACGCGTCTGGCACCGGGGACTGCAGGCATTTCTCGCAGAGGCGGTGGCAGATGAACGGTGTTTTGCTGAAGAACCGTATGCGCGCGCGGGCATTTACCCTCATCGAATTGCTGGTGGTCGTCGCCATCCTCGCATTGCTCATTGCGATCTTGCTGCCTGCGCTCAGCCGCGCACGCAAACAGGCCCAAACCACCGTGTGTGGCGCCAACATTCGCGGACTTGGCCAGGCGCAGATGCTCTATGCCGCGGAGTTTGACCAGTATGTCGTGCGCAACGACTGGGATGGTGTGGGCCACGTCGCGAAGACAAACTTCTGGCCATTCATGCTCGCACCGTTGATCAACGCGGGCGAGCGCGTCTACCAAGGCATGCCCGACGCCTTGAACCAGAACGCGGGCCAGGCCTGGCTGGCACGCGTGAAGATTTTGCAGTGCCCGAGTCTCGGCAAACCGGTCGTGCCCCAGCCGTCGCCCGCGCCGATCACCTACGGCAATCTGCACTACGTGGCGAACAACGTCGCCTTCCGCTCCTACAACCCGGCCACCCCAAGCACCTACTCCTCAAGTGCGGAGTGGCTGCGCCTGCCGCAACTGCCTGGCAATCCCGCCAGCGTGATGCTGCACATGGAAGTGGCCGACCCCACCACCACGACCGGCCTGGGCTTCATCGATATTCAGAACCCGGTCCACATCGGCGGCCGCACGATCAAGTTCAACGACACGCGTCACTTCAAGAAGACGACGGTGGCGTTCTTCGACGGCCACGCCGAGGTGATGGACCTGGTGGCATCGAGTTTTCCGAAGCAGTTCCTGAACCCGCTGGACCCGCGGGAGTGATGGGTAGTTGTGGCCGGAAATGCAATTTAAACTTTACGCCTCCAAAGTTTAAATCTTTTTGAGACATTTAAACTTTCATTTCAATCGCCGCTGCGGCTGATACGCTAGCGTTCCAGCGATTTCGCCGCCTCGCCGAGCGCTCTTGTTGTGGGTGAATCGTCCTTGGCCTGGGCGATCACTTCGCGCACGTGGGCGCAGCTGGCGCGGTAGCGGTCGCATAGATCGTCGAAGGTTTTGCGCGTCGGAAGTTCGACCGCGAAGGCATCGCATAACAACAGCAACAGCGTGTCGAAGTCGCCGCCGTCGGTGCCCCAGATTGCATTGCGCGAACGCAGCCAGTCGATCATGCCGGCGGGCGGTTCTTCATCCGAACACCAGTAAACACCGAGCGGCAACGCCTCGGGCGGCAGGCCGTCGAGCATGGCCTTGATCGACGCATCGTGGCCGCCATAGCCCATGAAAATCAGGCCGCGGTCGTGCAGCAGCACGCGCACCTGCTGCTCGATGTCGTGCTTGAGTTTCCGCGTTTCTTCATCGGAGTTTTTCGGCGCCAGGCGCTGGTCGCCGTGCAGTTTCACGATCAGCGGCCGCGTGCGCGTGGGGCGGATGAAATGGGCCAGCGCCTCATGCCCAACCACCAGCGGACGCGCCTTGGTAAAAAGATAAAGCGCCTCCTGCACGAGGTCGTCAAAGTTGGTCGTGAGCACCACGTTGAACAGGCCCGCATAGTGCGCCATCAGCGAGGCCAGACCCACGTAACCAAAACCCGGGAACGGCCCGGAACAAAGGCGTTCGATCTCACGCTGGGCTTCTTCAGGATGCAGAAAAAGTTTCTCCACCACTTGGCCGTAGATGAGCGCCGGATTGGCCGGGTCATAATCGGGAAAGAGCTCGCGCGTCCACGCGGCGATATCCTGGCGCTCGGGGGCACGCAAATCGCGCAGCTGCGGCAGCCAATGTTGTTCGACCAGTTCACCCGCGCTCGGAATGCCCGACGAAATCGAACACCCCGCCCCGAGAAAAAACGCAAAGCGGTTGTCGGCTTGTTCAGACAGGCCGCGGAGACGCCGGGCAAACTCCACCGGCGAAATTGTGCGAAGCGCGTCGCTCATACGCGATGATAGGCCGCATGACGGATCAGGGCGTGAAGCGACTCCCGCCGATCCGCAACGGCCCCTCTGCCTCCAGCTTTAGCTCATCCACACCGTACTTCTTGTGATTGTCGCGCCACCACGCCAGCAACTTCTTGGCCGTGTCCTCTTCTTCCTTCACGGATCCCGCGATCAGGGCACGGTTGCCCCAACTGGCCATGCGGGTCAGCTTGTACTCGTCCTTGTCCTGCTCGGTGAACTGCACCACCAAATTGATCAGCTCAATGCGTGACGACTGGCGGTACTTCTGGCCGTTGATCGTGGTGTCGTAGCCCTCGGTGGAATTCAACGCCACGCCGCGCATCAGGAACGGCACAAAATCTTTCGGCTTGTAGGTCTGGCATAGGCGAAGCAACGTGTCGTTGCCGTTGTTGTAATTCACCAGGAACGGCCGGAAGCGCGCCCCGCTGTCGTTGCGGTTCTGGTCGAGCCGGCGAAGCAGGTCGGCCAGGCGCTTCTCCACCGCGGGCGACTTGGCTTCGACCAGCAAGTCGCCGGCAATCCACGCATCCTGCACGCTGTTGTAATAAAGGTATTGCCGCATGTCCTGCAGGTAGATCTGCCGGCCGCGGATTTGGATCATCCGTTGCTGCCCCATGGGGTAAGCGCTTTTGCGTGCGAGGCCGCCCATCCCGCCGTAGCTGAGCGCCTGGTATTCCAGGGGCAATTCCACCGCCTTGCGCCACACGGCATCCAGCACGCGCTCGCTGCCCATGCGGCTCTCCGCGGCGTCCACGGCCATCAGCGACACCTCGCGGCTCTCATCCAGCAGCAACCGCGCCAACAGAAAATCAGCCTCGTCGGATTTCAAACTGCTCAAACGCTTCGCACTGTCGCGGCGTGTGTCGGTGTTGCGGCTATAGACCTGCCCCACCAACAGCGCATTGGCCGGATCGCCCGACCACGTCAGCAGCGTTTGCCGCAGTTCGGGCGGCTGCTCGAGCATATCGATGCAGAACGTCGAGAACGCCTCGTTGAACTCCAGCGCGGTGCACAGACGGGCGCGGGCCTCTTCATCATCCGTGGTCAGCATGGCGGTGAGGCGTGTGGTCATTTGCCCCTGCACGGTGTTGATCACGCGCTGCACGTAAGCGACGTCGCGCGCGTTCTTGGCCAGCACCTGCGTGACCTCCACAAACGCATCGTCGCGGGCCTTGGCGTCATCTGCCGACATGCGCTCGATGGCGGCCATCAGTTGTTCATTGAGTTTTGCGCCGAGTTTCGCGGGATCGGCCGGGGCGGTGGTGGTCGCCGCGACCGCATTCTGCTCCGGCAGCGTGGGCGTGGCGGAATTCTTCGGCGTGGTTTCGCAACCAGCCACGCAAGCCGCCGCCATGACTGCGAATAATGTTACATGACGCATCAAGCACCCGTTGTTCAGACGATCATGATACCATAACGGTTCCGTACGCTGGAGTTTTCATGAGCCAAACCAATCGCAGTGTTGATGGTTTCATTCGCAAGCACTCGGAGTGGACACCCGTACTCGAGGCGCTGCGCGCCGTGCTGCTCGACACGCCGCTGATCGAAGACATCAAGTGGCGCACGCCCTGTTACACGTTTGAAGAGCACAATGTTGTCCTCATGGGCGTGATGAAGGAATCGTGCACGCTGTCCTTTATGAAGGGTGCGCTGCTCAAAGACCCAAAGCACATTTTGCTGAAGCCCGGCGAGAACACGCAGGCGGCGCGAATGATCCGCTTCACCGATGTAAAGAGCGTGACCACGCTGGCCGCGACGATCAAGACTTACATCGATGAAGCGATCGCCCTCGAGAAGGCCGGCGCGAAAGTCGCGTTCAAATCGATCGAAGAGCATCCAATTCCGGCGGAGCTGCAGGAGCGGCTCGACGCGGACCCGGCACTCAAGAAAGCATTTCACGCCCTCACCCCCGGCCGGCAGCGCGGCTACCTGATCCACTTCTCCGGCGCCAAGCAATCCGCCACGCGCTTTGCCCGCATCGACAAATGCCGCCCCATGATCATGGCCGGCAAAGGCATGTTTAATTAACACCACGGTGCCGCGCCGTATAATCGCACTATGGAAAAATTTGATGTGATCGTTCTCGGTGGCGGCGCGGCTGGCGTCACCGCAGCCCTGCAAAGTGCCCGCGCCGGCGTTAAGACGTTGCTCGTTGAAAAAGCCGCGCAGCTTGGTGGCACCACCACCACTGGCGGCGTCAACGGCGTCCAGACCTTCTTTGCCTACGGCCAGCAGGTCATCGCCGGCATCGGCTTTGAGCTGGTCAGCAAGACTTTCGCAATCCTCGGCCAGCCTGCCCCAACGGGGGAGAACTTCAGCGCGAAGGCAGGCGTCACCACCACTGTTGTGGACAAGGCCGTCTATTCTGCCGTGGCTGATGAAGCCGTGCTGGCCGCGGGCGTCAGCCTGCGTTTGCACACGATGCTCGGAGCGATCAAGCAAGTTGGCGACGGCTGGCAGCTCACGCTCTGCGGCAAAGAGGGGCTCTACGACGTTGCCGCGCAGATCGTGATCGACGCCTCCGGCGACTGCAACGCGATCACGATGGCCGGCCTTCCGGTGCGGCGTTATGCGGAACGCCAGCCCAACACGCTGGTGCTCAAGCTCGCGGGCTATGACGCTAAGTCGCTCGACCTGCCGCGGATCCAGGCGGCTTTTGACGAAGCCATCGCCCGCGGCGGGGTGCTGCCCTCCGACGCCGGCTGGGAGAAAGGCAAAATCGCCAACCTGCTGAATTGGTACGGCGGCAACTGCATTCACGTGGTGGCGCCGAACGCCGCCGACAGCGCCGGCCGCACCGCCGCGGAGCTCGAGGCACGCCGCGTCATGCTGCGCTTGCTGAAGTTTCTGCGTCGCCAGCCGGGCTTGGAAAATCTCACCATTCCGTGGTTTGCCCCGGAAGTCGGCGTGCGCGAAACCGTCACCATCGAAGGCCGCGCAACGATCACGTTTGAAGACTACTACCACGGCCGCCGCTGGCCTGATGCGGTGTGCAACAGCTTTTATCCGATCGATGTGCACACCGATGACGGACTCGACTACCGCCCGCTGCCGCGCGGCGTGGTGCCGACGATCCCCTTCGGCGCGCTTGTGCCAAAGCAGGGCACGAACATCCTCGCCGCGGGCCGCTGCATCAGCGGCGATCGCCTGGCATTCTCGGCCTACCGCGTGCAGGCCACCTGCATGGCCAACGGCCAGGCCGCCGGCGCTGCCGCCGCGCTGGCGATTCAAAACAAATGCGCTGTGGCCGACGTGCCCGTCGCCGCCATCTGCGATCTCTTGAAACAACACGGCGCGATCGTGCCCGCATGATCCACCGCGCGGCCAAGCTCAGTCGCTGCGGCACCTACCGCTACACGCTCACCCGCCGCTGGGCCGACTGCGGCACCACATGCCTGTTCGTGCTGCTGAACCCCTCCACCGCCGACGCATTGCGCGACGACCCCACGATTCGCCGCTGCATCGCATTTGCCCAAGCGTGGGGGCACGCCGAGATGATCGTGGTGAATCTGTTTGCGCTCCGCGCCACGGCACCGCGCGTCCTCAAGGCGCACGCCAGGCCCATTGGTCCGCGCAACACCGCAACGCTCCGCCAGCACGCCGCCGCCGCAGACCTCATCGTGATCGCCTGGGGCCAGCACGGCACCCATCGCAATCGCCACCGCACCGTGCTGAAACTGCTGCAACCCTTCGACAAAAAAGTACACTGCCTCGGCCGCACCAAAGAAGGCCACCCCCGCCACCCGCTCTACATCGCAGCGAAGCAACCCCTGCAGCACGCCCCGCTATAACAGAGAGCCGAGCGGCTCCGCCGCCGGTCTCGTTCGAACACAACTTGCTGCACCTCGCGCGAGAGAGAGCCGAGCGGCTCCGCCGCCGGTTTGGTTCGACCACAACTTGTCATCACACCAGAACACGACCAAAATGGCCGCTCACGTGCCCAGCTTGTTCGCATCGCGCGAGCAATCCGTCATCGCACCCGACCGGCGGCAGAGCCGCTCGGCTCTCTTTGCAGGGGACACCATGGCTTCATATCCGCCGGCGTATCACATCACATGGGGCACTTACGGCACACGGCTTCGCGGTGGCCCCGCCCCCTATGTTGATCGTGATCACAACGTCTATGGCACGCCGTTGCCCACGCCCGACCCCGAACTTGAAGCGATGGACCGGCGCAATCTCAAGCACGATCCTGTCTATCTCACGCGCGAGCAAATCGCGGCAACCGAAGCGGCGATTCGCGAAGTGGCCGCGCGCTATGAGTGGCCGATTCACGCACTATCCGCGAAAGAAGATCACGTGCACGTAGTAATCACCGCCCCGCGCGAGGGCGAAGCTCTGCGCGATGCGCTCAAGGCGGTCGCATGCAAGGCACTCAATAAACAGTTCGGCCGGCGGGAGTGGTGGGCTGAAAAGGGCAGCGCGAAATACCTCTACGAGCGTCCGTATTTTCTGAACGCCGTCGCTTACGTGCAGCGGCAACACGAAAACATCTGAGAAGCGTCCGGGAGCCGAGCGGCTCCGCCGCCGGTTGGGTGCGAGCACAACCGTTCACGCGATTGTGGCGCAAACCGTCGCAGCGTCCGCAAGGGCGACCAAACCGTGATCGCGCCATACCGGCGGCGGAGCCGCTCGGCTCTCTTTGCGCGGTTGCGACATGGTATGCCTGCGAACGTTACCGGCGGCGGAGCCGCTCGGCTCTCTTCTCTTATGTACGAAACACCACGCGCAACTCCGTCCCTTGCTCCACGCGCAGCTTCACCATCAACCGCCGCGTATTTAATAATGGCTTGCTCTCCGGCGGCAACTGCACTTCCTCCACCGCCAGCGTGGCGCCCGGCGTCTCACACACCAAACCAATCGACTTACCGCCAAGCGTCAGCGTCGCGCGCGGTCCATCCACGCTCACCGCCGCCGTCGTGTGAATCTGCCACTGCACATCCACCGGCCGCGCCGGCGTGAGCGCATCAACAATCGTTACCGTGCCAGTTGCGCGATCAAACACCAACTGCCGCAGCGCCCGCGTCAGCCCCGCATGCGCATACGCCGCCGACAAATCCACCATCACGCTGCCGCGCTGCGCATCGCTTTGGAAACCAGCCAGATCCGCCGTCGCCAGGTGATGCTGCCCCGCCCCGCCCACCAACAGCGTGTTGTGCCCCATCGTACCGGTGCGATACAGCGACCAGCGCTTCAAATCCGTATTTGGCCGGCCATGCCAAAAGCCCGGCAAGTCATAATGATCCGGCCCCAGGTCCGTCACAAATCGCTGCCCATGCGCATCGAGCACAAACGTGCCCAGGTCCGCATGCCCGTGCGGCGCCTGGATCTCCCCGCCCTTGATCGCCACATACGTCGCGGCCTTGTCCAGCCAATCACTGCGAAACGTCGCCACCGCCGCCGCCACAAACTGCGCATCGCGCGGCAACGCCTTCAAATCCCCATCACCGCCCCGCTCATCAAACCACAACAGCGCCCGCGCTGCCGATCCAAAGTACACGTACGGCCCGCCGCGCCCAAAACTCGCCCGCGCAAACGCCGCCACCGCCGGCATATCAAAGCGCCGCGCCAATCCAAACAAGCACGGCTCCGGCGGCGCTGCTTCATAACAATCCGCATAATTGAACAGCAACCCCGTAGGCCCCTCGGTGTGCACGCGAAACAACCCCGCTTCGCGCACGCCGGGATAATCGAGCAATCTCATCTCATCATGCAGCGCATGCCCCAGCGCCCCCGCCGCCGGCAGCAAGTAGCGCATCGCGAACATCGCATACCCCGGCCCCTCCGGCCAGCCGCCATCGGGTGCAAACGTTGCCAACGCATTGGGCATTCCCGCCAGCGCCGTGACGATTAAGCGCGCAGCCAGTGCCGGCGCGCGATCCGCCGCCGCCAGCGCACCCAAGATGATCCCCCCGTTGCACACGGTGTTCCAATTACATGTATCGCGGTGCCACCACGGCAGGCACGCGAGCGCTGCCAGCGCCGGCTCCAGTTGCCGATGCACCAATTGTTCCACCCACCGGCCATGCGTGGCGGCATCCACGCTCACCCCGTCCAGCCCCACGGCCAGCGCGTGCATCGTCTCCGCCGTGCCCAGAAAATCCCCGTGCCCCAGCGTCGGCCACTGCGAAACCGCCTCAATCTCCGCCACCGCGCGGACGTTGTAGCGGGCCTCCCCCGTCAGATGAAACGCCATCAATAATGTATAGAACCGGTCCAGCGCCTGCCGCGCCGCACCATGGCCGCCTTCGCTAAGTACTGGCTGCGCAAGAAGTTCTGCCGCACTCGCGTGCACCTGTCCCGCCAGCACACGCCCCAGCGGATGCTGCGCCGCAGCGCGGGCATGCTGCACGGCCTCATGCGTGAAAACCAGCCGTCCGCGCCCCGGCCGAAGTCGCGCCAGCAGGTCCTTCGCCGAGCGCATCGTCACATGCGTAAGTTGAGGCAAAACCGTCATCGCCGAAATTCTACACGAAACTGCTTTTCGCGCTGCGCTGGGGACGCGACCATTTCATTGACAACCTTTGCAATACCAGAGTATAAATCGCGATTGGCGTGGACAAGTCGAAGGATGGCAGGCCTAACCCACGCTGGCGGGCTGACTTTCGAGCGCGAAATACCCGCTTTCGGCGGCAACTTCCACAACTGAGGTGTGGTCATGCGTGACCTTGTATCGCGTACCGGTTCGGTTCTCACCAAGCGGGTTGTTCAGGGCTTGCTTCGCCATGCCGTGCGCAGGAGCGAAGCGCGTCCCGTCGCCCGGTTCACCGGCGTCGAGCCGCTCGAACAGCGCGTCATGCTCGCCGCGGAAGCCGTCGTCGCCGTACTCGACACCGGCGCCAACATCACCAGCACCACGATGTTCCCCTTCCTTTGGGTCAATAATAAAGAAACCCCCAACCTCGCGGACGATGATCTCAACGGCTACACCGACGACCTCTACGGCTGGAACACGGTCTCTGATTCGTCCGACGTGCTGAACACCGGCCATGGCGATTCCATGGCCCGCACCATCCTCGCCGCCGCCCAAGCTGTGGCCACGGCTACAGGCTCTGGGATCAACGTCAAAATCTTGCCCGTTGTCACCGCAACAGCCATGACCGACATCGGTTCCATCGGCGGCGGTACGTGGATCTTCTCGGGTGGTGCCACCGGCATCTGGACCCTCAACTTTGCCGGCGCAACATGGCGTTGGCAGGGACCCGGAAACTCCGGCGGTCCCACGGCCGGCAACGGCGTCTGGACCTATACCCTCTCCGGTCCCAGCCCCGATGCCGTTCCCCAAACCGCAAACCCCGGCAGTCTGCCGTGGACCGGCGACTGGAACCGTAATAGCGGCGCAGCGTGGGAATATGTCCCCATGTCCATCACGCGCACTGTCACCAACCTCAACACGTCGGACAGCCTTGGCCGCCCTCTCGGTACGGTGACCTACACCAACGACGCGCTACCCAACATCACCAATAACACGTGGGTTTGGACCGGCCCCGGCAGTGTCGTCAATGACGACTGGAGCCCCACCACTTCTAGCGCGACACTCGGCACTTGGGTCTGGACCGCCACCGGACCTGGACCAGGCATCCTCCCGGGTGCCTCCTCTGCCGCCCCTGAATCTTCTGGCCCCGGCACCGGTTCCCACCAGTGGGATCCCGTTACCTCCACCTGGTCATGGAACTCCGTTGTCTCCGGCAACAACGGCAATACCTTCTACAACCAGATGCTCACCGGCGGCACCTGGGACGATGTCATCGAAGGCATCAACTATGTCGTCACCCAGAAGCGCAACGGCGGCGCCAACATTGTCGCCTTGACCCTCAACAACGGCGGCTACTACACCACCACCGCCGCCGCCGATTTCACCGTGAACGCCCTCAAGGCCGCCATCGAAAATGCCACCCGCGCCGGCATCGCCGTGTTCATCGGCGCCGGCAACAGCACCCTCAACAACGATGTCGTTCCAAACTTCCCGGCTAATCTCGCGACCAGCAACAACCTCGCCATCTCTGTCGCCGCGGCCGATGTCAACGGCAACTTCTCCGGCTTCTCCAACTTCGGCCCCAACAATGTTGAGATCACCGCTCCGGGCGACAGCCTCTCGATCCCCAATGTCACGGGTTCTGTCTCCGGCACTGACTACGCCACGGCTTGGGCCGCCGGCACACTTGCAGGTGTCGCCTCCGCCAAGGGCATCGGCGCCAGCACCGCCTACAACCAGATCCTCAATGTCTCGCGCTATTTCTCGGCGCTTGATGATCTCACCGTCACCGGCAAATTCTTCACCACCGAAGGTGCCCAGCAGGCCGTCGCCGGCGAACGTCCGCTCTCCTACGCCCTCGACGTCCTCAACTCCAGCACCATCTCCGGTTGGGCCTACGATGCCAACGCCGCCAGCAACATCTCCAACATCACCATCCGCGTGAACGGCGTCGATATCACCACCTTTGCAGCCAACACCAACCGCCCCGACCTCGCACCCTACTTCAGCACCACGACGCACGGCTTCAACTTCAGCAACTTGGGCGCCTACCTCACCCCGGGCCTCAACACCGTGCAGGTCTTCGGCAGCGATAAGCCCGCCAACCTCAACTCCGGCGAATCCCTCGTACTCCTCGGCTCCGCCACCATCGTCGGCAACCAGATCCCCATCGGCGTCGTCGACCAGGCCGATGGCAACATCGTCTCCGGCTGGGTCCTCGATCCCAACACCCTCAACAGCAGCACCACCGTTCGCTTCGTTATCGACGGCAGCGACTTCGGCACCTTCCTCGCCAGCGGCTCACGCCCTGACGTCGCGGCCATCTATGGCGGCTCCGGCAACTTCGGCTTCGCCATCGACACCAGTGCCCTGGCCGTCGGCCCGCACCGCGTCGACATCTACATGGCCGACACCACCACCGGCCAGGAATTCCTCCTCGCCTCCCGCGCCTTCGTCAAGAACAACCTCCCCTTCGGCGCTATCGACCTCGTGACCCGCAACCAGATCATCGGCTGGGGCGTTGACCTCGACGACCAAGCCGGTGCCCTCCAGTATCGCGTCGAAGTCAACGGCGTGGCCATGGCCCTCCAGACCAGCAACATCAACCGCACCGACCTCGAAACGGCCGGCATCGTTACCGCCGGCAACGGCGCCAACAAGGGCTTCGCCCTCACGCTGCCCGCCCTCGCCCCCGGTGCTAACACGGTCCGCGTCGTCGGCATCGACGCCAACACCAAGGGCGAAGTGGTGTTCTACGAACAGACCCTCTACGGCAACCGCACCCCGGTCGGCGCGATCGACTCCGTCGGCAGCCAGCTCATCGGCTGGGCCGCCGACCCCGACAGCCTCGCTCCCATCAAGGTCCGCATCGACATCGACAGCTCCACCGGCGTCGTCTTCACCGCCAACGGCTTGCGGCCCGACCTCGCCCCGATCTTCGGCGCTTCCCAGTTCGGCGTCGTTCGCACCATGCCCGAACTCACCCCCGGCGATCACGTCGTGAAGCTCTACGCCTTCGACGCCGAAACCAACCAGGAAGTCCTCATCGGCACCAAGAACATCACCACCGCCACCACGCTCGGCGCCTCAAACCGTCCGACCGGCGCCGTCACCTCGATCAGCGCCACCAGCGTCTCCGGCTGGGCCTATGACGCCGACCTCGGCGCCAGCGCCGCCCAGGTTCGCATCGATATCGTCAACAGCGCGGGCGTCACCACCACCGGCACGCCGTTCAGTGCCAACGCGGCCGTGGGCGGCCTGCCCGTCGGCGTCGTCGGCACCAATCACGGCTTCACGCAGGCCATCACCCCGCCGACCGGCGCCTTCACCGTGCTCGTCTACGTGCTCAACAGCCCGACCAACCAGCCCGTGCTCCTCCGCAGCGCCACTTTCAACAACACGCCCGCCAGCGGCACCGTCAGTGCAACGCTCGCCACCATCAGTGGCACCGCCGCCCTGCCCGGCACCGCCAACCCGCGGGTCCGTATCGACGTCAACGACGTCGTCGGCAACGTCTTCACCGCCACCGGCGGCAACTTCAGCATCGCCACCCCGCCCCTGAGCGCCGCCAGCAACAGCGTCAAACTCTACGTGATCGAAACCGGCAGCGAACAAGCCGTCCTCGTGGCCTCCACCACCGTTGCGGCGAATTCCGCCCCGATGGGCTTCGTCGATGTCCTCAACGAATCCCTGATCATCGGCTGGGCCGTTGACGCCGATGATGTCGCGACCTCCGTCCAGATCGTCATCAACATCAACGGCGTTGACGCCGAAGTGATCACCGCCAACGAAAGCCGGCCCGACCTCGCCGCTTTTGGTAACACCAACCTCGGCTTCGAGTACAGCTTCGTCACCAGCACCTACGCCGCGGGCGTCAACCTCGTCACCGTCAAGGCTGTCGACAACCAGACCGGCATCGTCGTCGTCCTCGCCACCCAGGAACTCACGCTCCTCTGATCCACCGCCAACCCTTAAAAAGGCCGCGAAGTCTCACTTCGCGGCCTTTTTCTTTTTTGCCCCTCTTCAGGCTCCTATTCCCAGCCCCCGCACACGCACGATTTGTGTTGATACTCACGCTATCTGCACGATATGAAGAATCTAGACTATGCCTTGTTGGCAGCCCCGTTCCCGCACGCGCGCAACCCGCGCGACGCCTCGGCACGGGTGCGTTCAACCCCTCTTTCCGGAGAATTTCCATGCGTCGACCCTCTCGCCGTTATCGCACGGCCGCCCTGCTTGAAACCCTCGAATCACGCGTCCTCCTCGATGGCGTCCTTGGTGCCGTCGACGCTGGCACCTCCTCCGCCGTCACCGGCTGGGCCTATGACGTCGACCTCGGCAGCAGCCCCGTTCAGGTCCGCGCCGTCATTGGCGCTACCCCGGTCGCAGAAGCCACCGCCAACGTCACCCGTCCCGACCTCGCCGCAGGCCTCGGCTCCGCCGACCATGGCTACAGCCTCACCCTCAATGCCGGCGACCTGAGCCCCGGCGGCAACCTCGTCATCGTCCAGGTCCAGGATTCGCCCGGCGCCGAATGGGTCACCATCGGCTCCGTCGGCGTCTACCGCCCGTTTGGCTATGTCGATGTCGCCACCGCCACCACCGTCTCCGGCTGGGCCGTCGACTTCGACGTTGACGCCGCGCCAGTGGAAGTCCAAGTCTTCGTCGATGGCGTGCTCAACCAGACCGTCACCGCCAACCAGAGCCGCCCCGACCTCATCCCCGGCCTCGGCTCCGAGTTCTTCGGCTACACCGCCACGCTCACCGGCGTGACCATCGGCCTGCACCGCATCGACGTCTTCGCCAAGGACACGCAGAACGGCGACCTCGTCCTCATCGATTCCCGCCAGATCAACGACAACTCGTCCCCCATCGGCGTGGTCGATGTGGTGGATGCCACCTCCATCTCCGGTTGGGCCTTCGACGCCGACGCGGGCAGTGCCCCGATCTTCGTGCTCTACCAGATCGACAACTTCGTCCCCCAGACCGTCCAGGCCAGCGGCAATCGCCCCGACCTCACGGGCGTGATCGGCTCGCCGCTCCATGGCTTCAACATCACCTTGCCCGAACTCACCACCGGCCTGCACAACGTCCAGGTCTGGGCGCTTGATCCCATCAGCCTCGAGAAGGTCAGCCTTGTCTCCACGCAGATCAACGTCGCGGCCGGCGGCGACTCACGCCCCATCGGCGCGCTCGACGTCGTCAACGGCAGCACCCTCACCGGCTGGGCGTGGGACGCCGATGCCGGCTCGTCCGCCATCCAGGTTCGCGTCGACGTCGACGGCGTCACGCTCAACACCTACACCGCCGATGCGACTCGCAGCGACCTCACGCCGTTCCTGGGCTCCAGCGACCACGGCTTCTCGATCGCCGTCGGCCCCTACGCGGCTGGCGCGCGCGTCATCGAAGTGTTCGCCATCAACCCCGAAACGTCCGACGCGATCCTCATCGGCTCCAAGGTCCGCCGCGACGGCACCGTCTGGACCGACACCACCGCCCTGGGCAGCGTCGATATTCTCACCTCCGAACAAATCGCCGGCTGGGCCTACAGCCCCTCCTCGCCCACGGCTGCCACGTTCTACCGCATCGATGTCGACGGCATGATCGGCGTGGTCGACGCCACCAGCGTCTCCCGCCCCGATGTCGCCCCGCTGACCGACGGCTACGCCACCACCGGCTTCAGCGTCACCCCGACGTTCATCGCCGCGGGCTCACGCCACGTGGTGATCTCCGTCATCGACCCCATCACCTACGAGGCGTTCGTGCTGATCGACACCAACGTGACGTTCTCATAATGTCCCGCTCAGCCGCATTCGGCTGAGCCGGTTGCCCAACGTTCCCGGTGCCCGCGGGTCTGATAGCCCGCGGGCACTTTGCTTTTTGCCCCGCAGCATTGGACAGTTGAGCTAGCGGAGGAGCGGCGCAAACACCGATGCGGCTTTGACGGGTTTTCTTCGCGTGTTTCCACGGCGTTTGCCGACAAGTTGAGGTCCTAGGACGCTCTGACGCAGAGGGATGGCGATGGCTGGAAGATTGTTCAAGAAAAAACATACACGTCGGCCGCGCCACGCGCAGCCCCTGCTCGAGAACCTCGAGTCGCGCGTCCTGCTCTCCGGCGCCATCCACCCCCTCGCCGCCACCTACCCCAACGAAAACGGCTCCTCCGCCTACAACAACCTCTGGCACCTCAACAAGATCCAAGCCCCCGACGCCTGGGACATCTCCCGCGGCAACAACAACGTCGTCGTCGCCATCTTCGACACCGGCATGCAGATCACCCACCCCGACCTCGCCAATAACGTCTGGACCAACCCCGGCGAAATCGCCAACAACGGCCTCGACGACGACGCCAACGGCTTCACCGACGACGTCTACGGCTGGAACTTCGTCAACAACAACAACGACATCTCCGACAGCGTCGGCCACGGCACCACCGTCGCCGGTGTCATCGGCGCTGTCGGCAACAACGGCGCCGGCATCACCGGCGTCAACTGGGCCGTCGACATGATGGTCATCAAAGTCGGCACCGCCGCCGGCGTCGACTCCCAGGACCTCATCGACGGCCTCAACTATGTCATGGCCATGAAGAACCGCGGCATCAACGTCATCGCCGTCAACGCCAGCTACCTCTCCTTCTCCGCCCCCACCACGTCTGAACTCAACACCATCAACGCCGCTGCCAACGCCGGCATCCTCTACGTCTCCGCCGCCGGCAACAACGCCATGAACAACGACATCATCAACTTCATCCCCGGCTACTCCAACGTCAAAAACAAAATCATCACCGTCGCCGCCACCACCTCCACCGACGGCCTCGCCGGCTTCTCCTCCTACGGCGGCAACAGCGTCCACCTCGGCGCGCCCGGCCAGGACATCTACACCACCGCCGCGCCCAGCGCCTACTTCACCGTCTCGGGCACCTCCTTCGCCACGCCCATGGTCACCGCCGCCGCCGCGCTGCTGAAGGCCGCCGTCCCCGGCGCCACCTCCTCGCAGATCCGCACCGCCATCCTCAACAACACCGACGCCCTCGGCGCGCTCTCCGGCAAAACCATCACCGGCGGCCGGCTCAACGTTTACAGAGCCCTGCAATCCCTGCTCGGCACCCAAGCCCCACTCGGCTCGGTCGATGTCATCAATTCCAACCAGGTCATCGGCTGGGCCTTCGACGCCAACGCCGGCGCCAACCCCATCAACGTGCAACTCAAAATCAACGGCGTGAACTACACGCCCGTCGCCGCCAACCAATCGCGCCCCGACCTCGTGCCCGTCTTCGGCTCCGGCAACCACGGCTTCAACTTCGCCATGCCCACGCTTGCCCCCGGCAGCAACACCATCCAGGTCTACGCCCTCGACAATCCCAGCGGCACGCAGACCCTCATCGGCCAGACTACCATCGTCAACAACCGCGCCCCGCTCGGCGCCGTCGATCTCCTCAACGCCAACGTCATCAGCGGCTGGGCCATCGACCAGGACGCAACCCCCGGCACCACCCAGGTCCGCATCGTCATCGACGGCGGCACCCCCGTCACCATCACCGCCAACAACGCCCGCCCCGATCTCAACCCCATCTTCGGCGCTGGCAACTTCGGCTTCTCCTACACCATGCCGTCGCTCACCATCGGCCTGCACCGCGCCGACGTCTACGTCCTCGACTCCACCACCGGCGATCCCACCCTCCTCACCACCGCCACCTTCAACACCAACGTCCAACCCATCGGCTTCGTCGATGTGATCAGCGCCGACCAGATCGCCGGCTGGACCTATGACGCCAACGCCGGCGCGTCGCCCGTCTTCGTCCGTATCGACATCGGCAGCTACCCGCCCGTCTTCCTCCAGGCCGATGCCAGCCGCCCCGACCTCCTCGCCGGCCTCGGCTCCGCCAACCACGGCTTCGCCTACACGCTGCCCAAACTCCGCGCCGGCGCTTACAACATCCGCGTCACCGCGCTCGATTCGCTCAACGGCTCGCTCTACGACCTCATCCCCCAGCAAACCCTCGTCATCACCGACACCCCCAGCGATCGTCTCCCCATCGGCGTCCTCGATGTCGTCAACGGCAGCACCATCTCCGGCTGGGCCTTCGATACAGAATCCGGCGCCACCTCCGTGCAAGTCCGCATCGACATCGACGGCGAAACCGGCACACCTTTCACCGCCAACATCTCGCGCCCCGACCTTGCCCCCGGCCTCGGCTCCGCCGATCACGGCTTCTCCTTCAACGTCGGCTCACTCGCCAACGGCGCGCATCGCATCGACCTTTACGTCATCAATCCGCAAACCAGCGAAGCCGTCCTCGTCGACTCCAAGATCCGCCGCGACGGCACCGCCTGGACCAACACGCCCTACTCCGCCTGGGTCGACGTCGTCAACGCCGCCACCGTCTCCGGCTGGGCCTACAGCCCCTCCGCCCCCGGCACCTCCGTCAACATTCGCCTCGATATCGACGGCGTCTTCGCCGGCTTCTACACCGCCAACGCCAGCCGCCCCGACGTCGTCTCCCTCACCGACGGAAACGCCAACGTCGGCTTCAACTTCAGCATGCCCACCGACATCATCATCCCCGGCACCCGCCGCGTAACGCTCTACATGCTCGACCCCTTCACCCTCGACCTCTACCCCCTCTACGACAACAACATCGTCTTCGCCTAAAGTTATCAACCATTGCAGCCACCAATCGCCCCAAGCGTGATGATTATTAAATCACCGCTTGCCTTCGTGTCCTTGGTGAACTTGGTGGTGAAAGTTCAGGTTTGCAGCAGCTCCTTGATCGGCTTCCCCTCATCCACCAGCCGCATCGGCCGCCCCAGCGGCGTCGGCACCGTGATCTCGTGATCAATTCCCATCGCCCGGCACACCGTCGCGTGAATGTCCCCCACCGTCACCGCATGCTCCTTCGGCTTGCGGCCCTCGTCATCCGATGCCCCATACAAGAATCCCTTCCGAATCCCACCGCCCGCCATCAACGCCGAAAAACATCCCGGGTGATGATCGCGCCCCGCCCCACCATTAATCGTCGGCGTCCGCCCAAACTCGCTCATCAACAGCACCATCGTGCGATCCAATTTTCCATTCGCCGCCAAGTCTGCAATCAGCGCTGAGATCGCCGGGTCAATCGTCGCCCCCAGCCGCCGCATCGTCGGAAAATTATTCCCATGCGTGTCAAACCCGCCGAGATTCACCTGCACAAAGCGCACGCCCTCTTCCACCAAGCGCCGCGCCAGCAAACACCCGCGCCCAAACGGCGTGTCGCCATAAGCCGCGCGCGTCTCCGGCTTCTCCAAATTGATATCAAACGCCTTCAGCGCCGGGCTGTTCATAAACTTCCGCGCTGCCGCATAACTCGCCTTCGTCGCGTCATAATCGTCCCGCCCCGTCGCCGCCCCCGCGCCCGTCTCAAATTTCCTGTTCATCTGCTCCAGCACTTCCAGCCGCTTCTGCTGCCGCACATCGCTGATCCCCTCCGGCAATTTCACATACGGGTCCGGCGCTCCCGCGCTGCCCACATAATACGCCTCGCATGCCTGCCCCAAATAGCCCGCCGACAACGCCCGCCCCGAGATCGACACAAACGTCGGCAAATCCCCCTGCTTCTCCAGCTGGCTCACCAGCACGCTGCCCAAACTCGGGTGCACCAACTGCGGCGTCATGCGATAACTCGTCAGCACGTTGTACGTCGCCCGCCCGTGATCCCCCTCTACCCCCGCCAGCGACCGCACCACCGCCGCGTGTTTCATCTGCCCCGCAATCCCCGGCAAAATCTCCGTCAGATCAATCCCATCGCACGTCGTCTTGATCGGTTTAAACTCCCCCGTGATCCCGATCTTGTCCGGCTTCGGATCAAACGTATCCAGATGGCTCATCCCCCCGCTCATCCACAGCAGAATCACATGATCGCACTGCGCCTTGCGATCCGTCCCCGCATACGTCACCAGGTTGCGAATCGACATCGACAACAACGTCGCAATCCCCGCCGCGCTCGAAGCCTTCAACAACCCCCGCCGCGTCATCGCCCGATACGAATCACAACACTGCATATATCACCCTTTCTTCGCCACAGATAAGACACAGATAAACACAGATAGAAAACTGATTTCTAAGAAACTTCATTCTTATCTGTGTTCATCTGTGTCTCATCTGTGGCCAATTTATCCGTCTGCCTGCAAGCTTTTTCTTCGTGCGCCTTCGTGTCTTCGTGCCTTCGTGTTTAAATGACTGTCACGGCAAATACCGAAACTCATTACTGTTCAACATCGCCCAGCGCAAGTCCGCCATCCCTTCCGCCCGCGTCGGCGCCCCCTCAATCAACGTCTTCGCCCCCTGCATTTCCTCCGCGCTCGGCTCACGCGTAAAAATCTCCATGTACGCCCGCTTCACCGCCCCATCCACCGCCTTCGCATCCAGCAGCCCCCACATCGGCTCCAGCGTCCCCACCCGCGCCGCCTCATTCGCCAAACTCCCGTTCAGCAGAATCAACCCCTGCCGCATCGTCGGCATGCTGTCGCGCTTCACGCCCAGCAGCGTCCGCCCGCTCTGTCCAAACTGTCTCAAAAAGTGCTCGCTCGGTGCTGGCGCTGCAATCCGCGCCGCCGGTCCAAACGTCGGATTAAAATCATAAACCTTCGTCACTTTCTTATACTCATACACATATTCCCGCCGCACCCGCATCGGCTCCTCCGCCGTCGCCTGGTTCAACATCTCCTTACCCGCCAGCATCGGCTTCTCTTCCGGATTCGACAGCAAATCCTCCAACTCCACCTCGCTGCTCTCCGTCTCGTTCACCGGCTTCTGTGCCGTCGCCGCCGCCGTCGTCGGCGCTGGCTTCGGCACCGGCTTCATCTCCTTCGGCCGCGCCACCAGCACCGTCTCCGTCACCTCCCGCAGGTTCTCATCCGCCCGGTACTTCGGCGTACGCAAATGCCCCGCCGTCACCAGGCTGTCATACATCTGCTCCGCGATCATCCGCCGCAGCGGCGCCGCCACAAACGCCTGCTCCAACACCTCGCGCTGCCCCTTGTCGCTCGTCACGCTGCGCGACCGCGCATACGTCTCGCTCAGCACGATCATCTCCACCATCGCCCGCAAGTCATAATTGCTCGCGATAAATTCATCCCCCAGATACGTCAGCAGCTCCGGATTGCTCGGCACATTGTCCGCACGAAAATCATCCACCGGGTTCACAATCCCCCGCCCCACAAATTCCGCCCACAACCGGTTCGCCATGCTCTGCGCAAACAATTTGTTCTGCACGCTCGTGAGCAACTCCGCCAGCGCATCTCGCGTCGGCGCTAACTTGATCGACGCCGCCGCTTTACTCATCTCCCCCTTGGCACTGTTCGCCCCCGCCAGCTCCGGCGCCGCATCAATGCCCGCCTCCGCCTTCTCCCCCAGCATCGCATCCGCCGCGCGCATCTCCTGCAACTTCGCCCGCCGCGCAATCACCGCCTGCAAATGCGCTGCATCCTTATCTTCCTTCATAAACGGCCACGACGGGTCCAGCGGCTTCGCGTCCTTCCCCTTCGGCGGCCACGTCACCACGTTCTTCTTCGTCTCCGTCACGCTCGGCGCCAGCGCATCATCCTCCGGAAAATACAATTTCGTCTTCCCGAAGTACGCCGCCAAACTGTAAAACTGCTGCCGCTTCCACTCGTCAAACGGATGATTGTGACACTGCGCACAATGGATCCGCGTCCCCATAAACACGTGCGATGTCTTCGCCGCCATCTGGAACGGATCCGCCCCCTCGCTGATAAAAAATCCCACCGCCTGGTTCCCCCGCGCGCTCCCGTTTGCCGTCAATATCTCCCGCACCATCACGTCATACGGCTTGTTCGCCGCCAAACTTCTCTTGATATAACTCTCCAGCCCACGCCCCTCATCTTCGCGGCTCCGCACGTTCATCATGTCGCCAAAAAATATCGCCATCCGATCAACAAAGCCCCCGCTGTTGATCAGCCGCTTCACCAGCTTCCCCCGCCGCTCCGCCGGCTTGTCCGCGCGGTACCGCTCAATCTCTTCATACGTCGGCACGCGCCCGATCAAATCCAACGACGCCCGCCGTAAAAATGCCAGGTCATCCACCACCGGCGTCGGCTTCAAACCCTTCGCCTCCGCCGCCTTCAGCACCAGCGCATCAAGCTGCTTCGCCTGCGCCGTCACATCCACTTTACTGATCGCAACATCACTGCCCCCACGCCCGCGCCGCGCGCTCTGCCCCAACGCCACCGCCCCCACCACGCACAACGACGCCGCCACGACCCATACGCCGCGCTTCATATTTCAACCCTCGGCTTTCACCACGCTCTATCAGTCAAACGCCGTTGTTACGTAAATATGACAGACGCCCCACCCACCAACAATATAATTCCCTGTTACTCCGAATATGATGCAGCGCGTATCAACTCCCCATCGCCATCGTTAATCTACAAAGACACCTCTGTGTCCTCTGTGTCCTCTGTGCCCTCTGTGGTGAAACCATTTTCTCGTCGAGGTCCCTATGAAACTTCTCGCCCTCACCCTCACGCTCCTCCTCGCTACCCCCCTCCTCGCCCAAACCACACAACCCCTCGCCCCCAACAAGGCTCACGACTCCCTCGCCCAGCTCCCCCACTGGCCCATCGGCATCCGCCTTTCTGACGACCTCGCCGGCGAGCGCGCCGCCAAAAATAAAAACCGCCGCGCTGACATCCTCGTCTGGGTCCCCGACACCGCCAAAAAAATCCGCGCCTTCATGATCTGCCCCGAGAACACCGACTCCAAACACTTCCACGAACACGCCGCCCTACGCAAAGTCCTCACCAAGCATGAAGTCGGCATCGTCTACATGGCCGGCTTCCACACCGGCATCGAATATCACCACGCCAAGCCCGTCGAAACACCACCCGCCGCCCCCGACAACGTCCAAAAAATGCTCAACATCGTCGCCGCCGAAACCGGCATCGCCGAATTCAAACACGCCCCCTTCATCTCCTTCGGCAAATCCTCCCGCGGCGAATTCCCCTTCCGCCTCCCCTGGATCATGCCCGAACGCGCCATCGCTGGCATCACTTACCACGGCGAAGCCCCCACCTTCCCCATCCCCGACTGGGCCAAACCCCAGTCCGAACACACCATCCTCTACGTCTGCGCCAACGGCCAAGAAGAATGGGACGGCACCTGGTACCGCCACGGTCGGCCCTTCCTCCTCAACTACCGTCACAACACCGCCTGGCTCCCCCATCAAGTCATCGGCACCGGCGTTGGCCACGGCAACTACGTCGACGGCCACGGCTCCAAAGGCTGGGGCCAACCCGTCCCCGAAGGCACGATGTCCGTCCTCCGCATCTGGGACTACCTCACCGTCTTCACCGACAAAGCCCTCACCCTCCGCCTCCCCGCAAACACCTACGCCACCGACGCCCCCATCAAGCTCAACACCATCGACGAAACCACCGGCTACCTCGTCCACCCCCGCGCCATCGAAGAACTCTTGGGCTCCAAATACATGGCCCTCCGCCAAAAAGACGGCCGCTATCAAGAAATCAAATGGCCCGACGAAAAACACCCCGTCGTTGATGACAAACAAACCGGCCCCCTCGACCCCAAGCTGCTAATCCGCAAAGCCACCGACGTCCCCGAAAACGAACGCAAAGACTACCTCTGGCTCGCCGACAAAGAATTGGTGCAAGCCTGGCTAGACATCATGAACGTCACCAAGAAAAACATCACGATCCCGTAACCAACTATTCCCCCAAAGCACCGCATGGCAATGCGGTGTTCGATCGTCCATAGAAACTCCACGCCACCCACTGGTGAGTCATGAACGAGAGCGCCCAATACGAAGCTTGGTTGAACAGCAACGATGCCCAAGTTTGGCCGGCGGTTTCAACCGCCGCGTTCGGGCTGCGCGTTGACCTTCCACACCAGCAGCAACAATACCCCCAACACCATCGATGGAAACGCCCACCGCAGCGTGACAAAAACATGCCACAGCAACGCCAACAAGTTACGCTCGACAATCAGTCCGTCGGCATACTCGAATCCCCAAATCCACGTCAAAGCAATCTTGCCCAGCCCAATCAGCGCGTTCATCACACCGATCGCCGCCAGCGCCAGCGTCGCCCCCAGCAACCACCGCCGCCACCGCGTCCAATTCACCAGGGCCGCTCCACAGCTAACGACGACCGCGCTCTCCGCGGCAATCTTCAACACCTCCATCACGCCATCGATCAAGAACATTTTTCGAGAGAACACCTCCCACGTCGTAGTCGGTTCGCGCATAAAAAAATTCGCTTGAGCCAACTGCTCCATAAACCAAATTCGCCCTATCTCGAGCGTCACTGCATTCACCACGAAGAACGCCATCCCCAAGACGCACGCCATTCGCGCACACCACTGCACGCGCGATTGCTCCACGTCATTCTGTGCGAGTCCTCGTATCAACCAAAACACCAATAACCACGTGCCAAATATCGCGATGGCCCAAGCGAAGCTGCCCACCGTGCTTGCAGTATGTGCGAACGTATGATCCCCTTCTGGAATATGCCGCGGATCAGCCAGGTAAAACAACCCCGCCATGATCAGCCGCACGAGGTTGATCCCGCTGAGAAAGAGGAGTGCCCCGACTCCCGCATACAACCACCGCACATCGCGGCGCAACAGGGCCACGGTTGCTGCCGCAATCTGCAAACCCGAGAAAAGCGCATTCACCCAGATTTTGGAATGTTCCAGCCACAGAGCATCTGCGGCAGCGAACCACGAGAAGTTCGTCCCACTAAACCTGATGTTCAACCACGGGTGGATATACTTCTGCTGCGGAAACCGCCACGCGATCTCTGTCAGCACATCGACCACCCCATACACCAGCATTCCCCACATCAACCAGCACGCGACCGAGCGCAAGTCCACCTCTCCCACACCAGTCTTGCTGTATCCCAGCACCGGCTTCTCCACCAAATCAAGCATCGTTTCGTCCCGCTGCATAAAACCCTACTCGCTGATCGCCAACTTCGAGATCTCTTCGCGAACCTTCGCGCCCTTCGCGTTCAAAATCTTTGCCCCCCTCGGTGTCTCTGTGTCTCGGTGGTGAGCCTGAACCTCTTCGTGGTGCTTCGTGAACCTTCGTGCGCTTCGTGTGAACCCGTCAGTCATTCTCCAGCGAGAAACCTTGCGTCAGGCGGCTTGGCGCGGCGGTCTCGATCGGCTTTTCCGGCGCCGGCGGCGAAACAGCGCCAGACCCGTCAAGAGAATTCTCCAAATTTTGTTCGGATTTTTTACGGGTCGGTGTCTTTTTCGCCTTCTTTTGGATCGCAACTACTTTGTACACCACGGGATAAATGCCGGTGACTTCTTCCAGCTTCACCGTGCGCTCGGCGTGGGCCTTGTTCAGCGGCACCAGTCGCACCGTGTCTGATTCAAAGTAAACCCGCTTAAACGTCTGCGCATAACCCTCATTGGCGCCTAGCCTTACGAGGCAATCATCCCCATCCTCCGAAGGCCCGGCCTTCACCACCACCAGGTCCCCCTCATGGTACTCCGGCGCCATGGAGTCGCCGCTGACGCGCACCGCAAAGCTTGATTTGGCAAGGGCTTGCGGCCCATCGCCCTTCGGCAACTCGACATATTCGTCCGCCACTCCGGCCGGATAATCCAGATCTGTGAATTCCTTGGCCGATCCTGCTGCAACCTTATTGATCACAGGCACTTGCACCAAGTCGAGGGGGTTTCCAGATGCTGGCTTCTGACTTCTGGCTTCTGGCTTCTCAATCCCACGCCGTAACTTGCCGTCACGCAAGAGGTTACGCACGCTTTCGGGGGTGCGCAGCCAGTCGGCCATGGCGACCAGGCCATCCGCACTTAAGTCCAGGGCAGCAGCGATCTTACGCAATTTTTCTTCGCTGGCCGGGCCGGGGGCGCGGGCGGTCTCGATGTTGGACAAGTACGGCTTGGAAATCCCCGTGATCAGGGCCAGCGCATCCAGCGTTAACTTCTTTTCTTCACGGGCCTTACGGATGAATTGGCCCATCTCAATCAGCGTCTCTACCTGCATGTTTTTCGCCTTGCGAAACAAAAAAGTTAGGAAAATTTTCGGATTTTCCTTGACAGCTCTGCCGCCGTATGATATAAATCATACATATACGTTCGTGTGGGTGCAAGTTTGTATTTGTAGAAGGCGGGGAGCCGGGGCATGACGATCACGCAGATGTTACGTCCAACGAATCAGCGGGTAGTGCTGGTGGCCAAGGCGCGGCAAGGCCGGCTGCGGCGGCAGCGGGAGCTCTTGGACCAGAGCCAGGAGCAGCGCGAGGATTGCGAGCTGATCCTGAACCGGGCGAAGTACCTGCCCCCGCGGCTGCGTGAGTTGATCGCGGCACGCTACGAGGTGGGGCTGACGATTCAGCGGTTGGCGCGGCTGCACCGGATGTCGGGCCGGGCGATCCGGGCGGAGCTGGATCGCGTGAAGCGGTCGCTGCTGGCGCCGGAGTTTTCGCTGTTCGTGCGCTATCACGCGGAGCTGGAGCGCGAGCAGCGCGACATCGTGCGGGCGATCCTGGTGGATGGCCAATCGTACCGCGTGGTGGCGCACATCCGCGGCTGCTCGGTGCATCACGTGCGACAAACGTACTTGGTAGCAGCGCAGAGGCTCAAGGAATTGCTCGTGCTAGAACAACATCGTGTGCGCGATCACGCGCGCTTCGAGGACATCGAGATGTAAACACGAAGTCACGAAGACACGAGGGTTCACGAAGGGATTCAGATATTTTTGTCCAAAGACAGAAGGGACAGGCACAGACAGATTTCTTCAACCATCTGCGGCATCTGCAAAATCTGTGATTGAAAGTCTTTGTGAACCTTCGTGTCTTCGTGACTTCGTGTTTAGGCTTTTCATAGTTTGCCGGTGGATTCGTTTCTCACGGGGACCATGACGATGTCGAAGGGGAAGGATTTGCTGTGGAGTTGGATGGGGGTTTTGTTGATGGGGATGCCGCCGAATTCGCGCGGGCCAATGCTGATGACGTCGCTGAGGGTGAAGATGTTGTCGTTGTTTTGGCCGATCGTGGGCTTGCGCACCCACTCGACGTGGACGTCGCTGTAGGCGACGTTCATGCCGTCGCCCTGGTGGTTGCCGCTGTTCCAGGTTTTTCTGTCGGCAGGTTCGGACGCGGGGTTGAGGACGCGGGCGGGCGTGCCCGTGCCTTGCTCGGGGGCCATGTCGGAGGCGATGGGCAGCGAGCTGTCAGTGATATCTGTCCACCATTTGCCGGGGGTGCCATCGTGTTGCCAGGGGTAGGCGAAGGAGTAGCTGAGATGTTCCAGGTCCGGGAACGCATCATAGAACATGCCGGCCTTGTCGTTGATCGGCGCCGAACCACCTTTGGACCATGGGTCGTATTTGCAGACAAACTGCTTGGGCGAGATCTGGTTGTTCAGCGCCAGCAGCCAGAGCGACGCGGTGACGCTGCCGGCGTGGGGCGAGCCGGCACTCAAAGCTGCCACACGCGCGCGGGCGTCCGTGGGATGAAGGCCGGGCGCAATGCCAGCGTTGATGGCGGCGGAATAGGGGGCGTAGGGCACGATGGGGAAAACACCGCCGTGGTCGGTGGCGTAGATGTTCATCGATTGGACGATGCCACGGAGGTTGGCGGCGCAGTAGGAGCGGCCGGACAACTCATGGCGACCGCGAAGACCAGAAGGCAGAGCGAGCATGATGAGGAAGCAAACGACGCTGACGAGTGCGCAGGCGTCGGCGATTTTGACGAAGCCGAGGCCGGCGAGGAGATCGGGGCGGTTGCGGATGCGGTGGCCGGCGAGCCAGGCGACGGCGAGTGCGAGCAAGGCGGGAACGACGAGGAAGAAGAGCGGGATGGAGAGGATGCTGAGCCACATGGCGATCTTGGCGAGACGCGAGACGTGGGTGCTGCGGGCGTAGTCGAGGGAGATGGGTTTGAGCGACGGATCAGAACTTTGCGACATGAGACACCTTGGTTCTGTTACGCGAAGACACGAAGACGCAAAGACGCGAAGGGGTTCAGGCTGACCACTTGCAGTGAGGCGGCAGGCCAGAGGCCTGCGTTACAGTTTGCCGGTGGATTCGTTGCGGATGGGGACCATGACGGTGTCGAATTTGTGTGGCGGGGCAAGGGGAGGGTTGAGATGGATGGGGGTTTTGTTGATGAAGAGGCCGCCGAATTCGCGGGGGCCGCGGCTGATGATGTCGCTGAAGGTGAAGATGTTGTCGTTGTCGTGGCCGACGGTGGGCGTGCGGACCCATTCGACGTGGCCATCGGAGAAGACGACGTTCATGCCGGGGCGTTGGGGCTTGCTGTTGTTGTGATTGGCGCTGAGCCAGGACCAGGCGTCGCGCGGTGTGGTGGCGGGGTTGAGGACGCGGGCGGGAGAGCCTGTGGGGTCGGGCGGTGCGGTGCCTTGCTCGGGGGCCATGTCGCTCATGGTGGGGAGTTTGTCGTCGAAGAGGGCGGTCCACCATTTGCCGACGGTGCCGTCGGCGCGCCAAGGGTAGGCGACGGAGTAGCTGAGTTGGTTGGGGGATTGGAAATGATTGTAGAAGTTGCCGGAGGAATCTTGACGGGGCGCAGACGACGGGCCGGCCCAGATGTCGCTGCGGCAGATGAATTGTTTCGCGGAGACTTGGTTGCGCAGGACGAGGATCCAGAGGCCGGCGGTGGGCGAGCCGTGGAGCGGCGAGGCGGGATCGAAGAGCGATTTGATGGTGGTTTCGGCATCGGGGCTGACGGCGGTGGCGGTGAGATTGTTGAGTGCGGGGGAATACGGCGCGAAGGGGACGACGGGGAACGCGTCGTTGTAGTCGGCGGCGTAGATGTTCATGGATTGAACAATGCCGCGCAGGTTGGCAGAACAGTAGCTGCGGTTGTGACCGACGCGCGGCCGCTCGAACGCGCCGAGCAGCGCCAGTCCCGCACAGAAGAGCAGAATGCTGAGGACGCCGAGGATGTTGGCGGTTTTGATGAAGCCGAGTCCGGCGAGGCGCTGCGGGTCTTTGCGGATGCGATGGGCGGCGATGAAGGCGACGATGAGTGCGGTGACGGCGGGCAGGACGGTGAAGAAGAGGGGGATGGCGATGATCGCGAGGATCATGGCGGCCCGGGCGGTGCGGCTCACGCGGGTGGTGATGCCGTAGTCAAGGGTGACCGGGGCCGGCGCGGTGGAAGCGCCGGCTTCGTCGTGCGAAGCGTTTGTCATGTGAGAACCCCAATTTCGCCACGCTTTTACTACGTTGACACCTTGCGGAGGTTCAGACAATTTTCAACACGAAGTCACGAAGTGGTCTTCAGGCAAACCACAGAGACACAGAGGCACGGAGGATGCACAGAGATTTTCAACACGAAGCGCACGGAGATTCACGGAGAATCACGAGGAGTTTGGTAACAGACACTGGGGACAGACCTCTTGATCCACAGATGACGCAGATGACACAGATTATTTGGCTGGAGTCTTTGTGGAACTTTGTGAATCTTCGTGGGCTTCGTGTTTTGGGGTGGATTAGTCGTGGCGGGTGCGGGTGGTGCGGGTGGATTTTTTGGGGGCTTGGGCGATCACGAAGGCGCGCATGGTCTCGCGCTGGGTGGGGGTCATGCGGTTTTTGCTGACTTTGGCGGGGAGGGGGGCGGGGATCGTTTTCGAGTGGCCCCGCGACGCGGCAGCACGAGGCTGCCGGCTAAACTTTTTGGAGTGAACGCTGTTTTGCGTTTTGAGTTTTGTGTTTTGCGTTTTCTCGGGGAGGGGGTAGTCGAATTGGATGCGGAAGACTTTGCGATTGGCGGGCGGCGGCCAGCCGTAGATTTTTTTGATCTCGGCGAAGAGTGCGGCGCGGGAGGTGAAGCCGTCGAGGCGGGCGTCTTCGTCGGTGAGGGCTTCGAGGGAGGGGAGCTCGTCGACGGCGGTGATGAGCATTTTGCCCAGGCCGGGGGTGAAGGAGATTTGGCCGGGACGAAGGAGAGGCTTGGCCCAGAGGCGGATGGTTTGGCGCTTTTTGCCGGCGCGGACGAGATCGGCGAGATGTTTTTTGAGCAGCAGCATGGCGACATTCTAAACACGAAGTCACGAAGACACGAAGGGCTTCAGGCGAACCACAGAGACACAGAGACACGGAGGGTGCACAGAGAAACACAAAAGCAGAAACCTTTGACCACAGACACACACGGACCAATACGGACAGACAGACCGAAACACGAAGCACACAAAGATTCACGAAGGTTCACGAAGAAAAGCAGATGTCTTTGAGCCACTGACAGAATGGGACGGACGATTCATGGAGGCACCCAAAGAATTCAGGAAAATTCTTCGTGGAATTTTGTGAATCTTCGTGTTCTTCGTGTTTAAGGCTTTTTATTTGGGGGCGGATATGAACGTTGTGGAATTGTGTTTGAATGCGGATGTGGCGGTGGCGGGGGTGGTGGGGAGTGAGCGGGTGCTAAGTACGGCGGCGTTGTTTGGGATTGATGTGGCGGGGGATGCGGTGCGGACGTTGTTTCGGGATGTGCGGGTGACGCTCGGGCCGGGGCGAACCGTGCTGATCACGGGGGCGAGCGGCGGGGGGAAGACGACGATGCTGCGGCTGATTGAGAAGGAACTGCGCGAGCGCGGGGTGCGCGTGTGCCGGTTGGAGGAGGTGGCGATTGAGGCGGATCGGGCTGTGGTCGATTGTTTTGGCGGGACGCTGGAGGAGGCGATGGGGCACTTGGCGCGGGCGGGGCTGGCGGAGGCGCATCTGCTGATACGGAGGCCGAGCGAATTGAGCGAGGGGCAGAAGTTTCGGTACCGGCTGGCGAAGTTTTTTGCGAGCGATGCGGAGGTGCTGATCGCGGATGAATTCACGGCGACGCTGGACCGCGTGACGGCGAAGATCGTGGCGTATGGGCTGGGGAAGTTTGTGCGGAAGAGCGGCAAGTGCGCGGTGCTGGCGACGACGCATGAGGACATCGCAGCGGATGTTCGGGCGGATTTGCACATCGTCAAGGGACTGGGAGACGTGGTGAATGTTGAATAGTGAATAGTGAAGGGTGAAAGGGGGAACATATGCGGTGCTCGGTTTGGGATGGGATCACTATGGGCTTGGGGACGCTGGGGGATTATCAGGCGTTGGCGCGGTTTCATTATCGGGGTGGGTCGCCGGGCGGGGTGATGCGGGTGATTGCGGCGAAAGCAGAAAGCGGAAAGACGAAAGCTGAAATCGTTGGCGTGCTGGTGGAGTGTTTGCCGGCGCTGGCGTGCACGCTGCGGGATGTGGCGACGGGCGGGCGGTTTCGGCTGCGCGATCGGACGCTGGCGGCGGCGCTCTTGAACAGGGAGGTGCGGTGCATTGCGCGGGTGGTGGTGCACCCGCAGTATCGGGGGCTGGGGTTGGCGGCAGCGCTGGTGAAAGAGGCGCTGCGCACGGCGGAGGTGCCGTATGTGGAGGCGCTGGCGGCGATGGGAAGGGTGCACCCGTTTTTTGCGCAGGCGGGGATGACGGCGTATGACCGGCCGGCGGATGCGAAGACGGTGCGGCTGATCGCAGCCCTGGAGGCGGCGGGGCATCGGGCGATGGATTTGTGTGATGCGGCGCGGCTGACGCGCACGGCGTGGCTGGAGCGGGAGCTGCGGCGATTTGCGGGGAAGGAGGACGAGTGGGCGGGGTTGGTGGCTTTTGCGCGGAGGCGCGTGCTGAGCCAACCGGTGTACTTTCTCAAAGTGCTGAGTGCTGAGGACTGAGTGCTGAGTATGCAAAGGGGGCAATGATGGGTGTACATGAGATTGTGATGGTGGCGATTGAGCGGTTGCGGGCGCATTCGGCGAATGCGAATGTGATGTCGCGGGAGATGCTGGAGAAGTTGAAGGCGCATTTGCGGGAGGGTGGGCGGTATGAGCCGCTGGTGGTGCGGCCGCACCCGGAGGAGGCGGGGGCATATCAGTTGATTAATGGGCATCACCGCAAGCTGGCGCTGGAGGCGTTGGGGCACACGCATGCGGCGTGCCTGGTGTGGTCGCTGAGTGATGCGCAGACGCTGATGCTGCTGGCGACGATTAATCGGTTGTCGGGGCGGGACAGTGCGGGGCGGCGGCTGAAGTTGTTGGAGGAATCGCAGGCGAACTTTGCGGGGGAGGTGGAGAGATTGGCGGCGCTGGTGCCGGAGGATGCGGAGACGTTGGCGGCGTTGGGGCGGCGGGAGGTGAGTTTGCCGCGGGCGGCGCCGGTGTTGGAGGAGATGCCGGAGGCGTTCACGGTGTTTCTGAAGCGCGCGGACAAGCAACACTTACTGGCGGCACTGAAGCGTACGCATGCGGATGCGGCCCAGGCGTTGTTGCTGTGGGCGGAGAAGATGGTTTGAGAAACTTTCTATTTTGGGGGGAAGTTATGAAGTTTGAGATCGAACGGCAGCGGCAGGTGGAAGAGGTGGTGGAGATGCTGGCGAGTGGGAAGACGGTGGAGGACATTGAGCGGGAGACGGGGTTGACGGTGTGGGGCGTGGCGGATCTGTTGGCGTCGAAGATGGCGCGGCGGATTTGCCGGGCGAGCATGCGGGTGGGCCGGGTGCAGTCGCAGTTGCTGGTGCATCGGTTTTTGGCGCATGCGATGACGCGGCTGATTGGCGTGCTGGAGGCGGAAAAGCCCGAGGCGCGGCTGAAGGCGATTGCGTTGCTGGTTGAGCTGGCCCAGGAGGCGCGGTCCGTTAAGAAGGGCCCGGCGGGGGCGGAGATGCCGTTGTTGCCGCTGGAGAACCGGGAGGAGCTGATGGCGGCGCTGGTGGCGGTGGTGCAGCCGAAGGGGTTGCCGGGGGTGGGCGATGGGAAATGAGCGAAACTATTGTGGCATTGGCGGCAACGAGAAGAGACAATACCCGCGGAGGTACTTCATGCGCGTTTGGACAGGATTGATGGTCATAGCGGTGACGGGGGCGGTGGCGGCGGCGGGGGCGATTGCGTGGGGCCAAGCACCAGCGACGGCGCCGGCTGCGCAGAAGACGGCGCCGGTGGTATCGGCGAACAAGGGGGAGTTTGGCGCGGTGATTACGCGCGAGCAGCTGGATGGGTTGAAGTTGTCGCGCACGGTGGACCCTGCGCCGAAGAATCAGCCGTTGTTGTTTTTGGACAGCGCAGTGGGGTTGCATTTGAACAAGACGAGCTATGCGGAGAACGAGCCGATACGCACGTGGCTGGTAGCGCGGTATGACGCGGCGGAGACGCGGCGTGCGAGTGCGCGGATGGTGCTGGGGGATGCGGCATCGGGTACGACGTCGGCGTTGGAGAATGCGCGGATTGAGCTGGTGAAGCAGGCGGAGACGCCGACGGTGATCGGCGGCGTGGGGAGTCACAACGGGACGCCGGCGCGGACGAACATTTTCTTTCCGCCGGACAGTTTTTGGGTGACGAGCGCGGACTTGCGGACGATTGTGAAGGGGAAGCTGGAGCCGGGGCGGTACACGGCGAAGTTCTGGTTTGACGGGCTGCTGGCGACGCGTGAGTTTGAGATCAAGGCGGGGACGATCGAGGTGCCGAAGGCCGAGGTGAAGAAGGCGGCGGGGCGGCGGATGTTGGTGGAGGTTTATGGTGGTTGGCAGGGGGCGGGCAACAACGCGGCGATCATTCGGCGGCGGGCGATTGCCAACGACAAGGACGTGCCGGCGAACAAAGACAATGCTGTGAAGATGCGCATGGCGGAGGCGTACCCGAACATGCGCGGCTTCAATGATTTTCAGACGGGGCTGGGATTTGGCGTGGGCGTGGGGAAGGGCGCGAAGTGGTATAGCGGCATCGATGCGATACCCATGAACGACGGCGTGGCGGAGATCACGAGCGAGTTTCAGCCGAACAAGGGGCAGAACGGCGGGGATCGGTTGATCATTCGCGTGACGCCGGTGGGGAATGCGGCGCGGGAGAACTGGTTGATCAACAGTTATGGCAGCATCAGCTTGCTGCTGGAGTGGGAGCAATCGGGCGGGGCGCGGAACCCGGAGCAGCCCAGCTACAACTATGGCCAGGGGCATGTGCCAGTGCGGTTTGACCGGGCGTTGGAATACACGCTGGACCTGAACGCGCAGTGGCGCAACAACTTGTCGCAGATGGGCATGGGGCAGGATGTGAAGAAGGCCGGGAAGATTACAGTGCTGTTCGCGTCGTCGCCGGTGCGGTCGGCCATGGTGCAGCAGGGGAACGAGCAGTGGCAGCTGCAGCAGATTAACCAGCAGAACCAGCAGTTGCGGAGCGCGATTACGGGTGATGCGAAGCTGTGGCAGGGCGTGCTGAAGGCGGAAGCGATGACGCTGCCGGCGGATGACGGCAAGGCGGCCGGCGGCGCGGTGGGCGGCGTTGGCATTCAGTTGCGTGAGTAAGTTTTAACACGACATTTTTTGGGGGTGGGTGATGAAACGACTGGAACAAGTCTTAGCGACGCTGCGCGCGACGAAGCCGGAGAATCGCGCGCAGTTGCGGCACTGGGTGGAGTTGTTTTGCGGGCTGCACATGCCGGCGACGGCGTGTTGTGCGCATCATCAATCGCCGCTGGATTATCTGGCGCATGCGTTTTTTGAGGGGGACGGGGAGCGGGCGCCGGACTGCGTGGTGTGGGCGTGTCGCGGCGGCGGTAAGACGATGCTGGGGGCGGTGGCGACGCTGCTGGATGTGATTTTTCGGCCGGGGATTGATGTGCGGATTCTTGGGGGGAGTTTTGAGCAGTCAGAGAAGATGTATGGGTATTTGATGGCGCTGACGCGGCGGGGCTTCAGCGATCTGCTGGCGGGGACGCCGACGCAGCGGTCGATGCGCTTCAAGAATGGCAGCCGCGTGGTGGTGTTGCCGCAGAGCGACCGGGCGGTGCGCGGCATGCGGGTGCAGCGCGTGCGGTGCGACGAGGTGGAGCTGTTTGACCCGGAGATCTGGTCGGCGGTGCAGCTGACGACGCGATCGAGCGGCAACGCGCGGGCGGGGGTGGAAGCGCTGTCGACGCTGCATGTGCCGGGCGGGTTGATGGAGCAGACGCTGGCGGAGTGGCGCAAGCGCGGCAAGAAGACCTTCAGCTGGTGCGTGTGGGATGTGATTGAGAAGTGTCCGACGCGGCGCGAATGCAGCAGTTGTCCGCTGTTTGATGCGTGCGGCGGGCGGGCGAAGCAGGCGGATGGGTTTTTGAAGATTGACGATGTGATCGCGATGCGCGAGCGCGTGAGCAAACATACGTGGCGGCACGAGATGCTGTGCGAAGCGCCGCGGCGGAGCGATGCGGTGTTTGCGGACTTCGACCTGGCGAAGCATGTGCGGCCGTGGGTGGAAGCGGAGCATCGCGTGGAGCGCTTGGTGGGTGGCGTGGATTTTGGATTCTCGAAGGCGTTTGTGTGTTTGTGGCTGGCGCGGACGACGCGGGCGGATGGGGCCACGTGCTTTTTCGTGATCGATGAGTTGGTGCTGAAGCACACGCGGCTGGAGGTGGCAGCGCGGCAGATCGCGGCGCGGCGGCCGGAGCAGTTGCACACGCTGCATTGCGACAACGCGGGGCGGGCGGTGAACAGCCAGACGCATCGCAGTGATCTGCAGGTGCTGCGTGAGTTGGGGTTTGCGGTGCAGTCGCGCAGCGGAAGCATTGTGGCCGGGTGTGAGGCGATCGCAGCGCTGCTGGCGCCGGCGGCGGGCGAGCCGCGGCTGTTCATTGATCCGCGGTGCGAGCGGCTGATCACGGCGATGCGGAGCTATCACGTAAATGCGCACGGCGAGCCGGAGAAGGATGGCACGCATGATCACTTGGTCGACGCGCTGCGGTACGCGATCACGGGCGAACTGCGGCCGAGCGAGAAGGTGGTGGTGCGTTATTACTGAGGCTGGCGATGATTGGCGAATGCGTGCACACTATGGGCATGACCGACATCAGCCATGAGAGCACAGGGATGTATTGCCCCGCATGCGGGTATGACTTGCGCGCGGCGGTGGATGGCGGGCGGTGTCCGGAGTGCGGGCGGACGGTGGTGTTGGCGGAGTTGGTGAGGTCGCACGTGCCGTGGGTGATGCGGCATGTGCAGGGGTGGCGGAAGACGTTTTTCATCACGTGGTGCTGGGCGTTTTTTAAGCCGGGGACGTTGGGGCGCGAGGCGCTGCGGCCGCAGGCGTGGCATGATGCGCGGCGCTTTGCACGGATCGTGGCGATCGGGTTGGGGTTGATTGTGACGTGCCTGCATGCGTCGGTGATGTGGGCGGATTACGACGGATACATTGCGACGACGCGGATCAACAATGGGGGATTTCCGTTTCTGCTGAACCCGACGGGCGAGCTTGCGGCCGGCTGGCAGATGCCGTTTCTGGCGTTGCTGGATGTGCCGTGGGTGCTGATCCCGATTGGGTTTGGCGGCTTTGGCGGGGGGATGCTGATGGCGTGGTGGACGCGGATGTGTTTTGCGGGTTGGGCGCCGCGCGAGCGGAAGGCGAATGCGGCGTGCATCGGGTTGTACAGTGTTTCGGCGTGGATGGTGCCGCTGGGGGCGTGGACGCTGGTGGTGACGGCGATGGCGGCGACGCAGCAGTGGCTGCCGGAGGGGTGGCGCGTGCCGCTGGCGATTGGGCTGGGCGTGTTTGGCTACACGGCATCTATCTGGTTTGTGGTGTCGAAGACGCGCACGCTCATGGGGGCGACGGATCGCGGGGTGATGGCGTGCATGGCGGGCGTGGTGGTGCTGGCGATCGGCAGCATTATTCTGCTGGCGCTGACTCTGGCGGCGGCGGTGTGGTTGGGAGGGTTGCTGGTGCTGATGGTGCGGAGCTCGCTGGGGATGTGACGCGGTAGAGCGGATAGACCATGTCGTCGTTGCCCGGCGGGACGGAGTCGCGCGGATTGGTGCCGTAGGTTTTCGGCAGGCGCCCGCCGTCGTCGGTGTTGTTCAGGTTGATGCTGTAGACGATGCGCTGCGTGGCATCGTAACGGATCGGGCCGCGGGCGGCGCTGCTGAGATCGACGGGTACGGCAGGCAGGTACTGCGGTACAAGTGCGTTGAGCGTGGGCGGCAATTGGCCATGGTCGAGTTGGTAGAGCCGCACGGCGAGAACGGCGGCGGCGAGGTGACGCACCGTTAACGCACGCAGGTGCATGCCATACGCGACACCGTAACTGTTGGTGCCGCTGAACGGGCCGTTGACGAGGAGTTCTGCGTTGGACTGGGCCTCGAAGCTGAGCAGCGTACCATGCGACGAAGAGTAGCTGCGCTCATCTGCTTTCACGGCCGCGAGAAGTTCGTCTGTGCCATCGTTGTAGCGGGCGGCGAGGAGGTTGGCCATTGGCCGCATGAAGGAGCCGGGGATGTGGCGTCGCGAGACATAGAGGGCGTAGGGACGTTCGGTCTGCAGGGAACGCACGAGCGCTGCGTTCAGCGGGGCATCGTCGAGCAACTCTTTGATGACGGGCTCGAGTTGCTGGCGCTGTATGCCTAGCGGGTGGGTGGCGCTGCGGAGATGGAACTCGGGGGCGAGATGAACGAGATCGTCGGCGTGCTTCTGGTAGATGGCGATGGTGACGAGGTGGGCAAGCAAGGTGTGGCGCTGGCTTGTCCATGCGGCCAACATGCGGGTGTGATCGGTCATGCGGAGGGCTGGAACGCTGTCACCGCGCTGGGCGTGGTACATGGCCATGACGCTGAAGATGTTGGCGGCGCCGCGCGTTCGGCCCATGCCGGCGAGCATGTCGGAACCAAAGGGGTTGTCGGCATTGAATGGGGCGGCGAACTTCGGAACGCTGTGGCCGCGCTCGGCGGCGGCGAGGGATGCGGCCTGTGTGGTGAGGACGGACTCCATGAGGGTCATGTCGGCGGGGGACAAGGGGAGCGAAGGAGCTATGCCCGTGGTCATGCCGTTAATGAAGTTGTCCTCGGTCGGCGTGAGCGGCGTGGCGAGGATGTCGACGAGGACGCGGTAGCCGTTCACGGCATCAGGGATGGGTGGCGGGACGAGGTCGTGCATCGTGACGGGTTCGCCGGCGGCTTTGTAGCGGGCGAGTTGGGTGGTGAGACGCCAATGGGCGTAGGCGAACCAGGCGGCATAAAGCGCAGCGAGCGGCACGAGCAGCCAGAGGGCGCGGCGGGCAAAGGTCTTCAGAGTTGTGGTGAAATTGGGGGGCACGGGGACATCATAACGCGCCGCTAATGATGGGCTATCGTTGCGGCGCTGGGGTTGGGTATAATGCCCCAAGTGCCGGCATGGAGGCTGGCGATTAGAAGTGGTTTATTTGCGGGTGGCCACGCCCGCATTTGTTGATAGACGCACTAACCCATGAGTACGGAACGATCGGACGGACGGCAGGCTTCTGCGCCTGAGCCGGAGTTGTTGCGGGTGAGCTTTAACGCGGAGCGCGAGGCGGCGCGGGCGCTGCTGCCGGAGCGGGTGAAGGGGGACGCCCTGCGGCGGAGCCTGTACTTCACGACGCTGGGGTGGTTTTTCGGGGCGTTCTGGTTTGCGGCGGCGGCGGGCGGGGCGACGCTGAACCGCTTTGTGGAATACTTTGCACCGCTGGGGCAGAAAGACTTTTTCATCGGGCTGGTGACGGCGGCCGCATCGATCGGGGTGCTTCTGCAGATACCCGGGGCGCTGCGGATCGAACACATCGGGATACGCAAGCCGTTCTTTTTGCGGTGGCTGACGACGCAGCGGGTGATCTACCTGGTGATTGCGATTTTGCCGTGGGTGCTGCCGGCGCACAGTGCGTGGGCGGCGTTGCTGCTGACGGCGTTGATCATCGGGGCGTGGGGCTGCCAGCATTTTGGCGGGCAGGCGTGGGTGAACTGGATGGGCGACCTGGTCCCGGCGCGGGTGCGCGGGAAATACTTTGGCCGGCGGTCGCGTATCGGCATCGTGGTGATGGCGGTGACCAGCGTGCTGATGGGCGTCGTGCTGGATTTGTCGGGGACGGTGAAGTTCAACGAGATTGTGGGGCCGTGGGCGGAGAAGGCGGGCATGCCGCCGCTGCTGCTGGTGATCTCGATCATCTTTTTCTTCGCGGCGATTGCGGGCATTCTGGACATTCAGTGTTTCCACAAGGTGGACGAGCCGCGGATGAAAGCGGTGATTGCCGAGCCGATGTTTAAGCGGCTGGTGCGTCCGCTGCGCGACCGCGACTTTCGGGGGTATGTGCTGTACCTGTTCACGTGGATGAGCGCGAACGGTTTTGCGGCGCCGTTCTGGTGGGTGTATCTGCTGAGCTTTTTTGATCTGCTGAAGTCGCAGGGCAGCACGGCGTGGTGGCTGAACTGGTACTACGTCGCGGCGTACATCATGCTGCCGATTGCGTACCACGTGGGGCAGTTTGCGGGTTACCCGGTATGGGGGCGGATGGTGGACCGCTTTGGCCGCAAGCCGATTATTTTCATATCGAGCATGACGCATACGTTGACGTGGGTGTTCTGGCTGTTTCTGACGCCGGACATGCTGTTCTACTGCATTCCGGCGCAGTTCATCGGCGGGTTTTTCGGATCGGGGCAGGAGATCGCGAACTTCAACATGATGCTGGGCTTTAACCGCAAGGGCGGCGCGGCGTACCAGGCGGTGGCGAGCGTGATCACGAACGTGGGCATGGCCGGCACGATGTTTTTTGGCGGCGTGCTGGCGACGGCTTTCCTGAAAATCGAGTCGAGTTATGGCAACGTGTTTACGCTGTCGGGGCTGCCGTTCGGGCGGTACCAGGCGCTGATCATCATCGCGTTGATGCTGAAGATTTTTGCGGATGTGATTTTGCTGACGCGTGTGCATGACCCCGAGGCGAAGCCGACTGCGCATGCGGCACGTTTTTTGATTGAGAATCTCTACGGCAATTTGGATTCGGTGATCTTTACGCCGTTGCGCCGGGTGCCTGACATGACCACGGACGCCGTGCGTCTGACGATGGATGTGACGACAGACGCGGCGCGCAAGGTGGGCGAGGTGACGACCGACACGGTGTCGAAGATCGGCGATGTGGCCGAGGACGCGGTGGAGGGTGTGAGGAAGATTTTCCGGAGTTGAATCAGCGCAGTGTGATGATCGTGCGGGTGTCGGGTGATGACACGGTGAGTACGGCGTCGCGGAGGGGGGCGCTGTGGCGGATGGCGGCGGTTTCGTTGGCCCAGAGCGCGTAGAGGCGGCCGTCGCGGAGCGTGAGGGTGAGCACGAGGGCCTTCTCGCCGTGCTGTTCGTTGAACTTGATCTCAGCGCCGTTGTGCGTGACCGTGAGCGGTGTGAGCAGATTGGGCGGCATGGCGATGCGGAGCGTGTCGCCGGTGAGCTTGGGGGTTTCGAGAAGTTGTTCTTTGGCGGCGAAGGGGGGCAGGGCGGTTTTGATGTTGAGCGCCCCGAGCGCGGTGCCATCGGCCAATTTCGGGCCGTCAGCCTTGGGTTGGGCGGCGAGTTTTTCGCGCAGGGCGGTGTTTTCATCGGTGAGGCGGCGAAGTTTGTCGAGGAGTTCACGGTCGGCGGGCATGGGGACCGGGGCGGCGCGCTTGGCGGCGTCGAGGTCACGCTGCTTCTGGTCCAGATCGCGTTGTTTCTGGTCGAGGTCGCGCTGTTTTAGTTCCAGGTCGCGCGTGCGCTGATCGATCGTTTGCCGAAGGCGGGTGTTTTCATCCGTCAGCGTTTTAATGCGAGCCTGGCCGTCTTTGTCGTTGTCGCGGCGTTCGGTCTCGAGACGTTTGCGGGTTTCTTCGAGCTCGGTGCGGAGCTTCTTGATCTCGTCGTTGAGTTCCTTGGTGCGCTTGTCGTCGGCTTTGTCGCGGTTGTTGCGGGCGTCGCGCAGGTCGCCTTCGAGGTCGCGGATGCGGTTCTCGGCGGTGCGGAGCTTGGCCTCGAGGGATTTGACCTGTTCGGCGAGGCGGCGATTCTCAGCGCGTAAGGAGTCGGTTTCGCTGCTGGCGGCGAGGGCCGGCACGGTGAGACCGCAGAGCAGCAACAACAGGATTGCGGGCGTACGCATAGAGTCCCCTTCTGCAGAACATATCCACTATAACGGATATGTCACCGGGAAGGGCGAAACGTTAGAAACGACGGAAGGGCAGGAGCGGACGCAGGCGCGGTTCACGGAGGAGCAGGGCGACCCAGGGGAGCATGCCGATGATGACTTGGATGAAGACGTAGTCACGCTGCAGGACGTGAGCGAGCACGGCGCCGCCCATGTAGGCGGCGATGAGAATCGCGCCGAGGACGGCGGTTTGGGGGATGAGAAAGAGGAGGGCGCAGGAGATCTCGATAATGGCGATTGTCTGAAGCGTGCTGCCGCTGAGGGAGAACTGGTTGGGCTGCGTTGCGGCCGGCGGATCGATGAAGAACTTCGCCACGCCGCTGGCGATGAGCAGCAGTGCGACGAGGGTGCCGATGATGTGGCCGGCCCAGAAGGCGCCTTTGGACGGGCGAACATAACCGGCGGGCGACGGCGCATGGGGCGCGGGGCTCTGCGTATCAGACATGATGACCTCTCGTTTCGATTTGGGGACTCGTTTGGCTCAGCAGCAAATTACCATGGCGAAGCGGCAGCGGCGAGCGAAAAGTGGTAAAGTTCGCATTGTTAACAAAGGCGGGTGACGGATGAAGAAATGCTCCAGCGTGTTCACGCTCGTGGCCCTGGTGATTGGTTCTGCCGCAAGCGGCGCTTGTGCGCAGACGACGAAGCCGGACATCGTCAGCGGGTATGAGGGGCGGACTTACACCGACGCCAAGGGGGATAAGCTGAGCTATCGCCTGTTGAAGCCCAAGGACTATGACGCCAGCCAGAAGTACCCGGTGGTGCTGTTGCTGCATGGGGCGGGGGAACGCGGCAGCGACAATCAGCGGCAACTGCAGCATGGGGGGAAGTTGTTTACCGATGAGAAGAACCGCGAGGCGTACAAATGTTTCGTGGTGGTGCCACAGGTACCGAAAGACGAGTGGTGGATCGTGCGGCCGCGCAAGCCGGCGACGACGGCGTCGGCGACAGCGCCTGCGGCCACGCAGCCGGAGAAGGCGCCGCTGGATTGCATCAAGCTGGCGATGGAGATTGTCGACACGTTGGAAAAGGAATTTTCGATCGACAAGGACCGGCAGTATGTGATGGGGTTGTCGATGGGCGGCTACGGCACGTGGCAGGCGCTGGCGCGCTGGCCGGAGCGGTTTGCGGCGGCGGTGCCGATCTGCGGTGGCGGCGACCCAAAGACGGTCGAGCGTTTTAAGCACGTGCCGATCTGGGCGTGGCACGGCGCGAAGGACAACACGGTGAAGGTGGAACAGACGCGCGTGATGATTGAGGCGCTGAAGAAAGTAGGCGGCGAGCCGAAGTACACGGAGTTGCCCGAGGCGGGCCACAACGCCTGGAACCCGGCATTTGGTGAGCCGCAGCTGTTGCCGTGGATGTTTGGTCAGAAGCGTGTGGCGAAGTGATGGCGCGATAGGTGGTCGAGCGGGCGGGAATAAAGGGCCGGGGGTGCCTATGATGCTCGGCTATGAATTGGATTCGATCGCTGTTTTCGACGTTGCGCCGGCTGGGCCCGGTGGGTCCGGTGGCGGTGATCTCGGCCACGTTGCCGGGCGTGCTGGGGATTGTGCTGCTGACACAGCTTGAGACGGTGAGCCCGTGGTTTCGGGATCATCCGTACCAAGGGCCGCTGCTCTATGTGCTGTGTTATGTCGTGCTGGCGGGGCTGCCGCTGTTGCCGACGTATGCGATCACAGCGCTTGGCGGCTGGGCGTACGGGGTGGTGGGCGGTTTTATCTGGGCGATCACGGGATATTTTTTCGCGCTGCTGTTTGCGTATGCCTGGCTGCATTGGATCACGAAAGATCGCGTGATGCAGGTGATTGAGGAGCATCCGAAGTGGCTGGCGGTGCGGAATGGGCTGGTGGCGCAGAAGCGGTGGAAGACGATCTTGACGGTGGCGCTGTTGCGGTTGCCGCCGACGGTGCCGTTTGCGGTGGTGAACATTGTGCTGGTGAGTGCGAAGGTGCGGTTTCGGGATGTTTTGCTGGGGAGCATGATCGGGGTGATTCCGCGGACGATTTTCCTGGTGTACCTGGCTTCGCAGGTTCAGACGCTCGACTTCGACGAAATCAAGAATAACAGTGTGGGCACCATTTTGGCGGTAGCGACCACGCTGGTGGCACTGGTTGCGATCACGTGGCTGGGCAACCGGGCGATACGCAACTTGGGGCGGGTAAGCACGGCTTAAGGTGAAGGCCACTGGGCGCCGTTGTTGCCCGTGGTGATCGGCGTGCGCTGGCCCACGGGCTTGGATTCTTTGTCGATGCCGGGCGGGGTGCGGAGCGGCGGGGGCGGATTGGCGGGATCGAACGTGGGATCAGGTTTGGGTAGCTGGCCCCCCACCGCCTTGAGATGGTCGCGCAGGTAGCCGCGCAGTTTGTTGGTGATGTCAGGCTGTGCGACGGCGAGGTCGTTTTTCTCGCCGGGGTCTTTGGCAAGGTCGAAGAGTTCCGCGGTGTCGGTTTCGTAATTGACGATGAGCTTCCAGTTGGCGGAGCGGACCGCGCCGTGGGGCGGGAGCGTCTGGTAGTGCGGGTAATGCCAGAAGAGGTTGGTCCGCGGCAGCGTGCCTTTGCCGTCGAAGAGCGGCGTGAGCGAGAGGCCGTCGAGATGCTGCTTGGGATCGGGCGGCAGGCCGACGATGTCGAGGAAGGTGGGGTAGAGATCGGTGCTGATGACGGGGACGTCGGAGGTGGTGCCGGCGGCGGTGCGGCCGGGGCAGCGGATGATGAGCGGGATGCGGATGCCGCCTTCGTAGAGTTGCGATTTGCCGCCGCGATATGGGAGATTGCTGGTGGCGGTGACGGCTTTGCCGGTGTCAGGATCGCGCACGTCCATGAGTCCGCCGTTGTCGGAGGTGAAGATGATGGCGGTCTGGTCTTCGAGGCCCGCATCGCGGATTTTCTTGACGACACGTCCGACGGAATCATCGAGGCGTTGGATCATGGCGCCCATGGTGGGGTTGTTTTGGCCAGTCTTGCCGGGCGGGCGTTTTTGCCACTCGGCGATGCGCTCCTTGGTGTCGTGGAGGGGCACATGCGGCGTGCCGTGGGAGATGACGAGCAGGAAGCGTTGGTCTTTGTTGTGGTCGATGAAGTCTTCGGCGGCTTTGGTGTAGCTCTCGACCTGCCAGGGGTCGCGGCGGTGCTCTTTGGGATTGGGGGCGATGTGGCGTGCAAAGCCGTGGTCGGTGGGCGGTGTGGCGGTGGAGACGTGCCACTTGCCGATGTGGAGGCTTTTGAAGCCGGCGTCGGCGAAGCGTTCGGCGTAGGTGGTTTCGGACTTTTGGAGGTAGGGAAGCCAAGGGGGCGTTTCGAGTTTGCCGCGGGCCTGGTTGCCGATGACGCCGGTGAGATGGATGCGGGCCGGCGCGCGGCCGGTAAGGATGGCGGCGCGGGTGGGTGAGCAGATGGGGGCCGCGGCGTAGGCGTTGGTGAAGCGAATGCCGGACTTGGCGAGGGCGTCGATGTGGGGCGTTTTGTAGTAGTCGCTGCCCTGGCAGGCCAGGTCCATCACGCCCAGATCGTCAGCCAGGATGAACACGAGGTTGCGGACCGGCGCGGGGGAGGTGCTTTGGGCTTCAGCAGAGCGGGGCGCGGCGAGGGTGGTGATGGCCGCGAGCGCGGCGCCGAGGACAACACGGCGTGTGAGGCTGGTGGGCATGGTGGTGAGTCTAAGGAAGGAGCGGCGGGGCGACTAGGGTCTGTTTGCCACAAGCGACCGTAATGATAAGTGGCATGCCGATGGGTGTAAGTGGGCAGACAAAGCATTGGGCGTAGAGTTATATCGTAAAAGATATATTCACGAATAAATCGTGTCTTTTACGATATGAAAGTCATGAGTGATGCGAGCTTGCCGTTGTTTGAGAGGTTGGTGGCCCGGCGGAAGGAGCTGGGCATGAGCATCGTCGTGATTGCGCAGCGCTCGGGGGTGAGCGTGCCGACGGTGCAGCGGATATTGGCGGGGTCAGCGCAGGCGAGCATGGTGAATGTGGCGGCGGTGGCACAGGTGCTGGGGCTGCGGCTGGAAGTGCAGGCGGCCGAGCCGGCCGGCGTGATCAAGGAGCGGCAGGCACGGGCGGTGGCCCAGCGGGTGGCGCAGGTGGTGCAGTGCAGTGCCTTGGATGATTCGCCCGCAGTGCCGGCGGAGATCTTGAAGGACCTGGTGGAGCGCTCGACGCAGGAGTTGCTCCGCGGCCCGGGTAGACGGCTTTGGGTTGAAGCCTCTTAAAGACGTCAGAAAACCACCAAGTTCACCAAGAACACGAAGGTGGGAGCCAAGCGATCACACCTCGCCGATGCGAGAGGCACTTGGTGACCTTGGTGTGCTTGGTGGTCTATGCTTTTAGTAGACGACGGCCATCGCGCTTTCGACGGCTTGGATCGCCTGTTGCACCGTGAACGGTTTGCGCAGGAAGCTTTCGAACCCCTGTTGCATGAGGGGCGGGACGTCGGCGTCGATCACAGCGCCGCTGATGGCGATCACTTTGGACATTTGCAGATCGGGATTGGTGCGGAGCAGGCGGCAGACATGTTCGCCGGAGACGTCGGGCAGGTTGATGTCGAGCAGGATGACGTGCGGTTTGAGCCGCTGTGCGACGATGCCGGCCTCGAAGCCGGTGGCGGCGGAGGCGACTTCGTAATGGGCTTCGCGCGACAGCAGGTCTCTCAGCGAATCGACAAGTTCGGGCTCATCATCAACGATGAGGACGCGGGTCTTGTTGAAGTGGACGAGGCCATCGACGGGCATGTTGTTGGCGCGGAGGAAGCGCACGAGCTGATCGACGGGGATGCGGCGGTCTTTGGAGCCGGGGATGCGGTAACCGCGGAGCTGGCCGGAGTCGAACCACTTGGTGACCGTGCGGGGCGCGACCTTGCAGATGGAGGCGACTTCGCCGGTCGTGAGCACGTCGTGTGAGCGCGCCATAACTTAGACCTCGAGAAAACGGCTATTCTCGTAGGCGTATCGGCGTAAAAAGTGGGGTGGTTAACAAGTGAGCGACAACGTGTCGCGGGGAGAACGCGGCGGATTAGCCGAGAAGGTCCGATAGCATCGCATCCACGGACTTGGCAGCGCTGGTGGTGCCGGTGGGATTGGGGGCATCGGGGGGTGATTCGAGGGCCTTGGCGCCGGCGGCGGTGAGGCGCTGGCAGAGGGCGACGACGTCTTCACTCAGGAAGCGGGAAATCTGCGCGAACGAGTGGGCGTCGCCGAGCTTGTGCTTGCGGTGGTAGTAACGCAGCGGGAAGTAGAGATGGAGCTGGGTCTTGGCGCGGGTCATGGCGACGTACATCAGGCGGCGTTCTTCTTCGATTTGTTCATCATCGCCGGTGGCCATGTCGGAAGGCATCATGCCGTCGGCCACGTGCAGCACATGCACCGCGTCCCACTCGCAGCCCTTGGCGGAATGAATCGTGGAGAGGATGAGGTAGTCGTCATCGAGAAGCGGCGGGCCGGCGAGGTCGGAGGTGCTGGTGGGTGGGTCGAGGGTGAGGTCGGTGAGGAACGCGACGCGCGATTTGTAGTTGCCGGCGATTTGTTCAAGCATTTCAAGATCGCGCAGGCGGATGCGCGGGTTCTCATAGATGCGCTGGAAAAGCGGGTCGTAAAACTTGCGGATGCGCTCGACGGTGGCGGCGGGGGGCATTTTGACATCGGGCTTGTCGCCGTGGAGGCACTCGGTGAGGGCGGTGCGCAGCGCGGCGAATTCACTGGCAGCGGCGGGCGGCGGCGTGACGGCCTGCAGCGTTTTGGCCAGCGTGGCGGGCGTGAGCGTGGGCGGGTGGAGTTTTTCAATGATGCGCCGGGCCGTGCCGGGGCCGATGCCGGTGAGGAGCTGAAGCACGCGGAACCAGGCGACTTCGTCGGCGGGATTTTCGAGCAGGCGGAGCATGGCGAGCATGTCTTTGATGTGGGCGGCCTCAACGAATTTGAGCCCGCCGAATTTCACGAAGGGAATGTTGCGGCGGGCGAGTTCAACTTCGAGTTGATCGGAGTGATGGCCCGCGCGAAACAGCACAGCCTGACGCTTCAGGGCAATGTTCCGCTCGCGGGCATCAAGAATTCGCCGACACACTTCTTCGCATTGCTCGGCTTCATCGGCACAGACGATCAGCTCGGGCTTTTCGCCATCATGCTTGGTGGTGAAGAGATTTTTGGTGTAGCGGAACTTGGCGTGGCTCATGAGCGCGTTGGAAGCATCGAGCACGGGCTGCGTGGAGCGGTAGTTTTGTTCGAGCTTGATGACCTCGGCCTCGCGACCGTCGGCAGCGCGGAACATCTGTGGGAAATCGAGGATGTTTTTTACCGTGGCCGCGCGGAAGGAATAAATCGACTGGGCATCGTCGCCGACGACCATGATGTTTTTCTTGCGGGCGCGCATGGCGAGGAGGATCTCAGCCTGCACGGCGTTGGTGTCTTGGTATTCATCGACCAGGATGTGCTCAAAGCGATCGGCGACATCGCGGGCACTGGGCGTGTCCGACATGGCGAGGGCTCGCCAGAAAAGCAGCAGGTCGTCGTAGTCGAGGACGTTGTTGGCCCGCTTGCGCTGCGTGTAGGCCTGCACGATCTGCTTGATGCCCTCGGCATCTTCGAGGCACCAGGGGTAGTCGTGCTCGAGCACATCGCCGAGCTTCATGCGGCTGTTGACCATGCGGGAATAAATGGCGAGGAGTGTTTCTTTGCGGGGGAAGCGGCGTTTGGATTGGGCAAAACCGAGGTCGTTGCGAATCAGCGCGATGAGATCGGCAGCATCGCCTTGGTCGAGCACGGTGAATTCTGGGGCGAGGTTTACCGCGCGGCCGTGAGCACGCAGCAGGCGGTTGGCCACGGCATGAAAGGTGCCGCCCCACACTTTGGAGGCGACAGCGGAGCCATATTTTTCAGGCAGCAAGCGGCCCGCACGGGAGAGCATCTCGGCCGAGGCCCGGCGGGTGAAGGTGAGCAGTAGGATTTTTTCAGGTGATACGCCTTGGTCGATGAGAAAGGCGACGCGCGCAGCGAGCGTTTTGGTCTTGCCTGTGCCGGCGCCGGCGATGATCAGCACCGGCCCATCACCCGCGGTGGCTGCAGCCCGCTGCGCCGGATTCAGATCGGCGAGGTAACTGGCTTGGTCCTGGGCCTGCAGATTCACATTCGCACCGAAAAAACACCTTACCGCTACTGCAGTGTAACAAAATCCCGCGCGGAGTGAAGCGTTGGCCCGCCACGGTCGCGCCGCGTATGATGCTCGGCCCATGAGTCAGAACCCAATCAATCTCAACAAGCCGCGGCTTGCCGGTCCGGCCACGCTGCTGGTGCTGCTGCTGGCGGCGTACCTGGTGTCGCGGGCGGTGATTCTGCTGCTGGTGACGCTGCGGCCGTCGGTGGAAGCGACAACCGGGCAGTTTGTGCATCTGCGGCAACTTGATGCGCTGCTGGGCTATGCGGGCCTGATGGCGGTGGCGCTGGTGGGCCGCATGGAGCGGACGCGCTACGGACAGGCGGCGAGCAGGTTTGATCTGCCGACGACGCTCGCCCTCACGCTGGCGGTGGTTGGGGCGGGGTTGTCGCTGCTGTGGCCGGACACGCAAGGGCGTGCGACGGTGGATGTGATCGTGGCCGGCGCGGTGGCGCTTGCCGGCGGATTGGTGGCGATGTCGCTCTTTGCAGACCTGGCCAAGCGGCGCGGGCTGACGGTGATGGGGTTGTGGCAGTTTTTGTTGGCGCAGTGGGTGCTGGCGTGGGTTGGGGCGGAAGTGGTGCTGCGCTGGCGGCTGCGTGATGAAGGCGGCGTGGCGGCGCATGACTATGCCCGCAGTCTCGTGTTCTGGCTGCCGGTGTTTGGCGTGCTGCTGAATGCCGTGCTGATGGGCCTGACGCGGCTGACCGCGGTGGCCACGCCGGCGCGGATGCGCGAGCGCGGCGTGATCGTGGCGATCATTGTGCTGAACCTCGGCGCGGTGCTAAGCGTGGTGGGTGAACGCTGGTTGAAGATCACGGGCGGGACATTGCTGCTGGTAGGCGGGCTGCTGTTGTGGGCGTCGATCGGCGCTCGGCCGTGGCCGGCGCTGCTGACGGTGGCCGTCGCGGCAGGATTACTGCTGATTGAGCGAGGTCTGCTGGTGCCGGCGGCGGCGTATCAAGCGGCGGTGCGGCATGTGCTGTCGGCCGGCGTCGTGCTGGCGGCGATCGTCGTTGTGACGCAATGGGCGGATGGCCAACTGGGAACGGCACTGAGTCGCGCGCGTTTCGTGCGCATCGCGTCGATGGTGTTGCTGATCAGCTTGCTGGCGGTGGTTACGTTGCACACGCTGACGCTACTGGGTGGGCCGTGGCGCGGGCTGCTGCTGGTGGCCGCCATGGTTGAGGCGGTGGTGTTTGTCGCTCTGGGGGCGGTGGGGTTGCGGGCGGTGCTGGTGCTGGCCCGGCGGTGATCTGAACTTTTTCACGGGAACGTTTCGCGACGTATTGTCGTTCTGAGGGCAGAGGTGGTTATGCCGCGTTGCCCATATTGTCAGCACGACCGGTCCCGCAAGGTTCGTTTTACGCCATGGGGCGGCGTGCTTGGCCCCGCGATCATGCGGGTGGTGGCGTGTGCGCAGTGTGGCCAGCAGTTCTCCGGCCGCAACGGCAGCAAGATCGAAGGGCATCGGCGGGTTTACAGCATCATTATGATCGTGATGCTCGCGCTGCTGGTCGCGTATGCAATCAAATCTGTGAGCGGCCCAGCCAAACTGCAGGCCGGCAACGCGCGGTCCAGCCAGACTATTTGAGCTCAACCTCAAGCCGCACCGCCTGGCGATTTTTTACGGCGATGGTCTGCGCCTGGCTCTCGGTCAGCACAACGTACGACCCGCGGGCGAAGGCATCGACGGGTGTTGAGTATTTGTCATTCACGTAAACCCGCCATTTTCTTTCGACGTCCATCGCGGTGTAAGCCACGGTCTTTGAATCGGCGGAAAAGCTGATTTGCGACTGCCCGACCGAGAGCACCGGCGGACCCTCGTAGCCGTCGGCGATGACGTGCCAGCGATCTTTCTTGCGCGCGGCGACGGCCAGCCGCTGCGAATCCGGCGACCACGACCACGTGCCGACGCCAAGCTCATCATACGTGCCGGCCGGTTTGCCATCGCGGATGATGGTGCTGAAGCCGCTCTTCACGGTGCCGTAGGCGTAATGTTTGCCATCGGGCGACACGGTGAAGGAATAAGCGGCAACGGCAGAGACGGGATCGCCAACGGGTTTGTGATCGGCGTAGAGCTGCCAGCGGTTGTCTTTGGTGAGCGCGAAATAATAGAGCGTCTCACCGACGAAGACGGGCGTGCCGTCGAGCACCGCGCCGAGTTTGGGCGAGGTGTTTTGCGCTTCACCGGTGACGACATCGCCGATGCCAACAAACCAGTTGGCAGTTTTGTTGGCGATAGGCTTATCCGCCGCTGCAAAGGCGACGCGCCGGCCGTCGGCGGAGAAGATGGGCATGTTGCGCGCGAAGGCCGCGTAAGACTCGGACACAAACTTGCCCGCAAAGAGCTGCGTGTCAGCCTTGTCCTTGGCGATAACGGCGACCAACGCGCTGTTGGGCGCCCAGCGATAGGTGCTGAATTGTTTGTAGGTGCCGGCGGGCGCGTGATTCACCAGCATCTGCCAGCCCGTGCCGCTCCTGATCACGTAAGCGACGCTCTTGCTGTCGGGACTGAAGGTGAAGGTGTTGTTACCGATGCCCTCATACGGCGGCGAGAGTTGGTCGTCCACGCTAATGTGCCATTGGTTCTTGATACGCGCGACGACGGCCATGCGCTTGCTGTCGGGCGAGAAGACCACCGGCGTATCGGGCACGCCCTGGAACTCAGCGGCTTGTTCCACGCCGTCGATGAGAATCCGCCACGCCCCGCCGATGTCGGCCGCGTAAGCGAGCTTCTGCGAATCGGGCGAAAACACCGGCATGGTGATGGCGGCGTAAGACTTGTGCGATTTGTTGTCGAGCCAAACCCGCGCGGGCGGACGTTTTTTCTCGGCATCGAGCGGCGGCGGCTCCAGTGAATTGCCGGGCTTGGAGGGTGTGGGCTCCTGCGCGGTTTCAGCCACGGCGACGAAGGCCAGGCGCCGCTGATCGGGGCTGAGCTTAAAGCTCTCCGGTGCGATGCGAAGGGTGAGCCGGCCCAGCGGCGTTTCGCGCGTGGGCAGTTCCGCCAGCACCGGCGTCGTCACCAATAGAACCGGCAGGCCCATCCACAGATGACACAGATGACGCAGATACATTTTCTTGATCTGTGTCATCTGCGTCATCTGTGGACCTCGCCTGTCACTTGCTGCAATCAACCTTTGGATCACAAGCGCAGTTCACGGCCACCGGCACGGGCGCACCGGGCTTGTGCACAAACGCCGGCACGAGGCAGATGAACTGCAGCGGGATGCCGCCGGTGTTGCGAAACTGGTGCAGTTCATTGGCGGGCACGAAGAGCACATCGCCGGGCTTGATGGGTTGTTCTTTGTTGTTGCCAAACACCACGCCCTCGCCGGAGATTACGAGCACTTCATGTTCGTAATCATGCTGATGCTTGGGCGTGCAGCCGCCGGGGGCGACGATGAACTTGCGCATGGCGAATGTCGGCGCGCCATCATCCGGCCCGCAGAGCAGCTGCATCTGCACCTTCTCCGCGCCGGGCATGGTGACGGTCTGCTTGGCAATTTGATTGAGGTTGCGTTGGATCATGGGATCAATCTAGCAGACAGCCGCGGGGCAAACAATCAGTGCCACTGCACCCGCGTCACGCCCGGCTGGCGGGCGAGCTCGTGCCGCAGGCGCTCGGCCAGTTCGATCAGGTCGCTGCGCTTGTACTTGATGGCCAACCGCAACGTGCGGCTCTGGTTGGGCAGGTCGATGTCGTAGGCGATTTCTTTCACCGTAGCGCCGGCCGCGGCCACGGCAGCGCGGATCTGCTGGTCGGTCGCGCCCTGGTCGCTCACCGTCACGCTGACCGCGCCATACCAGTCGGCGGCGATAAAGCGTTCGACCATCGGCATGACCAGCAGGCAAATCATGGCCATACACCAGGCCGCGAGGGCGAGCACATAGTGCCCGCTGCCAATCGTGAGGCCCAGCACCGAGACAAACCACAGCACGGCGGCGGTGGTCACGCCGCGGACCGTCTTGCCTTCGCGCAACACCACGCCGGCGCCCAAGAAGCCCATGCCGGCCAAGATGCCCTGGGCGAGTCGGGCGGGGTCGGGCCGCCACACGCTGTTGCCCGCCTCGTGAAACAGGTGCTCCGACAGCACTGACGCCACGCAAGCCGCAAGGCAGGCCAGCATGGTCGTACGCAGCCCCGCCGCGCGGCCATGGGAGGATCGCTCGTAGCCAATAATGGCGCCGAGCAGCCCGGCCATCGCCAGGCGAAACAACACTTCTTTCATGGGAATCGTGGGCAATGCCTCGGCCAAAACCACCAGCATGTTGAACCTTTCACAACCCGTCTTAGCGCAACCTTAACATTCTAAGCGAACACTCGGCGCAATGCATGAGGAAAAACGCCTAAGCCCCAGAACCCCCTTCTGATGCAAAATTGCACGTGACAGACCGTATCGCCAGATATAACGTATGTACCGTTGAGGGTGTCATGCCAGGTTCCGTTCGCAATTTATCGCTCGACGAAGACTTGCCGTCGAAGCCGGACAACTCCGGTTCGTCAGCGGGCATGGCGGGCATTGACCCCGTCATCGCCTCTGAGAAATGGGCAGAGGAATGCCGCCACGTGCTTAAGAGCCCCGGTGCTTACGAGTGGTGGACCTTTGATGCCGTCAACCACGCGGGCGATGGCATCGTCTGTGCGTTTTTTGATGGTTTGCCGTTCCACCCGACTTATCGCACGCAGGAAAACCGCTACGTCCATCGCATGGGCAAGTCGCCGTTCGATCCGCTTTGGCCGGAGGCGCAGGCGAGCAACTACCCCGCGGTGTATGTCGCCGTTTACCAGGGCGGGCAGCGCATCGCCCAGTTTTTGAACCAATACCCACCGGGCTCGGCCGAGGGCGCCGCCGATGTGCCCGAAATTCGCATCGGGCCCAACCGCATGACGCTGCGCGCGGACGGCTCCTTCGGCATCACGCTGCGCGGCTATCCGTTTGAAGTTGTCCGCGGCACGCCACGGGCCCGCATGGACCAAATTCTCTCGGCCTCGCTCACGTTTACGCCCAGCGCGTCAGGCGTGCAGCACGTGCGGCCCTTCCGCCACGATGGCCCCGGCGGCGCTAAGCACACGTGGGTGCTCTCCAGCCCGCATGGCCGCATGACCGGCGCCGTGCAGGTGATCGAACAGCGCGAAGCGACGGCCGTCGCCGACCTGCGGATCAACGCGAATGGGTATCACGATCACATCATCGGGCATGGTGGCCTGGCGCAGGGGTTGAGCAAACTGATCTGGGGACATGTGGTGGGCGATGAATGGACCATCGCGTTCTCCCATCACCTCGCCCCGAGCAAAGGCGAGGAAAACACCTGCGCCCTCATGCTTTTTGAGAATGGCCAGCGGCCGCTGATCATCGATGAACCCTCGAGCCGCATCGCCCGGCACCAATACACGCGCTGGGGCATGCGTTACCCGCCGAAGATCACGCTGCACGGTGCGAACACCTCCGGCGTGCCGGTGGAGTGCGTGATCGATGTGGAGCAGCTTGTGGAGGCCACGCCGTTTCACACGCGGGCGCAGATTCTGGCGACGATGACCGTGCCGGGGCGTAACAAGTATGTTGGCCGCGGCCATGTGCTCTTGGCGAACCTCACGCGGCTGCGCTGGCCGCTGTTGAGCGACCTGGTGTTAATGGCGATCACGCCCGTAAGTGCTGACGACCCCGTCTGGCGGCAGTGATCACGGCGCGGGCAGGGGCGGCAGTTTCTGGCTGGCGCGTTCACTATTCAGATCAGCAAACGCCGCACGGAAGCGGGCCGGCGGGAGTTTTTCGACATGGCCGTCGGCAAAGCCGGTCAGGATCTCGCCCTTGGACAGCGGATCCTTGGCATAGACGACCGGGCAATCTTGCGGCGAACTTAGTTTGTTGAGTTTCAGGCCCTCGCCCAGATACACAAAATCGCTGTGCGCATCGACATCGGCGCGAATCGAGCGCCAGTCCGCCCCGGCGGGTGGCATCGCCATCGCGGGCCGGTTGAAACGCTTGTCACGCAGCGCTTCGGGGTCGAGCGCCCCCATCGTGATGGTGGCGGCCAAGTGCGGCGGCGCTTCGTCATTCGATCCAGCCGCGTACATGACCACGGCGGTAACAATCTGCCGCGCGTTGGCGCCCAGGCGTGCCTCCTGCGCCGCAGCGCGGGCGCGTGACAGCGACGGGACAAGAATCGCCGCGAGCACGCCGCCACATAGCAGCATGATGGCGACGACGATGGCCACAATGATCAGGATAATCTTCGTGGCACTTGTGCGTGGGGCGGGGGTAGCGGGTTGGTACGTCATGGTTCACCTCGTTTGAACAGCAACTATCACGTCTCGGAGCCGGCAAAACCCAGCGATTCATCCAGCCAGTCGTCATTACGGAGAACGCCCTTACGCTGCTCCAGCGCGAGGCGCTGCGCCTTTCTCTGGGCCCGCATAAACAACGCCTTGGCCGTGCGCGATGTGAGCGGCCCTTTGTTCTTTGCGTACCGCTTGCGCAGCACTGCCGACAGCTTTGGCGTGTAGCGCGCTACCAATTCATCTTCCAGCGATACAAACACCCGCGCCGCGCCGGGGTCGCCCTGGCGCGCGGCGCGACCGATCAACTGCCGGTCCACGCGGCCACTTTCGTGCCGCTCCGTGGCGATCACGTAGAGCCCGCCCTTGTCCGCGACGCCTTTGGCCAGCTTGATGTCCGTGCCGCGACCAGCCATGTTCGTTGCCACGGTGATCCGGCCCTGCCCGCCGGCGCCGGCCACAATCTGCGCCTCTTCCGCATGGCGGACAGCATTGAGCACCACGTGCGGCAAACCCTCAGCCAGCAGCATCTCGCTGAGCCGCTCTGAATTCTTCACACTGCGTGTGCCCACCAAAATCGGCTGGCCCGTCGCATGCACTGTTTTGATTTCTTCCACCACGGCGCGCCACTTCGCATCTTCATTGGCGAAAACCTGCTCCGGACGGATCTGCCGCACGCACGGGCGGTTCGTGGGGATGAGCACCACCGGCAGGTGATAAATCAGCCACAACTCGCGCGTCGCCTCGCGGGCCGTACCCGTCATGCCGCTGAGCTTTTTGTACGTGCGGAAGAAACGCTGAAAGCTGATGCGCGCGTACGTGTCCTTCGGCGGATTGACGTTAATTTTCTCTTTCGCTTCGATCGCCTGGTGCAGGCCATCGCGCCACGTGCGGTCGGGCATCAAGCGCCCGGTGAACTCATCGACGATGACGATCTTCTCGCCCTTGTCGTCCTTGCTCACCACGTATTGTTTACCCTTGAGGTAAAACTCGCGGGCGGTGAGCGCCTGCACGATCAGCTCCTCACGCCGCCGCGCCCCGTGCCACAGGCCGCCGTAGCTTTGCGTCAGCTCCGTCGCCTTTTCAAACCCCTCATCGGTCAGCTCAATCTCGCGATAGCGTTGGTTCACGGTGTAGTGGCGCTGCGGCATCAGGTAAACCGCCGCCTCGGCCGCCTGCTTAAACGCCTCGACTTGCTCCTGATTGGGCGCATCGCCGGAGATGATCAGCGGCGTCACGGCCTCATCAATCAGCACGCTGTCGGCTTCGTCAACAATCGCAAATTCCAGCCCGCGCTGCACGAGGCGATCGGTGCCGGTGCCGTGGACGATCTTGCCCAGCAGCGCGCCGGGCAGGTTTTTCGTATGGCCCAGCATCAACCGGTCGCGCAGAAAATCGGCGCAGATTTCTTTGTTCGTGCCGTAGGTGATGTCGCAGTAATAGGCCGCGCGGCGTTCCGGCGGCTTCATCTCGCCCAGGAGGTAACCAACGGTGAGACCGCAGAATTCATAGATCGGCCGCATGGTGTCGGCGTCGCGCCGGGCGAGGTAATCATTGACCGTGATGACATGACATCCGCGACCGCGCCAGCCCGCGACCGTCGCCGCCAGCGTGGCCGTCAGCGTCTTGCCTTCGCCCGTGGCCATTTCGGCGACACAGCCATGAATCAGCGCCAGGCCGCCGGCAACCTGCACATGATAATGCCATTCACCGCGCAGCCGGCCCGATACTTCGCGAATCAGCGCCATCGCCCGAAGCAAATCATCTTTCTTGTCCCGCCCCGTGCGAAACAGCTCGCGGAACTGCTGCGCTTCCTCGCGCAGCTTGGACTCCGCCAGTTGCCGGTAGTGCGCATCAAACGTGAGCACCCGCGCCGCCTGTTTCAAAAAATAGTCGCGCCGCCACATGAGCCGCTTCAAAAAGCCGCGGCTCGTATCGAACCACGCATCGAGACCCTTGGGCAATTCGTTCGGCGGCATGCGATTGGCCAGCATGCGCCACGTGCTCGACGGCACGGTGATGTCCACGCCCGCGCGATCGCCCGCCACCGCCTGCTGTTGCGACGGCATCGGCGACTGATCGAAATTCTGCGGCGTGTTCAATATCATGCGGGGGCGATTATATCAGATCGAACCATGCCGCGGGTTGTTGAGCGGCTCGGCCCTGAATGTGAGGAAACGCATGACTATCAAGCCGCGCCTGCGCCGTGCCGACAGCTTCTTCGGCATCCATTATGACTTCCACTGCCAGACCACCGACCGCGATCTGGGCAAGCGCGTCACGCCCGACATGGTTCAGGCCGTGATCGACCGGCTCAAGCCCGACTACATCCAGATCGACTGCAAGGGCCACCCCGGCGTGACGAGCTACCCCAGCCGCTTTGGCACGCAGCCACGAAATTTCATACGCGATCCACTGAAAATCTGGCGGCGCGAAACCGCCCGCGCAGGCGTGGCGCTGTTCATGCACTACTCCGGCGTGTGGGACACCGCCGCGGTAACACAACACCCGGCCTGGGCCGCCCACGAAAAGCCCGGCGTGCGCAGCAAGCGCATCGCCTCGGCCTTCGGGCCGTATGTCGATCGGCTGATGCTGCCGCAATTGCTGGAACTCGCCAAAGACTACGGCGTTGATGGCATGTGGGTGGATGGCGAGTGCTGGGCCACGATCCGCGACTACTCGCCCCGCGCCCTCGCCGCCTGGCAGAAAGTCACGGGCAAGAAGAAGGCCCCCACCTCACCCGATGACCCCGACTGGCACGCCTTCTCCGAGTTTTGCCGCGAGGCCTTTCGCCGTTACGTACAGCATTACGTGTCCACGATGCACCGCGAAGCGCCGGGTATCCAGATTATCAGCAACTGGCTCTACAGTTCGCACATGCCCGAGACGCCAGCGATTGAGATTGACGCCCTCTCCGGCGATTTCTGGCCGCACGACAGCGTCAACTCCGCCCGCTTCGAGGGGCGCATCCTCGCCGCCCAGAACATGCCGTGGGACCTGATGTCCTGGGGCTTTGCCACGCGCTCCGATGCGGGGTTCAAGCACCGCACGCCCAAGACCTCGCTGCAATTGCAGCAGGAGGCGGCGCTCGTGCTCGCCCTCGGCGGCGGCTATCAATGTTATTTCAACCAGCACCGCGACGCCTCGATCAGCCAGCACGACCTCGACCTCTACGCGCCGGTTGCAGAATTCTGCCGCGCGCGGCAGCGTGTGTGCCATCGCACGCAGTCTGCCGCCGAAGTCGCACTGCTCTATTCCACCAGCGCCTTTTATCGCGAGGCTTCCGCACTGTTCGCCCCCTGGGGTGGCACCGCTGATGCCTACCGCGGCGTGCTCACAGCGCTCATCGAAGCCCGCATCCCCGTTGATGCGATCCACGACGGCCACCTCGCCACGGCAAGCGCGCAATACAAAGTCATCGTCGTTCCCGAATGGTCGCACCTCTCCCCCACCGCGCGCCGACAGCTTCTTGCCTTCGCACAGGCCGGCGGCCAACTGCTGCTCGTCGGCCTCAACACCGCGCGCCTCTTCGCGCGCGAGCTCGGCCTCAAAATCGGCCCCGACACCGACGAACAACGCCGCTACTGGGCCGTCGACAACAACACACTCGCCGGCCTCTACGGCAAGTTCGTCAAAACCATCCGCGCCGCGCGCGGCACGCAGCTTTCTGGTCGCCTCTATGTCGAACATGACCACGCCGGCGAGTTCCTGCCCGCCGTCGCCTCACGCAACCTTGGGCGTGGCCGCATCACGGCGCTGCTTGCTCCGATTGGTCAGCGTTATCTCAGCGGCCGCGACGTTTCGGTCCGCAAGGGACTGCACGCGCTCCTCGCCGCCCTGCTGCCACAGCCGCTGGTCACCGTCACCGGGCCGGGCGAAGTCGATGTCGTGCCGCGCCGTGTTGGCAACCAGTTGCGGATCAATCTCTGCAACACCGGCGGTCCGCATGTCACCACGTTCACGTGGGACCAGCTTCCACCGGTCGGTCCGCTCACGCTCCGTGTGCGCTTGAAGAAGGCGCCCAAATCCGTGCGCCTCGAGCCCGAAGGCCAAACGCTGCGCTGCCGCTATGCCGCCGGCCACGGCCAGATCAACGTTCCCGCCTTTGCGATCCACAGCGTTGTCTTGATCGACCCGTGATCAGTTCTCCAGATCCTGGAGCGGCGATTTGCTCTCGTCCTTCACCTTCGGCAACGGCAGCGCCGGCACCGGCGGCGGGGCCGTGCGCGGCGTGCCCTTGATCGCCCCGGCATGGGTACGATTCGTCGCCGCACTGCTCGCCCGCAAATCAAAACACAAGACGCGATTCACCGTTCGCACGATTAAGCGCCCGTCAACCACCGGGTTGTGAATGCTGGTATCGTACGACGCGGCAACCTCCAGGTAGTGCGGCTTCGCGCTCGCTGCCGCCTCGCCGATGGTCACGATATCGCCCGTCGGCGTCTGATGCCCGATATCGTCCCAACCAATGATCCGCCCCGGCGCGCCGGTATGCGCCCCGCTGAACCCCAGCTCCGGCAACGTCAACGGTTTGCCCGTCGCCAGCTCAACGCACCGCAGTTTTCGCGATGCATAAAACACCCGCCCGCTCACGATCGTCGGCGCACTCATCTCGCCATAGCCGGTGCTGGGCCCAAGTTGCCAGAGCTTCTCCGGCTTCGTCACATTGAGCTTGTAACCAGCCAGTGATGAAGATTTGGCCTTCGCGTCGGCCACATTCACCAGCACGATGTCGTTCGCCACCGGCGGGCAGGCGGCCCCATCGATCCCCTTCTCTTCCCACACGATCTTGCCGGTCCGCGCCTCGATCAGCAGGAGCGCGTTCACGCCCGGTGCCACAAGATAATCCACCCCGTTGTGCCGCCATGGCGATGCGGCGCTCGCACCAATACTGGGCAAATGCCAGCGCTGCGCGCCCGTCGCCTGGTCAAACGCCATCAGGCCCGATTCCAATTCATACCGAAACTGCCCATCGCCGCCCTTGGTCCGCGCGTAGTCGCATGTGACCACCACATCCGCCACCGGTATAAGCGCGCTGTTGAAATCGCTCCGCGCGCCATACATTCGCCCTTGCGCCTTCAGCCACGGGCGATGATTCTGCGTGATGCGCGCCCGCCGGTCGATGTCGGTCTGCCACACCACCTCGCCGGTGGCGGCATCCAGCGCGTACATGTTGCCGATACTCCCCATCGCAAACACGCGGCCATTCGCAGTGGCGGGCGTCAACTGCGGCCCGCTCTTGTTAAAGCCCGCCGGGTTCAGCCCCGCGCCGACAAAACGCCGCTTCCAGAGCGTGGCGCCCGTCCGCGCATCAAGCGCATGAATCACATCGTCCGCATCGATCAAGTTGATGCGATGCAGATAGGCATCCTCGCCGGCCTTGATCGCCGCGCCCGCATTGTTCGCATAGCTCTCGCCGCTCGGCACGTAATAGTTCAAAAACACCCGGTTGTCCGCCACGATCGGACTCGCCCACCCGCCCATCAACGGACTCCCCTGCACACGGCGAATCTTCCCACGCGTGTCGGGCCCGCGGCCCATGGGCGTCTCAAGATCACTCACCCACACCAACCGCGCATCCTGCAGTTGCTCCACCAGCGGCACATCCACTTGCGAAGCATTCGTGCCGCCCGGCCCGCGCCACCACGTCCAGTTCTCGCGAATCTCCTCGCCCGCGGCAGCCGCCACAGGCTTCGCCTCAAAGTCTCCCTCCGTCGTCACCGGTTTGGTTTTGCCGGCCTGAAACGCCACATCATCACCCGTCGGCGCCCCCGCCACCCGCGTCGCCGTGAATCGTCCCGTCTCCTCATTCAACTCGATCTTCAGCTGATCCGCATCGCGGTCGTAGGCAACGGTCACGTACACCGTCAGCCGCTCGGCCTTGCGATCGATCACCACACGGTGCGGCAAGTTGTGAAGCGTGGGCGTCGTCGCGTAGACGTTCTCCGCCGCTTTGCCCCGCCGCACGACGGTCAGCTCCAACGGCATATCCGCCAGTCGCAGCACGCCCTTAATGGTCACCGCCTGCCGCGTCAGCGCCGGCCGCTCCAGCACCGTCGGGAAGAACGGCTCCGCCGTCTTGGCGGCCTGGGCGCGCAGCCAGTCATACGCCGGCAACAATAGCGCCAGCGACGCATCGTGCCGCAGCCAGATCACCTTGGTCTTCCCCTCAGCGCGCAGCGCGAGGTGCGGGCGCGTTTCATTCGCTGCCGTCGTGAGGTAGTACCCCCCCATCCGCAGTCCGCCGTTGATGTCCACCAGCACACGCAGCATTTTGGCCTGCTCATCCGGCGTTGCACCGCTGAACGTCGGGTACGCCTTGGCCAGCGCCGCACTGAACGCCGCGCCATCCGCCACCGTCACAACGGTTGCACCCTCGGTGCTTACCTCGGCCAAGCGCTTCCCCTCAGCGCGAATGTCATACGCCAGCCGCAGCTCGATCAATTCCTCCGCGTGCCGCTTGCGCCACGCGGCCTTGATCTCCGCGGGCAATTTCGTCTCGGCCACGAGTGCCGTCAGCTCCTGGGTTTTGTTGAATTGCTCCGCCGCGATGAAGAAATACTTGTCGCTGATGTCGGCCTTCTCCGTCACGCCGGGGCGCAGCCAGGCATTGATGAACCACGCCAGCGACACGCACGCCGGATCCGCCGGGTCATAGTCCGGGTACTGCTGCTTCAACCACGCCGCCACCTGCTTCTGGCGCTCGACCGGGTCGGTCGCCGTCAGCGGCACCGGTGGCGGCTTCACCTGCGACTCCGGCAGGCGCAGCTTGCTGACATCCGCAGCCGCCGCACCCGAAACACACAACAACGCCAGAACGGCCCAGGCTTTTTTCAACATAAAGCACCACAGATATGACCCCTTTCTCAACGTGCGAAATAGCCGGTTGATGCGTGCGACTTTCGGCCGGTTGGTGCGTTATAGTGACATCGCGGTGCAGGTCAGGTGTTATGAAGTCGTCACGAAGTCTGTTTCTGCCCGGTCTGCTGGTGCTTGCTGCGCCGGTGGCCGCGGTTAACCATGATTACGTCCTGGGGACATCGTGCGAAGTGCTCGCTGCGCAATCCTGCGTGCACGCCGTTGATGCCCGCGTCATGGCCGATATCGAACGCCTCAACCTCGAACTCAACACGCGCCTGCCCCAATCGGCCATCAGCCGCGGCCAAGTGACCGCCGATGTGCGTGCCGTTCTGGCGGCCTACGACTATTGGCGCAATCGCACAGGCGGCGCAATCGACTGCCGCATTAACGACCAGCTCAATATTGATGCGCTCGGCAAAGCTTACGTGCTTGAACGCGCCGCGACCGCGCACGATGACCTGCTGCTAAATATCGGTGGCGACATCCGCTGCACCGGCCCGCGCACCTGGGCCGTCGATGTCGCCGATCCGTTCGACCCCTTCGACAACGCCGGGCCCCTCCTCACGCTGAACCTGCGCAACCAGGCCGTCGCCACCAGCGGCCTCTACGCCCGCGGCCGGCACATCGTTGACGCCCGCACCGGTCAGGCCGTGGCGCCGCGCCTCGCCCAAGCCACCGTTGTGGCTGACGATGCGGTCACCGCCAACGCCCTCGCCACCGCGGCCTTCATCGTTGAGCCTACTGCCCTACAAGACCTCATCGCGGAAACGCCCAACACGACCGCGCTGCTCGTCACGCACGATCGCCGCCTCGTCACGTTTGGCCAAGGCGTTTCCACCGTCGCCGCCGAAACACAAAAAGCCGAGAGCAAGTGGCCCGCCGATTTCGCTGTCGCCATGACGCCCAAGATTCTCCCCGTCGAGCGCAAGCCGCGCGAACGCCCCTACATCGCCGTCTGGGTTGAAAACGAGAAGGGCGCGCACGTGAAGACCATCATGGTCTACGGCAACGAACGCAAGTACCTGCGCGAACTTTCCAAGTGGTACCGCCACACGCGCGACAACGCCGAGCTCGTTCGCTCCTGCACCCGCGCCACCCGCCCCGCCGGTGAATACTCCTTCATCTGGCGCGGCGATGACCAGAAAAACAAACCTGTCGACACCGGCCGCTATGTCCTCTGCATCGAAACCGCTTACGAACACGGCGGACGCCAGTTTAAGAGCGTGCCTCTGACCTGCGGTGAGGCCCGCGCCACGGCACGCATCGACCGCACCCCCCATTTTGAGGCCTTTGATGTCGTCTACGACAAACGCGAAGCCAAGCCCTGAGACCCCCCTCTGGCGGCGGACCACCCTCTTCATGCGCCTGACACACATCTACGTCACGCTTGCCGCACTCCTCGTGCTGCTCTTCTTCGCCGCCACGGGCTTTCTGCTCAACCATGAGGACTGGTTCGGCCTCGACTTCGCCACCTCGCGCGAGGCCACCTTCACCGTGCCCCCCACCCTCGCCAGCGAAACTCATTCACTCATGCTGGTTGAACAACTCCGCGCCGCCCACGATGCTCGCGGTGAACTCAAAAGCCTTAAGGTCGATGAAGGCGAAATGCACCTGCAGTTCATCAGCCCCGGCCGCAAAAGCGACTTCACCATCGACCGCACCACCGGCGCCGGCACCGCGCTGCATGAAACCCGCGGCCTCCTCACCCAACTCACCGACCTCCACCGCGGCAAAGGCACCGGCACCCTCTGGCGGCGCCTGCTCGACGTCACCGCCATCGCGCTGGTCATCGCCTCCGTCAGCGGCATCGTGCTCTGGCTGAGCGTGCCCAAACGCCGCCGCGCCGGGCTCGTCACCATCGGCATCAGTACGGCGCTCTTCGCTGCACTCTGGTTATTCGCGGTTCTGCGTTGACGGGCCGGTGGCCGGCGCAGTTGCCGTCGCAGGCTGCGTCGCCGGGCCCAGTGAATACAACTTCGGCGTGATGTTCGAAATCAGCGTCGCCGTCACTGGCTTGCCCGCGGGCAACTCCACCGTCTTGATCTCACGAATCTGCACAAACGGCACGCCGCGCTTCTGCAACTCCGCCTTCACCTTCGCATCAATCGTGATCAGGTACTTGCTCTCCGCCCGCACATCCGCGCCAAACCCCACCTCGCGCACCATCTCATCAACATCTTTGAAAAACCGCACCTGCCGCCCCGCATAAAACACCAGCGTCGATTCCTGGTAGCCCAGCGCCCCAAACTTCAGGTCCGGCTCCTCGCGACGGTAGTCGTTCATCGCCGCCGCCAGTTGCTTGCTCGTCTGCAGCGGCTGCACCGCCGGCAACACCAGCACGTGCAGCATCAGGCACACACCCGCAAAGCCCAGCACCGTCACATACGGAAAACCCCGCCGCAGCCACGCGATCGTGCTCGCCACGCCCGCACCCGCCAGCGCCCCCGCCGCCGGCACCGCACGCCAGAACAACTCCTCATCCCCCGTCTGCTTGATCCCCCACAGCAGCAGCCCCGCCAGCGTCAGCCACACCAGCAGCCACAGCCACTTCGCATGTTCGATCCACCGCGGCGCCAACACCTCCGTCAGCCGGTGCCAGCTTTGCACGATCATGTCCGCCATCAGAATGATGATGCCGATGTACAGGGGCAGCACATAGTGCACGAGTTTGCTCTTGAAGATCTCAAACAAGACCCACGACGGCACGATGTACGCAACGAGAAAAACATACGGCCGCCGATCGATCGCGATCGGCGCCTTGCCGCGCAGCCGCCGCAATACGTGATACACCGTCGGCACTTTCAGAAACGACCACGGCCACAACGTCACAAAGGCCATCAGCACGTAGAAGCCCGGCAACTTGGCGTGCCCGTCCACACCCGCCGTCGCACGCTCCACCACGTGATGCCCCAGCATTTTCTTCAGCAGCTCCGGATTTTGTTGCCACGCCAGGTACGCCCACGTCCCGCACACAACCAGCAGCAGCGGCACACCCAACGCGGGCTTAAGCGCTCCCAGCCACCGCCAGTTGAACTGCAACTTCTTGATCGAAGGCCCCGTCGCCACCACCAGCGTCAGAGCGCACACACCGATCAGCAGCAACGGCACGCCCTTCGTCAAAATCCCCGCCGCCAGCGCCAACCAGAAGCATAATGCCATCACCCATGTCACCGGGCGGTCCTGCGCCGGCGCCAAACTCCCCGCCAACGACAACGACGTATCCCCAATAAACTTCGGCTGCGGCAAAATGCCTTCCGGCTTGTGCGCCGCATCAAAAGCCCGCCACAGAACCGCCAATGCACATGTCGTGAAGAAAATCATCGTTGAATCGGCGGTTGCCAACCGCGACACCGCCACAAACAAGCCACAACTGCCCAGCATCAGCGACGCCAGCATCCCCGTCACGCGCCCAAACCGCGACCCCACCATGAAATACACCACGATCAGCGTCAGCGTCCCGCAGATCACACTCGGCAACCGCGCCGCAAACTCATTCACGCCAAACACGCTGTACGAAGCGCTCATCAACCAATACAGCAGCGGCGGTTTGTCCGGCCGCAACTGCCCGTTGAACCTCGGCGTCACGAAGTTGCCGCTCTCCAGCATCTCCCGCCCCGCCGTCGAAAACCGCGGCTCATCCGCCTCATACAGCGGCACCTGCCCCAGCCCCGGCATAAAGAACAACACCCCCAGCAGCACAATCAACAGCACATCTTCCTGCGACCACCAGCGCGGGCGAAGCGCTCCCGTCGAACGCGAAGTCGTTGAGCTTTGACCGTTGTTCACTCGTTTTACTCGTCCAAGCAATTTACAATTCGAACACTATAAAGCCCCAGCCGACTTTCGCGAAGTCCTTATGCACGATGCACAAAACAAACCCCTCCTCTGGCACGTCCCCGCGCCCGTCCACTTTGACTCGCGCTGGCCCACGCCTCTCAAGGTCGGCCTCATGCTGCTCCTCATCGGTTCCGTCTACATGTTCGTCGACGCCCCCCTCACCCGCTGGCTCCTCGAAAACAAGATCTCCGAAAAACTCCTCCGGGGCGACATCCGCCGCGAATCCATCTGGCTCGAACAATACGGCCAATACGTCTGCACCATCAGCGTCATCCTCGCCGTCGCCCTTTGCGACAAAGAGGGCCGCCGCAAAAGCCTCGCCATCGTCATCGTCTGCCTCCTCACCGTCCTCGTCTCCTACGCCCTCAAAGACCTCTGCGGCCGCTCGCGCCCCATGATGTTCGACGACCTCCACCTCCAGCCCGGCCAATGGGTCTGGGGCGGCATCATCCAAGGCATCACCGGCGGCAGCGGCTACGCCTCCTTCCCCTCCTCCCACACCACCGGCGCCTTCGCCCTCTCCGCCGCGCTCGCCTGGTACTACCCCCGCGCCCGCGGCATCTTTTACGCCCTCGCCACCATCGTCGCCGGCCTGCGCGTCCTCAACACCGCCCACTGGCTCAGCGATGTCCTCGCCGGCGCCCTCATCGCCGTCACCGTCGCACGCCTCGCCCTCAACGCCAAACTCCCCGGCCGCATGATCAACGCATTACCATCCCGCATACGGGCGTTCTATCTCTCTGACTGGCCCGACCACCCCCGCCATGACGCAAAGTGAGCCCGCATGAAACCCCTCAACATCCTCTTCCTCCTCACCGATCAACAACGCTTCGACACTCTCGGCCTCCTTAACCCCCACATCAAAACCCCCAACCTCGACCGCCTCGCCCGCAGCGGCATCACCTTCACCCGCGCGTTCGCGCCGTCGCCCGTCTGCCTGCCCTGCCGCGCGTCGCTCATGGCCGGCCAATACCCCAGCACCCACGGCGCTACGCACAACCACGCCCAGCTCTCGCAATCACACCTGCCCACCATGGCCACACCCTTCCGCCGCGCGGGCTATCACACCCACATCATTGGCAAGTCCCACCTCGCCCCCTGCCACGATCCCACCAGCTTTGAATCCGCACCGCACATCCACAACCGCGGCTTCTTCCGCAACTGGCGCGGCCCCTGGTACGACTTCGAACGCGCCGACATCAACATCGGCCACTCCACCGAAAAACACGCCTGCGGCATGCACTACGGCGTCTGGCTTGAAGAACGCGGCATCGACACCTCCAAATACTTCGGCCACACGCGCTACGACCAATACGGCCCGTGGGACCTCCCGCTCGAACATCACAACTCCGCCTGGATCGCCGAGACCGTCATCAAATCCATCGACGACGCCCAGCACCGCAACCGCCCCTTCCTCCTCTGGGCCAACTTCCAAGACCCCCACAATCCCTGCATGGTCCCCGAGCCCTACGCCAGCATGTACGACCCCAACGCCATCCCGACCTTCGGCTTCAAGCCCGGCGAGCCCGACTGCTTCAAAGACAAGCCGCCGTTCTACCGCGACCTCCTCGCACAGCCCGGCGAATACGCCTGCAAACCCACTGACCCCCTCATGACCTCCGCCGGCAACGTCAGCCATCTCCCCTTCACGGCGCAGCAAACCCAGCAAAACGCCGCCTGTTACTACGGCATGGTCTCCCTCATCGATTACCACGTCGGCCGCATCCTCGATCACCTCGAACGCCTTGGCCTGCGCGAAAACACCCTCGTCGTCTTCGCCTCCGACCACGGCGATCTCCTCGGCGATCACGGCCTCTGGTGGAAGTCCCTCGTCTGCTACGACGAATCCATCCGCGTCCCGCTCATCGCCTCCCTCCCCGGCCGCCTCGCCCAAAACCAAATCTCCCGCGCCTTCCAATCGCTCGTCGATCTGCCCACCACTTTCTGCGACCTCGCCGGCGTGGAGCGCCCCCACCAGTTCGAAGGCGTTGTTCAAACACCGGCTTGGTGCGATGCCGCCAAATCCGTTCGCAACGATGTCATCGTCGAAGAACGCCCCTTCAACACCGCGTGGGCCCAGCGCATCCTTATCAACGACACCCACAAGCTCGCCTTCTATGCCAACTGCCCCTACGGCGAACTCTACGACGTCAACGCCGATCCGCACCACATCCACAACCTCTGGTCGCGCGCTGAGCATCAATCACTCAAATTCGACATGCTCACCCGCATCGCCTCCCACGACGCCGGCAAACGCCGCCCCAATCCGCCCACACCCATGGTGGCCACGTGATAAACGGCCACCAGAAACACAAACATGTTTCCGCAATTTAAGCCCAGCGCGTATCTACTGCACCGGAAATGACCCCAGCCCACTTTTCCGCCTACGAATATGAGTCTGCCAGTATAGCAATACAGCCGCAGTCACTAGAGAACCGACCAAAGCCCAATATGGTAGATACAATGAAAGAATGTACCCTGAGGCGTCCAACTCTTTTTGGAAACCGAAGCCTAGGATATTTCGAGGCGGTGCCAGCGACATCGTTTTGAATGCCGACGTGCCGGAAGCGTATCGCTTACTGAATGCGCTGATTGGCCCCTGAACACTGCCGTTGAGAACACTCAACTGGACGTGACCGGATGCAGACACAGCCATGGCTCCATATTTCCCATTTCCGGCACCAACAAGTGCAGCACTGCGATAACTGTGCAGCCAGCAGAACGAAATGCACAGAGCAGCCAGCAGGGCAACTCCCATTGCGCAACGGGATCCGAACCTGTTCGGCGCCGGAAACGGGGCGAGTTTTTGAGAATCATCAGTGTTCACGCGGAGTATTCTAACCCTTGCCTCGCACACGGAAAGCACCTCGAATCCGCGTCGATCACGGACAAGCGCCGCCCCAATCCCCCACACCCACGATGCCCACCTGATAATGGCCACGAAAAACACAAAAGACACAAAAACATGTCGTGTCTTTCGTGTCTTTTGTGGCCATTTATTTATGATGAACCGCGAGGTGTGAAATGAAACCTACAATCGTCGTTACCGAAGGTCTCGAGAAAACCCCCTTCAACTGGCTGCGCGAGAACGCCAACGTCATCGAAGCCAAGTGGACCGACACCGCCGGCCTCGCCGCCGCGCTCAAATCCGCTGACGGCCTCATCGTCCGCACCTACACCAAGGTCAACGATGCCCTTCTCGCTCAAGCCCCTAAGCTCCGCGTCGTCGGCCGCGCCGGCGTTGGCCTCGACAACATCGATCAGCCCGCCTGTAAGCGGCGCAATATCCAGGTCATCTCCACGCCGACCGCCAACACCCGCGCCGTGTGCGAATATGTCTTCAACCTCATCTTCACCCTCGGCCGGCCCGTTGTGAACCTCCACGGCCACGTCTCGCCCGAACAATTCCACGACTACCGCAAAAAGATCCGCGGCCTCGAACTCGCCGGCAAAACCATGGGCATCCTCGGCATGGGCAACATCGGCAAAGGCGTCGGCAAAATCGCCTGGGCCATGCAGATGAACGTCATCTACAACGACCTCCTCGACGTCTCCGCCGGCATCGATTACCCCGCCAAGGCCGTCAGCAAAGAAGAGCTGTACCGCAACGCCGACGTCCTCACGGTGCACGTGAACCATCAGCCCGACAATCTCAACTACCACCTGGTTGATGCGGTCGCCATGTCGCAGATGAAGCCGAGTGCTTACCTCATTAACACCAGCCGCGGCGAAGTGGTTGATCCTGTTCCGCTCGCCACCGCGCTCAAGACCAATCGCCTCGCCGGCGCAGCGCTTGATGTGCATGAGCCAGAGCCGCCTGCTGAGGACTATGTGCTGTGGGGTTGTCCAAACCTCATTCTTGCGCCGCACCTTGCCGCACGTACGCAAGGCGCTATGGACCGTATGAGCTGGGTGGCGCGTGAAGTGGTCGAAGCGCTGAAGTGAATTCAAAGATTATCAGGGTCAAAAAAAAACGCCGCGCATCGCGCGGCGTTTTGTTTCAACTTGAGACCTGTGATTAACCACCAAGTTCACCAAGAACACGAAGGCAAGTCGGTGGCGACTGGGCTATGCGCCCACAGAAAACCCTTGGTGGACTTGGTGCTCTTGGTGGTTAAATCGTTTTTCAGACAGCTCGTTTGTTTTGTGCTCAGGCCACGAGGGCCAGACGCAGTTGCAGCACGCCGTCTTCTTCCTCGACGCTGATCACGGCCGGTTCGATCCGCAGCTCGGGCAGGCCGCCGGTGCCACGCGCCCCGACCGCGGCGGGCAGGCCGCCGGGCATGTTCATGAGGGCGCCGAGCACGGCTTCGCGCTGGGCCGGCGTGACGAAGTGGCTGATGTAGCAGCTCACGGTTTTGAGGCCGCCATCTTCGGAGCGTTGCTGAACGACGACGACCGAGACGCCGTCGAGATTCACGCCGTTCCACGAGCCGGCGGCAATGTGCCAGCAGGTCACGGTCTGACGGACGCTGCCGCGTTCGATCGGCAAGCGGGCGTTGTTGAGTTGGAGCTGTTTGATATCGAGGGAATCGACGGTCGACGCCTGTGCCGGCACGCCGGCAAACAGCGTCCCGAGCACAACTACAGCAGCCACCAGCGTCATCAAGCGCATGCGTCACCTTGTGTTAGAAAGGCGCGATCCGTCCACGAACATGAAACAATAACACTCGGGATTTGAAAAAGCCAATGAAATTCGCACGGGCGGTTTGGGGCAGAAGCCAGGGAGTTAGAAGTTAGGAGCTAGAAGTTAGAAACTGAAGCTCGGAAGACGAGCCGCGGCCAAAATGTTTGGTTTTATTGAAAGATTGTCACGATTTTTTGCGGAAAGTGCGGTTTTGCAGGGGTTTTTGGCAAAGATTGTCAAGATTTTTACGACCCCCACCCCCCCCCACCCCACCCCCTTTTTTGGCGCAGTTTCCGGGCGATCTCATCGTTTGCGACAGGCGGTTGAACCACCAAGGGCACGAAGGGCACCAAGGTCAACGGAAAAATTGGCCACAAATGACACGAATGAACGCCAAGGGGGATCAGGCGGTTTCTACCACCGAGGTCACAGAGCACACAGAGGCACCGAAGGCGTTTCAATGATGCAGCCGGGAAATGAGCCAGTAGATCGCCCACGCGGAGACGGCGATGACAACAGAATTGCGGAGAAGGTTGAACAGCAGCCAGAACGCCAGATTTCTGTGGCGATGCTTCTGCAGCGGCCACGCCAGAACTTCTCCCGCGAACAGCAAGGGCAAAAATGGAAGCGCGAGTACGAAGGGAATCACCCACAGTCCGAGTCTTGTCTTGCCGCGGGTATTTCCGCGGTTGCGGGCAGCAATTTCGTGCAGCGCACTACGCTCGCCATCCATGGCCGCCTTCGACTTTGTAGCAGATTGATCTGTTGGTTCTTCCATACGCTCGAATCAGCAGTCTCGTTGTGAAGGCACGCTTCTCACGGGCGATGAGAAGTTATTTGCGGTGGACAATCACTCACTCGCCCGTTAGGAGCACGGCGCCCGGCCGATCGCTGATTCGGTATTCACTTTACACGCCGCGCCTTGGTCAGCTCCAAACTAATGAACGCATAGCGCGTGCTCAAAATACCCGTGCCTGGCTCAGCCTTGGTCAGCGTGCCGGTCACCACAATGGCATCGCCCTCTTTCCAATCCACCACATCTTCGCGCTTCAGACCGGCAAGCTCCGCGTAGACGTAGAGTGGAACCTGCTCGCCCAAAAAGTCGACTTTCTCCACCTCGATCCGCGCCACAATCTTTTTGCTCTCGTCACGCGTGCTTACGCCGCTCAATACGCCCGCGATCGTGTCTTCGCCCAACTTCAGATTCTCGGCAAACCACTTCTCCCGCAACTCACGCTTCACCGCGTTCTCATCCTTTGTTGGCCAAAGGTTCTTCGGCAACGCATTCATCTGCGCCAGGATGCCTGGCTGGCCACCATTCTTCACGACGGGCGGCGGCGCCTGGCGAATCACCGGCGGCGGCTCCGTCCGCGGCGCCGTGTTCTGCGCCACGGCCGGCGGTGGCTCCTTCACCTGCTCGGACTGCATCCGCTGCAACGTCGCGGCATCAATTAGCGGCTTGTCGAACGACTCCAGCCGGCCCATCCGCTCTGCGGGCTTCGTCGGATCGCTGTACCCCCATATCTCGCCGGTGTCATGATCATAAAAGAGAAGCATCGTGAGACCCGCGGAAAAGGTTACATGCTTCGGTTTCGCCGCTGCTTGCGGCGTACTTGCACATCCCGCGCCCGCGAGCACGACTCCGGCCACCAGAACCAACAATGCAGTCAACTTCATACAGATCTCCGTTGCGGTGATGTTCGCCAGATGCTAATCACGCTTGCCGCCGAACGCCAGACGATGGAAGCTCACGGGTCCTCATCGCTTCTGCCACGAACTGCGAGGCAGAACAATGGCAACCAGCGCCGGGTTATTCTTTTTGTCGGAAGCTTTTGAGGAAGTCGATGTCGTAGCGCAGGCGGACGAACCAGTAGATCGCGAACAACAACGCGATCACGGGGAAACAGAGAATGGATGCCCAGACGACCTCGACTACGAGGCCAAAGTCGATCCATTTGCGACCGAACAAGTGAGGCTGATTGAGAAGGCGTTTGCGGGTGGCGATCGCGCGCGTCGATCTACGATCGACGGCTAAACTTGAGGGGGGATGATTTGGAGGGGACGCACCTGTCTACTGAAGAGGTGCGCCCCGTTTGCATCTGCCCCCGATGCCGTTTCTGACGCAGATTCTGGCTATTTTTATTGTTTGCGCCACTTGAGACGAGCGCTATTGACGGGCGGGGCGCTTTCATGGAAGACACGCCAAGCACGGTCAGACGGGGCGGTAGGAGTGCCGCCGAGGTTCCCGGCAGGAGGGACGGGGACCTATGGCCGGGAAGAGGAGCTTTGCGATGAAGTTCAATGACGGGGCATGGCGAACCGCTATCGGGGTTACGGCCGCCCACCCGCGACGGGTGAGCGATTACAACGTGGGCAAGGATGTATTGTCCGTGCGGGCCGTGGACAGGGCCGGCAACGAGGGCATCGATCGTGTGGAGGGGACGGTGCTGGCGTTTGACATTTCGAGTCCGCTGCCGGATGTGATCCGCGTGCGCGCCTGGCATCACCGCCCGCCGGAGCGCGGCCAGACACAGTTCGATCTTGACTACACGTTGAAAGCCCGCGGTGTGCAGGTGACAGATGCGGACGATCATCTGCGGCTGACGACGGGCAAGCTTTCACTGCGCATCGCCAAGGCGAACTTCAAGCTGGAGTTCGAGGCCGAGGGCAGGCCGCTGTGCAGTGCGAACGGTTACGACGTGGGCTACATGACGTACGCAGGGCCGGCGACCCGCCCGGCGCCGAATGGGCAAATTGTCCGCGGCGATATACCCGGCGCGTATATGATGCAGCGGCTAGGCCTGTCCGTGGGTGAGTGCATCTACGGGCTCGGGGAGCGATTCGGTCCGCTCGTAAGGAACGGCCAGACGGTGACGATCTGGAACGAAGACGGCGGGACGATGTCGGACCTGGCGTACAAGAACATTCCGTTCTATCTATCGAGTCGGGGCTACGGGCTGCTGGTGAACAACCCGGGTCGGGTGGAATTTGAGGTCGGAACCGAGCGGGTGTCGGCGGTGCAGTTTTCGGTGCCGGGCGAGGTGCTGGACTACTACGTGTTCTACGGACCGGCGTTGAAGGACGTATTGGCGAAGTACACGCAGCTTTCAGGCCGGCCGGCGGTGCCGCCAGCGTGGTCATTCGGGCTGTGGCTGAGTACGTCGTTTACGACGAGTTACGACGAGAAGACGGTCAACGGGTTTATCGACGGGATGGCGGAGCGGGGCATACCACTGAGCGTTTTTCACTTCGACTGCTTCTGGATGAAGGAGCGGCAGTGGTGCGATTTTGAGTGGGACAAAAAGGCTTTTCGCGATCCGGCGGGGATGCTGAAGCGGCTGAAGAAGAAGGGGCTGAAGATCTGCGTGTGGATCAACCCGTACATCTCGCAGTTTTCGCCGCTGTTTGAAGAAGGCGTGAGGCAGGGATACTTGCTAAAACGGCTGGACGGAGAGGTGTATCAGCGCGATGCGTGGCAGCCCGGCATGGGGCTGGTGGATTTCACCAATCCGGGCGCGGTGAAGTGGTACCAAGGCAAGCTGCGACGGCTGCTGGAGATGGGTGTCGACTGTTTCAAGACGGATTTTGCGGAGCTGATACCGACGGATGTGGTGTATCACGATGGCTCGGATCCGGCGCTGATGCACAACCTGTATTCGTATCTCTACAACAAGGCAGTGTTCGAACTGCTGGAGAATTTTCACGGGAAGGGCGGGGCGTTGGTTTTTGCCCGGTCGGGCACGACGGGCAGCCAGAAGTTTCCGGTACATTGGGGCGGCGACTGCTTTGCCACGTTTGAGGCGATGGCGGAAGACCTGCGGGGCGGGTTGAGCTTTTGTCTTTCGGGGCCGGCATTCTGGAGCCACGATATCGGAGGCTTTGAGGGCACGGCGAACCCGGCGTGCTACAAGCGGTGGGTGGCGTTCGGACTGTTATCGACGCACAGCCGGCTGCACGGTTCCGGGAGTTACCGTGTGCCGTGGATTTTCGATGACGAAGCGGTGGACGTGATGCGGCATTTTGCGCGGTTGAAGAACCGGCTGTTTCCGTACCTGTTTGCGGCGGCGCATGAGGCGCGGGACCTGGGACATCCGGCGATGCGGGCGATGGTGCTGGAGTTTCCAGACGATCCAGCGTGTCGATACCTCGACCGGCAGTACATGCTGGGCGGGTCGCTGCTGGTGGCGCCCGTTTTCAACACCGAAGGCATGGCGGAGTATTACGTGCCTGCGGGCAAGTGGACCGACCTGCAAACGGGGGCGGCCGTGGCGGGCGGCGTGTGGAAACGGGAGCCGCTGGACTTTTTCCACATTCCGCTGCTGGTGCGAGAGAATACGCTGTTGCCCATGCGGACGAGTGATGAGGCGCCGGCATGGAAGCGAACGGACCCGTTGGATCTGCATGTTTATGAGTTGCAGGATGGCGCGGAGGCGCGCACCCGCGTGGTGCCGACGGACGGGGGCCAAGCAGTCACGTTTTCGGCGAAGCGGAGAGACGGGAAGATCGTGTTGAGCCGGTCGGGCAGCACCGGCAAAGTGCGCGTGCTGGTGCATCAGCAGGGACTGTCGCGGCCGGTGGAGGCCACATGGTCGGGAAAGGGCGCGACGATCACGATCGCGTGATGCTAGCCTGGCGACAAGCAAGAAAGAGGAACGTAAATGAAGGCAGAGCGTCCCAACATTCTCCTGATCAATATTGATCAGTTGCGCCCGGACTTCATGGGTTGCTATGGTTTTCCGGCAAACACGACGCCCTACATGGATCGGATGGCAGAAGGCGGCGTGACCTGCAACGGCATGTATTGTGCGTCGCCGATGTGCACGCCGTCGCGTTACTCACTGCTGAGCGGCGTGTTTCCGTCGGTGCATGGCGCGCTGACCAACAGCAAGGGGCCGCGCGCGGGGGTTGAATCGCTGATCGGCCAGATCTCGCGGCAGGGGTATCACACGGTTTGCTTTGGCAAGCTGCACCATGAGCCGCCCGATGCGCCGTTCGGATTTGACGAGGTGTATCTGCACGACGGGACGTTCCGCAACCGGCGGCCGTATTCCGTCTACAGCCGCTGGCTGGTGGAACAGGGCGTTGATGAAGACGACCTGGCCTACCCGGTGGAGATTGATGATGACCCCGAGCGGCGACGGCTGCGCGACCGGGTTCATTGGGGCCGCTGCCGGCTGGATGATGACTATACGGAGTCGACGTTTTTGGCGCGGTTTGCGGTCCAGCATTTTGAGCGTTTGCAGACCCGTCAGCCCGTGTTGTGTTACGCATCATTCCTGGCGCCGCACAGTCCGTATTGTCCGCCCGCGCCGTACGATCGCGCGTTTGCCCCGGCGGCGATGCCGCTGCCACCGCGTGAGTCGGAACAGGAATTGGATGGCAAGCACTCGTGGCTGCGTCGTCATCGCGACGAGCGTTATCTTGGCGTGTTGCCGGAGAAGACCATTCGCGATGTGCGGGCGCAATATGCCGGCTTGCTGAACCACGCGGACCTGCGGATCGGGGAAGTGATTGCGGCGTTTCGGGCGCGGTTTGGCGCGGACAGCCTGATCGTGATCACGGCGGATCACGGCGACCTGCTGGGGGAGCACCATCTGTTTGAGAAAGCGTTGATGTACGAAGCGTCCGTGCGGGTGCCGTGCATTTTCAACTGGCCGGGGCACCTGCCAGCGCGGCGGCGGCATGACGGGCTGCTGCAGCAGGTGGACCTGTTGCCGACGATCATGGGGCTGGCGGGGCTGACGATTCCTGCGGGATTGGACGGGCGGAATCGGGCCGAGGAGATCATGGGGAAGTCGCCGGCGCAGGGCGCAGCGGTGGTTTTTTCAGAGAACTATGAGACGCCGTACGGCGACTACATTGCGATGGCGCGATCGGCAACGCACAAGCTGATCTACTATCGCCAGAAGAGCGGCGGTGCGCCGTTTTATGAGTTTTACGATTTGCAGAAGGATCCTGGCGAGTTGGTGAACATTGCAAGCGGGGCGGCCGCGACGCCGGCGTACCGTGAGCTGGCGGCAGCGCTGGAACAGTGGATGGCCAACAACCGGGCGCCGGTGACGTGAGCCCGGGGCGCACCGTGGATGAATCACCAGCGCCGCCCATCGTCTTGTTTCGCAGCTCACTTGGCCGCGCGGAAGTCCCAGCAGTAGATGCCATCGTTTTGGCGGGCGAAGAAGCGACCGTCGATGATGGGATAGTAAATGGGATGGTGGTAGCTGGTGGTGCTGCCGCCGACGGGCGGGGACCAGCCGCCGGCGGCGGTGAGGTCCTTGATCTGTCCATCGGGAGAGATTTTGTAGATGCCCATGACCATGCCGCCGTGCGTGCCATCCTGGCGAACGAACACGAGGTCGTTGTTGACCATGGTGTAGCCGCCGTTGCCGGGCCGGATGCCGTTGGCGAGGCGGGCGACTTCTTTGCCGGTCTTGAGGTCGATGGTCTGCAGGTTGGGCGTGAAGACGAACTTGCCCAGGACGGTGACGGGATTCGATTCTTGAATGTTGGCTTCGCGGCCGGGGCCGGCCTCTTCATCATCCGCTTTGGCCGGCATGGCGCCCGCTGCGGCTGCGGGCACGGGCTTCGCGCTGGTGTCGACTTTCCAGAGCGGTTGGATTTTGTCGGTGGACAGCGTGAAGGCTTCGAGGGCGGAGACGCGGGGCTTCACCGGGTCGCCCTTCTTCCAGGTGGGGTCGGGGTAGATGCGATTGATGATCATGATGTCGCCGGCGATGGCGATGCCGCCCGGGCCTAATCCGCGTCCTCCGGTGTGGACAAACATGTCTTTCTCATGCCAGACATCCTGGCCGGTCTCGACATCGATGCAGGCAACGCCTTGGGGCGCGTGCCCGGCCCCGCGCCAGCCGATCAGGTAGTGCTTGCCGTCCTTCGTCCAGGGTGTGAGGCAGGAGACCGCCCGGCCTCCATTGGCCGTCCACTTCAGTTCGCCGGTGTTTTGATCGAACGCGCCGAACTGGTTGTTCATGGGCGCGATGACGTAGTTGCCGACGGTGACCAGGGCGTTGGAGCCATCATGCTGGGCCTGAAACTCCCACAGCAGCTTTCCGTTTTCAGCATCGACCGCGAAGAGCAAACCGGAGTTGCTCTGGAAAAAAATCTTGCCATTGCCATACGCCGGCGACACATTGAACGGCCCGGCTTTGTGGTGCTGCCAATTCAGACCGCGCCCGCGCACGACCGTTTTGAAAATCGTTTTGCCGGTGGCGGCATCCATGCACAGCAAAACGTCGTCCGCGTTCTGGTACATCTTTTCAGCCGCGTACAACGGAAGCGCATCGCCCGTGAAATTTTTATCTTTCTTCGCCTCCTCCAACATCGCTTGAAGCCGCGTCGATTGCGTGCCGCCGTAATTGGGATTGGGAAGTTCCTTCGCGCCTTCGGACGCCGGCGCGGGCACGTAGTAACGCAGATAAATCCGGCCATTGACCGCCAGGTGTGACGACGATCCCGTGCCGGTGCGAATCTGGCTGGCGCTGCCCCAGCCGCTCATGAAGCGGTTGATGTTGCCCATACCGCGGCCGACGTCCCATTCCTCGCACCGCCAGCGCAGTTGCACTTGTGAGAGCTCATCGACGGTGGGCGTGTTGGTGGACGTGGCGGCCATGCCGCCGCCGATGGGGCCTTGAAACATGGGCCAGGCAATGTTCTTGGGCACGGCGTTGTTTTTGGCCAGTTCCGCTTCGTCGACGATGTAGCCGGTGAGTTTGCCCTGGGCTTCGCCGAGTTTCACGGTGCCATCGATTTTTCCGCCGGCGATGGACGCGTCGATGTCCACGAGCCCCCAGTTCGCTTGCCGTTGCCGGGCTTCACCGCGGATTTCGATTTTGCCGACGAGGCGATCAGCTTTGACTTCGACGCTGCCCCCGGCTTCGCGGACACCAACCATGTTGTGCAGTTCCATTTTGCCGTCGCGCATGCCGCCCATGTATTGCCAGGTCTGCACGGTTTTCGCGGCGCCGGTGGTGATGTTGAGATAGCAGACGGCGTATTTGCCGCTGCGGGTGATGACTTCCGCTCCTTCGATGCCCTGCTTGGGCGTGGGCGGTGCGGGCTTGGGCTTTGGGTCTGCGGCGAACAGCGGCGCCGAGGCCAGCGGCAACAACCCGACAACCATGAGAGCGGCGAGATAACGACAGCGCATGGGCGACTCCTGGACATGAACGACGCATCGATTCGTGCGAAGGACGTGACGACGCGCACGAAACATGCATTTACAACGAAGGGGTTTGTCATTCCATTGCGGGAATTGCAGACGGGCCGCGCACATTGGCGAGAAAGCAGAAGCGGCGTCAAAACGCGGCGCCGTTTCGACGCCCGCGGTTCGCGACAGCAGCATGTGCAGACGGCCTGTGCGCGGACAACTGCTCGTCAGCGCCGTCCTGCCTTCATTTCGCCATCATGTTGAACGTGCGGCTACCCAGTATTGGCCCTGTCGCCCCGTCCCCATTTGACGTCCCAGTGAAGACGAGAAACGGGGTCGTACGGTCCGACCCCGTCTCGGCGCTCCTGTTTCGGCACCCGATGGAAGCGGGAAAGGAAGGGACGTACCTGAAATACGTCCCCTCTTGGCCTATACCGCTGTCGCGAATGCGTGAACTGCACTACAGAATCCAATCGCGACATCCAATTCCAATCACATGAATAGAATGACGCGTTAGCACAACTCGCTAATTCTTCATGCGGCAGTTCGTGGCTTCCTTCGACCCATCAAAGCCAAACAACCAACAGAAAGGAATGCCAGGGCTGATGGTTCGGGAATGCTAGCGAGAACAAAGGGTGAAAACGAGCTTGTCTCAAAAGTAATGGTGTGCGCCAAGGGATCTATAGCGATTGGGAACAAAGTCTCCCAGAACCCATTGACGCGGTGCAACAACACAAGAGAGTACGGGTTCGAAATCAATGTTTCATCATACCGCAATGTCAATTCAACCAACCCCGAGAACGTTCCTCTATAAGACAGATCCCAGAGCATGAGCCGATTGCCGGGCAAAGCAAAGTTGAAATCGTTAAACGCAAATTCGCCGTTGGCGAGTCGCGCAAAAAAATCTGCCTGCGAGAGCGATTCGTGGTCCACGGCGAGTTCACCGCCACCCGTATAGCCCTTAAACGCGACTTCAATTCCACCTACCTGACCGAGTCCCCCAATGGCGGAGCCCATTTGATTAGTTCCAGACGAAATTGTAACCCTTTCTCCCAACGTCTGTCCGGTTGCGACCTCATACAACTTCGCGCTGTTCGAAATGTCTCCTCGACTTATCCGAATTGAATCGAGTCGTGAGCTGGTTCCGCCGAAATTAACAACTACGTTTTCCCAGCCTCCCGTTTCCCCAAATGCCAAACTTGATAAGTGCAATGTTGGCGTCCCGAGCCCCGATTCGCCAGCCAAAACGTTCACGGGGTCCACCCAAAGGCTGGCAGAACCGTTCCCTCTTGGATCGTACTTAAATAGCATCAAATGAGTTACATTGTGCACATAGGCGTTCGTACTGAGATTGGATTCTGAGCCCAGAAAAGCCCGTCCAGCATTGTTCATTCCGAATAACGCGTGCCCACTTAATATGTGGTCACGACCTATGTAGACTCCACTATAAGTATAATTATCTCCAAGATTAATCAGCACACTCATCCAAGTCGCGTTCGTCGAGGTTGGAAATCGCCGCTCTGATGGGCCAAGGAATGACAGCCAAGCCAGTAATCCATCCTCTGCACCTGATTCGTTTCCCGAGTTACTATACCCACCGCCGGTATAATTCAGCTGCTGACCTGCTCGGTATGTCATCCCATTCGTAAATCCACCCCAGCCAGCCGTCCAACCAACGCCACTATTGAAAGGGTAATGATCAGATGATCCCTGATTATTGAAATACTCCGAGACCAGCGAGGCATGGGCATGTCGAGACAAGATGAGAAAAAGAATGCATGCACAAACAATACGAACCAGATGATGAGAAAGCAGCATGTCCTGCTCCTAGTATCGTCCCTCCAACAAAGAGATACTCGACAAACAAAACATTGAGGACGATGTGCAAATTCTCGCATTGTCAGCGTTAGGCAACGCGGCAATTCACACCAAATACTACATGCCTCACGATAGTAGCTGCGCCCCAATATTTACTGTTTACCGCATCCAGGGAACGCCCCCGGACGTTCAATGCACCGATGCCGCAAGTCTACGTCTAACTTAATAACGTAGGGAATGTAACACGCTTGCGTTCGATGAGGGGACGCCAGGAGCAATGCGGTTACTTCTCACAAATCAGCTCTATTCATGCGGGGTTAACTCGCATCGTCCACCACACTCGCTGACGCTCGTGGTACCGATGCACCGCAGTTCCGCAAGCACGTGGTCCGCCGCATCCATTGCCTGCGTTACGGCAAAAAGTCGTTGCGCTATTGGCCAAAAACCGGGGGGGGTCTGCAAAAACTTGGCATTCTTGGTAATGTTACAGCAAGCGCCCGCCAACGCAGCATTTACAAGCGTATTTAGAGTGAAATTCTTTGGCAATGTTGGCAATGTTACCCCCGGAGCCCCGGGCCGGGCGAGTGTCGGCGTCGGGAGTATCGGGGTGTCGGAGTTGGGGGAAGCCAGTAGCCAGAAGCCAGTAGCGAGGCAAGCAATGACGGCAGGCCAGACGCCGGGGGCGCGGGGCGGTCACTTGTTGCGGAGGTCGTAGCAGAGGAGTTGGCCTTTTTCGTTGCGTTCGAACATGAGGCCGGCGACGAGGGGGACTTCCATGCTGACTTCGTAGCCGTTGGTGAACTCGCCGAGGTCCATGTTGCCGGGGAGTTGTGACAGCTTGTTGTCGGCGGTGCTCCAGAAGGACCAGGGGTGCCGGCCGCCGTGGGTGGGACCGTGGAAGGAATCGCCGCGGGAGATGACCTTGTCGCCGACCCAGTAGAAGAGGCCGCAGAGGTCCTTGTCGCGGTCGCCGGTGGCGGGGAGCTCGGCGAGGATCTTGCCGGTGGCGGCATCGACGAGCAGGGCGGGGGCGGTGGCTCGGGCGGCATTGCTGGCGACCTGCGTGCCTTTGCTCTCGCCGTCTTCAGTGACGCCGGACTCCTGGCTCAGGTGCGGGATGAGGAAGACGCCGTTCTGGTAGGCCACGCGCATGCGGGCGCCGGTGTCCATCCAGACGGGGATGACGTGGGTCTTGGGGAGTTCCCAGGTCTTCTCGCCTTTGTCGAGCGAGAGTTTGACCGCGCCCCAGCGGCCGTGCATGCGGTCTTTGTCTTTCACCTTGCCGGAGTTGGGCACGATGTTGACGAGGACGTGATCGCCGCCGACGGTGAGGGTGGGCCAGTTGGGGCCGAGGCCGGCGAGGGTCCAGAGTGCTTTGCCGTCGGCGGGGTTGAGGAGGCGGAGTTCGCCCTTTTCGTTGGCGGTGACGATGTAGGCTTTGCCGCCGTGGTGCCAGGCGACGGGCTGGGCCCAGCGTGAAATGACATTGGCGGCGGTCCATTTCATTTTGCCGGTGGCGGCGTCGAAGGCGACGAGGCCGCCGTTGCCATTGGGCACGAGAACGGTGTCAGCGATAACGGCGAGGGAGGCGCAACGTTCGGGCGTCAGGGCGTAGGTGAACTTGCCGGCGGCGAGGTTTTTGAGTGCGTCTTCGCGGGCTTTGACGAGACTGGCGCGGGCGGGGTGTTCTTCGGACTGCCAGGCGATTTTGCCGTCGGTGGAATTGACGGCGACGAGGAGGCCGGTGGTGGTGAGGGCGATGACTTTGCCGTCGGTGTAGACGGGGCCCATGTGCCAGCCTTCGCGTTTGCCGCCACCCTTTAGGATGCCGCCGGGGATGGTTGTTTGCCACTTGGTTTTGCCGGTGAGGGCGTCGATGGCGATGACGAAGTCGTCGGCGTCGAGGCGGATGTTGTTGCCGCCGAGCTCAACGTGGGGGCCGGTGGGTTTCCAGGAGTGGGCGAAGACGGTGGACTGGGCGACGATGACGCCGGCCCAGCTGCCGGGGTGTGAGCCCATCTTGGCGAAGTTGGCATCGGTGAATTGGTCGGCGCGGCGGTAGGCCTGCGAGCCTCCCTTGGCGCGGCCGAGGTCTTTGGTTTCGGAGGTCCAGAGGAGCTTGGCCTGAGAGAGGTCATCGATGAGCGGGGTTTGGGTGCGCAGGGCGGTGAAGTTGCCGAGGGGGCCGGCGAGTTGCGGCCAGCCGATGTTGAGGGCGTCGGTGTCGGAGTAGGTTTTGGTATCGCTGGGGCGCTCGGCGCCGGCGAGGGCGGGGAGACTGAGCAGTACGGCAAGAGCGAGCATTCGACGCATGGCATATCCCTATCATCATCTTTGAACCACCAAGATCACCAAGGGCATGAAGGCAACACGTAAGCGAAAGATTGATGCAGAAACGAGAGACCTTCGTGTTCTTGGTGGACTTGGTGGTGAATTCTTTGGCTAGAACGCGAGGGGGAAGTTCGTATTGTTGGATTTCTGCGAAACGCAGAACTTTGACGCAAGCGAGAAATGAACGACAGGTGGCAAGCGTTATGCTTGTCGTAGAGCGAAACGAAGAGCATTTCCAGAACGAGAGGCCAAACGATGCTTAGTCCTGCAGATGTGGCGCAGTTCAAACGCGATGGGTACTTCATTCAGCGGAAAGTTTTTCAGGGGCAGGTACTGGAGCGGCTGCGCGCAAGCGCGCGGCAAGTGCAGGATTACACGCGGCAGCATTTGCCGGAAGGGACGCGGTACTGGTTTGGCGGGCAGGAGAACAAGGCGATCATTCCGGCGGAGCAGCGGCCGTGGGCGACGTGGGGCGTGAATGAGATCACGCGGAAGAGTTTGTTTGATCCGGAGCTGGTGAATGTGTTTGCGCACCCGGTGGTGCACCAGGCGATGCACGCGCTGCTGGACCAGCCGCGGGCGTGGGGGATCAAGATTTTGTGGACGCCGAAGGTGGTGAGTTACAACCTGGGGTGGCATCGGGACCAGATGGGGCACGATGCGTACGACTACATCATGTATAAGCCGGAGGCGCAGGATCACGTGCAGTTTAATGCGGCGTTAAATGATGATCCGTGTTTTATCGTGGTGCCGGGGTCGCATCGTAGGAAGCTGACGGCGGAGGAGTGGCACGCGCTGCGGACGGACAAGACGGCGGTGTTGCCGGGGCAGGTGGAGGCGGCGATCGGTCCGGGGGACATTTTGTACATGGATGCGCACACGCTGCACCGGGGGATGAGCAGCACGGAGGGGGATCGGCTGACGCTGCATTATTCGTGTCAGAGCCAGTGGGTGCCGCTGCAGCCGTGGGGGAAGGCGGAGGATTTTGAGTTCATCACATCCGATGAGTTTATGAATCAGTTGCATCCGGATGCGCGGCCGTACTATGAGCGGCTGCGGACGGCGGAGCGGACGGACGATGCGATGGCGTTTGCGTTTGAGGCGGCGAAGGCGCACGGATACATCCGGCCGGCGGTGAAAGCAGCGCGGGCGAATGCGGGATAACCGCGGCGCGGGGCAGCGGAATGACGAAATTCGAATGATGAATGACGAATGAGGGGGGCGATTACTTTACGGACGGGATGTTCCATTTGGGAAAGCTGTCGGGGGTGTCGCAGTTTTCGAATCTGCCTTGGGGGAGGGTGCTGGATTTGGCGCTGACGACGGCGTTGTCGGTGAGGAGCATGTTGGTGACGGTGCCGAAGTTGTGGCGGGCGCTGTAGGGGATGGCGATGCCGCTGAACATATAGCCGAATCCATCGAACAGCAGCACCAGGGAAGACGGTCTGCGTATTTGTAGCAAACGAAGGCGGTTTGTTTCGACGTCGCCACCCACATGGCCGGCATTTGGGCCAGCCCACGGCATGGCGGATTGGCGGTACTGGCTGCCATTCACGGCGTACCAAGTGCGGTAGAGCGTGCGGTTGGGATCTGCAGCCACACTATTGCTGTCATAGTTTTCCCAGTACCCGTTGAAGCCTTCGTAAAGGGGCTGCGGAAGTTCGCGGATAATGCCGCTGGGGTAGCCCGGTGACGGAACAAGAACACCTGCGAACGATCCGGGTGTATCTGTACCGTTAGGGCAGTAGAACGGCGTGCGAGTGATAGAAGCCGAACCGAGGTTGTTGGATGGCGGCGAGACGTATCCGGCGGTTACGAGCGCATAGACGTAGTTCTGGCGATTGTAGGTGGGGCTGGCGTTGTCGCGAACATGTGACGGTGGGAAGAAGCCGCGTTGATTGCCCCGCGTGTCGCTGGCATAGAGTTGCATGGCGGTGCCGATGCCACGGAGGTTGGCGAGGCAGTTGGTGGTGCGCGCGGATTCGCGCACGGTGCTGAGGGTGGGCAGGAGGATCGCCACGAGCAGGGCGATGATGGCGACGACGACGAGGACTTCAACGAGCGAGAAGGCGCGATGGTTCTGGCGGGGCATGAGACACCTCATGGGTTTGGGGCTGTGGCGGCATCGCCGGAGGCTTGGTGGGCCTCGAGCTTGGGGTCAAGTTCACGCACGCGGGCATCTGCACCGCATGCGGGACATGGAACACGGAAATCGTAGTACTCGGAGGTCGGAATAAGCTTCTTCTGGGCTTCGGGCCAGGTGCTGGGGGTGGTTTTGTTGCACTTGGTGCAGACAAGGTTGACGGGGCGGTCGACAGCGCGGGGCGGGGTGTAGGAGGGACGGGTGGGTGGGCGAAAGACAATCGCGATCACCCCAGCAAGCAGCAACAGCGCTGCCACGAGCAGCCATTTGACACGATCACTCACGCCACGCACCACGCCAAAAAACGCCAGCTTTACGCCACCAACGTTTCATTCTAGCGTCAGCATGGGGGCATCACCAACGAAAACTGCGCTTGGCGGAAAGAATGGGCGAGCTTTTGCGGGAGCGACGGCGGGTCAGGACCTCGCGGCGCCGGGGCGGGGGGGGCGGGGTGGCGGGGCGGTATCAGGCGGGTTTGACGGCGGCGGGGTTGTCGATGTCGAAGCCGGCGGTGGTGAGGGCGGTGCGGATGGCGGCGATGTGGGCGGCGTCGCGGGTTTCGAGGACGATCGAGACGCTGGCCTGGGCGACATCGGCGGGGCCGAAGTGGCGGTCGTGGGAGATTTCTTTGACGGAGCCGCCGGCGTCAGCAATGGCCGAGAGGAGCTTGGCGAGTGAGCCGGGGCGCTCGGCGATGTGGGCGGTGAGGCGCATGAGGCGGCCGTCGGCGGCGAGGCCGCGGTCGATGATGCGGGCGATCATGGTGACATCAATGTTGCCGCCGCAGAGGACGAGGACGACCTTTTTGTCTTGGAGGCCGAGGCGTTGGACGGCGCCGTTCATGACGGCGGCGAGGGGGACGGCGCCGGCGCCTTCGACGACGGTTTTTTCAAGTTCGAGCAAGCGCAGGACGGCTTTGGCGATCTGGGTTTCGTCAACGAGGATGAGGTCGTCGAGCACGCGGCGGATGACGTCGAAGCAGTGCGTGCCGATCTGGGCGACAGCAAGGCCGTCAGCAAGCGTGGGACGGGTGGCGACGCGCGTGGGCGTGCCGGCATCAAGGGAAGCGCGGAGCGTGGGCGCGTGCGCGGGTTCGACGCCGATGACTTTGGCGGACGGGCGGAGGGCTTTGAAGACGGTGCCGATGCCGGAGAGGAGGCCGCCGCCGCCGACGGGGACGATGACGGCGTCGGCGTCGGGGAGGTCTTCGAGGATTTCGAGGCCGACGGTGCCGCCGCCGGCCATGATGTCGGGATCATCGAACGGCGGGACGAAGGTGAGTTGGCGTTCGTCGGTGAGTTGGAGGGCGTGGGCGCGGGCGTCGTCGAAAGTTTCGCCGTGGAGGATGACGGTGGCGCCGAAGCCGCGGCAGTTGGAGACTTTGACCAGCGGCGCCCACTGGGGCATGACGACGGTTACGGGGACGCCGAGGCGTTGGCCGTGATAGGCCAGGCCGAGGGCGTGGTTGCCGGCGGAGGCGGCGATGACGCCGGCGGTGCGTTGGTCGTCGGAGAGTTGGAGGAGCTTGTTGAGGGCGCCGCGCTCTTTGAAGGAGCCGGTCATCTGGAGGTGGTCGAGTTTGCAGAAGATGTCGCAGCCGCAGAGGCGGGAGAGGCTGAGGGAATAAGGCAGCGGGGAATGGTAGATGGCATCGCCGAGGCGGGTCTGGGCGGCGCGAATGTCAGCGAGTGTGAGCATTGAGCAGGACCTTTCGTTCAGCAGATGAGTTGCCGCAGCGGGGCAAATGGTGCAAATCGCGGGGTGGCCGGAGAAAGAAAAAGATTGACGGGTCGCTTAATGGCGCGCCATACTAACTGATGCCTATCGGTCGGGGAATGAGTTCTGTGACGCCGGGAGGTTTTTATGAGTGCTGCAAGTACGGGGCCCGTTGGCCATGGTGGAAAAAACCCGCTGACGCAGGCGCGGTGGTCGCCGTATGCGGTGGGGATCGGACTGGGGCTTCTCAGTTGGTTGGCGTTTGCATTTGCCAACGCGCCGATCGGCGTGACGACGAGTTATTCGGCGATGGCCGGTGCGTGTGCGATGCCCTTCGTGGGCGAAGACGCGGTGATGAACAACGCTTATTGGGCCAAGACGGCGCCGAAGATTGACTATGGGATGTTGTTTCTGGTGGGCACAGCGCTGGGTGGCGCGGCGAGCGCATTGCTGAGCCGGACGTGGCGGGTGGAAGTGGTGCCGCAGGTGTGGCGTGACCGCTTTGGACCGGCGCCGGCGGGTCGGTTGCTGGCGGCGTTTGTGGGCGGGGTGCTGGCGATGTACGGCGCGCGTATGGCGGGCGGATGCACCTCGGGCCACGGCATCAGCGGCGGGCTGCAGATGGCCGTGTCGAGCTGGGTGTTCTTCATGACGATGTTTGCGGTCGGGGTGGGGACGGCGTTTTTGATGTTTAGCCTGGGCGCGAAGAGAAAGGGAGCGTGAACCATGTTCGACACTCTTGCAGCGACCATGTTCGTGACGGGTGATTGGCTGCTGGTGCTGGGGGTGGTCTTCGGCTTCGCGTTCGGCTTTCTGCTGCAGCGGGGCGGGGTGACCAACTACAACGTGATCGTGAACCAGTTTTTGTTTCGGGACTTCACGGTGCTGAAGATCATGCTGACGGCGATTGTCGTTGGCGCGGCGGGCGTGCTGGCCATGTATGCCGGGGACATTGCGAAGCTGCACATCAAGGAGGCCAACATGCTCAGCGTGATCGTCGGGGCGGCGATCTTTGGCGTGGGGATGGTCGTGTTGGGCTACTGCCCGGGCACCGGCATTGCGGCGGCGGCGAGCGGTTCGATGCATGCGCTGGTGGGCCTTGTGGGCATGATCGCCGGCGCGATTCTCTATGCGCTGAGTTTCACGTGGGTGAACAAGCACATCGCCTCGGTGTGGCAGTTGGGTAAGGCGCGACTCAGCACGGTGACGGCTTTGCCCGACTGGGCGTGGTGGCTGCTGCTGGCAGTTATGTCGGCTGCGGTGTTCATGCTGCTGCATCGGTACGAGAAACGTCGCCAAGTCGTCTGAGGGTTGGGCCAGGCCTTACTGTTTTGGCCAGTGGCATAAAGCGTGCATAGGATGACAGGTGCTCGCCAACACGGGCATAGGTAACTGTGCAGCATGACCGACGAATATGGTAAGGGCGTGGCAATGGATGTGGCCGGGCTGAGCCCGGCGGCGTTGGAGGCATTCTTCGCGCATGCGACACTGGGGTTGTGCGTCATCAATGAGGGATTGCGGTTCGTCCGGGTGAACGAAGCGCTGGCACAGTTCAACAGCCTGCCCATGGAAGGGCATGTCGGCAAGACCATCGAGGAAGCGCTGGGCGAGCGCGGCCGGCGCTTAGCGGAAATCTGCCAGCAGGTGTTTGCGACCAAAGCGGCGGCCTACGGGGCGCTGACCGAGGGTTTTGATCCGGTGGCGAAAGTACAGAAATACTTCGCCGTGGATGTGTTGCCGGTACGGGATGAGCGGGGGGCGATGACAGCCGTGCTGGGCATGGTACGTGATGTGACATCTGCGCGGCACGTGGAGCAGGAGCGCGAGGTGATTCTGCGGCGCGAGCGTGCGGCGCGCGAGAACGCCGAGGCCGCCAATACCGCGAAGGACCGTTTTCTGGCAGCGCTGTCGCACGAGCTGCGCACGCCGCTGACGCCGGTCGTGGTGGCCGCGGATCTGTTAATGCGCGACCCGAAGCTGCCCGAGTTCATCCGCGACGAGCTGGCGCTGATTCGCCGGAATGTTGAGCTGGAAGCGCGGCTGATCGATGACCTGCTGGATCTGACCCGCATCACGCGGGGGCAGTTGCATCTGGTGATGGAGACGATCGATGCCAGGGGTTGTCTGCGCGCGGCGATCGACATCTGCGGGGCGGAGATACACGCGAAGAATTTGCGCTGGCAGGTGAACATCCCCAACGAGCCGCTGGCGGTGCGGGCCGATGCGAGCCGCGTGCAGCAGGTGCTGTGGAACATTCTGAAGAATGCGATCAAGTTTACGCCGAGCGGCGGGCTGGTCACGGTGAGCGCGGGGCAAACCGCGCCGGATGCGCGGGGCCATCGCTGGGTGGAGGTGCGCGTCATCGACACGGGTATCGGCATTGCCGCGGAAATGATCGACAAGGTGTTTGATGCGTTTGAGCGGGGCGGGGCCGGGGGGGGCGACCATCACACGCAATTTGGCGGGCTGGGCCTGGGCCTGGCGATTTCGAAAGCCATTACGGAGTTGCATGGCGGCACGCTTGAGGCTGCGTCGGAAGGTACGGGCAAGGGCGCGACGTTTGTGTTGCGTATGCCGCTGGCGGATGCGGCGCGGATCAGTGAATGCAGTCCACCGCCCGGGCCGGCGAGCGATGTCGAGCCGACGCGCCCGCTGCGGGTGCTGCTGGTGGAAGACCACCCCGACTCGGCCGCGGTGATACGGCGTCTGCTGCGTGCCAACGGCCATACGATTTATTACGCGCCCACCGTGGCCGATGCCCGCGCGGCGCTCGACCGCGAAGCGTTTGATGTGGTGGTATCGGACATTGGCCTGCCTGATGGCACGGGACTGGATGTGGTGGATCACATTCTGCGGCGCGGCCTTACGCTGCCGGCGGTGGCCGTCTCCGGCTATGGCATGGAAGAAGATCTCGCGCGGTCGAAGGCGGCGGGCTTCAAGGCGCACCTGACCAAGCCGATCAACCCGAAGGTGCTGGAGGCAACCCTGGTGGCGATCACGCGGCGCTGAGGCGGGAGATTAAGCGATTCAGTGATTAAGCGATTGAGTGATTACCAATCTGCTACGACACTCGGAGAGTGAATCGCTGAATCACTTAATCGTTTAATTGTTTAATCAAATTTGCGGCCGGTGAGGCGTTCGTAGGCTTCAACGTACTTAGCGCGGGTGTTCTGGATCACATCGGGCGGCAACTCGGGGCCGGGCGGGGTTTTGTTCCAGTGGAGCGTTTCGAGATAGTTGCGGACGTATTGTTTATCGAAGCTGGGCTGGTCGCGGCCGGGGGCGTATTGATCGGCGGGCCAGAAGCGCGAGGAGTCGGGGGTGAGGGCTTCATCAATGAGGATGGGGGTCTGGCCGTTGTCGACATCGGGGCGCGTACCGAATTCGAATTTGGTGTCGGCGATAATGATGCCGCGCGTGGCGGCGTAAGTGGCCGCGGTGGTGTAGAGGGCGATGGCGAGGTCGCGGGCCTTGGTCATGAGATCGACGCCGACCTGCTGGGCCGCTTCGTCGAAACTGATCGGCATGTCGTGGCCGGCCTCGGCCTTGGTGGTGGGCGTGAAGATCGGCGTAGGGAGTTTGTCGCAGAGCTTCAGGCCCGGGGGCAGCGTGACGCCGCTGACGATGCCGGACTTTTGATAATCTTTCCAGCCGCTGCCGGTGATGTAGCCGCGGACGACGCATTCGATCGGGAGGACCTTGGATTTTTTGGCGAGGACGGAGCGGCCTTCGAGTTGGTTGGCGTAGGGCTGGAGTGCGGCGGGATAGCGTTTGACGTCGGTGTAGATCAGGTGGGTCTGGAGGCCGGGGATTCGTTTCGACAGGAACTCAAACCAGAAGTTGGAGAGGCCGGTGAGCACGCGGCCCTTGTCGGGGACGGGGGTGGGCATGATCACATCAAACGCGGAGATGCGGTCGCTGGCGACGATGAGCACGGCATCGCCGAGATCGTAAACGTCGCGCACCTTGCCACGACGCATGGGGACGTTGGGAATGTGCGAGTGATAGATGGCGGGCATGCAGCACCTTTAACACGAAGACGCGAAGCCACGAAGTTACACGAAGAGGGCGCGGGTGAGAAGCCAGTAGCGAGTAGCCAGTAGCCAGAAGATGTGGTTGCTGGCAAAAGCGTTTTGCCGCGGGCATGATGCGGTGATGCAGAATCGCGGGGCATTGGTAGCGGCGTTGGCGTGCACGATTATTTTGTGGGCGTCGGCGTTTACGGTGATTGAATCGGCCATGAAGCATTTTGGTGATGCCGGGCAGATGGCATTGCTGCGCTTCGGCACGGGGTCGCTGGCGCTGGGGCTTTATGCGGCGTACAAGCGGATCAAGCTGCCGAAGCTGCGCGATGTGCCGTTGTTTTTCGTGGCGGGTTTGCTGGGCGTGTCGATTTATCATGTGCTGCTGAACTACGGCCAGAAGACGGTGGATGCGGGCGCGGCGAGCTTGTTAATCAATTCCGCGCCGGTGTTCACGGCGCTGCTGGCGTACTTTTTTCTCAAAGAAAAAATCACCACGCGGCACTGGGTGGGCATCATCGTGTCTTTTGTGGGCATCGCACTGATTGTGATCGGGCAAAGCAAGGGGCTGCGGATCAGCTGGCAGGCGCTGCTGATTGTGACCAGCGCGATCTGTTATGCGGGGTATATCACGCTGCAGAAGAAGAAGCTGGCGGGTTATTCGGCGTTGGAGTTTACGTGCTTTGCGGTGTGGGCGGGCACGTTGCTCTTGCTGGTGTTCTCGCCGGGGCTGTTTCAGACGCTGGCACGCGTGCCGATGAAGCCGATCGCGGAGGTGGTTTACCTGGGCGTGTTTCCGGGGGCGCTGGCGTACCTGACTTTTGCGTATGCGACGAAGCACATGCCGGCGTCGCGGGTGATGGCGTTTCTGTATCTCGTGCCGCCGCTGGCGATGCTGATGGCGTACAGCTATCGCGGTGAGCGTCCGAGCTTGTTGAGCATCGTGGGCGGGGCGCTGGCGATTGGCGGCGTGATTATTGTGAACTGGGCGCGGGCAACCAAGGGGCGGTCATGAGTAGCGGACGGTGTCAAAACCCTGTGCTCCGCGGGTTCCATCCGGATCCGACGGTTTGCCGCGTGGGCGATCTGTATGTCTGCGTGACGAGCACCTTTGCCTATTGCCCCGGATTGCCGATCCATGTGAGCACGGACCTGGCGCATTGGTCGCTGGTGGCGCACGCGCTGCCGGAGGCGCCCGGGCTAGAACAGCTTGGTGTGGGTGACGGCCTCTACGCGCCCGGCCTGCGGCACGATGGCGAGCGCTTTTTGCTGACGTGCACCATCGTGGATCGCAAGCGGCAGCGCTTCCGCAATTTTGTGGTCACCGCGACTGACCCCGCCGGGCCATGGTCGGCGCCGGTGTTTTTGCCGGAGAATCTGGGGCGGATCGATCCGACGCCGTTCATTGATGATGATGGCGCGCTCTACGTGGTGCTGAACGACTTGCCGCCCGAGCGCGTGCCCAACGGCGGCAATCGCATCATCAAATTGTGGCAACTCGATCGCGAAAGCTTTGCGCCGATGGGCGAGCCGTCATACCTGTTTGACGGCGCGCTTAAGAAAGCCGCCACGCCGGAGGCGCCGCGCCTCTACAAGCGCGGCGGTTGGTACTACCTGCTGATCGCCGAGGGCGGGACGGGGTTTTCGCATGCGGTCACAATGGCGCGCTCGCGCACGATTCGCGGCCCGTATGAGGCCTGTCCATTCAACCCGGTGCTCACGCATCGGCATCTGGGGCCTGATGTGCCGCTGACGTGCGTGGGTCATGCGGATCTGGTGCAATCGCTTGATGGCGCGTGGTGGGCGTTGGCATTGGCAACGCGGCCGTGCGCGGGGGCAGCGATTCTCAACCGCGAGACGGTGCTGCTGCCGGTGCAATGGCGCGACGATCATTGGCCGGTGTTCGCGCCGGGCGTGGGGCAAGTGCTGCTTGAAACACCGCACCCGGCGGGTCCGCCGCTCTTGCGCTTGCCCATGGCGGCGCCGTGGCTTGGGTTGCGCGGGTTGTCCGCCGCCGAGTGCGAGGATGGCGTGCTGCACCTGGATGCGCGGGCGACGCCGTTGGAGTCGCCAACCGGCGTGCCGGCGTTTGCGGGGCTTCGACTTACCGAGCATCACGGCCACATGGTTGCGGATGTGCATCTGCACGACGGGGCGCGCGGCGGCATCGCGCTGTTTGCCGATGACCGGTCGCATGTGCGCATCGAGGTTGATGCGGCGCAGGCGCGCGTGATTGTCGTGGAGCGCGGCGAGCGGCGCGAGTCGCCGGTGTTCGCTGCTCATGAACGCCTCGGGCTGTCGTGGTCAGATGCGGGCACCACAGCGCAGATCGGGGAGCAAAACTATCGCGCCGCGGATGTGCAGCTGCTGGGCAAGGCAGACTTCACGGGCGCGGTCGGAGCCTTTTTCGCCATTGGCGAGCGCGGCAAGCTGACCGCGAAAAATTGGTCGGGCGAGAACTGGGGCTGATTACTTGCTCTCAACAACGGCCGTCGTGCCGGCGGTGGTTTTGAAATCGCTGAAGAGATAGGCCTTGGCTTTGTCGTCGTCTTTGAGGAGCCAGTCGAAATAGGCGGTCGAGCTTTGTTTGATGAGGTCGTGGAAGCGGTCATCGTTTTTCTTTTGTTCATCGTTGGCAGCGCGGCGGAGGCGTCCGGAGAAGATCATGTGATCGCCGCCGTTGAACGTGACGAGCATCGTGCCCTTGGCGGTGGAGTGGTCGTAAGGCAGGCGGCGCTCGGCGGCCTTGGTGTCGTTGATGGGTGAATCGTCCTTGGTGCCGGTCATGTGCAGCACCGGCACGGTGATCGCGCCGAAACTGAAATCGAGATCGGCGTTGGCCTTTTTGTTTGGTACGGGCGAACTCATCGAGAGCGCGGCCGAGATGCGCTTGTCCTCAAGGTTGCGGTCCCGCGATGCGGTGAATCGCAGCCCGACGACGGCGTTCACGGTGTAAGCACCAAAACTGTGCCCCGCCACGCCGATGTGCTTGAGGTCGATTTTGTCTTTGAGGCCGGCGAGTTCCTTCGGGCCCTTGCCGGCGTTGACCTGCTCGAGCGTGTCGATCGCAAACGAAACATCGAGCGGGCGGTTGATGCTGTTGCGCGGATCGGCGGCGGCCTTGTTCATGCTGCGCAGGCCGTCCTTGAGCGCTTCGCTGTCGGAGCCGACGTGTTGGAGGTGCACACAGACATAGCCGTAGGAGGCCCAATGTTCGCCGAGGTATTTGTAGCCCTCGCGCGAGCCGCCGAGGCCGTGCGATACGAGAATCACCGGCGCGGCGGCATCGAGCGTCTTGGGCTGATAGACACGGATGGGCACATCGCGCTCGCGCTTGGCGTCGCGCAGTTCGGCGGTATAGGTGATGACCTCGGCCGGGCCTTTATCGGCCTTGTAACGAGGTGCCTCGGCATAAGCGAGGCCAGCGAACAGCAAGAGAACCGATGCGAAAGAAATCGTCTTCATGCTGCATATAACCGCCAGAGGGGCGGAAAGTTTCAGTTGCTTCTTCTAGAAAAACACCAATTAACCACCAAGGCCACGAAGGCCACCAAGGTTTTGTTCTGTGCGAGTAGCCACGCGCGAACGACTGGCCTTGGTGCTCCTGGTGAGCGTGGTGGTTAACAGAAAGTTTCAGTTGCCAAAGAATGTCGGCGGGCGGGCGGGTTGGTTGTTTTCATTGACGGGGGCGGTGGGCGCGGCGGGCTGCGTCGCGGGTGCGGCTTGTGTTGTGGCTTGTGTGGCCGGCTTGGGTTTTTCCTTCGGCACGTATTCGTAAAGCGCATAGCTGACATTCGCGCGGGTGTCGCGGCCACCGGGGGCGAAGCGATCCGGACGGCGCGGATTGGCGCCACCGCCCCACCGCCAGAAGGCCGCGCCTTCGGTCGGCGGCGTCACGCCCCAGATCGCCACGGGCACGGTATCGAAACCTGCGCGGGTGGGCATGTTTCGCGTGGCAATGTCGCGGCGATTGTCGCCGTCGCGCACGGGCACGATTGTCATCACGCGGCGGCCCTCAGCGATGGCCTTATTCATAATGTCGAGTTCGTGCTGGCGCAGATCGTCCGGTCCCTTGGCGATGAGATTGCCGATGGCGTTGCGTTTGCTCAGCAGATTCACATAAAACTCGGCGCGCTCATGCTGCAGCGGGTTGGGGTCGTCCTGCTGGTCTTTGTCTTTGTCGCGGCGATCGACAGCGCCTTTGTATTGGGCAAACGCGCTCGGGCTGAAGAGGGCGGTCGAATAAAGCTTGTAGCCGCCGACGGCATCGAGCTGCTGGCAGAGGCCTTCATCGGTAAAGATGACGGTGCCGCGCGGGGCGAGTGCGGATCGCGGATCGTCCGCCTTGCAGGGCTTGGTGATGATATCGACGGTATCACGCAGGCCGCTGTGGCGTTGATGGGTGCCTTCAAGCTGCGGGGTGATGTTGTAGAGATTCACACCGCAGCCCAGCGCCGTGACGGCAAACATCGCGAGGGCCAGGCCCACGCGCGCCCCGGCTTGTTCACGTTCAAACAGCCAGACGCCGACGAGCAGCACGAGGATGCCGCCGCCGAGCAGCATGCCGCGCCAATCTGCGCAGAACTCAACAAGCGCTGAGCCCAGCTGGCCGAAGAACTGCGGCCCAACTTCGGGCGTGGTGGCGGTGGTGTACATGGCGGCCGTGCCGAAAACGGTGAGGCCGAAGAGGGTAATCATGACCAAGCCGGGCCACTTCTCGGCGCTGACGCTCTTCATGCCGCGCTCGATGAGCCAGATGCCTGCGAAGATCAACCCTGGCACCACCGACAGGAAGAACCGCAGGTAGCCGACGGTGGTTTCGCCTGTGGGCGCCCAGTAATAGAGCATGTACAGCACGGTCGGCGGGACAACCCACAGGGCGAGGGTGACGCCGAGGCGCCAGGCCGAACCGATCATGCCGATCATGCCGGCGAGCGCGACGGACCACATGAGGAACAAGCCGGTGCGATTGAGCTGCTGAACGAGCGTTTCCCAGTTGCCTTGCTTGTTGCCGCCGATTGCCCCCGCGCCGTCGCCCCAGTAGCCCGCGAGGTATTTCCAGCCGAAGCCGGTGTCTTCGCGGCAATAGGTGTAGCCGGTTTTGCTGGGGCTGCCGAAGCTGATCCAGCACAGGAACGCCAGCGCCGCGATGGGGATCATCCAGCCAGCGAGCACCGCCGCGCAGGAGGCCATACGCTTCACGTTGAAGCGCCAGTTGGCCAGCACGGCAAACCCGACGGGCAGCACGAGCAGGAACTCAGAGTAGCGAATGGTGCAGGCGTAGCCGAGGAAAAGTCCGCCGATGAAGCCGCGCCACCACCCGCCATACATGAACCATGCGAGCAGGCCCCAGAAGCCCACGCACACGCACATCAGCGTCGAGGCGTGGGAGTTGGCGTCATTGGCGTAGACGAGCGTCAGCGGATTGCACGCCAGCCACAGCACACCGACCATCGCACTGAACGGCGACACGGCCGTGCGGAACATCAGGTAAGCAAACGCGCACGCAACGATCGTGCAGATGGGGTTGATGACATACATGCCGCCCCAGCCGCCAAACCAGCGCCCGATTGCCGCAAGCAGCGGAAAACCAAACGGGTACTTGGCATACACGCGGTACTCGGCGGGCTTGTCAGGATCGGCTGGGCCGTAAGGTTCGGTGATGATGCACATGCGCCCGGCAAACTGAAACGGCGATTCGAGCACATACGACACGCGATTGCGCAGCCAGTCCCAGCGCGGGTTGCGCTGCAGAGCGCTAGGCTGGGTGGCGGGCGCGGCGGCCATGATCGCCGTTGCCGACGCGCCTTGCGTGGCAGCAGCCTGGGGCATCGCGGTCTGGCGGTCGGCGGTGCGCTTGGCAATTTCATCGTCGCCCGGGCGAAACTCGCTCGGCGGGGCAAACTCATTGTATTCGCCGGCGATCAGCCGTGCGGTGACCAGGTAGCCGTTCTGATCGACGCCGCTGTGCGCCCCGGCCCAGTAGTGCGACAGGCCCCACGCATAGAGGCCAATGATGATGATCAGCGTGGGCACGATCAGCCAGCGCCGGCTGGTGCTCAGCTCGGGGGCGGGCCAAGGGGTCCAGGGTCCAGCAGCCTTTTGGGCACGCTGGGCCAATTCGGGGTGAACCAACGGCTTGCCCCGGTCGCCGTCCGGGCTGGGTTTAAGTTCAATCGCAGAATCGCTCATGTCACCACGTCAGAATAACACCGGGCCCGCACGCGATCACAGGCGTTCGCTGCGCATCATTTATAACGCCCGAGCGCTGCTGAATGTTGCAGCCGGACCGATCTGTCGCATTTAGGCACGCCCCTGAAAGAGTATCGACTTTACCGCGTCGCGGCGCGGTTCTGGCCAGCGTTTGCATCTCGGGCGATGCCAGCCGCTTGCCTCGGGGTTTTATCGGCGTTTGCTGGCCCTCGCCCGGTTCCCTCCTAAAAAGATCAGCCCTTTGCCCTGAAGCGGGGAAAATGAACCCGCAACAAAAGACGATGCAGCAGTCGGTAAACGAGGCCGTGACGGGACTGTGTCACGTTGACACACGCTTGTTGCGTAAACCGACAGGTTGCACATGAAACGTTCACTTTCACTGGGTCAGAAGATTCTGATGGGCTTTATTGCGGTCGTATTACTCGCCATGGCGTTGGGGGGGCTGGCCATCTGGAACATGTCCAGCGCCAAGGGCACCGCGGCCATCTTGGCCCAGGAGAAAGCGCCGGCGGTGCAGCTTGCCGCCAGCCTCCAGAAGGATGCGCTCGATACGATGTTCGAGATTCGGGGCTACACCTACACCAGCGACGAGAAATACCTCAAACGCGGGCAGGAACACCTCGCCATGGTCGAGGAAGGCCTGAAGAAGATCCATGACCTGGCGGACAAGGGCGGCACGCTGCAGTCGCTGCAAGTCGGCCAGGAGCGCGCCGCGGCCGCCGTCAAAACATACAAAGGCCAGCTGACCCGCACGATCGAACTGCTGGCCACGGAAGAAAAACTGCGCGAACAGATGGGCAAGGCCGCCGAAGAATTTGTCACCAACTGCGCCACGTTCTCCAAGGGCCAGGAAGAAAGCCTGGCCAAGGAAATCACCGAAGGCGCAGCGGCAGAGAAGCTCAAGGAGCGCTACTGGAAGATCGACCGCCTCATGGATGTGCGCACGCTGGGCAACCAGATCCGCATCGCCAACTGGAAGGCTCAGGCGCTGCGCGATGTGAAGTTCGCCCGCGAAGTCTTCCCGAAGTTTGATGAGATCAACAAGATCCTCGAGGACGTCACGCCCACCCTCAAGCAGGAAGTCAACAAGAACCAGATGGCGGTGATCAAGTCCGCGGCAACCGCTTACGCCACCGCCATGAAGGCCAACATTGAGAACAGCGACGAACTCGACCGCGTCGCCGTGGCACGTCTGGAAGCCGCCGAGGCCGTCGTCAAGGAGACCAATGCTGCCTGCGAAGAAGGCCTCAAGGCCATGACCGGCATGTCGCAGACCTCCATGACCGCGCTGGGCACGGCCAACTGGATGATGGGCGTCGGCCTCGCGATCGCCGCGATTCTCGGCGTGACCATTGCGGTGCTGCTGACCCGCTCGATCACCAAGCCAGTGCAGCAGATCATTGCCGTGCTGGCCGGCGGGGCCGAGCAGACGGCCTCGGCGTCGAGCCAGGTGTCGTCGGCTTCGCAGTCGCTCGCCCAGGGCGCCAGCGAGCAGGCCGCCAGCCTCGAAGAAACCACGTCCGCGCTTACCGAGATGCAGGGCATGACTCGCAAGAACGCCGATACGGCCGGGCAAGCCTCGCACCTCGCGGGCGAAGCCAAGAGCGCTGCGTCCAAGGGCAACGAAGCGATGCAGCAGATGTCCGATGCGATCCGCCAGATTGAGAAGAGCGCCACCGAGACCGCGAAGATCATCAAGGTGATCGACGAAATCGCTTTCCAGACGAACCTGCTGGCCCTGAATGCCGCGGTGGAAGCCGCCCGCGCCGGCGAACAGGGCAAGGGCTTTGCCGTCGTCGCTGAAGAAGTCCGCAGCCTCGCGATGCGTTCAGCTGAAGCCGCCAAGAACACTGCCGCCATGATCGAGGAAAGCGTCAAGGCGGCGCGTTCGGGCGTGGAGATCACCGAGAAGGTCGGCGGATCGCTGTCGGAGATCAACCAGTCGGCGGTCAAGGTGAACCAACTCGTCGAAGAAATCTCGGCCAGCAGCAACGAACAGGCCCGCGGCATCGAGCAGATTTCCACCGCGGTGGCCCAGATGGATAAGGTGACGCAGGCCAACGCCGCCGGCGCTGAAGAATCGGCCGCGGCTGCGGAAGAACTCTCCAGCCAGGCGACGGAACTGCAACGCGCCGTGGTTGACCTGACCGCACTGGTCACCGGCACTCGCCAGGAACTGACCGCCCGTGCCGCGAAGGCGCCCAAGTCGGCGCCGGTAGCCCACGCGGCACATGCAGCGACAGGCAAGGCCCCCGCCCATCTTGAAAAGGCTGAGGCATTCCCGCTGTAACACGTGGCGTCGCTCGGTGAAGAGCGCCCGACAGCCGCCGTCACACCCCGGCGGCTGTCGGTGTTTTTGCCATGCCCGAAAGAGTCTCATCGCCCGGCCGCGGAACGTCCGATGTACAATCAGGCCCGCTTCTTGAATCGAGCCCCGCCGCTATCTACCATGATTCAGTCGAAGGACTTTTTTACGGCGTGAACGGAACGTGTTCTATGCATAGCTGCGAACGCTGCCACAAGACGGCAACCGTGCACATGACCGAAGTCTCCAACGGCAAAAAGGTCGAAGTGCACCTGTGCGACCGCTGCGCCCAGGAGGCCGGCTACGTGCAGCAATCGCACGTGCCCATCAACGAACTGCTCAACCAGTTTCTCAAGGCCCACGCGCAAGTTTCGGACACCCAGACGCTGCGCTGTGCTGATTGCGGCATGACTTGGCAGGAATTCAAAGACACGGGCCTGCTGGGCTGCGCCAAGGACTATGAATTGTTCCTCAATCAGCTCCAGGGCGTGATCGAACGGGCCCAGCAGGGCGCCGACCACCACACCGGCAAAACGCCGGGCAAGCCCTCGGCCCAGCCCGACGACGCGGTAAAACTGCGCAAAGCTGAAATCACGCGGCTGAAGAAAGAGCTGGCGCGGGCGGTGGAGGGTGAATCTTACGAACTGGCCGCCAAACTGCGCGATCAACTGCGCGCCCTCGAGACGACGTAAAATTGACAATTGCCAATTGTCAATTTCCAATTGCCAATTGATCTGCCACTACCAGGGTGCCTGTGAATGAAAATCGTTGACTTGACCAACCAGTCCGGCGAATGGCTTGCGGCCCAGGGCCCCAAGAGTGAAATCGTGATTTCCTCGCGCGTTCGCCTGGCGCGCAACATCGCGTCGTACCCTTTTATGTCTAAGGCCACGCGCACCCAGCGGAGCGAACTGCACCGCATGTGCCGCGACCATCTCCTCGGCATGCACAGCGACCGGCCCGTGTTTTACGTCGATCTCGACAAGACCGACGAAATCGACCGGCAGCTTCTCGTCGAACGCCATTTGGTTTCCAAGCAGCATGCCGCCGGCGAAGGTTCGCGCGGCGTGGCGATCTCCAACGATGAAGCCGTCGCCGTCATGGTCAACGAAGAAGACCACCTGCGGTTACAGGTGCTGCGCTCGGGTTTACAGATGCGCGAGGCCTGGTCGGAAGCCGACCAGCTTGATGATAAACTCCAAGACCGCCTGGAGATGGCGTTCTCCGAGCGCTTCGGTTTTCTCACCGCGTGCCCGACCAACCTTGGCACGGGCTTGCGCGTCTCGGTGATGCTCCACCTGCCCGCCCTCAAGCTCACCGGCGAAATCGAGAAAGTTTTCCGCGCCGCCAAAGATATGCACCTCGCCGTCCGCGGTCTCTATGGCGAAGGCACCGAGGCCATCGGCGACTTCTACCAAATCAGCAACCAGACCACGCTGGGCCGCAGCGAAGATGAAATCCTCGCTGAGTTCAACGATGTGATCATTCCGCGCATCATCATGGCCGAAGTCGCCGCCCGCGGCGTGCTCGAAAACGAACGTCCGCTCGCCCTTGATGACAAGATTGGCCGCGCCATCGGCATCCTCAAATACGCCCGCATGCTCACCAGCGAAGAAGCCCTCTTCTGCCTCTCGCACCTGCGCCTCGGCGTGGTGATGAAGCGCGTCACCGGCCTTGATTTGCCCACGATCAACCACTTGTTCCTGCAAACGCAGCCGGCGCACCTGCAGCGCCTCATCGGCAAGCCCCTTGATGGCGAAGCCCGCAAAGCCGCCCGCGCCCAGTACGTGCGCGACAAGATCGGCCGCAACAACCTCTGAGGCCGCCCGCATGAAAATGCTGCTTCTCGGCGATGATGGCCTGCTGGCCCTGCCGCTTGTTCGCCAGGCCCACGCCGCCGGCCACGAGGTGTTCCTCTTCACCCAAGCCACGCTGGCCCTGCCCGATGGCACCACGCTGGTCCGTGGCGACCGGGCACAACTTCCCCGCTATGCCGCGCATCTGCGCGAGCTGCGCCCCGATGTCGTGATCGACCTCTCCGCACGCACGGGCCAGGACATGCTCACACTGCTCGAACTCTTCGACAACATTGCGTGGCGTATCGTGCTCGCCAGCAGTTTTCAGGTCTATCGCGCGTGGACCAACTTTGCGCGCCTCGACACCGGCGACATTCTCCCCGGAAACCAGAGCGAAGAATCGCCCCTGCGCCGCGACGACCTCGGCCCGGAGTTGCCGCTGTTCGATGCCAGCTCGTCGTGGTCGATCGTCCGCCTGCCCTGGGTCTTCGGCCCGCATGATCCCCAGCAGCACGTGTGGCAATTCGTGCATCAAGTCGACGCCAAGCGTCCGTATATCCTGCTCTCGCCCGAGCACGCGAATTGGCGCGTGTCGTTTTGTTACAGCGAGAACGCGGCGCAGGCGCTGCTCCTTGCCGCCACCGAAAATGCCGCCGCCAATGATGTCTTCAACGTTGCCGAGCCGACGGCCGAGCCACTCGGCGAATGGGCGCATCGGCTGGCCAACGCCGCGAGTTACCGCGGTAAGATTCTCGTGGTGCCGCAGAAATATTGCCCGCCCCATCTGCGGTTTGAGCAATTCGACTTCCGCCACGATGTGGCGCTCGACTCCGGCAAGATCCGCCGCACGCTGGGTTACGGCGAGCGCATCACGCTTCGCCAGGCGATCAGAGATACCATCGCCCACGACCGCGCGGCGGCTCAGCCTTATGCTGGCCCCTTCGCCAATGATTTTGCGGCCGAAGATGCCACGCTCAAAAAACTCGGCCTGATCGTGTAATATCGCCCACTCGTTTTTGTGAGGCGATCATGCGGCGATGCGAACTGACCAACGGTACTTTGACCATCGACAAAATAGCGGTGCTGGCCGACGTGCCGGCCAACGCGATTGTTGAGCCCGACCCGCGGCGTGTCGGCACGTTCGTGGGCTTTAAGGCCACCTCGGCCGCGCATCACTTTTCGTGCGCCCTGGGCACGCCGCAGATCACGCGCTGGGCCGCCTGCTACCGCGATGAGCCCTGGTGGATGAAGCCGCGCGTGGGCAAGGCCGTGGCCGACGTCCCGGCCGAAACGCAGGTGCTTTACGGCGAGATGGCCGACGGCAAGGTCGCGTTGTTTGTGCCGATCATTGATGGCGCGATGCGCTGCGCCCTCATCGGCGCTGCCGGCAACAAACTTTCGCTCGTGGTCGATTCTGATGATCCCGCCGTGGTGGCCGATCGCGTGATCGGGTTGTTCATCGCCATCGGCGACGACATTCACACGCTCGTTCGCGAAGCGGCCGCCAGCGTCATGGCCCACATGAAGACCGGACGCCTGCGCCACGAGAAATCGTTGCCGCGCTTCATCGACAGCTTTGGCTGGTGCACGTGGGATGCCTTCTACGCTGATGTGAGCGCTGAGAAAGTGCGCGAAGGGCTCGAGACCTTCAAAGCCGGCGGCATCACGCCGCGGTTGCTCATCCTTGATGACGGCTGGCAAAGCGTGAAGCACCACGGCGAACTGAAGCACTACCGCCTCACCTCCTTTGCCGCGAACGAAAAATTCCCCGGCGATCTCGCACCCACCGTGCAGATGGCCAAGCACGATTTCGGCGTCGAACACTTTCTCGTGTGGCATTCCTTCCAGGGTTATTGGGGCGGCGTTGATGCCGCGGCGATGCCGCAGTACGGCGTGCGCGACATCACCCGCAATTTCTGCGAAGGCCTGAAGGTGCACTTCCCCGAAGTGAACAGCAAATATTGGGGCAGCGTGTCGGGCATCTACGACGGCGCGCTGGCCGATCGCTTCTTCCACGACTATCACCGGCACCTGCGGGCGCAGGGCGTTGACGGCGTGAAGGTCGACAACCAGGCCACGAACGAAGGGCTTTGCCTCGGCCAGGGTGGGCGCGTGCGCTTCAATCAACGTTGCCGCGAGGCGCTCGAAGGCTCCACGCAAGTCCACTTCGCGGGCAACCTCATCAACTGCATGGGCTGCAGCAACGACCTGCTCTACAGCACGCTCAGCAGCACCGTCACCCGCACCAGCACCGACTTCTGGCCGCGCAAACCCGAAACCCACGGCCTGCACCTGCACACCAACGCCCTCGTCTGTCTCTGGTTCGGCGAGTTCGTCCATGGCGATTGGGACATGTTCCAGAGCGGCCACGAATGGGGCGCTTACCACGCCGCCGCCCGCGCCATCTCGGGCTCACCCGTGTACGTCAGCGACAAGCCGGGCCAGCATGATTTTGCACTGCTCAAGAAAATGGTTTTCTCCGACGGCAGCGTGCCGTGGATCAATTGCCCGGCGACTATCGCGCGCGATTGTCTATTCAATGATGTGCGCACCGAGGACGTGCTGCTGAAGATCGTCAATCATTGCAACGGCACCAACGTGATTGGCGTTTTCAATGCACGCTACTGGCCGGAAGAAAGGGATCGCAGGGCAATCGCCGGCTCAGTGTGTGCAACCGACAGGCCGGGGTTGGCCGCGGACGAGTTCGTGGTCTATCTGCACAACCGCGGCGAGATTCGCGAAGTGTCGCGCGATGAACGCATCGCCGTTTCACTTGGCCAGCGCGAATTCGAAATCGCCACCTTCACCCCCATCCGCCACGGCTTCGCGGTCATTGGTCTAACCGACAAATTCAACAGCGCCGGGACCTATCACACCCATCGACACACTACCGAGAAGACAACGATTCTCGCACGCGACGGCGGCGAACTTGCCGTCTGGTGCGAGAAGTCGCCCGCGCGCGTAACCACCCGCGCTGACGAGGCGCTCGCCTTTACGTTTGCAGGCAACATCCTGCGCATCACGATCCCAGGGGCCGGTCCCCGCATGGTCGAGATCGACTGGTGATCACTTCGGCGAGAACACAACCTTGTTGTTCTCCAGCCGCACGGTTTGATCGCCGATCGTCAGCACGGCTTTGTCCCCATCGCCCGTGTGCGTGATCCCCGGTGCGGCGCCCGCCTGCACCGTGATCACCGTCCATACCGTGATCGGCGGGGCAAACTTGCGCTTCTCAATTTCTTCTTTCTTCTTGATGTCGCCCATCAGCTCATCATGCGTGGCCGTGCCCGAGAGTTCCCCCACGCCCTTCTTGCCGATCTTCTCGGTTTCGCGCGTCTCGCGTTCCAGCTTCGCCTCCACGATGAACATCGTCCCCTCCTTGTTGTAGCTGCGCGTGTCATACTCAAACACGCCCGGGCCGACGAAGTTCACATTCATCTGGGCGTTGCCTTCATACTCCGGCATGCGGTCGTTGGGCTTGGCGAAACGTACGACAAAGCTGTTTCCCTTGGTGCTGAAGCGTTCCGGATCGGTCTTGCCGAAGCCGACATTGCCGATATCAAACCGCCAGATCTTCTCGCGATAAGCTGCGCCGGCAATCGTGTCGGCGATCACCACCAGCACCGGCGCGCCCGCCTTGCCGGAATAATCCACGCCAAACGCCCGCGTCATTGCCAAATCCTTGTTGGCCTTGCCCAGCGTCCACTGCTTGCCGTTGTCTGAAAACTTCACCTCGCGGAAATCTTCGATCTGCAGCGTCACCGCGCCGGAGCCGTCCGCATTGTGCGCCGCGGCCAATGTCTTCGGCGTGCCCGCTGGTATGAAATCCTTTACCGCAAAAACATTCGCGTGGCCAAAACGCTCGCCATCGCGCGGCAGCACCCAGTGCCGGCCCAAGCCGTGTATCATCACATTCCCCGCCACATGCGGCGAATTAAAACCCGCGCCCGTGCCGTCGATCGTGACCAGAAAATCCTTCCCGCCCGACCACCCGCTGCGAAACGCGTGCACGTCATAGCCCGCGAACATCGTCGCCCGCTTGAAGCGCTTCTCCGGCGATTCCGGTGCTACGCCAATCGGGTGCTGCGCCAGCGCCATCACCGCATCAAACGGCCGGCGAATACCAAGGCTGTACGTGTCCAGGTACCACCGCGCAATGGGCTGCTCCTCCGCCGGGAAGAACGACACGCCCTGCGAGACCATGTAGTCATAGGTGCGCGCATCCGCGTGGCCGCGCATCCGCACCGCCAGCGGCAACAGTTTTTCCAGCGGCGTGCCCTTGCTCATATCCACGCCGGTCACGTGCCGCAGCATCGCCACAAACGGCAACACGCTTTCCTGGGCATCGCTCACGCCCCAGCCGTCGGCGCCAATGTCCGCGGCCATGTAACGCTGCAGCGACCGCGCCAGCACCATCGTGTTGCGCAGCATCTGGTTCGTAGCCGGGTCGTCGCCGCGATTGGCCTCAATCGCCTTGGCGTACAGCGCCGCATCCTTGTCGTATTCGCGCTGCGTGTACTCGCGCAGCTTTGGCGACTGCGCCGAATAGCCCCCCACCACCGGCACATCCACCATCAGCGGGTAATAGCCGGGCTTGAGCCGCACCAGGTCGCCATCTTTCACCTCGCGGCCACTGATCCACATGCGGCAGCCGCTGGTGCGCGAGCGCCAATTCGGGCACGCCTGCACGATGCGCTCGCGATCATTATGAATCACCGTGTAGATCGCGATGTTGTGCGCCACGCCGCGCTGCGTCTGCTCGGTCGCCCACTTCCGCATCAGCGTGATGCCCGGGTTGTAGCCGCCGCCGGTGGCGCTGGCCCAGTAACGGGCGCACACGCGGGCGTAAATTGTCGGGCTGCCGCTGTGGCCGACCGCCACGCCGCTGGGCTCATAGCGCCGCCAATCCACGGCCACGCCATCCGACATCAGCACATCGCCCGGTTCCGGCCGCGCCGCCGCGAAGCCGCCACCCTTTTCAAGAATCTTGTCCTGCTCACCCCGCTTAAACGGACCGTTGATCAGCCAGTCATACGGCATCTTGTCCGATGTGAACTTCACCACCGGCACGCCGACCCACGGCTCCTCGGTCTGCGGCTCAATCGTCGGCACATCCGCAAACGGCACCGGTTTGTACGCCGGCACGGGGTCATTGCCCAATGCCAGGGCCGCCATCGCCGCCGACGCGCGAAACTTGTTCGCGTACCCGTCGCGCACCGACTTGATGTTGAACGTGCTCTGATCGTTGGCGAAGACAAAACGCTCGTTCGACTTCAGAAAATCATGCGGGTCGTGCCGCATCGCCAGGTGGCGGATGTTCTGCTCCAGGTAGCAGTAAATCATGTCGCGGAAATCCTGGTCCCACGCGTCATAGCACAGGTCATACGTCAGCGCCGTGCCGGCCAGCGTGTAAGAATGTATGTGCCACCCGCCATACCAATACGCGCCGTAAAAATTGTGCGTGACCCACGCCTTGGCCTTCTGCGCATAGGTCTTGTCGCCCGTGAGCTGATACAGCAAGCCATAGCCCGCGGCGTACATGTTGCCCATGCCCGCCTCGGCCGCGTTATGAAACGCAAAGCCCTTTTCCTCGGCCAGCGTCAGCAGCGCCTTCATCTCGTTGATGATTTTCTGCCCCTCGGGCGTCGCGGCGCGCTGCCGCAGTTTTTCCACATCCGCCTTGCGAAACAGCAGCCGCGGGTGCTCGTTCGCGCCCAGTTTCAGCGTCCCCTCCAGCAGCGGGTTGCGCGTGACCGCGCCGGTCACCTCGCCGGTGGTCGCGCCGCTGGCCAGGTGCCGTTCCATGCGGTTGCGAATCAGCGGCTTCTCCCAATCCTGCCCGCTGATCGTCTCGCCATAGCCCCACGCATCCTCCAGCGTGCGAATCGACTCCAGTGACACCGCATCCTTCGTGTTCACCGAAAACGTGCCCGCGATCTTGTCGCCGCTGCGCGTCAACTTCAGCGTGATATCCGCCGTTCCCCCGATGATGCATGGCCGATCGCGGTTGTGATTGATCGGCAGCGCAATACTCAACTCGATCGTGTCCCCCTTGATCGTGTGCGACGTCACGCGGCCCAGATGCTCCTGCCCCGGCGTGATCGGCGTAAAGCCCCACACGTTCGCCAGCGGCTTGCCATCCTTGATCACCACATCCAGCATGAGCGCTTCGTTCTGCACCTTGGCGGGTTTCGCGCGGGCCTCCTGGTACGGCAGCGCGCCGCCAAGCTGCAGCGACAACACCTCCGCCCGCGCCACGCCGGCCATCGCCGCCACGCACAGCACACTCGTTGCCAAAAGTTTTCGCATCATCGTCATAGGCTTCACTTGCCAAACTCGATCAGGTTTTCACGATACGTCACCGTCTGCCCCCCCGCCCCGCCCACCGTGCACAGCGCATCCACCGAGGTGTCCAGCACCTTCACCGCCGGCGCGGCGCCGTCTTGAATCGTCAGAATGACCACCCAGCTGCTCTTGGCCCGCGGCCGGCGATCCGGCGAGCCCATCTTCACGCTGCTCGTTTCCTTGAGCATCTTCAAATAGACAATTTCATTCTGCCGCTGCTGTTGTTCTTGCTGCGCCGTGTTTGCCTCTTCCAACTTCAAATCAAATTGCCGCACATCAATGTTTGAGTCCTGGTCCTTCAGCATCGCATCGATTTTTGCATCGAGCCGCTCATCCAATTTTTTCATCATCGCCTGCAGGCTCTTCTCGCCGGGCTTCTGGCGATGGGCGCGAATGCGGCCATTCGGCGCATCCTTTGTCGGCGGCACATATTCAATAAACGTGGTTGTCGGGTACAAAAAATGCCCGGCCATCGATTGCTTCGTGCCCAGCGGCGTCAGCGTGAACGACAGTCCGTTGGTCTTCACATGCTCCGCCGGCACAGGGCCAACGTTCAACTCAAACACCTGGTGCCGATCGTCGAGCATGAATGTGCCTTCCACGATCGCCACCAGCGCCGGCGCACCGCTCGCGCCAGAATAATCCACGCCCAGCGTCCGCCACGACTTCGAGTCCTCGATCAGGCTTTCATCCTCAATGCCCGTCGCCCCGTAAAAACCGCCGGTGCGCATGCTGATGCTCGTGGCCGACCCATCGCGCCGGGCGCGTATCTGCGCCATGCTGCTGCCGCCCACGTTCACCACCTCGCCGCGCGTCGTCGTCTCTGACGCCAATATCTGCAGCACATTGAGCTCGCGCGTTGCCGGCCAGCTCATCTCGCCGCGCTTCGCCGGCGTGCGCAAGATCCACTCGCGCCCCAACCCATACACCGAAAAATGCCCCCGCATCGCCGACGCCCGCTCGGTCGCCGAGCCCATCTCAAACAGCGTCACAAAATCCTTCGCATCGTCCCACCCGCTGCGCAGCGAGTACGCGTTCATCGTGTCGTCCGCCAAGATCCGCGGCAACGGGCCAGAACGCTTCACCTCACGCGCATCAGGCCAGTTCAACACCGCCAGCGCCGCCTGCAGTGCATCGCCCGCATCCAACGCGCGCGACGCGACATAATTCATCAGGCCCTCCCGATGCGCCGGCGCCGCCAGCGGCAACCCCGCCGCCGCCAGCCAGCTGCTCGTGTTCGCCGCGCCCGCCTCCGGATTCACTACCAGTCCCCGCGTGTGCGCCGCCCACAGGCTCACCCACGCCAGGCCCGTGCCCGTGGCCAGGTCCTCGCCGCCATAACGCCGGTACGCCTGCACAAACGGCAGCACCGCCTCCAGCGCCTCGTCATAACCATTGTTGCCATTGCCCGCCCCGCGCCGCCCCACGCCTGTCTTGATGAAGCGCTCCACGCTGCGCGCCGCCACATCGATCACGCGCTGTGCCCGCGCCGCATCGGCGCCCAACTCCTTCGCCATCAGCGCCGCATAACCCGCCGCGGCGCGCCGCTGCGCCAACTGATAGTCCCACGCCCCCTCCGGCTGCCAGCTCTTGCCCTGCGCCAATTCCTGTCCGCTCCACTTCCCCGTCTCCGGCTGCGTGTATTTTTCCGCCCCCGCCAGCAGCTCATCCTTCAGCCGCGCCCGCGTCTCCGGATCAAATGTCGTCCCCAACAGATCCGCCACCAGCGCCAGTGCCAGCAAATCCCGCGGCTGCGTGACATCCGCCGCCGCCATATCCAGACCGCTTTCGTGACCAGTCACCGTCAGCACCGCCGCCCCCGCGCGCTTCTGCAGCACGCCCGCCTCAGCCGCCATCAGCGCCTTCAACTTCGCCACCGCCGCCGCGCCCTCCGGCGTCGCCAGCGCGCGCTTCAACATCCCCACATTCAGCGGCTCCTTCGCCACCGTACGCAGCGGCAACAACTCCCCCTTCACCGCGATCGGGTCCACCGGCTCATCCGTCACGCGATTGCGCGCCAGATTCGTGATGCTCACCGTCTTGCCGCTACGCAAACCACCCTTAAACGCCGGCGGCAACGTCGCCGGCGCGCCGATCTCGCGCCACAGCGCCGCCTGTTGCTTCTGATCCAATCCCACCCACGCCGCCTCATACGTCCCCGTCACCAAGTTGTTGCTGATCGCCCCCTTGATCGTGATCTCCCCCGTGCCGCCCGTATACACCGGCAACTGGTGCAGCACATCCACCTTCAGCGTGATCGCGAATTCTCCCGCCGCCGACAATTCCCCGCCGCTCACCACGCTCACCTTATGCTCACACGCCGGCAGCGCGGCAAACCACGCCCCCCCGTTTGGTTCGATCTTCCCACCTCTTACCACCAAATCCACCTGCAAATCATGATGCACCCGCTTCGCGATCGCCCGCTCCAACTGCTGCGGCGACGGACTCGCCGGCACGCAGTTCTCCAGCACCAGCGCCAACCGCCCCTCCCCCCCCTGCACCGGCGCAGCATGCACCACCCCCGCCACCCCCACCATCAACACGCTCGCCGCCAACGCTGACCAGAACTGCTTCCGCATACCACCCGATCCTTCTCGACAACTTTCTTCTAACGTTCCTGCGGCCACCCTCTTGCGAAGATCCCGCAGCCCCCGCATAGTGGTAGCGTCACGTCTTTCAGCCGAGGTATTTGTCCATGACTTTCCAATCCCCATCCGCCACGTTCGAAAATGCCCCCGCCCGCAACAGCAAACTCGCTATCGGCGGCATGGTCCTCGCCATCCTTGGCCTGGTGCTCTGCCCCACCATCCTGCTCGCCCTCATCGCCCTCCCCCTCAGCATCGCCGCGCTCGTCCGCATCAACCGCCGACCGGGCGAACTCTCCGGCAAAGGCTTCGCCCTCACCGGCCTGATCACTTCCATCGTCTCGCTGCTCATCGGCCCGCTCGTGCTGCTCGTCTTCGCGGGCCCGGCCTTGATCATGATGCCCGCCCTCGGCCGATCACGCGAACTCTCCAACCGCTCCTACTGTGCCGCCAATCTCCGCGGCATCGTCATGAGCATGAACATCTACGCCGCCGACAGCAACGACATCTTCCCCGTCCTCCAACCCGCCGCGCCGGGCGCTTACCTCAGCGCCGGACCCGGCACGCCCGGCAGCGCCAACGCCGAAGCCACGATCGAAAGCATCTACAAATCCGGCCCCGGTGGCGACGTCCTCCAGGCCCAATGGCTCCTCGTCCTGCGCTCCCAGGTCAGCACCAAACAATACATCTGCAAGTCCGACACCTTCGCCACCGTCCCCGCCGTCTCGACCAACCCCAGTGGTACCTTCAACACCAATTTCCAGGGGGGCAACCAGGTCAGCTACTCCTTCGCTTTCCCCTACACCAGCAAAAACGAAGTCGGCAAGTGGTGGACCGCCCTCACCGACTCCTCCCTCCCCGTCGCCAGCGATATCGCCCCAAAGCACGGCGACAGCTTCCGCGGCGTCACCGCCGACACCACCATCCTCACTCCCGGCACCGACAAAAGAATGCCCTTCAACGCTCCCAATCACGATTTCGAAGGGCAGAACGTCGCCTATTCTGATGGCCACGCCGAATGGGTCCGCAGCCCGACAATCGGCCAGAACGACGACAACATCTGGACCATCGGCCAAACCAGCGCCGGCTTCCCCTACCCAGCCATCGGCCGCGCCCTCGACGGCTCCGGCCGCGTCCCCGCCATGATCGACAGCACCACCGCCCCCTTCGACATCGTCATGGTCCCGGTCCGCAGCAACATCGGCGACGTGCGCTAACCGCGGCGCCCCTTGTGACGCGTCTGATCCAAACATTCTTGTGAAAGGCCCCACTCATGTCCGACCAATTCCCCCAGCAGCCCATCACCCCCCAGTACGAAACACCCAACAACCGCACCTCCTCCGGCATGGCTCTCACCTCCATGATCCTCGGCATCTGCGGCATCGCCACCGGTTGCTTCGGCATCGGCGCTGTCCTCGGCATCATTGGCCTCATCCTCGGCATCATCGCCCTCAGCCGCGCCAACAAAAACCCCATGCAATACGGCGGCAAGGGCTACGCCATCACCGGCATCGTCACGAGCTGCGTCGGCACCTTCGTGGCCTTCCCGCTCGTGCTGGCCATGCTGCTGCCGTCGCTCGGCCGCGCCCGTGAACTCTCCAACCGCTCCTACTGCGCCGCCAATCTCCGCGGCATCGGCCAATCCATGAACATCTACGCCGCCGACAACATGGACGTCTTCCCGATCCTCCCCTCCAACACCGCCACCGGTTACACCATGACGTCCCCCGGCAGCGCCGACGCCAACGCCGAGCTCGCCATCAACCGCATGTACGCCGCCACGCCCACCAACGGCCCCGTCCTCGCCGGCCCGTGGGTGCTGGTGATGCGCAACCAGACCTCGCCCAAGCAATTTATCTGCAAGTCCGATGATTTCGCCAGCACCCCCGCCGCCATCCCGCCACAGATTTCCACCTATCCCGTCACCTTCCAGACCAACCCGGCCAGCGCCACTGCCGCACCGGGCTCCCTCAGCTACAGCTTCGCCTACCCGTGGACCGGCACGCCCGTCACCGTCGGCAAGTGGTGGACCGCCCTCACCGACTCCTCACTTCCGATCATGAGCGATATGGCCCCCGCCAACGGCGAACGCCTCAACCGCACCACCATCGATGCGCAAGGCGGCGGCAACTCTGACACCGCCATCCCCGCCGCCGGCAATCCGCGCTCGTGGAACAGTCCCAACCACGCCGGCGACGGCCAAAACGTTGGCTTCTCCGATGTCCACGTCGAGTGGGTCCGCAAACCCACCGTCGGCCAAAACAGCGACAACATCTGGGGCGTCGGCACCGGTTCCATCGCCGTCCCACCCGCCGGCTCCGTCCTGCCCATCAGTGGCTCCACCGCCCCCTTCGACACCGTCATGGTCCCCACCCGCACCGCCTCAGGCGCACTCCGCTAACCGCACCCGCAAAGGCCCCCGCATGCCTGACCAGCAACCATTCACGCCTCAGTACGAATCACCCGACGAGCGCTCCACCGTTGGTCTGGCGCGCGCATCCATGGGCCTCGGTATCGGCGGCGCGATCGCCGGCATCTTCGGCATTGGCGCGCTCTTGGGCGTGGCCGCGGCGGCGCTAGGCATCATTGCGCTCATCCTCATCAGAAAAAATCCCCGCCGCTATGGCGGCAAAGGCCTGGCCATCACCGGCGTTGTCACGAGGTTGTCCGCCGTCGCGATTGCTTTCGCAATGCTGCTCGCGCTCATCATCCCACCCCTGCGTTACTCACGCGAATTGTCCAACCGCTCCACATGCGTAGACAATCTTCGCGCCATCACCCACGCCATGAATCTCTACGCCTCCGCCAACGCCGACGTCTTCCCCGTCCTCCCTTCCAGCACCAACACCGGCTACACCATGACATCGCCCGGCACCCCCGGGACTGACCCTGAACTAACCATCAACAGCATGTTTGCCGCGCCTCCAGCGAGCGGCCCCGTACTCGCAGGACCGTGGACCATGGTCATTCGCAGCCAAGTATCGCCGAACCAATTCATCTGCAAATCAGACCCCTTCGCCGCTGCGTCCTCAGCGGCCCGCCCCAGCATTCCAAGATTTCCCGTTACCTTCCAGACCGATCCCGCCAACACGACTGCCGCGCCCGAAGCAATCAGCTACAGCTTCGCCTATCCCTGGACCGGCACGCCCGCTACCGTCGGCAAGTGGTGGACTGCCCTCTCCGACGCATCACTCCCCATCATGTCGGACATCGCCCCCGCCAACGGTGAACGCCTCAACGGCGTCACGATCAACGCCCAAGGCGGCGGCAACGGCGCAGCAGCCTCGCCCAGTGGCATCTCTCGTACATGGAACAGCCCGAATCACATGGGCGACGGCATAAACACCGCCTATTCCGATGCCCACGTCGAATGGTCAGGAAAACCCACCATCGGCCAAAACGACGACAACATCTGGGGCGTCGGCACCGGCTCCATCGCCGTCCCACCCGCCGGCTCCGTCCTACCCATAGGCGGCTCCACCGCCCCCTTCGACACCGTCATGGTCCCCACCCGCACCGCCAGCGGCGCGCTGCGGTGATCGCCGAGAGTTCTGGCTACTGGCTACTGGCTTCTCCATTCTCGATTACAACATCAACCCATCCACAAAATGATCCTGAAACGCATCCTGCTTGTTCAGCTCCACCGGCTCGATCGCCCCCGCCACGCGTTTCATCTCGCCCAGCAGCGACTGATCCAGCACCGCCAGGTACGCCCCGGCCAAACTCGTGTTGCCCACCGGCACGATCTGCTCCGGCAAAAATCCGCCCAGCATCCCCATCTTGATCGCGTTCCCCGCGTTCATGTGCGTGCCAAAGCCCCCCGCCAGATACACCCGCGCAATCTGCTCGTGCTTCATCCCCGCCACTTCCAGCAGTGTGCGAATGCCCGCATAAATCGCCGCCTTCGCCGACTGAATGCTCGCCACGTCCATCTCGCTCACTACCACCGGCCGCTTGCCCTGGCCCCACGCCACGCGAAACGCCGGCCCGCCCACCTTCTGTGCCACCCACCGGTCCTGCTGCGCTGCGTCCTGCTTGTGCTGCTCATCAAAACGCCCGCGCTCATCCAGCAGCCCCGTCCGCTTGGCCTCCGCCAGAAAATCGATATACGCCGAGCCGCACATCCCCGCGACCGGCGCGTGCTCGTGCTGGCCGATGTGCTTCGTGATCACATCCGCCGGCGTGCTGCCAAAATGAATATCCGTGATTGCCCCCACGCCCGCGCGCATGCCGCTCGCCAGCCGCGCCCCCTCAAACGCCGGGCCCGCCGCCGTGGCCGTGCCCAGCATCGTGTGCCGCCGCGCCTCACCGCACTGCAGCACAATCTCGCCGTTCGTGCCCACATCCACCAGCATCGTCGGCTGCGTGTCGTACTGCATCGCCGTTGTGATCACCCCCGCCACAATATCCGACCCTACATACGCCGACGCCCCCGGCAACAAGTGAATCGCACACGCCGGCAAAAGCTCCCGCAACTTTTCCATATCCCCCGGCATCACCTTGCCCGCCTCGTACACGCGATGCTCCAAAAACCGCGGCGTAAACGGCGACACCCCTAGTGGCGACGGGTCCTCATTCGCCAAAATGTGCAGCATCGTCGTGTTCCCCGCGATCACCATCGCCCCCACCTCCTCGGCCGACGCCCCGCTTGCGCTCAACACCTCTTTCACCAGTGGCACCAGCGTGTTCCGCACGATCGCCACCTGCAGTTTCGCCAGCATCGACGCATCGGATGTGCACAAGCTGATCCGCGTCACCACGTCATCGCCCAAATGCATCTGCGCGTTAAACGCGCTCGCCCGCGATGCAATCCGCCCCGACGCCGGCTCCACCAGCATCACCGCCACAGTCGTCGTGCCGATGTCCACCGCCACCGCATACTTCGTCCCCACCAGCGGCTCCGAACCATGGCTGATCCGCACCGCAATACCATCCAACACCTGCGGCTTGTACGTCAGCAGCGCCCGCGCCGGCAGCCTGATCCGCGTGTGATTCTCACACACCGCAAACTCACACGCCCTGAACTGCCGAATTTCCCCCACCCCCTCCCGCACCGCAATCACCTCGCCCGTGCGCACATGTTTCACCGCCCCGTGTACCAGTTCGATCACGCAGCTCTCGCATAGCCCGCGCTGGCCGCACCGCGTGTTGATCGGTGTCCCCGCATGCCGCAGCGTGTCCGACAGCGGCGCTCCTTGTGTCCCCCCACCGATATGCAACGAACTCGTCGGCGCGCTCCCCGCGTTCTCAACCGTCACCTGCATCGCCATGGGATGATCCTTCGCCAAAACCCGCGCGATTATACGAAAGTCGGCTGCGGCCAAAAGCGGCCGCAGCGATTGCATTGCATTTCCACGCACGTGTGGCAACATAGCCGGCATCAGCATTCCGGAGGTGCCCATGGCCAAGCCACGCAAGAAGACCTACCGTCTCCAGCCTAACCAGATCCAGCCGCTCGCCACCATGCACGGCGCCTGCATTGCTTCCGACATGATCACCTGCGAGGGCCGCAAGGTCGGCTTCATGTACCGCCAGAAGCCCGACAACGGCATCGACAGCGGCTGGCGTTTCATGTCCGGCGACGAATCCCAGGACTACATGGACGACCCCGACAACCACGGCCTCTACGACGTGAACACCATCGCCAACTACGACCCCGACATCATCCCCTTCCTCAACGCCCCCATCGGCACCGCCTACGAACGCCAAGACGGCAACGGCCCTCTGGTCGAAGTCCACGACTTCACCCCCGAAGACTAACCCCCACAAAGCCCCGGCATTTGCCGGGGGCGTTGCGTCGGCGATCCGGTCGCCCGTGTCGCGTCGCAGTTTTCCTGAGGGGCAACGCCCCGCCAGCGATTAGCAGCAACCGCAAGGTTGCTGTTATCCTCCCCCAATAAACCGGAAGGCCCAACGGGCCGGCACATGTCGTTTAAGAACCCGCATTTGGATCAACCCATGCCCTATGCCGCCTACTCATCCACATCCCCCGGGCCTCAGTTCTCTTTTGAGAATCGCAATGAGGCGCGAGGAATACTGGGCACTCTCGCGGGCACGGGCGAACCGGTTGTTACTGCCGATTCTCTGGACGATCTACGCCTGCGGGCGAAAGCCCACCTAGCCGACCACCCTGAGCATTCGCTTTACCTCACCGATGCCGACAAGCGCGTGTACGACATCATTCTTTGCCAGGCCTACCACGAGGCAATAGAGCGTCGCGAAAACTACATCGCCGTCGTCAGTGCGGTATGTGTCTTTGCAGTCACCTGCTTGGTTGCCATGGCGTTCAGTGGCATGGGCTTTTGGGGCTTAGTCATTTTTCTTGGCGCCGCCGGCCTTTACCTGACCATCGTCAAGTTCAGAATCAACAACGCTTTAGAGCTGGCCGTGGGTCTGGAAATCAACTTGATCGTGCTGTTGATTATGGCCGCAAGGCTCTTTCGGTGATTTCGCACAAGCAAGAATGTCTGGAGATTTTTCTTGACAGCCCCCGCTTTTTATGTTAGGTTATTGTTCGGTACTACAAAATTAGGGGCCGGGGGCATGAATTCACCCATTATCCCAACGTACGACTACGCCTTTGATCATTCCCTCATTGGGTCTTGGTCATTGACTCGTCATTTATCATTCGTCATGCGTCATTGGGGTCGTTATCTCTCCAGTGATGCCAGCATCTCTGGAGATGCCGACCCCTACGCACCACCGTGCGTAGTGGCCACCCCTGTCTCCCCTAGACCCGCCACCCATGGCGTATCTCCCCTCTGGCGCTATCAAAAACGCCCCTCCCCGCCCAAACTAATCCAAACCCGCGCGGCATCTCCCGTGATACAGGCACCCCTTTGTCCCTTTGTGCCTCTGTGCCTCTGTGCCTCTGTGCCTTTGTGCCTCTGTCCCTCCCCCACAGACTTCAGGCTTCATTATTCGTCCACCCCAAGTTACGATAACCCTCCTATGGCGAGGTGATGGCATGATCCAATGTTCTACAATGTTCCGCACGATGGCCCCGACGGCCCTCATGCTCGGCCTGGCGATGCTCGCCGGGTGCGGCTGGCTGGCCGCGGCCGAACAGAAGGCCAAGGGCACCGAGATGCTCCCGCAGTACCAGGGCCTCGAGGACAAGTCCGTCGCCATCGTCGTCTATCCCGACCTGGCCGTGACCAATGAGTTCCCCGCTGCCCGCGAAGAAATCTCCAACTTCATCGAGCAGCAGTTCAAGATGCACATGCCCAAGACGCGCCTCATGAACTCCCGCGACGTCATGCGCTGGCAGGATGAAACCATGAACTGGTGGGCCCTCTCGCCCGTGGACATCGGCAAGCGCTTCAATGTCGATCGCGTGCTCTACATCGAGCTCCGCGCGTACGAAGCCAAGAACCGCCAGAGCCACGGCGACCTGCAGGGCCGCGTTGAAGCCACCTGCAGCATCTATGAGATCGACCAGGACCGCGGCGTGCCGGCATGGCGGGGCGAAGTGCAGTCCAAGTGGCCGCTGGATGCGCCGCTGCCCGCCTGGCGCACGAACGAGGCGTTCGTCCGCCGGCAGGCCCTCGAACAGTTCGCCGACAAGCTCGTCAAAAGCTTCTACGCCTGGCGCGACTACGGCACGCGAATCCGCGACCGCGGTTGATCCGGGTTTTCAGAGTGGTGGATGAGGATCTGACAGCGAGGTGAATGATGCAAGTGCGTGGTGGTCGTCTTCTCGCGACGGGGCTGTTGGCAGCGGCACTCGTCACCCTGGCCGGTTGTGAGTTTTTGTACTTCGCGCAGGGCAAGGGTTCGCAGCCTGCGATGTACACGCTCCCGAAGAATGCCCGCGTCCTGGTCTTTGTCGATCCGCGCCCCCATACGCGGATGAGCCCTGAACTCGTCACCGCTCTCGGCGAGGGCATCGGCCAGCACCTTTACACCTACCAGGCCGCCGATCGCTTTGTCGCGCAGCAGCGCCTTATTGCGCTCCGCCGCGACGGCGACGCCTTCGGCAAGATGGGCATCGCGGACATCGCCCGCGCCTGCGAGGCCGACGTCGTGATTCACGTGGATGTGCGCCAGTACAAGGTGGTCACCAGCGAAGACGCGCAGGTTGCCGAGGGTGGCGCGGAAACGGTCGTCAAGGTCGTTGACGCCAATGGCGAACGGCTCTTTCCGGCACAACCCAACGAGGGCGTCGGCGTCATCGCGCAGGTGGGCACAGCGCTGACCGATCACCGCAGCGTCGCCGACGCCGAGCGCGAGATGATCGCCCTGCTCAAGGTTCGCACCGGCCGCATCTTCCACAAGTGGGACGTCGAAGACAAAGAACTCAACAAGTAATACCGCCGGTATTGTGAGAAAAGCCTGAGGTCGCACCGGGATTCATGCGGTTTGCTTGCATGGCGCGCCGGTACGTGATGAAATGAATTCACGCAATGGGGTTCAGGGGAAGCGGCTTCACGTCTTCCGGCCGCGGATTGTTGAGCGGGGTGTGTGATGGCAGAACATTCGCCGCGTTGCCCGTCGTGTGCGACGACACTGCGCGTCACCATTGGCACGATTCAGAAACTCCTGGGCCTTTCGCCGAAGGTCAAATGCCCCACCTGCGGACGCACCACCGACGCCCGCGCCGCACAGAACATGGGCGACGCTTACGGACGCTGGTGCGAACACTTCGCCATCGACCTGCAGAAGCATGCCGACGGGCTGCCGATGCTCTCCGACCTCGAGATGCGCAAGGGTCTGGGCACGCGGATCACCGACGAGGACATCAAGATATTCCCCACGTTTGAAGGGCTTTCAAATTACTGCCTGCGCTTCTACCGCATCGCCCTTGTCGAGCGTGCCCATGGCCGCGACGCCCAGATCGAACTGGCCCACATCCTCGAGAGCGGTCACGCCATCATTATGGTCATCAACGGCCGGGCGAGCGCCGAGAGCGGCCAGGCCCATCGCAACCTGCTGGTCGCGCGTGTGGGCAAGCATCAGTACGTGGTGTATCAACCGCCGGGCGATGACCCGCGCATCAAGGAAGCGATCGCCGTCAAACATTACGGCAGCAAGGCCCTGAACGGGGGCTGAGGCGTGTGTAATTGAAAGGGGGAGCGAGGGGGAAATGGACTCAGGGAATAACCCAGGTCGCGCCGGTACCGGCCGGTACTTTGGCGTCGCTGTTGTCGAGTTCCAGCTTTACGCGGAACAACTGCCCGGCAGGATCGATCGTCGGATCAACGACGGTCACCGTCGCCTGGCGATCGAGGGGCGGCTCGGTGGCGAGGCGAATCGTCACCTTGTCGCCGGCCTTCACGCGGCCGAACATCGGCTTGGGCAGGTAGAAGTATGCGTTGAGCTTGGTGGTCTGCACGACGACGGCGAGCGGCAGATTTTCTTCTGTGGCTTCGCCGGCCTGCTTATTGATCCGCAGCACGGTGCCATCTATCGGGCTCTTGATCGTCATGTGATCGAGCGTGATGCGCTCGCGCTGCAGCACGACCTGGCGGGCCAGCGCCTGTTCCTTCTTCTGTTCCAGAATGATCTCAGCCTGGCGGAAGTTCAGTTCCTTCTGGCGAATTTCATACGGCGTGGCCGACTGATTTTTGCTGAAGCGTTCGAATTCGTTCTTGGCAAAGTCGCGCTGGCTCTCGGCGAGTTGAATCTCGGCCTTGCTGTCGGCCTCGAGCCGTGCGAGCTCAACGGTCTGTTTCTGAATCGCATCATCGAGCCGCGCAATCGGCTGGTCTTTCTTGATGGGCTGGCCTTCTTTGACGGCGATTTCCATGATTTGGCCGCGCATGGGCGCGGGCACTTCGACCTTGGCGGAGGGTTCCGTGGAACCGACAAACGTCTGCGCGCCGGGGGGCGTGGTTTGGGCCGCGGCGGCGACAACGGTGATGAGCAATGCGAACAATGCGATTCGTTTCATGGCAACCTCTTGGTTGATTATCGGCAAAAAAGGCCGGCTTCTGTCTTTGGATACTCTATTACCGCCGCAGCAGGCGAAAGCGTTCCGGGCTCTCGGCCTGGCCGGTGCGGTGGCTGACGAGCATAGCCTCAAGGGCCGAGGCGGTTTCTTCGAGCCGGTGGGGCCAGCCGCGATGCGGCGACGGTGGCATGTGGTAGTGTTCGATAAAGGTGCGCAGGAGCGCCGCGTAGGTGGCGGCCGCGGGCAGAGCCCGGACCTCGCCGCAGTCGACGAGGCCGCCGCCGGCGTCGCGGTACAAATACGCATGCTCGCGCAGTTCGAGCGAGCCGTTCTGACCCATCAGCAGGACTTCGCGGCGGCTCGGGGCGCGGTCGCACAGGGTGACGCTGGCGGTGGCTTCATCGGCAAACAGCAGCGTGAGCGACGCGGCACCGGTGATGTCCGTGAAGGCCTCGCCCGTGGCGGTGGTGCCGCGGATGGAGGCATAGACGCTCAGCGGCACGCCGATCAGGTCGATCAGCGTGGCCAGCGCATCCCACGCGAGCACGGACATGGAGCGAACGATCTCGCCGTTGCCGGCGGCGGAATCATTGGCCTTCGCCAGGGCGTGGTTGAAGGCCGCCCAGTGCAGCGAGGCGAATTTGATCGGCCGGACGTATTCATCGGCTTGGGCGGTGTGCTTGTAGGCGAACGCATCGGCGAAACGCGGCCAGCAGTAGAGCAGGTGCGTGCGCGGCTCGAGGGCGTCGGCCAGGGCATGGGCCTCGTGATAAGCACGCACCGGCGGGCCGAGCGAGAAGATGGCGATGTTGGCGTCGAAGCAGGCGGTGAGGAAATCGATGGAGGCGTGCTCGGGCCGGTCCATGAGGACGACCTGTGGGGCGGCCTGCATGAATTGGCGGAGGTCGTCGAAGGCGGGGGGCGCGGGCGATTCAAACGTGTCGGCGACATCGCGGGCGAGGGCCTGTGTGCGATGGCCGACGGCGACGACTTCGACCTCGCCGCTATCGACGAGTGCGCGCACAGCCGTCAGCCAATCTCTTTGGATGGCATCAAGGCCGAGGATGGCGAGGCGTGTGGGCATGGAAACCTAAATTGGCCACAGATGAGACACAGATGAACACGGATGGCGCCTATTGTATCTGTGTTTATCTGTGTCTCATCTGTGGCAAGAAATCAGTGCACGCGTTGGCCGGGCTTGGCGCCGGTGTCGGGGGTGAGGACGTAGACTTCCGACCCGCCGGGGCCGGAGGCGAGGATCATGCCCTCGCTGGTGCCGAATTTCATTTTGCGCGGCGCTAAGTTCGCGCAGAAGATGACGAGCCGGCCGATGAGGCGGTCGGGCGTATAGGCCTTGGCGATGCCGGCGAAGACGGTGCGTTGGCCGAGGAAGCCGACGTCGAGTTGGACTTTGACCATCTTGTCGGTGCCGGCGACGGGCTCAGCGTGCAGGACCTTGGCGACGCGGAGATCGACCGCCATGAACTGGTCGATGGTGCAGGTGGCAGCGAGGGGTTCTTCTTCCGGATGGCCGGCGGGCTTGGCTGCTGGCGGCGTAACCGGCGCTGTGACTGCCACAGCTTCTGGCTTCTGGCTACTGGCTTCTGGCTTCTGTTCCTTGCTGGCTTCAATCATGGCTTCTACCTGTTTCATTTCGACACGATCAATGAGCCGCTCAAACTGGCCGACGGGGCGCGAGCTCATGGAGTCCTGGACATTTGCCCAGGCCTGGCGGTTGAGGCCGAGGAACCTTTCAACCTTGGCGGCAAAGTCGGGAAGGATCGGCTTGAGGTAAATGGCGAGGATGCGGCCGGCCTCGAGTGCGGCGGTGCAGACGGCGCGAGCGCCTTCTTCATCGCCCTTCTTGAGCAGGGCCCAGGGGGCGTGGTCTTCGACGTATTTGTTGGCCTTGTCGGCGAGGGCGCAGATCTGGCGGGTGACGTTCTGGAAGTTGCGGCCTTCATAGTCGGCGGCGATGGCGTCGCTGGCGTTACGCAGTTCAGCGAGCAGTTCCGTGGCGTCGGTCATCACCACGCCGAGGCGGCCGCCGAGTTTTTGCGTGAGGAACTGGCCCGCGCGCGAGATGAGGTTCGCGAGCTTGCCGACGAGCTCGGAGTTGACGCGCGCCTGGAAGTCTTCGAACGAGAGATCGAGATCCTCAGGCGCGGGGCCGAGCTTGGTGGCGAAGTAGTAGCGCAGGTACTGCGGATCGAGGTGGTCGGCAAACGTGCTGGCGCGGATGAAGGTGCCGTCGCGCTTGGACATCTTGCGGCCATTGACGGTCAGGAAGCCGTGAATGGCGATCTTGTTGGGCACTTTCACGCCGGCGGTGTGCAGCATCACCGGCCAGAACAACGCGTGGAAGTATTGGATGTCCTTGCCGATGAAGTGCCAGCGTTCGTGCTGTTCATCATTCCAATGGTTGAGGGTTTGCTCAGCATTGAGGCCGAGCTTGTTGCCGAGGCTGGCGAGATAGCCGATGGGGGCATCGAACCAGTTGTAGAAGAATTTGCCTTCCTCACCCGGGATAGGGAAGCCGAAGAAGGGGGCGTCGCGGGTGATGTCCCAGGAGCGGAGCGGTTCTTTGAACCAATCAAGCAGCTTGTTTTTGACGGATTCATCAACGAGGCCGTCATTGTAAAGCTTGAGCAGCAGGTCGCGCGATTGTTCGAGGTTGAGGAAGAGGTGGCGTGATTTCTTCATCACGGGCGTGGCGCCGGAGACGACCGACACGGGGTTGAGCAAATCAGAGGGGTCGAAGGTCTTGCTGCACACGTCGCAGGAATCGCCGTACTGGTCGGGCGATTTGCAGTTGGGGCAGGTGCCTTTGACGAAGCGGTCAGGCAGGAAGATGTTGGCCTTCGGATCAAAAAGCTGCTCGATCTCCTTAACGGAGATGATGCCGGCGGCTTTCACGCGTTCGTAGATGAGATACGAGAGGTCGCGGTTGAGGTCGCTGTGCGTGGTGAAGTAGTTGTCGAAGGAGATGTTGTAGCGCGCAAAGTCCGCCTTGTGCTGGGCGAAAAATTTCTCGATCCAGGCTTCGGGCGTGACGCCGGCGTTGCGGCTCTTGAGCATGATCGGCGTGCCGTGGGAATCGTCGCCGCACACGTACATCACCTCGTGCCCCATGAGGCGCTGGAAGCGCGCCCAGATGTCCGTCTGGATGTACTCCACCAGGTGGCCGATGTGGATGGAATCATTGGCGTAAGGCAACGCCGAGGTAACGATGATGCTGCGATGCGCAGAGGGCATGAATGGACCTTTCGGTAACGACGAACGCAATAATAGTCGGTGCGCTGGGCGTAGAACAAATTGACAATTGATAATTATCGTTTTTCAGTTGTCAATTGACGACTTGGAGCCGTTCCCCCAGTGCCTTGCTCCAGCGCTCGTGAATCGCGCCGTCGGTGATGATCAGGTCGACCTCATCGACAGCACAGACGCGGGCGAGGCTCTTGCGGCCGAACTTGGTGGAGTCCATCAACAGCACTTTGCGGGCGGCCTGCTTGATGGCGATTTTTTCGACCTCGGCCATCACGAGGTTGGAGTTGAAGACTTCGTTTTCAAACAGGCCGGCACAGGAGAAAAGCATGACGTCGGCATGAAGCTGGGCGAGTGCGGCAGTGGTGATGGGGCCGATGAGCACGCCGGTGCGGGGATAGTGCGAGCCGCCGAGGACGAGGAGCTCGACGCGGTCGTCGGCGGCGAAAAAGTTGGCGACGGTAAGCGAGTTGGTGACGACCTGCAGCGGGCGGGCGGTGATTTGTTCGATGCAGTATTGCACGGTGGAGCCGCCATCAATGTAGACGGTCATGCCGGGCTCGACGAGTTTGGCCGCGGCGGCGCCGATCTGGCGTTTGGCCTCGACCATTTCGTTCATGCGTTCTTCGAGGGCGAGGGAGGAGGTATTGCGCGGGCGGAAGATGACGCCGCCGTGGGTACGTTCGACGACGCCCTGGGCTTCGAGCGTTTCGACATCGCGGCGAACGGTGGAGGAGGAGACGCCGAGGGCTTCGGCGAGCGCTTCAAGCTGCGCGGTTTTTTGCTCGCGGATGATGTCGAGAAGTTTTTTCTGGCGTTCGACGATCAGCATGTCTACTCAAGCTTTCTTAACCGCGAAGGCACGAAGACGCGAAGACTTTGGATTTTTGCGAAGACACTCAATTTAGTGTCTTTCCCTTCTGGTTACCTTCGCGTCTTTGCGTCTTCGCGGTTAGCAATCACTTGGCGGCCATGATTTGGTCGGTCACTTGCTGGACCATTTTTTCGAAGGAGGCTTCGTCGATGTTGCTGCTGACCCTGGGGGCCTGCACGTTGCCGGTGGTGACGTCGCTGACGACCGTTGCGGGTTGATCAGGGAAGGTGGCGAGGAAGTCGTCGTTCTCGGTGCCGATGCAACCCGTCGGGGCGCAGGCGAGGCGCGGGTCCTTCATGCCGAATTGCTGTTTCACCTTGAGCAGGTCCACCATTTCCTGCTGACTCAGGAAGTTCACTTTGCCGAGCTGCTTGATGAGCAGGAGGATGCGGCAATAGGCATCGAGAATTTCGAGCTTGTAATAGGTTTCAACGAGAGTGGGGCCGAAGCTCACGCTGCCGTGGTTGCCCATCATGACGGTGTTGGTTTCGGGTCCGATGAGTGCGCAGACGCCTTCGCCGAGTTCTTTGTAGCTGGGCGTGGTGTACTTGGCGGTGGGCACTTTGCCGAGGAAGACTTCGGCTTCGGGGTGAACGCCTTCGGGGATGGCGATGCCGGCGCAGGCGAAGGCGGTGGCATGGGGCGGATGGCTGTGAATGACCGACTTCGCATCGGGGCGTTTCTTGTAGATGGCGAGGTGGAGGAGGATTTCGGAGGTGCGTTTGTATTTGTTTTCTTTGTCGACCTGCTTACCGTCCATGTCGACGATGGTGATCATGTCGGGCTTGAGGAAGCCTTTGGACAGGCCGGTGGGCGTGCAGAGGACGCGGTCGTCGCTGATGCGGATGGAGTGGTTGCCCTCATTTCCGGCGCAGAAGCCTTTGTGCCAGATGCGGTAGCCGATCTCGCACATTTCTTGTTTTTGTTGAAACAGGTTTTGCATGTGACACCTCTTTCTTAGCCGCAGTTACGCAGCTCGTTTAGATCTTTTTCAATCGTGGCGGTGTTGGTCATGGTGCTTTCAATGAAGGGTTTGACCAGGGCGGCCATGCTCTTGAAGCCGTGCTGGGGGTATTCGATCACGAGGACGTTGGCGCCGAGTTGGTCGATGCCGTCAGCCACGGCGCGGTCGCTGGTGGCGACGATGGCGCGGAGGCTGGCGCAGCGGTTGGCGTAGCAGATGGCGCGGGCGGCGTTGTTCACGAACAGCAAACCGCCGGGGACTTTCCTGGTGCGAACAAGGGCGGCGAGTTCTTTGACGACGTTTTTGAGTTCGTCGGGGCTGTTCTTGCCGCGGCTGGCGAGCACGTTGGGGCGGAGGCTGTCGAGGAGCTTGGCGACGCTGGGGCATTGGCCATCGATCCAGGTGAAGATTGCGCCACCCACGGCCGAAGCAGCCGGGCCGCTGTTAACGCTGACTGGCGCGGCGTCCATGTCGGTGAGGATCGTGATGTTTTTGTCTTTGATGTATTCGGCGGCGAGGGGGGAGAGGATCGCGCCTTTGGCGAGCCGCACTGGGCCGCGGATGGTTTTGAGTTGGGCTACCGTCACGACGCCTTTGAGCGCGGTGACGTTGGCGGGTGCGGCGGCCGGGGTGTTGACCACGCCGGCGGCGGCATCGGCGATGGCGGCGGCGGTGGTGCCGCTGGGGGGCGGCGCGGATTTGAGGCCGCTGAGCTCGGTGAATTTCGAATAGTCGCCGGTGCAGATGCCGATGGGTGCGTGGACGTCGGCGCGTGGTGCAGACGAACCTGCCCCCTGCAGCGCGGCCATGACTTGCGCTGCGATCAGTTTCACGAGATTCGAATCTACATCTGCCATGAAACCCAGTTATTGATCACAGAGGAATTTGTTTAGGGCTCTGTGTGCTCTGTGCCCTCTGTGGTGAAAATCAAATCACTCGCAGTGAGCCGCTCACGGTCATGCGGCGGAAACGCGTAAACGTCAGCGGTGTGGTGACGCCTTCGCCGGTGGGCGTGGCGACGGTGAAGCTCGCATAACCTTCGCCGCCGATGCCGAGGCACGCGGTGCTCGGCCCGTTGACGGCAAAGAGCGTGGTGTTCATCGCCTTGGCCATGCGGGTGATGTTCGCGAGGTTGTTCGAGTGGATGATCGCGGTGTGGCCAAAACCATGTTCATGCTTGATCGCGAGTTCGAGCGCGCGATCGAAGTTGGGCACGCGGACGAACGGCACGAAGGGCATCATCTGTTCTTCGGGCACAAACGGATTGCTCTCATCGGTCTCGCCGTAGAGCAGCTCGCAGCCCTTGCTGCACTCGGGCGCGCCGGCGGCAGCACACAAGATGCGGCAGTCTTTGCCGACGAGTTCTTTCTGCACGGCCCAGTGGTTGTCCTTGTAGACAAACGCCTTCTTGGTGAGGGCATCGATCTGCGTGCTGTTGAGGCGTGATGCGCCGGCGCGGGCCATCGCGTCCATCATGCGGTCAAAAACTTTTTCGACGACGAAGACTTCTTTCTCGCCGATGCAGAGCAAATTGTTGTCGAAGCTGGCGCCGGCGAGGATGCCGCGGGCGGCAATGTCGAGGTCGGCGGATTCATCAATGACGACCGGCGGATTGCCGGGGCCGCCGACGACGGCGCGCTTGCTGGAGGCCATCGCCGCACGGGCGACGGCCGGGCCGCCAGTGATGCAGAGCATCGCGATATCGCGATGGCCGAAGATGGCGTTAGCGGATTCAAGTGTCGGCGGGTTGATGATGCAGATGAGGTTTTCGATGCCGAACTTTTCGGCGATCGCCTGGTTGTAGGTGCGAACCGCCATCACGGCACAGTTGAAGCCGCTGGGGTGGGCGTTGATCACGAGGCTGTTGCCGGCGGCGATCATGTTGATCGCGTTGGCGGTGAGCGTGGGAATCGAGTGGGTCACAGGCGTGACGCAGCCGATGACGCCCCACGGCGCGGCTTCATCGAGGCCGATGCCATCATCACCGCTGTGGGCGGCGGTCTTCAAAAATTCCACGCCGGGCACGTTCGAGAGCAAGTGCAGCTTGGCGATCTTGTGATCGAGCCGGCCGACCTTGGTCTCTTCGAGTTCGATCTTGCCCCAGGCTTCGGCATTCTCGAGGGCGATGCGCTTGATCATGCGCACGATGGCGTCGCGCGTGTCGACGCCCTTCTCGGCCAGCTGCACCTGGGCGCGCTTGGCCGCATCAACAGCGTCGTTAACGTCTTTGAACACGCCGAAGGCGCCGCTCGTCGGCTTGGCGAAACCCTTGGTGGTGCCAAGCTGGGCGAGCACTTCCCTCACGACGGCTTGGATGAGTGCGGATTGGTCCATGAGAACCTCAAGAGAAGAAGCCAGTAGCCAGAATCCAGAAGCCAGAAGAAACCGGGCGCAGCCAGATCACTTCTGGCTGCTGGCTTCTGGCTTCTCGCTTCTCAGGTGTCAGATCTTCGCGGTGTCGTCGTGCGGACGGGCGATCACGCTGCTGCTGACGATCTGGCCGAGCTTGCCGCCCGACGCCACGCCGGCATCAATCGCGGCCTTCACGGCCGAGACATCGCCCTGGAACAACACGGCGACCATGCCGTTGCCGACACGGTGCTGGCCGACGTACTGCACGTTCGCGGCCTTGAGTGCCGCATCGCAAGCTTCAACCGCCGCGATGAGACCTTTAACTTCAATCATGCCGAGTGCTTGCTGAGCCATTTGCGAGACCTTTCGAAAAAGTTCGACCTTTTACGATCGCTGAGTTTCAACCTTGCAAGACCGCCACCGTCTGGCGGGCCACAATCAATTCTTCATTCGTGGGCAGAACCCACACTTGGACGCGGCTGTTGGCCGCATCGATTCTTGTTTCAACATTGCCCTTCGCCGCGGCGTTCTTGGTCGCATCAATCACGATGCCGGCGTAGTCCATGTTGCCGGCGATACCGGCGCGAATGCCCGCTTCGTTCTGGCCAATGCCGCCGGTGAAGCAGATCGCATCAGCGCCGTTGAGCACCGCGAGATACGCCCCGACGTAGTGCCGGCAGGCTTCGATGAAGACGTCGAGCGCCAGCTGCGAACGGGCATCGCCCGCGGCCGCCTTGGCCTTCACTTCACGCATGTCCTGCGAACCGGTCATGCCGAGCAGGCCGCCCTCTTTGCCGAGCTTCTTCCAGATGGTGTCGATGTCGAGGCCGTTCTTGAGGAGCTTCATCATCGCGCACGCATCGAAGTCGCCGACGCGTGCCGCGTGCGGAATGCCCGTCTGCGTGGTCATGCCGAAGCTGTTGGCGGCACTCTTGCCATCTTCGATCGCGCTGATGGAGCACGACCCGCCGAGGTGACACGAGACGATCTTCATCACGTTGGGGGCGAGCTCTTTCATCCGCGTGGCGATGTAGCGATGCGATGCGCCGTGGAAACCGTAACGGCGAATGCCGAGCTTCTCGGTCCACTCATGCGGCACCGCGTAGGCCTGGCGCTTCAGCGGGATCGTCTGGTGGAAGCCCGTCTCAAACGCTGCCACCTGCGGCACCTTCGGCAACCGCTGGGCAAAGGCCTTCATCGCCGCGATGTACGGCGGGTTATGCAGCGGGGCAACATCCGAAAACTGCGCCATGGTGTCGAGGACTTTGTCGTCCACCTTCACCGCGCCGCTGATCGGACCGCCGTGCACAGCCTTAAAGCCAATCGCGTTGACCGCATCCATCGACGCAATCACGCCGGCCTTGAGCAGTTCCTTCAGGTGCAGTTCAACCGCCGCGCCGTGATCGGCGAGATCACAGGTGCCATTGAGTTTCGTGCCGCCGGCGAGCTCGACCTTCCATGCGCTGTTGCCCTGGCCGATCCGGTCCGCACTGCCCTCGGCAAGTACTTGTTCGCCCTTCGACATGTCGAAGAGCTTGTACTTGAAGGACGTGGAACCGAGATTTGAAACCAGAACGAGCATGGAGCCCCGAGAGAAGCCAGTAGCCAGAATCCAGAAGCCAGAAGAAACCCGTGCCGAGAAGCCTGCTGGCTTCTGGCTACTGGCTTCTGGCTTCTACCGTTAGAAGTTCTGCATCAACCCTTCGACCGGGCGGGCGATCACGTGCGCGGCGATCAGTTCGCCCGAACGCTGCGCTGCCGCGGCGCCGGCATCGACGGCCGCTTTCACGCTGCCGACATCGCCGGTCACGATCGCGGTGACGTAGGCGCCGCCGATCTGGATGGTTTTGACGAGGGTGACGTTCGCGGCCTTGAGCATCGCGTCGGTCGCTTCGATCAGGGGAACCTGACCCTTTGTTTCGATAATGCCGAGTGCATTTGCCATGGAACTTTCCTTCGGAAAGAAACTCAAAATCTAAAACTCAAAACGCAAAACCATGCGCCAGCCGCTCAACTCGTTTTGAGTTTTGCGTTTGGCGTTTCGCGTTTACTTTTTGGCCGCTTCCGCTTTCGGTTTCGGCAGGACCTTCACGAGGTCTTCGTGCGGGCGGGCGATCACGTGCACCGCGAGCACTTCGCCGATCTTGCCGGCCGCATCCGCTGCCGCATCGACCGCGGCCTTCACCGCGCCGACATCGCCGACCAGGAAGGTCGTGACCATGCCGCTGCCGATCTTGTCCCAGCCAACCATCGTGACGTTGGCCGCCTTGAGGGCCGCATCGCTCGCTTCAATGAGCGAGGTCAACCCGCGGGTTTCAATCATGCCGAGTGCCTGAGCCATTTCTTTTCTCCTTCAAGAGAAGCCAGTAGCCAGAATCCAGAAGCCAGTAGAACGCCGGTTGCCCGAAGCACTTCTGGCTTCCGGCTACTGGCTTCTGGCTTCTCACTTAATCAGTTCCATCCGCGTCGCGCTGGTGACGTGGCACGCGTTGCCTTCGTCGGTGTCGATGTGCACCTCGAGGCGCACCTTCGGGTGATAACGCACCCGCACGTTGTCGAACGTGAGGCCGCAGGGGCCATCAATCTTGAGCTTCATCATGTCGCCGTCTTTGACCTTGTGATAAGCCATGTCGGCTTCGTTCATGTGCACGTGGCGGGCCGCGCGGATCACGCCCTTGCGGAGGGTGAGCGAGCCGTAGGGACCAACGACGACGCAGCCGGCGGTGCCTTCGATATCGCCGCTGGTGCGGAGGGGCAGGTCGATGCCCATGTAGATGCCGTCGGTATAGCTGAGTTCAATCTGGGTAAACTTACGGCAGGGGCCGAGGATGCGAACGCTGGGGATGAGCCGCCCTTTGGGACCGATGAGGTTGACGGTCTGCTCGGAGGCGAATTCGCCTTCCTGGTAGAGATCTTTGAGCTTGGTGAGCTTGGAACCGGGGCCGAAGAGGACTTCGAGGTCCTCCTGGGTGACATGCATGTGCCGGGCCGAGACGTTGACGAGGAGGGGATTAGGCCCGCCTTCGCCGGGTTTGGCTTTGAAAAGCGTGGTATGGGTCTGCAGTTGAGCCTTAAGTGCTTGGCGCACAAGGGCTTCGACCTGGCTACGCGTAAGACCTTCAACACCGGAGATCATCGTTTTCGCCTCAAAATCCGCCAAAATCACGCAGAAGCGTGAAGTTTTCTGATTGATTTATCGGCAAAGATAGCTTTTCGTGATAGATTTTGCAAGAATTTTCCAAAATCTTTCACAGCGGCTGCGGCGGCACTTACCACCAAGACACCAAGGCGCCAAGACAATACTCGTAACATATTGAATACATTGCACTTACAAATGCTCTTTCTTGGCGTCTTCGTGCCTTGGTGGTGAAAACGGCGATTCCCGTTGCATCTGGCTTACGTTTACGTCGCGTAGGTGTCTAGAACATATGCAAAATCACGCGATTTTGCCCGAAAAACAAAAATAGCAATCAGGCCGGACCGCTCAGACGATACAGGAAATACCGGGATTGCTTTACACCTTGACGCTTGCAAGAATGAGAGGACCGAAGACAATGTCAGCCCCATTGAACAAGGACAAAGACGTGACGACCGCTACTGCCGAACCCATGAGCACGACCGAAACCGCCCCCGCGGCTGCGGCCGCGCAGAAGATCCACTGGGCCGCCGAGCCCGGCAAAGTGAAGAGCATCGAACTTGAAGAGAAGCTCGAAGTGATGCGCGCCCGCAACTGGGTGACCGAGCGCATGATCGAGCAAAGCCAGAAACACTGGCATTGCAGCCGCGAAGAAGCGCTCGAACGTCTGATCGAACAGACTGCCTGAGCGCCCCCCCGCGCCTCCTTACAGCCGATTCTTGTCTCCAGCCTCGCGCGTTGCGGGGCTTTATTTTTTTTGGTGGATCAGCGCGCTGGCTGGGTCGCGGCCTTGTCGTTTGCCAGCGCCGCAAAGTAAGCATCAATGATCCGCGCCGCCACCGCCTGGCCGCGGTGATTGGCATGGAACGGATCGCGCAGCACCGCGGTGTTGGGCAGGCCGGCGTCCTTCAGGTATTGCAGGTACGGGCCGGTCATATCCAGGTAGGCGACGCCCTCTTCGCGCGCGACTTTGAGCAGATCGGCGCGGTAGCTTTTCTCGTCCGCGGGCACTTCGTGCGTAAAGGGATTGCGCGAGTCGAGGTACCAGAACAATCGCGTCTGAACGAGGATGTCGGCCTCGCAGCCGGCGCGGACCTGCTGGATCACCTCGCGGAAGGCCTTCCACCCCTCGGGCGTTTCCTTGCTGCTGATGCCGCCGAGGATGACCAAGTCGGGTTTGAAATCGAGCACGTAGGACTTCACCCGCGCGACGCCGGCGATTTCGAGCCCTTCGGTTTTGTCGGCCACAGTTGCGTAGTAGTTCATGCCCGTGCCGCCGCGGACGCTGTTGATAATCTCCACGCTCGCCCCAGGAAAACGCCGCTCAAGCAGCGCGTCAAATGGCGACAGTGACGTGTCGTTGATGATCGAATCGCCCAGCATCACGATTCGCAGCGGCTTACCCGCCTTGAGCGTGGCCACGGTCTTGGCCACCTTCTCCGGGTGGGCGTGCGTGCCGAGCTTCACCTCCGCGGTGGGATGCATTTGCCGCCAGAGCTTGTCGGACCAGGCGGCGACCTCCGTTTTGGGCACGCCATATTGCGCGGAAAAACCGTCGATGAGGTAGTTGGCGCGCGGGAAGCTTACGCCGCGGCCCTCTTCGGCACGCTCGAGCCGCGTGTAAGAGATGTGGTCAACCCAGCCGGGCGCGGGATCGATGGTGTAGCGCACGATCGTCAGCGGCTCCGCATCAGCGCGGGTGGCCTTGGACCGGAAGGAGATGCGGGTGTAGGCGAAGCGCGTCTCGCGGTAACGCGGCGGCGCCCAGCTATTTTGTTCCAGCGACACGGGCGACCCGGCGGGGCAGGAGACGGACTCCGGCGAAACGTTGGTTTTGTCTGCCGCATGCACGGCCAGCGGGGCATCGTCTGCTGTCATGAGTAGCCATCCCGTTAATACGAACGCCGCGCAACGCATCAACTGCGAACGCTTCCACAAGGTCTGGATAGGTGTGCACGCCATCGGCGATCTCCCGCAAGTCCTGCCCCGCGCCGGCCGCACCGCGCCAGCGCCACCCGCATGAGCATACTGGCAAGAGCCGCGCGCGTCTGCTGACGCCGGGTTGTTTCCATGGCGCCCACCGCGTTTTGTTTCATATCGCCCTCGCCGGCGTTAATCTTCTTGTATGAACTTGGCGCAGGTGCAATTTGAACTCGCCGGCCAGACGTGGTGGTGGGCGGGTGTGACGGCCGTCAGCGCGGTGGCGCTGCTCGTTTATGCCGGGCTGCTGCTGCGCGAGAAGCGCCAGGCCGAGCGCCCGGCGGATACCGCGCGGATCATCAACACGCCGTTCATTCATGAGGCGCCGCTCACGCTGTTCAACCTGCCGCTGTGGTTTGTGTCGCTGCTGGCCGGCGCCGGCTCATTGGTGATCACGGCGCTGGTGCTGCTGCTGAGCGATCGCGCCACGCACCTGGTGGCGCTGGTGTGGTCGGCGGCGGTGCTGGTGCTGGCGATTTTTCTGTTCTATGCGCGGGTGTATCGCTATCTCTCCAAGCCGCGGATGATCACGCTGTTTTCGCTGCGGGTGCTGGGGCTGCTGCTGTTGTTGTCGCTGCTGTTTCAACCGGTGCTGGGGTTTATCAAAGCGCCGGACAACAAGCTGCCGATCGCGATTGTGATCGATGCCTCGGCGTCGATGTCGATTGCCGATCAACCCAATGAGCCGAACCGCTATCGCCAATCGGTGCTGGCAGCGCAGAACACCTTGCTGCCGCGACTGGCGGAGAAATACCACCTGCACTTTTTTGCATACGACACCAAGCAGACGGCGGCGCTGCCGAGCGCGGATACGCTGGGGCAGGTTTCGCCGGCGGGCAACAGCACGGACCTCAACGCCGCGCTCCACCTGGCCGACAGCGTGAATCCGCAGCATGTCGTTTTCTTCTCTGATGGCATTCACAACGGGCCGGCGGGCATCAGCACAGGCCTGGCCAGCGTGAAGAATCCGATTCATGCCGTGCGCGTTGGGTCCTCGGATATTGAGCCCGCTACCGTGCCGGACATCGCGGTGGTGTCGATCGATGGCCCGGCCACGGCGACGGTGAACAACACTGTCACGCTCACCGCCACGATCAAATCAACCGCGATGAGCGACCGCACCATCAAGGTGCAAATGCTGCGGAAAGAAGACAAGTCGCCAGTGGATGAACAGCGTCTTGTGTTGCGCAGCGGGCCAACGCCGCAGACGGTGCAATTGAAATTTTCGCCCGACAAAGTTGGCCGCACCAGCGTGCGCGTCAGCGTGCCGGTCGATCCGGGCGAGCGCTCCGAGGCCAACAATGTGCAGGAATTTCCGCTGCTGGTCACCGATCCGAAGCTGGCCGTGCTTTATATCGAAGGCCGTGTCCGTCCCGAGGTCGGCCCGCTGCGCCGCGCACTCGAATCTGACCCCAACATGAACGCGATCAGCATGGTGCAGACACAGGCCGGCCGCTTTGACATGCGCGGCGTGAAGGAAGGCGACGAACTCAAGGGCCTGCCCACCACGCTCGCCCAGTGGAAGCGCTTCAAAGTCGTCATCCTCGGCGACCTCGATGCAACGTTCCTCAACGCGCAGCAGCAGAAAGATCTTGAACAGGCCGTGCGCGAAGGCACGGGACTGCTCATGATCGGCGGCCAACGCTCCTTTGCCCCGGGCGGCTGGGGCAGCACCACCCTCGCCAAGATGCTGCCGGTGTCACTCGACAAGGTCGAACCCAACCAGATCAACGCGAAGTTTGTCCCGCAGCTCACCGGGCCGGGCGTGGCGCATCCGATCTTCCGCAACGTGGCGCAGTTTTTCATTTCGCCGGAAGGCAACAAATCGCCCACGCAAATGCCCGAGCTTTCGGGCTGCGTTGCGCTGGCGGGCGCTAAAGCGGGCGCGCAGATCCTCGCCCAACACCCAACGGAGAAAATCAACGGAGCACCCGCGATCGTGCTGGCGGTGCAACAATACGGCCAGGGCCGTACGGCCGCCTTCGCTGCCGACACCACGTGGCAGTGGCAACTCTTCCTCCGCGGCATGGGCAAAGACTCACCCTACCACCGTTTCTGGGGGCAGATGTTCCGCTGGCTGGCTTCGCAGGATGACCTGCAGAAAAAGACCGGCCCCAGCGTGACCGCGATGATCGCCAAGGAGCGTTACGAGGCCGGCGAGCCGGTGCTGCTCCGCGCGGCGGTGACCGACAAAGAGGGTCAATCGACCAACTTCGCCACGGTGTTCGCCACCGTCACCGGGCCCGATGGCAAGCAGACGAAGCTCACGCTTTCGACCGTGCAGGACCAGATGGGCTTGTACGAAGTGACGTACCAGCCACAGTTAGCCGGCGGGTTCAAAGTCGATTTTGGCGCGACCAAAGACGGCGATTCGCTGGGCGCGGACGCCTCCAACTTCAGCGTGCTGCAGGCTGCGGGTGAGCGCGATGTACTTGCCGCCCAACCAATGACACTGCAGGAAATCGCCCGCACCACCGGCGGCAGTTATGTCGAGATCGCCAACATCAGCGCCCTGGCCGACCGCCTCGCCGCCCAAGCCCCCGAAAGCGCCCTGGCCACCAAAACCATCATCCCCCTCAGTTACCCCCGTCCCTTCTTCCTCGGCTTCATCGTGCTGCTCGCCCTCGAATGGTTCCTGCGCCGCAAATGGCAGTTGCAGTAAACCACGCGCCGTCGGCCAGATTGCCGCAGACACGCCCGCTCACGAAAAGGATGATCTTTTTTACCGGCTGGCGAAGGCCGTCGTGCCGCCGGCACTGGAGCTTGGTTGCGTCGCGGGGCGGGAGGTGGGTTGGGTGGCCGCGATTGCGGTCGTCGTGGGTTGTGTGGCGGGCTGCGTGGCAGCAGCGACAGGCTCATAGATACGCACCGGCGTCGGGCCGTGGGCGCCGTCGGCCACCACCGCCTCCACATGCATGCGGGCCAGCGTGCGCTTCACGCGTTCCCGTTCCGTGGCCGGGTCGCTCAAAAAAGCCCGGTACATCTGCAGCGCGCCGTACAGCGTGCGCCGCTTCAAAACACCATCCGGCAAGGTCGTCGCCACACCACGCAACGCCTCGGCCGCGGTGTAATTGGCAGTCGGATCCTTCTTGGCTGCTTCAATCTGCTGGTGCAGCTGGCCCACCGCGCCGTTGGCGCCGCGCGCCGCCACCTGCTGCACAAACGCCGCATCAGGCTTCACATACGTCGCATACAGATACAGCGGCAGCAGCGCCGACTCGTTGCCCTTCACCGCCAGGTCATACTGCCGGCCGAGGTATTCCAGCATCACCACCGTCTGTCCGGTGAGGCCGCGCACCTGCGAGATCTTCGCCCGCGTCGCGCCGTCATTCTTCAGCCAGCCTTCGTGATAGTGCAGCAACCGCACCAGGTTCTGCGCCGCATCCAGTTGATCGCGCCGTAGCAACTCCAGCACCAGCTGCATGTTCGCCTTCGCTGCAATCCCTGAGTACCGAATCCGGTCCGGCTTCGGCGTCGTGGCATAGCGACTCAGCGTGTTCGTCATCGTCCAGAGCGCCGCCATATCCGCCGGCCGCTCAATGTCCATGATTTCCTGGAACAGTGTGATCGCCTTGTCGCTCGTGGCGAAACTGCCGCTGTTGCGATAGCTCACCGCCACCGCACGCACCAGGCACAGCTTGCGAAACCCCGGCTTTGCAGCCGGGTCGCTCGCCGCTTCGATCAACTTCGCCGCAAACGCCAGGTGCCCCGACGACCGCTTGCTGCGCAGGTCGTCCGCCTCACTGCCGAGCTTCGCGCGGTAGGCGGCCCAGTCATCCGCCGTATAGAGTGGGTCAAACGTCGCCGGCGCCATCATCGGCGCCGTCTGGATCAGCCCCATATCCGGCATCAGGCCGTCCATCACGACCTGCTGCGGCAACAGCGGGTTCTTCAGCGAGGCCGGTTGAGCAGGTTGAGCGGGCTGGGCCGGGCGGGCGGGCGGGCGCGTAGTGGTTCGCCGTTCGGCCGCGAAAACGACCCCCGAACCGACCGCGAGAACCACCGCTGCGAGCACCGCAAAACGCTTCATGGCAAAACCCCTCCGGGGCCTTGTAAGTGAACTTCTGAACCAATTCTTCAGTATCGGCAAAAGCCCCGCAATCGCCGCACAAACGGCCGTCACTCGCAGGCGTTGTTGGGCACATCCGGTACCACACGGGGGGGGCGAGGCCAGCGCGGGTTGGGCTCGGGGATCTTCGCCAGCACGTCCTGCTGCCACGCCGCCAGCATCCGCCGCAGCCGCACCGCCACATCGGGCAGCGCCGGCGCCAGGTCGTGTGCCTCGGCAATATCCGCATCGAGGTCAAACAACTGCACGCTGTCATCCTCAAAAAGCTGTATCAGCTTATACCCCTCGCTGATCACCGCCGCCGACGGCGTGCCGCCCTGGTTCGAATAATGCGGGTAATGAAAATAGATCGCATCGCGGTGCAGCGACTCGCCACCACGCAACAACGGCATCAGCGAGATGCCATCGCAATGCTGCGCCGGCCGCAGCGGCAAACCCGCCGCCTCCAAAAACGTCGGGTAAAAGTCCGGGCTCGTCGTCGATGCCCCGCACGTCCGCCCCGCCCCAATCACCCCCGGCCAGCGCATGATCTGGCACACCCGCGTGCCCCCCTCGTAGCTCCACCCCTTCCCTTCGCTCAGCGGCAAATTGCACGTCGGCGAACCTTCAGCCGTCGACAGCCCACCATTGTCGGATGTGAACACCGCCAGCGTATTCTCGCGCAGGCCATGCTCCTCCAGCGCCGCCATCAACCGCCCCACGTTCGTATCGAGGTTCTCCATCATCGCGGCATATTCGACATGGCTCTGCAGCATCCGCCGCTTCACCCGCGCCGGCGTCTGGCCCGGCGCGTACAACTTCGGCACCACTTCGCCTTCGATAATCGGATCAATCTGGTCCAATTTCAGCCGCGCGGCTTTTTGCCGATACTTCTCCACCAGCGCCGCCGGCGCCTGGATCGGCGTATGCACCGCGTAGTGCCACAGGTTCAGAAAGAACGGCCGCGCGCGGTCCCGCTTCGCCAGCAAGGCAATCGCCTCATCCGTCAGCCGATCGGTCAGATACTCCCCCACCGGCCCGTCGCTGAGCACCGGATTTTTATACGGACTGAAATACCCGCCTGATGGATGCCCCCAATGGCACCCGCCGATGTTCACATCAAACCCATGCCGCTGCGGGAAAAACTTCTCATCCCCCAGATGCCACTTGCCCACATGCCATGTTTGATATCCGCCCTCGCGCAGCGCGCTCGCAACCGATGTTTCTTCCAGCGGCAGATAGTGCAAATACGGTACATCGCACAGCCGCCCCTCGTTCCGCCCGCCGATGTACTGCGTGATCCCCACCCGCGCCGGATATTTGCCCGACATCACCGACGCCCGCGTGGGTGAACAGACCGGCGCTGCCGCATACGCATTCGTAAACCGCACGCCCTCGCGCGCTAACGCATCCAAGCACGGCGTTTCATAAAAACTCGACCCGTAACAACCCAGGTCGCGCCAACCCATGTCATCGATCAAGATGAAAATGATGTTCGGCCGAGTCATCCCAGCACACGCAAACACGCCTTCATAAAGTCCGGGCAGTCGTCCGGCTTGCGGCTGCTCACAAAGTGCCGATCCACAATCACCGCCGCATCTTCCCACGTGCAGCCGGCGTTGATGCAATCATCCTTAATCCCCGGCGAGCCCGTCACGCGCACACCTTTGTACACGCCCGCGCTGATGCACAGCCACCCGCCATGGCAGATCGCCGCCGTCAGCTTACCGGCATTCGCGATCTCTTTGATCAGCGACTTCACCTTCGCGTCGCGCCGCAGTTTGTCAGGCATCCATCCGCCGGCACAGATCACGCCGTCAAAGTCGGCCGCCTTTAAATCCGCAATCGCCGCATCGCTCACGCACGGGTAGCCATTCTTGCCGATGTACTTCTCGCCCGCCTTCAAGCCGGCGATGACCACCTTGTGCCCGGCTTCTTGAAGCCGGTACTTCGGGTACATCAGCTCCATGTCTTCGTAGTCGTTGTCGATGAAGATGAGAACACTTTTTGCCACGATCGCCTCAATTCATCCGGCAGGAGCCGTGCGGTTTGCCACAGCCGCAGCCGCCGCTATGCACGTGACCACCACCCAAGCCACCCGGCGTCGGTTTGCCCGCGCCCACCATCACCGTGCTCAGCTTGCGGCCCGTCTTCTTCGACCCGCATTGCGGACAAGTGACCGCCTGGTCACGCGCCGCAATCGTGGTCATATGATCAAACGTCGCATCACACGCGCTGCAATGAAATTCATAAACCGGCATGAAGCACCTCACACTATTCTGAACAGCACTGAGATTATAGCATGATGCCCGCGCACGGAGACATGCTACGCCCCGCCCTTACACAATCAGGGCGCCCCACTTATCCCGCGCCCTTTCGCCCCGAGATGTTTTCGGTATCCTTTCGCACGATTCGACAAACAACACTTCGTGAAAGGTGCGCTATGAAGAAGTTCCTCATCATCCTCGTCGTCGGTGTTCTGGGTCTCATGCTCCTCATGTGCGGCGGCTTCGGCCTGCTCGTCTACCGCGCGGGCAATCAGCCCACCGAAGCCAAGTCCCCGGCCGAGCACGCCTTCGATGCCGCCAACAGCCAGATCGGCGCATTCCGCGGCGACGTCGCCTTCGGCAACAGCGAAACCGCCAAACTCCTCGCCGACGATTACGCCAAGCTGCTCAAGAGCACCACCGAGATCGCCTTCACCGGTGGCAAGAAAAACTCCAAGAACCTCGCCCAGGACAACGTGATCGTGTACTGCCACCTGACCGACGACACCGCCGTTTTCCTCGTCAACGTTCCGCAATTGAAGCGCTACAAAGACGATGTCCGCGACACGCTCGCCATGTTCGCCTGGACCACCGCCCGGGCCACGCTCGACAAGCACGCACGCCCGCGCAAGACCGTCGCCGTTGCCCTGCGCGGCGACCTGCTCTACGGCCCCGTCATGAAAGGCTCCTCCGATGACGACGAGCCGAAAATGAAGGGGTCCGGCAGCACCGTTCTGAAAAACCAGATCAAGCCACTCTTCGAGCCCGCCACCACACAACCAAGCACGCAGCCCTGAGTTTGCCCCCCCCATCACACCCCTTTATAAACCAGCACCGGCCGCAGTTCGCGCTCAATCACTACCAGCTCCGCCTGCGCCGTCATCACGCGGTCGATGGATTTATACGCCGCCGGCGCTTCTTCGATCAGTTGCCGTTCAATGCGGCTGTCGTACCAAACGCCGCGCAGCTGCCGGCGCAACGCCGACTTCGTCACCGCCTCCCGCGCCTGCGTGCGCGTGAGCGCCCGCCCCGCGCCATGCGAGCTCGAAGAAAGCGCCGCCGCCAGCCCGCGCCCGCGGGTGTGATATGACTTCGTTCCCATCGACCCCGGTATCACGCCCATCTGCTCCGTATGCGCCGTGGTCGCCCCCTTGCGATGCACAAACAGCATCTCGCCATCATGCTCCTCCACCGCCAAATGATTGTGATCGCAATCAATCAGCGTTCCCTCCACCGGGCTCGCACCAATCGCCATCTCCAGCACGCGCATCACCGCCCGCGCAATCGCCAGGCGATTCTCGCGCGCATACAGCCGCGCCAACTGCACGTCACGCAGATACGCCTGTCCCTCCGCACTCCCTGCATCAAACACATGAAACCCATCTACCTTCCGCGCCTTGGGCAAGTGCCGCTCAAACACCATCTGCCCAAAGTGCCGGCTCCCCGTGTGCAGCATCAACCACAAACCATCCGCCCCATCGCGCTGCAATTCAAGAAAATGATTCCCACCGCCCAGCGTGCCAAACTCCAGCCGCGCCGCATCATCCAGCGGCACCTCGCACAGCGTCTCCGGCAACGCCGGCGCAAGCTTCCGATGATGCCGCCGCGTCGGCGACAATTCATACAGCAACCCCAGCACGCGCGCCGCGGCGTCCGCATCCGCGAGCTTTTCCGCCGGCGCATCAAAGCGCAGCGCCAGCATGCCGCAGCCAATGTCGCCCCCCACCGCCACCGGAAACAACGTCTCCCGCGTCGCCACCACCGTGCCCACACAAAAATCTCCCGCCACATGCACGTCCGGCATCACCGCAACGCGCGCCACCCCCGGCGCGTGGCGCAGACGCTTCAAGCGCTGCGCCACGCCCACCGGCAATGGCTCCATCAACCACACCTGCATCGGCGCTTCAGCCATGGTTCACCTCGACGATGCCCAGCGGCATCACCGCAAAGGTGATCTCCGGCGCACGCTTGCGCGAAATGCTCTCCGCCAGCCGCGTGCGCAGCAGTCCCTGCACCGCGTCCAGCCGCTGCAACACATCCGCCAGCGTCGCCACATCGGCGCGCAGCATCACCGTCACCAGCAGCCGCCCGGCATTCGGCGCAGGCACGACCTCGCCCACCACCAGGCTCTGCAGCACCTCGTCGCCGCACTCACCCATCAGCGTCAGGCTGATGCTCCGCTGCGCCTGCTTGCACAAGGCCAGCGTCTTGTAGTCCGGCCGCTCATCGCGGCCCGACACCTCAAACGACGGCATGATCGGTCCGCCGGGGCTGTCACAACCCCGTCGGCCGCGCCGCCGGTCACGAAACTTCATATGAAAACCTTTCTGAGCGCGCAGCATCTCCGCTGCGCTGAAATTCAGCGTTTATAGAAAATCCACATCAGCACGAATCAGCCCGCCGCGCCAAAAAGACGCCGCCCGGGCTTCAGGCAGAAAGGCTAAACTTGTTCAGACGCATAAAACACCTCGCGAAAAATCGCTAAAACAAACATAACACGTACGTGTTGAAAAGCAAGAAAAAAGCCCCGGAATCATCATTTCCGGGGCTTCTGTATTTTCTAAATCAATGTACCGGCGGGCTTACTTCTTCACCGTGTGCAGCTTCAGCCACGCGTCCGCCAGCTCTTTGTCCGGCATCCAGAACATCCGCTTGCGCTCCTCCGCCGGCACCTCCGCCGCCGGCCGCACCACCACGATGTCCTTCAACTTCCCCTCCGCCTTCAGCCGCGCCCGCTCCGCCACCGCGGCATCCGTCTCCGCCTGCTGCTTCTTCGCCAGCTCAATGTTCTCGGGCGTCGCCAGCGAGAACCCCGGCATCACCTCGCCCCAGTTCGCCTCCATGCGCAGCACAAACAGCAACGGATATTTCCCCGGCGCCAATTCCACCACCTGCTTATGTTTCAGCAACTCGCCATTCAAGATCAGCTGCACGCGCGTCGCCGCCGTAAAGCCCGCGCCCACCTGGTACGTCGCCTGCTCCTTCACCTCCAGCACCGTGTACGCAAACAACGTGATCTTCGCATTGGGCGGACGCAAACCACCCTTCATGCTGATCCCGCCGTTCGACCCCACATGCTTCGCCTCGATCGGCTTGAACACCAACTCCTTCCCATCTACCGTGATCTTGTCGCCAACCTTCGGCATCAGCGTCCGCAGATTGTCCGGCAAATCCACCATCGGGTCCGCCACCATCGCAAACTTCAAGCTGTCTGTGATCAGCCATTCCTTCGGCGACTTGCCCGACTCAATCTGCACCACTGGCGCTCCCTCGCCCGGCACAAAATCCTTCATCGGCGCAAAACTCTTATACCCCGCCACCGGCGAGTCATCGCCGCCGCCCGTCAAGAACACCCCGTCCTTCTCCTTCAGCGGCAAGTGCGGCACATCAAACGTCTCCTCCACCGCAAAACGATCCAGCACCCACCCCTTGCTCTCATCCACCTTGTTCAGCGTCAGCGGACCGTCCGTCGGGTACTTGTCCTTCGGCAACCGCAGCGTCAACGCCTTGTCAAAAAACAGCGAGATGTAATCCCACACCTGCGCGTTATCCGTCTTCCCCGGCACCGCCGGCGGTATGCCGCCGCCCCGGTGGCCGTTGGCATAATCGCCATGCCCCACGCCCTTTGCCACCGCAATGTGCGGCAGCCACGACGTGTTCGCACGATAATTGAGCAGCGACGGCCGCACGTGCACGTACCACGTGCCGCCCCATTCCGATTCGCCGTTCACATTCAAATGCAGAATGTTCTCGTTCTGCGGCTTGGCCCACTCGTGCATCGGCCACGTCGGCGTCTCGCCGTGATACACCACCGTCGCAATGGTTTTCTCCGGCCAGCGCCACGCATGCCGGAACGGAAATTCCCCGCGCGAACTCTTCCCCGTCAACACCCACGGCGCGTGATTAAACGCCGGGCTCTTAAATTCCTCCGACAACCACGACAGCAGCGCCGGCACCTGGTCAAAGTTCGGCTCCTTCGGCGGCTGGCCTTGCACACGCGTGTGCTCAATCCCCGTGTTGTAGTTCCGCTCATACACGATCGCAACCTCGTGCTTCGTCATCACATCGCGCATCGCCTTCCACTCGGCCATCGGCTTCAAGTCCGTGTTGTTCGGCACCAGCATGATCGCCCGAAACTTCTTCTGCTCATTCGGAAACCACACCAGGATCTCCGCCTTCGCCGCCACGCCCTTCGCGTCCGGCTTCGCCTCGGGGTTCTTACCGCCGAGCTTTTCCGGCACCATCAGGCCATACTGCCAGCCCCCCTCTGCCAATTCCTTCGGGTCCTTCGCCTGCCCAAAAGCCGTGGCGCTGCACGCCGCCGCCAGAAGAACCGCCGCCGCAAACAATGACTTTTTCATGAAACCCCTCGATCACGTGATAAATCCGCAGCCTGTTTAACGCTGACTGTCGCAAATTATTGCGCTGCGTCCGTTGTTAGAATCAATCGGCCGGCAACGTCTCCTTTGCGTGGCCATGAGGTGCGCTTGAGCGATCAATCGGCAGAACTGGTGCGACGCGCCCGCCGCGGTGAAGCGGCCGCGTTCGAACAGCTCATCACGCTGCACGAAAATGCAGCGCTCGCCGTCGCCTATGCGCGAACCCGCGACGCCCACCTCGCCGGCGACGCCACCCAGGACGCCTTCCTCAAAGCCTGGCGCCAACTCGCCAACCTGCAGGACGAATCACGCTTCGGCCCCTGGCTTCTGCAGATCGTCCGCAACGCCGCCACCGATCTCCTCCGCCGCCAGAAGCCCACCGCCGACGACACCGCCCTGCACCCCGTGCCCGACGACCAGCCTTCGCCCATGCTCCGCCTCGCCACCGAAGACGACCGCCAGCGTCTGCGCGACGCCCTCGCCACCCTCGACCAGCTCACCCGCGACATCCTCATCATGCGCTACTTCGACGACCGCCCCAGCAAAGAAATCGCCGCCCTGCTCGACCTTTCCCCCGCCGCCGTTGACATGCGTCTCAGCCGCGGCCGGGCTCAGCTCAAAACCCTGTTAGAAACCCCGCCGTCATCCCGTCTTGCTAGTGAGGTCAAGAGTCATGCCTGACATGCCCGACCAATTCGATGAAAAGCTCTCCGCCCTGCTGCGTGACGAACTGGCTTCGCAGCGTGGCCGGGCCCGCGCCGCCTTCGTCGCCGCAACCGCACGTTCGCGCTGGCGCATCGGGCCGTCCTGGTTCGCCGCCGCCGCCATGCTTGCACTGCTCATCGGCGGCGCCGCCCTCTGGCTCAACAACCACCAGCCCATCGACAACGCGCCGATCGCCGGCACCAACACCGCCCTGCCCCAGCACGTGGAACAAATCGTCTGGGAGCGCCAACTCGACGGCGGCATTCACGTCATCAACGACCAGCCCGTCCGCATGATCCGCCAGCAAACCATCGAGCACACCCAATGGCTCGATAGCGACCAGGCCCTCATCACCCGCACCAAACCACGCGAACAAATCAAATTTGTCGTCGCACAACCCAACTAAAGGTGAAACATGCTGAACCGCGTCACACTGCTCGCCATGCTCACGTCCCTGGGCGTCACGCCGCTCTGGGCCGAAGAAGCCAAGACCCAACCCGCCACGCCCCAGGCCGATCCCCTCGTCTTCCCAGACGACCAGGCCGACGCCAACCAGCCCGGTCGCGGCTGGCCCGGCGGCCTCCCCCCTGAACTCATCGACCTCCAGAAACAACTCATGGACATGCGCCGCGGCAACGCCGCCCTCGGCCCCGCCGAGATCGAAGCGATGCGCGCCCTCCAACAACAGATGGTCCAAAAGATGCGCGACCACATGGCCCAGCTCCACGTCAACAACCGCGGCAACATCATGCAGCTTGGCCCCGGCATGGTCATCCGTGGCGATGTCATGCGTGCCGCACCCGTTCAACTCGAAAAGGCCGCCTTCCTCGGCGTCACCACCTCGCCCGTCACCGCCGCCCTGCGCGATCAACTCAACATCGCCAAGGGCATGGGCCTCCTCGTTGAACTCGTCGAAAAAGACAGCCCCGCCGAAGCCGCCGGCATCAAGAAGCACGACATCCTGCTCAAGCTCGGCGATCAGCAGATCGTCAACGCTGAACAATTCGCCGTGCTCGTCCGCAGCAAAAAGCCCGGCGATGAAGTCACCCTCACCATCATGCGCGAAGGCAAGACGCAAGAACTCAAAGCCAAGCTCGCTGAGAAAGAACTCCCCGTCCTCGGCGCTGCGCCTGCCGAAGTTGAATTCCAGCCCGCGCCCGGCAACGTCGTCGCGCCCCCGCCCATCATCATCCAGGGCGGCGGGCCTGGCTTCCAAAAACGCGAGTCCATCTCCGTCTCCGCTGGACCGGGCGGCACCAAACGCACCCTTCAAGACAATGAGCATGTCGTGACCGTCATCACAAATGCCGACGGCACCACCATCAGCGCCAAGACCCTCGACAACCAACCCGTCTTTGACGGCCCCTACAACACCGACGACGACAAGAAGAAACTCCCCGACGACATCAAGGCCAAAGTCGAAAAACTCCTCAACGGCAACCGCATCAAGATCAACAAGCTCGGCCCGGGCCATCAACTCGAGCTGAAACCCGCACCCGAAGCCGAAGCCCCACCCGCCAACGCCAATGCCACCACCTCCGCCAAATCCACCCTCACCCGCACCGACGACCAGCACGCCCTCACCCTCAACATCGACAACGGCCACAAAACCCTCACCGTCAAAGACGTCCCCTCCGGCAAAATTATCTTCGACGGCCCCATCATCACCGCCGAAGAACGCGCCAAACTCCCCGAAGGCATCGCCGAAAAACTCAAAAAACTCGAAGCCAAGGCTGAGTGAAAAAAATTAACCACCAAGTTCACAAAGAACACCAAGGCAAGTCGCTGGCGAACACGTGTTCTGCTACGAGAAAACCTTGGTGACCTCCGTGGCCTTGGTGGTTAACTGGGCTTCTCGCGCAACGCCTTCATTGCCCCCAACAGCACCTCGATGTGCCCATCGCTGTGCGTCGCCATCAAGCTGATCCGCAAGCGCGCCGTGTTCGGCGGCACCGTCGGCGGACGAATCGCCGGGACATACAGCCCGCGCTCCTTCAAAAACTCCGCCGCCGCCACCGCCTTGTCCGCACCGCCCATCATCACCGGCACGATCGGCGTCGCCGAGTCCCCCGTGTCAAAACCCATCCCCCGCAGTTCCTTCCGCACATGCTCCGCCAGCGCCAACACCCGCGCCCGCCGCTGCGGCTCATCCTTAATGATCTTCAACGCCGCCAGGCTCGCCGCCGCGCACGCCGGCGGCAACGCCGTTGTATAAATAAAACTCCGCGCCGCATTGATCAGCATCTCGATCACCGCCCGCGGCCCGGCCACAAATCCCCCCACCGATCCAAACGCCTTCGACAGCGTCCCGATGGACACAAAGATCCGCTCGCTCACCCCCTGCAGTTCTGCCAGCCCCGCCCCCGTCGCCCCCAGCACGCCCGTCCCATGCGCCTCATCCACAATCACCAGCGCCCCCCGCGCATCCGCCACATCGCACGCCGCCCGCAGATCCGCCACATCCCCATCCATACTAAACACGCTATCCGTCACGAGAAACTTTCGCCCTGAACCGTTTTGCGTTTTGAGTTTTGAGTTTTGAGTTTCCTGCTTCCCCAGCAGTGCCCCGGCGCGATCGTATGCGCGATGCACAAACGTCCGATGATTCGCCCCCGAAAACTTCGCCGCATCCAGCAGCGACGCATGATTCAACTTGTCCGATACCACGGCATCCGCTTCGCCCGCCAGCGTCGTCAGCACCGCCAGGTTCGCCATGAATCCCGTCGGCAACAGCAGCGCCGCCTCCGTCCCCTTAAACGCCGCCAGCGCCGCCTCCAACTCATGATGCAGCGCCATCGACCCCGCCACCAAGCGCGACGCCCCCGCCCCCGTGCCATATTTCTCCGTCGCTTCACGCGCTTCGGCCTTTAGCGCCGGGTCATCCGCCAACCCCAGATAGTTGTTCGTACAAAACTGCACATACATCCGCCCCTCAATGCTCAGCTCCGCCCCCTGGGCTGAGTCCACCCGCCGCAACGCGCGATACAACGCCGCTCCACGCCGCGCCGCCAGCTCCGCCCCCAGCTCTGCCAGTATGTGATCTCGTGCGTGCATATGTGATCAAGCCAAAAAGCGATTAAGCGATTCAGTGATTTCAGTAATCACTCAATCGCTTAATCGCTTAATCACCAGTTTTCGAATCAGCTCTTCGTCGCAACCGTCTGGCCATCCGCCGCCGCTGCCGCAGCCGCCGACGCCTGCTGCATCCGCTGCTTCATCAGCCGCCCCACCTTGAACTTCACCGTACGACGGCCCGGCACCGGTACGCGCTCGCCCGTCTTCGGGTTCTGCGCCATCCGCGCCGCACGCTGCTTCGACTCAAACACGCCGAAGTCGCGAAACTCCAGCCGGTTCCCCCGGCCCAGTTCGTCCACAATTTCATCCAAGAAACGTTGCACGACCTTCTTGACCGTTACACGCTTGCAGTTGAGTTGCTCCGCCATGCGGTCAATCAACTCTTTCTTGGTAATCGTGGCCATTTTTACCTCGTGCAGCACTCAGGCCCACAAAGACATGAAGCCGGCAAATGGTGGCGGTGCAGTTTCTGCCTGCCGCACCGACCTCACCGCAGCCTGATCTCAATCGAATAAACCCATCATCCCTATTCGCACCGATGGCGTCAAGATGCTGCCTGTACAGAACTTGCATACCCCCTCCCAGCCCGCCGCTCAGATGCCCCTCACGGCGCCGTCACGCCCACCCGGCTCACCCGGCGATAACGCCACGACGGCCCGTACGGCGACCCAATCGGCTGCTGGTCATACGTGTATTCGCTGTATGCGCTATACCCAAAGATCAGCGACGGCAGATAAATCGTCTTCTCCCCGCGCGCATAATGGTCCAGCTCAAAACCATTCGCCGGCAACACGTGATACGCCAACGCCGGCTCCTCGCGCGGATTCGTCACCGCCGCGTACGGCACCAGAAACGCCGGCCGCTCCACCTGCGCCGGCGGCGCCGCACAACCGCTCAACCCCACCACCGATAACATGAAAATGGCCGCGTATAGTCTGCCCATGGCAGCAAGGTCCAACGCAACCCTTGTGCCAGCAAGCGTCCGCTATTTGCCCCAACCGCATCGCCCCAACGCCCACACCCCTCGCACCCGCGTTGCCCCCACACCACACGACCAATAACCCTGTCGCCTCAACGCAACAAGTTCCCCAAAAACAACGCCGCTCAACTCTTCGGTGACGCCTCACCCCCGGCCGCCTCTTCGGGCAGGTGCTTCGCATTCTTCGCATGCTCAGCCATATATTCGAGGATCTCAATCAGCGGCTCCCGCGCCGTCTCGTAGTCGTCCAGCTTCGCCTGCTGTTCCTGCCCATCCTTATCCATATAAGTGATGTCCACGATCCCCGACCGTTCCCAACGCGTGTTGTCGATCACCGTGATCTTGTCCCACGGGATCTCCACCCCCGGCGCCGGCGACAGATAACTCTCCGTCGCAATCGCCCGCCGCTTCTGGCAATGCATAAACCACCACAATGCCGCCCCCACCAGCGGGATCAACCCGAACGCAATATATTTCTGCACCTGAATGTCCAGGTCCGTCTTCCACCCGTCCGCCACATTATTCTTCTTCAGCGTCTCCCACATCCGCTCCCGCGTCGGCGGCGTCGATTCGTTATAGCTCTTCCACGACTCCAGCAGCGCAATGTCCTCCGCCACCAAGTTCGCACGCTTCTCCGTCAACACATACTTGATCTTCTCGTCGTTCTTCCGCGGCCACGCATACCAGCCGTCATAGATGAACAACACCAAAAACACAGAACACAACAACACAATCAGCAGGTTCTTATTCCGAACCGTCGTCGAAGCCGGAGCAATGATCTGCATATCCTCGCCTTTCAAACTCTTCTCGTAAGTGTCGTAGCGGCACCCCGCTAACGCAAGTGCGCCCTGTTGCCTCATTATCGACACACGGCGATGATGCTCTACGCTCAAAAAGGCATTTCTTATGAACTACATCGACCCCTTCAAGGCCCCCTTCGCCAGCCCCAACTGGCTCAAAAACCTCGGCCTCCAGTCCCTCTGCGCGCTCATCCCCGTCATCGGCCCCATCGTCCTCGGCGGCTACGGCGCTGATGTCATCGCCGCCCGCGCGCTCAACCGCCACGCCCAGGTTCCCGACTTCGACTTCAACTACTTCACACGCTACCTCCAACGCGGCGTCTGGCCCTTCCTTGTCGGCCTCGTCGTCGGTCTCGTCATGCTCCCCTGCACCTTCCTGTCTGTCATCCCGCTCTTCCTCGGCATCTTCAGCAACGACACCCTCGGCTTCTTCACCGGCCTCGCCGCCTACCTCTTCCTGCTCATGCTCAGCATTCTGGTCACCCAGTTCATCGCCGCGCCCCTCCAGCTGCGCGCCACCCTCCTTCAAAATTTCTCCCAGGCCTTCAACTTCCGCTGGGTCCTGGCCATGCTTGGCGCCACCATCGTCCAAAACCTCGTCATCCTCCTCATCGGCCTCGCCCTCATGCTCCCCTTCATCTGCCTCGTCTTCGCCACGTTCGGCCTCGCCGCTTACGTCCTCAATGCCTACTTCATGAACGTCTCCTGGCACTTCCTCATCGCCGAATACTACGTCTTCCTCGACAAAGGCGGCGAACCCCTCCCCGTCGTCGGCTACGACGGCCAGGGCCAACCCCGCGGCTTCGACATCGTCACCCAACCAACGCCTCCGGCACCGCCTGTTTCTCCGTGATCAACACCGCCGCCAGATCCGCACGCTCCGCCCGCGCCACCGCCTCCTCCGGCGAAAATACCAACCCCGACTCGCGCCCACGCCGCAACGCCGTCCCCAACTCCTCCCACCCCACCGGCGCCGCCACCGTCGGCCGGCTCTGCGCCCGCATCGTGTAAACACACGCCGTCGTCTTGTGCCCATCGTTCTGCGACCAATCAATAAACACCTTCCCCGCCCGCTCCGCCTTGCGCATCGTCGCCGTCACCCGCCCCGCGTGTTGCCGCTCCATCAACTTCGCTAGCCCGTGCGCCAACACCTTCGTCTCGGCGTACGTCACCGCCGTGTTCAGCGGCACATGCACGTGCACGCCCTTCCCCCCGCTCACCTTCGGCACACTCATCAACCCCAGCACCTTTAGCGCCTCGCGCAGCGCCATCGCAATACGCACCGCATCCAGCAATCCCGCCGGTGCGCCCGGATCTAGGTCCAGCACCATCATCGTCGGCCGGTCCACCCGCTTCGCCAGCGCCAGCGACGTGTGCAACTCGATCGTCCCCAGATTCGCCACCCACAGCAGCCCCGGCAGACTGTCGATCGTGCAATAATCGATTCCCCCTGGCCGCCCCTCCGTCGCAATGTTCCGCGTCTTCACCCACGGCGGACGGTGCTTTGGACAATTCTTCTCATAAAAAAATCCCGCCGCCACGCCATCCGGATAACGCTTCAACGTCAACGCCCGCCCCTTCAGGTGCGGCAACAAAAACGGCGCAATCCGCGCGTAATACGCCAGCATCTGCCCCTTCGTAAACCCCGTCTCCGGATACAGCACCTTCTCCAGGTTGCTGAACTTCAACGCCTTCCCACCCACCCGCACCACCGTCGCCGCGCTTATACTTTCTTCCTCTTCCGCGCTGCCCCCTTACGTCCCGGCGATCGCTCTCCCCCCTCATCCCGCGGATTCCGTCGCCTGCTCGAATCCAGGCTCGCTTGCAGCGCCGCCAGCAGATCACCGCCCCCGGTCTTCGCCCGCTCCACCGGCGGTTGCACCACCACCTGCTCGCCCCGGCCCTTCTTCTCAATCAACTCCAGCACGCGCTGCCGATGCTCATTCTGATACCGCTCCGGCTCAAAATCCGTGCTCAGGCTCGCCACCAACTGTTCCGCAGCCTTCAGCTCCCGGTCGCCAATCTCCGCCTTGACCGGCATCCCCGGCAACTCCTCGGGCGTCGTCACTTCCTCCGCAAAATGCATCGTCTCCAGCATCAACACCCCGTCCACCGGGCGCAGACACGCCAGATACTCCGTCCCCCGCATCACAAACCGCGCAATTGCCACCTTCCCCGCCTTCTCCATCGCCGTCACGATCAACTTATACGCCTTCGCCGCATGCTCCTGCGGCTCCAAGTAATAGCTCCGGTCAAAATACATCGGGTCGATCCCCTCCAGCGGCACGAAGTCCTTGATCTCGATCGTCCGCGCCTTCTCCGGCGCGATCGCCTCCAACTCCTCCGTCCGAATCCGCACATACTGGTCCGGCCCCACCTCGTAACCCTTCACCGTATGCTCCGGATGCACCTCCTTCCCATCCACCGGACACACCATCTTCCGCTGCAGCCGCGCATTGTCCTCGTCATGCAGCATATGAAAATGAATCGTGTTCTCGTGAATCGCCGGGAACAGCTTCACCGGTATATTCACCAGCCCAAAGCTGATCGCACCCGTCCACATTGCCCGTGCCGCTGCCATCATGCACCTACGCTTTCACCGTCTCGCGCACGATCTCCCGCGCGCTCTTGTCCGTTCGCAAACCCTTGTACGCCGCCTGTTGAATCATGCCCCCCTCCGGCCAACGCCGGTACTCAATCGCCGCCACCAACGCCGGCACCACAAACCGCACCCCCGCCCGCGGCAACTCGCCCACAAATGGGCTTTCCCCCACCTCCCACCGCTTCAACTGCGCCGTCAGCCGCTCCTGTTCCGCCGCACTGAACCCCGTCCCCACGCTTCCCACGTACACCAATTTCCCCCCCTCAAAATAGCCCAGCAACAACGCCCCCACCCGACCCGCACCGCGCCCCGACTTTTCCGCCACCCACCCGCCAATCACCAGTTCCGTCGTATGCACGATCTTCACCTTGATCCACGCCCCGCTCCGCCGGCCGCGCTCGTACACACTGTCCAAGCGCTTCGCCATCACCCCTTCCAACCCCAGATCCCGCGCCGCCTCCAACAGCCCTTCCCCATTCCCGCGCACCATCGGTGGCACCAGCGCCGGCTCCGCAAACCGCAGCATCGACAACGCCTCGCGCCGACGCTCATACGGCAACCCCAGCAACCCTTCGTCATCCAGGTACAACAGGTCAAACACCATCAGCGACACCGGCACCAACTGCGCCAGTGCCGCTGATGTGTGCGAAACGTGCATGCGCTTCTGCAACTCACCAAACGAAGGCCTGCTCCCCTCCCACGCCACGATCTCGCCATCGACGATCCATCGGTGACGGCGCATCCCCGCCGTCATCGCCGCCAACTCCGGAAACCGCCCCGTCACATCGATCAAGTTCCGGCTCTCCAGCCGAAACGTCACGCCGTCCCAATACACAATCGCCCGCATCCCGTCCCATTTCATCTCGTACCCATACGCCGCCGCTGCCGCGGGCAGATCTCCCGCCGTCGCCAGCATCGGCTCAATGTGCCGCGGCCACGCGCTCCCCCCAGTCCCTCCCCTCCCCTTCATTCGCGAAGCTGACGAGTGCCGTAACATGCCACTTCCAGAGAAGCCGTCTTCCAGACGCAGACAAAGAGCGGATCCCAGCTCCCTTTCCGCACCCCCATGGCCACACTGACCCATTACCGCCCATCGCAAACCCAGCACCAACACACTCCATCCACGCCCACCGGACGCTGCCAGCCCACAGGTTATCCACAGCCCTTTCCGCGGCAGGTCGTCGCGATTCCGCCATCGCTCAGAAAACTTTTCCACACGTTTTCCAAATAGCCCCGCTGAGAACACCCCCGCCCGTTTTGACTGAGCAAAACTACGCCCCCGCTCCGCCCGCCTAAAATCCCCCATGCAACGAAACAACGCCCACCTCCCCGCCAAGTCCTGCGCCCGCTGCGGCCGCCCAATGGTTTGGCGCAGGAAATGGGCCCGAAATTGGGCTGAAATCCGCTATTGTTCAGAAAAATGCCGCCGCACCAAGAATTTTCTTGACAGCCCCACCACCATGTGTTAGGTTATTGTTCACAAGCCACAGGATGGGGGACGGGCCATGAATTCACCTATTATTCCCATCAAACAACTCACCCATTCCCAGCGCCCCATTGATCATTCCCTCATTGGTTCTTGTTCATTGATTCGTCATTTGTCATTTATCATTCGTCATTGCCCCTGTATCACTGGTGATACATACGCCACCCATGGCAGCCCTAGGCCCGCCACCCCTGGCGTATCTCCCCTCTGGCGCTATCAAAAACGCCACTCGAATCGCAACATAACCAAAACCCGAGCTGTATCACAGGTGATACAGCCCCTTCCCCCATTCACTCTTCACTATTCACCATTCCCTGTAACTCTCCCACCGCGCATCGTGTATAACTCCGCAAACTCTTTTTCGGGTGGATCTATGCACATGAAGCGCGTTCGTACCTGGGCCCTCCTCGCGGCACTGGCCATCGCTCCCGTTACCTCCTTTGGCCAAACCCTCGCCGACAAACTGCCCAAAGACACCATCGCCTACGTCGGCTGGGCCGGCGCCAAGGCCGTCGGACCCGCCTATGAGCAGAGCCACTTCAAAGGCCTCCTCGACGCAATGGACTTTCAAAAGCAATTCGCCGACGCCATTCAGCACAACGTCGCCAAGGAAACCGATGCCGCCAAAAAAGAAGGCGCGGCCCTCTTCCGCGAACTCGGCGATGCCGTCTTCAACGCCCCCTCTGCGATTTACTTCGGCGGCCTCGATCTCACCAACCCGCAGAAACCCCAGCCCAAGCTCGCGCTCGTCAGCATGATGGGCAACCAGCAGGCCACCGCCCTCGCCGCCAAGCTCAACCCAATGATCGAGAAAAACAAAAAGCCCGACGCCCCTGAAACCAAGGCGTATGTCGTTGGCAATTACATGATCCTCAGCGTCGGGCCCGCCGCCGATTTCACCGCGCCGCTCACCAACGGCCTCAAGGCCGGCGAAAGCCTCGCCGAACAGCCCGCCTTTAAGGCCGCCTTCGCCGGCGCTGGCGTCAAAGCCGGCCAGTCACCCGCTGCCGCCATGTACATGGATGGCGAAGCGCTCATCAAGGCCATCGACGATGTCGTCACCGCCGGCCCTGATGCCGCCGCCCGCCGCAACTGGCCCCTCGCCGTCGAACTCATGGGCCTCGACGGCCTCAAGCAAATCGCCTGGTCCGGCAACTTCGACGGCAAAAATTGGGCGAGCGAGGGCTTCATCGGCATGAAAGGCACGCGCACCGGCCTCCTGGGTTTCTTCGACGCCAAGCCCATGAGCGAAGGCACCCTCAAGCTCGTCCCCGCCGGCGCCAGTTGGGCCGGCGCGCTCCGCTTTGATGGCGGACGCCTCCTCGAAGACCTCCGCAACTTCGTCGCCACCCAGGATGAAAACACCCAGCGCCTCTTCGACTTCATGATGCAGCGTGCGGAGATGACCCTCGGCCTCGACATCAAGAAAGATTTCTTCGACGTCATCGGCGACGAATTCGTTTACTACGGCAACGCCGACGCCGCGGGCAACTCGCTTAAGGGCTTTACCATGGTGGCCAAGCTCAAAGACGCCAAGAAAGCGGATGCCGCACTGAACACCATCGAGCAGCTCCTCAACGCCACCGAGCAGATGCGCAACCCCGAGAGCAAGCGCCTCTTGAAGACCACCACCGCCGGCGAGGGCGACAACGCCATTACGTATCACAGCCAGACGCTGCCCGACGCCCAGCCCACGTGGGCCATTCATGATGGCCACTGGTTCTTCGCCCTCAGTGAAGCGGGCGTGAAGGCCGCCATCGCCCAGCGGCAAAAGGGCGACAGCCTCGCCGATTCGCCCGCGTTCAAGGACCTCAAGAAAAAGCTCGGCGATCCGATCATGACCAGCTTCAGCTACAGCGACATGCCCAAGATGGCGCCCGAGGCCTATCAACTCATCAGCGCCGGCATGACCAAGGCCAAGGCCGAGCGCCCCGACGATTTTCACATGACGCTTCCGCCGCTTGATGCCCTCAAGCCGCACCTCGCGCCGGCGCTCGATGTGTATTGGGTCGACAAGGACGGCTGGCACGGCAAAGGCGTCGGCCCCTTCCCCATGAGCAACATCCTCAGCGGCGAGTCGATGCTGATGACCGTCCTCGGCCAGAACATGCCTCAAGGCCCCGGCGCTGGCCGCCCTGGCCGCCGCAACAACAACAACAACCCACCGCAACCCGCGCCCGGCGGCCTGCCTTAAGTTTTCTTGTCAATGTCCAGCTTTTCCGACTTGTCACCAAGGATGCTCTGCACATACACCATCTTGATGATCACCAGCACCGCAACGAGCAGCGGCGTCGCCACCACCAGCCCGATGAATCCCACGAGAATCACCAGCACCAACTGGGCCAGGATGATCAGCGCCGCGGGCAGATCGACCGCGCGTTTCTGAATAAACGGCGTGATCACGTTGCCTTCCAGCACCTGCACCACGATGTACAAAATGGCCACGTAAGCGCCGAGTTTGATGTCGAGGTTTGGGTTGCCATCATGGGGCGCAATCGCCAGCACCAGCGCCGGCAGTGCGGCGATGATCGGGCCAAAGTTGGGAATGAAATTGAGCAAGCCCGCCAGGATGCCCAGCGTGATCGCCATCGGCACACCCAGGCTGGCCAGCCCGATCGCCACCAGCGTGCCGACGACCGTCATCGACGCGAACTGCCCCAGCGACCACCACCGCAGTGAGGCGCCGGTCTTGCACAGCACTTCATGGGCACGCTTGCGTGCGGGCAGGGGGAAAAGTTTGACCACGCCGTGTACGTACAGTTTCGGTGTAAGCGCCAAAAACACCGCCAGCACCACCACGATGGCGATGTTGCCGATGACGCCGATCGTACCGGCCACGACGCCCTGCGCGCGGGTGAGCACCGCGGGCTGCGTCGTGGCTTCGCGGAGGTATCCCACGACGTTGCCGCTCTGCTCCACGACCGTCGGCCCCCACTTGGTCTCCATCAGCCGCTGCTTAAGCGAATCAAACGCCGGCGGCAGTGACGTGTTGAATTCCTGCACCTGCGACGCCACCCGCGCGCCGGCCGACCAGAAGAAAAACGTCAGCAGCGCCAGCACCGCCACGATGACGATCGCCAGGCAGGCCGCGCGCGGCCACTTCAGACGCTCGGACATGACATCCGCCGGCCAGGTCATCACCGTCGCCAGCAGCACCGCCGCGAACATCAGCACCATCACATCGCGCAGAATCACCAGCAGCGCGACGCCAACGACCGCAGCCGCCAGCAGCCCCGTGGCGATCATCGCCTTGTACGCAAACGCACCAAAGTCACGCGAATCAGTGGACATGAAGCCCTCCCAAAGTTCGGCATATTGTAACGGCAACAGCGATTATGTGCGGTGCTCATAACCGCCAGCGGGTAGTGGCATGGTTTGGCCGTCCGGTTGGCGCAGCAGCAAGTTCGGTTCGGTCGTGATGCGGCCGATGGGGGTGACGAGATGGGCGATCGACGGCAAGTCCTGCGGCGAGACGGTGAGCAGCAGCTCGTAGTCTTCGCCATCAGCCAGCGCGTGCCGCCATGCGTCCTGTTTTGTTTGTGCGGCAAGCTTCTGCGCATCGGCATGAATCGGCAGCGCCGCCTGGTCGATGACCGCCCCGACGCCCGAACGCTGGCACAGGCGTGGCAAGTCCTGGGACAGGCCGTCGGAGAGATCCATCATGGCGGTGATGCGGGCGAGCCGCACCAATTCCTGCGCTTCGCGGATGCGCGGCGTAAACGTGAGGTGCCGACCGAGAATCGATCCACCCAGCGCGCCGGTGACGCAGACAATGTTGCCCGCTTGGGCACCGCTGCGGGTGATATAAGGTTGCGCCGCCGTGCCCACGGCCGCCACCACGATGACCAGCTTGCCCGGCCAGGCGCCGGTATCGCCGCCGACGAGTGGGCAGTTGAACACCGCGGCCGCATCGCGGATCGCGATGAACAGCGACTTGCTTTGTTCTATCGAAAAACCCGGCGGCAGCGCCACCGACACCATGATCGCCGCGGGCACGCAGGCCATTGCGGCACAGTCCGACAAACAGCGGTTGACCGCCTTGCGCCCGACCAGCTCGACCCCGTGAACGGCGAGGTCAAAGTGCACGCCATCGAGCACCTGGTCGATCTTCAGCAGCGCCAGCGCCGATGGCAATTGCACCGCGGCCATATCGTCGCCGACATGCAGCGGCACGCGCGGATCCGCCGGCGTGTTCTGATAGATGAAAGAAAGCAGGTCATTCTCGCGCATCGTGCAGCGCATTTTCCCGCATCGGCGCGGGTGCTACAATGCCTCGCTTGAAGAAAACGTTTCTGTGCAGGTGATTCATGGCCGTCGTACAACCCTTTCAAGCAATCCGCTACGTGAAGGCGCAGCAGACCGAACTGGTCTCGCCGCCCTACGATGTCCTTTCCGGTGACGACAAGTCGCGCCTGCTGAAGCGCAACGGTCACAACATCGTCGCGATCGACTTGCCGCACATTCCGCCGAAAGAAGCCGGCCCTGACGCCGCCTACGAAGGCGCCGCTCACACCTTGCGCATGTGGGTTGAGGCGGAAATTCTGAAAACCGACCCGAAGCCCGCGCTTTATCCCTACCAGCAGACCTACACCCACAACGGCGTGACGTACAAACGCCGCGGCTTCTTCGCCCGTGTGCGGCTCGAAGACTTTGGCCCCGGCGGTTCGATTCACCCGCATGAACAAACCTTCTCCGGCCCGAAGGAAGACCGCCTCAAACTGATGCGCGCCACCAAGGCCAACCTCTCGCCGGTCTTCGGCCTCTATGATGATCCGAAAAATGATGTGACCGATCTGTTGTTTGAGGCCCTGCGCGAACACACGCTGGCCACGCCGATCGCTTCGGCCTCGCTGCCGACGCAGGATGGCAAAGACAGCGTGTTGTCGGAATTGTGGGCCGTCACCGATCACGCGGTGATTCGTGATGTGCAGCTGATGATGGCCGACAAGCACATTTACATTGCCGACGGCCATCACCGTTACACGACGAGTCTCAACTATCGCAAAGAGCTTTCCGCCAAGCTGGGCGTGGCGCTCGACCATCATCACGCCGCCAACTACGCGCTGTTTGTGCTCATCGCCATGCAGGACAAGGGCCTGATCATCATGCCGACGCACCGCGTAGTGGCCGCCGACGCGATCGATGATTTCTATCTTGAAAAATTCCGCACCGTGGCGGAGCAGTACTGCACGGTGATCGAAACCAAGCACAAGGGCGATTCGCTGCACAAGCTGGAGCACGAGTTGCCCGGCTTTGGACCGCACGCGATCGGCGTCTATGACCCGGTTGAAGATGTGGCGCTCGTGATTCGCCCCAAGAGCGATGACCCGCTCGCAGCATTTAATAATGATGCAGAGCTGGCGACCAAGTCTGAAGCGTGGCGGCAACTCGATGTCGCGATCCTGCAGCACCTGGTGTTTGACCGCATCGTCGCGCCGCACTTCGGCAAGCAGGGCGTGAAGATGTCGTGGGCGTTTCCGCACGAAGCGCACGAAGTCACTACGCTTTGCCGCTCGGGCAAATACCGCATCGGTTTCCTGCTGCAGCCGACGCCGCTGACCGCCGTCCGCGACCTCTGCAACGCCGGCGAACTGATGCCGCAGAAGAGCACGTTCTTCTACCCCAAGCTGGCCACGGGCATGGTGATCAATCCCCTTGAGTGACTGGTCCTGATGTCGTCACAACCGCCGACCATTTTTCTTACCGCCGCCGAGCATTCGGGTGATGCGCTCGGCGCTGCGCTGATTGAAGCGATCAAGCGGCAGCAGCCCGAGGCGGTATTTGTCGGTGTCGGTGGCGAGAAAATGGCCGCGGCCGGTTGCCGGTTGCTGGCCAACCCCGTGAAGCGCTCGGCCATGCTGGGCCAGGTGCTGTCACAGGCGGCGTTCTGGCGCAAGTTGCTTAAAGACATTCAGCGCGAGATTGCGGCGCTTAAGCCTGATGTCGTCGTGCCGATCGATTCGTCGTTCATTAACCTGCGCATCGCCACGCTGGCGCGGTCGGTTGGCGTGCCGGTGTGCTATTACGTGGCGCCGCAGGTGTGGGCGTCGCGGCCGTGGCGGGTGAAGAAGATCAAGCGTTGCGTGAACACGCTCTGCTGCATTCTGCCGTTTGAAGAAACGTATTTTAAGCGCGCCGGCGTGAACGCCATCTACGTCGGCCACCCGATGTTTGACGCCCCGGTGGATACGCCCGAGACCGATCCGGCGACGGTCGAGCCGCCTCTGCCCGGCCTGAAGACGCCAGAGAAATCGACGCTGCGCATCGCGGTGTTTCCAGGCTCGCGCAAGGCGGAGATCGCTTCGCACATGCCGGCGATGCTCGACATGCTCAGCGAGATCCGCGGGAAGTTTCCGCAGGCGCAGTTTGTGGCGGCAGCGCCGTCGGACGAGCGCGCGTGGCAGATCCGTCATTGTCTGCGCGGCTCGCACACGCCGGTGGAAATTCGCGTGAACAAGAGCGACGCGATCATTCGTTGGGCGGATTTTGTTTTGACCAAGTCGGGCACGGCTACGCTGCAGATCGCCCGCCATCACAAGCCAATGGTGGTGATGTTCGCGGTGCCGTGGTGGCAGTGGCACTTGATCGCGCGGTTTTTCATTAACACCAAGTTCATTGCACTGGTGAACATTCTCGCCGGGCGCATGCTGGTGCCGGAGTTTGTGCCGTTTCACGGTTCGCCGTTGCCGGTGGCGCGGGCGTGCATTGAGCTGCTGGGCAACGCCGGCGCGCGGGCGTCCATGAGCCGCGACCTGGCGGCGCTGGTGGCGCCGCTGCAACCCACGGGCGGCCTGCTCGCCGCCGATCGCGTCGCCAACGAAGTGCTTAAGTTTGTGCAGCGCTAAAGCGCCCAGAATCCTCAATCAAAACGCAAAAACGAATAGGTCGGGCCGGGTTACTCATCGGCGTTTAATTTTTGCTCGGTAAAATTCCCGCGTCAACACGCCAATGCACCCCGCTGCCGTGTGACTGGCCGAAAGGTTGGTCTTTATGCCCCACGGTGGCGGGGGTTTTTTATATCACAGCGTTACCTGCCGCATCGCTAAGCACAACGTCCGCTCATACCGCGCCTTATCGGACAGAACACGCCCGGTTTGCCCAACCCTTGTGCAGATCGAAAGAGCCATAAAATCGCCGCTGTGCGCTTAATTGACGGCATTTTCGCGACGATAAGAACCGCATGCTCGGCCCGTACGAAAAATACCGCAAGCCCGTCGTGGCGTCCTTCGTCTGCTTCGCGATCGTCCTCACGATCCTGTGTGCTACGCTCGACCATTCGACGCGGAAGGACATTCTCAACTTTATCGGCTTCATGGCTTTGGGCATGGGGCTCTTTGCGTTTGGCTTTGCCCGGCTCGTGCGTGCACTCAATCAGAAAATTGACGAACGCGAGCAAGCCCGCCTCGCCGCCGAAAAGGCTGAGCTGAAGTATCGCGGCATTTTTGAAAACGCCGTCATGGGCATCTTCCAGACGACGGCCAGTGGCCGGTATCTCTCGGCCAATAACTCGCTTGCTCGCATCTACGGCTACAAAGATGCCGCCGAGCTGCGTGCGAGCGTGAAGGACATCGAGCGCCAGCTTTATGTCAACCCGCACCGGCGCGACGACTTCATCACCGCGATCGCCAATGACGATGCGGTTGAGAATTTCGAGAGCCAGATCTATCGCAAGGACGGCACGATCGTCTGGATCAGCGAGAACGCCCGCGCCGTGCGCGATGAGGCCGGCGAGATTCTCTATTACGAGGGCACGGTCCAGGACATCACGCCGCGGAAGAATTTTGAACGCGAGTTGTGCTTTGCTAAGGAACAAGCCGAGGCGGCCAGCAAGGCCAAGAGCGAATTCCTCGCCAATATGAGCCATGAGATTCGCACGCCCCTCAACGGCGTGATCGGCATGCTCGATCTGCTGGGCAACACGACACTGAGCCCGCAGCAGCAGCGCTATGCGACCATCGCGAAGAGCTCGGCCGACGCACTACTCTCGCTGATCAACGACATTCTCGACTTCTCGAAGATCGAGGCGGGCAAGCTGGAGTTGTCGGTCATCGACTTCGATCTCAACCCGGTGGTTGAACAGGTTATCGAGATGCTTGGACCGCGCGCCGCCAAGAAGCGCATCGAATTTGCCGGCTGCATCGCACCCGATGTGCACGCCCGGCTGCGCGGCGATCCTGACCGCTTGCGGCAGATACTGATTAATCTTGCGAGCAATGCGATCAAGTTCACCGACAATGGCGAAGTGATCATGCGCGTTGAAGCCGCACAGGACGCGGAGAACCACACCGTGCTGCGCTTCATGGTGAAGGACACCGGCGTGGGCATACCGGCGGAGCGCCGCGACCGGCTCTTCAAGAGCTTCTCGCAGGTGGATGCCAGCACGACGCGTAAATACGGCGGCACCGGTCTTGGCCTGGCCATCTCCAAGCAACTTGTGGAACTGATGAACGGCGAAATCGGCGTAGAGAGCGAGTTGTATCGCGGATCGACGTTCTGGTTCACCGCACGCTTCGAGAAACAGGCCGGCCCGAAAAGCCGCGCAACTGAACACGACACCCGCAGCCTTCACGGACTCCGCGTGCTGGCGGTGGACGACAACGCCGCGCACAACGAGATTCTCGTCGAACAACTGAAACAGTGGGGCTTTGCCACCGGCAGCGCCGTGGACGGCCCGAGCGCCTTGCGCGCCCTGCTCGACGCCCACAACAAGAATGACCGCTTTGCCGTGGCGGTAATCGATATGCACATGCCCGGCATGAGCGGCCTGGACCTGGGCAAGGCCATCAAGAATATTCCCGCCCTCGCCGACACCGTGTTGATCATGCTGACCAGCATGAACGACCCGCTGCCGCAGGAGGTCATGCACGCCGCCGGTTTTGTCGGCTACATGCACAAGCCGCTGCGGCAGTCCATGCTGTTCGATGCGATCGTGGACAGCCTGGCCAGCACGAGCAAGCTGCATGAACTGGGTATTCATCGCGTCGAGTCGCCGGTGGCGACAACAACCGCAGCGCCGGCCAACGCACCGCAACGCAACGCCTCCGCCGTGCGGATCCTGCTGGCCGAGGACAACGAAGTGAACCAACTCGTCGCGTGTGAGATCCTGCAGCGCGCCGGTTTCACCTGCGAAGTGGTGGGCGATGGCCAGGCCGCGGTAACGCGGGTGAAGGCCGAGCGCTACGACGTGGTGCTGATGGATTGCCAGATGCCGCTGATGGATGGTTTCGAGGCGACGGCGAAGATCCGCGCGTTTGAAGCGGAGAACGCGCGCCGGCCCACGCCGATCGTGGCCCTCACCGCCAACGCCGTGAAGGGCGATCGCGAGCGCTGCCTCGGCGCCGGCATGGATTTCTATCTCACCAAGCCAATCGATCCGGAAAAGCTGACGCGGCTGGTGCAGGGGATTGTGGGTGTTGTTCAGGGCGGAACGTTGCCGCCGACAGAGGGCATCCATTCTGAAGATACGACTGCGGTTGCGCCTGCGCTGGTCACGTCGCATGCGCCGTTCAACTGCCAGGAGCTGCTCACGCGTTGCATGGGCAACGTGGCGTTCATGCACAAGCTGCTGGGACGTTTCCGCGAACAGGCCGCCAAGTGCACCGATGACATCCGCACCGGCCTGTCCACGCAGGATGCGACACGGGTGGCGCGCGCGGCTCACGCGCTCAAGGGTGTTGCCGCGAATATGAGCGCCGGCGACATCGCGGCGCTTGCGGGGCAGCTTGAAAAACTTGCGACACAACAAAACTTCTCGGCCATGGATACCACCACTGCCCGTCTTTTTACCGAGATCACCCGAGCAGGGGATTTTGTCGAGAAGCTGCTCGACAAAATGTCCGATGTAACAAACGCCGGCACCGTGCAAAGTGCAACGTAGAGCTGACAGCGCCGGCATAGGGCATAAATTTTTCGGACTGTGACCAAACATGAAAACGATACTCGTGGTGGACGATGTGCCGTTTTGCCGGGAGCTATTTTCCATGGCATTACAGCGCAGCGGCTATGAAGTGCTAACGGCGGTCGATGGTGTTGAGGGTTTGGGGGTGCTCAAATCCAAGAGCGTTGACCTGGTGATCCTCGACGCGCAGATGCCCAACATGGACGGCCTCGACATGCTCCGCATCATGCGGCAATCGCCGGACCTCAAGGCGTTGCCCGTGTTGATGCTCACCTCACTCGACGACAAACAACACATCGTCCGCGCTGCGGCCATCGGCCTGCAGGGCTACATCCTTAAAACACAATTCTCGCTCGACAAAATGCTGCAACGCATCGAGCGCCACATCGGCCCCGCCAAGGAAGAAGCCAAACCCCTCCCCGCCGGCGTCGAAGAAGTGTGGGACACGGTCTGATGTGAATTCGCCGTTCCGCGCCTATGATATGCTCCACGGAGCAATAACCCATGACCCAGGATTTGTTTGATATCACCATCATTGGTGGCGGGCCCGCCGGGCTCTTTGCCGCTTATTATGCCGGCTTGCGCCACATGAAGACCAAGATCATCGACTCGCTCGATGAACTCGGCGGACAACTCATGACGCTCTACCCGGAGAAATACGTCTTCGATGTGCCGGGCTTTCCGAAAGTCCTCGCCCGCGATCTTGCCAACAACCTGATCGAACAAGCCATGCAGTACCACCCCACCGTTTGCCTGGGTGAAACGCTGCAGACGCTCGTGCCCTCGGCCGACAACACGGCTTATGCGCTCACCACCGACAAGGGTGTGCATCACACGCGCACGCTGCTGATTGCCAGCGGCGCCGGCGCCTTTTCGGCCAAGAAGCTTCCGCTGCCCACCGCGGCCGCACTTGAAAACAAGGGCGTGTATTACGCAGTCAAATCCAAGGCGACCTTCGCGGGCAAACGCGTGCTCGTCATCGGCGGCGGCGACTCGGCCGTCGATTGGTCAACCAATCTTTCTGATGTTGCTGCTCACATCACATTGATCCACCGGCGCGACCAATTTCGCGCCCACGAACACAACGTCAAGCGGCTGCGCCAAACGCCGGTGCAGGTCATGACCTTCTATGAACTCAAGGACCTCATCACGCATGATGGCCAGCTTGCCGCGGCGGTGATCGAGAACAACCAGACCGGCGAGAAGAAGACGATCGAGGTTCAGGCGGTGCTGGCGCAGCTGGGCTTTGTCAGCTCGCCGGGGCCGATCCGCAATTGGGGGCTGAAATTCGAACGCGGCGCCTGCGTTGTTGATAGCCGCATGCAGACGAGCTTGCCGCGGGTTTTTGCCGCCGGCGATGGCGCGTGGTTTGAAGGAAAGTTAAAGCTCATCGCGACGGGTTTTGGCGAGGCCGCCATGGCCGTCAATTTCGCCAAGACCATGACCGATCCGGCGGCAAAGCTTTTCCCCGGCCACTCCAGCGAGATGGTCAGCCAGCCGCAAAGCGTTATCAAGATGTGACGCATGGCTGGCGTCGGGCGTCGTTCATGGCCGTTTAATCAGGCAGGTTCTTGTTCCGCAGCGCTACGTTCCAGAAAAGTGCCTTGAGTCGCTCGCCAAAGGTCCCCGTTCCGACCCGGTGCACGGGTATGCGATGCACCTTGTCGGGATTTTGGAGTCCCCACTCAATAAAACGCGACGTCTCCGCCAGCATGCGCTCGCGAAACTGCTCAAACGTCTCATCACGCCGGCGCTGTACATTAGGCCCAAGCAATCGCATGCCCCCATTATAGCCCTGTCCACCCCACTATTTTGCGACCAAACAGTCGTTTTTTCTGGCTTTCGCCCGTGCGGCGCGGTACCGTGAAGGCGCACATTTCCTCAGACCTTGCGCGGCGGTTTCTTGCAGCTTGCCGCGGAAAGGAAGCGACTATGCGTACCAGCCGTTCCACTCAGGTCCTCGTCGCCGGCGCCGGCCCCGTCGGCCTGCTCGCCGCGCTCGTCCTCGCGCAGCGTGGCATCAACGTCGCCATCATTGATGAAGAACGCCGGCCCGGCGCCTACAGCTACGCCCTCGCCCTGCAACCGCAGACGCTCGAACTCTTCAGCCGCCTCGGACTGCTCGAGCGCATCCTCCGCCACGGCAAGCTCATCGACCGCATCGCCTTCTGCGATCGCAACCAGAAACTTGCCGAGCTGCCGTTCAAGGACCTCGACCTGCCCGAACCCGCGATGCTCGTCATTGGCCAGGACCAACTCGAACGGCTGCTCGAAGAGCGCCTTCGTGAGCGCGACATTCACGTCGCATGGTGCCATCGCCTGAGTGCGGTCGAACAAAACGACACCCGCGTCCGCGCTACCGTTGATGCGCTCGAACTTGGCGGCGGCGGTTACGCCACTTACACCACGGATTGGGAGGTGGACGACTCGTTCACCTACGACGTTGATTTCATCCTCGGCTGCGACGGCCATCGCAGCACGCTTCGCCGGGCGCTCGGGCTGGGGTTTGAGAGTGTCGCGCCGGCGTCCAGCTATGCCGTGTTTGAATTCAGCCTGCCGCCGCAAGCCGAAGCCGACAGCGAGATGCGTGTGATCCTTGGTGACAAAAACACCGATGTGCTCTGGCCGCTCAATGATGACCGCGGTCGCATCAGCTTCGAGCTGGGCACCGATGCCGCCGCGGCCATGACGCGCGAAAAGCAACGCCTCGCGATCTACATGGGCCGCCACGCTTACCCGCATTTAGGCGCGGAAGATTTTGTCCGGCTCGCGCGCGAACGCGCCGCCTGGCTCGGGAACGGCTATGCGGATGTACGCTGGGCGATTCTCGTGCGCTTCGAGCGCCGCCTGGCTGAACGCATGGGTGTCGGTCGCTGCTGGCTCGCTGGCGACGCCGCCCATATGGCGGGTCCGGTCGGCATCGCATCGATGAACGTCGGCTTCCGGGAAGCGGAACGACTCGGGGGCATGATGATCGATGTTCTCAACCGGCGGGCGAACCTCGATGCGTTCGAAGCGTACAACGCCGAGCGCCTGGCCGCGTGGCACGAGTTGCTGGCGCCGCAGGTCGTAGCCCGCCACGATGCGCCTGCATGGGTGCAGGCGCATGCTGCGCAGATTGCCGAGAGCCTGCCCGCCGACGGCGAGCTCCGCGCAAAGATGCTCGCAGCGCTGGGTCTCGAAGTCGCAGCACTTGCGCCAACGTAACGCAGGCCTCTGGCCTGCCGCCTCATTTTCAGAAGAAAGGGCGAAGCCCTTAAGACGAATCACGCCATGCAAGCGCCATCAAGCCGCGTCGTTATTCTGTGCATGAAGAACGCGCTCACATTCTGCATGTGTCTGGCCGCCACCACGCTGGCGTTCGCCCAAGCGAAACCCTCTGACGTCGACGATCTTGTCGGCAAGAAAGAGGGCGCCACCGAAAAGACTGGCCAGAAGTTTCCCGAGATGCCCAAGTCCGCGCGTGCGGACCATCCGCCCGCGGGCCTCAGCAACGACATGCACGTGACCGGCGACCCTGAAACGAAGTACAAGATTTTCATTCCGCCGCAGTACGAGAAATCGCCCGAGGCGCAGTTCCCGCTGCTCATTAATCACAACCCCAGTGCGCGGACCAACATCAAGCCGTACGTCGCCTGGGCGGAGAAGGTCGGCGCTGTCATCGTGGGCATCGACGGCGCGGGCAATGGGACCGAGCGCGGCCTGAAGTTCCGCCGCCAGGACGCCATCATGAAGGACCTCATCACGCGCGGCGTGCGGGTGCATCCGCAACTGGCGTTTACCATCGGCATGTCGGGCGGCTCTGCCGACGGCATGCGTCTCATTCGCCGCAAGCCCGAGCGTTACGCCGGCTCCGTCCTCATGGGCGCCGGCGGCATCGTGAATTCGCCGCAGGCCAAGCACTTCGCTTACGTCATTCTCGGCGGCGCGAAGGACGAATGGATGAACGGTGAAGCCTGTTACAAGATGGTCGCCGAGGCCCGCACGCTGGGCTGCCCCGTGAAGCTCGCCCTCGGTATCGACCGCCAGCACAAAGAGGCATCGCTCGAACAACAATACTGGGGCATGACCTGGCTGCTTGAAACACAAAAGTTGCGCATGCCCACGCTGCCCGAAGAGCAGCGAAAGGCCAACCTCGACGCAGCCCGCCAGCGCATGGTCAACATCGACAGAGTTGCCGACGTGAAGGACCGCCTCGCGGAGGCGGAGCTGTTGATCGATCTCGAGCCGCTGAAAGTTTTCGAGAAAGAACGCGATGTCGTTGGCAGCGCCTGGGCCAAGGCACTGCTCGAACTTGCCGCCGCCGAGACGGATGCGGTCAAGCGCCATGCATTTCTCATTGAGCGCGGCCTGCAGATGCACGGCCGCAACGAAGCGCTGCCCGAGACCGCCAGCAAGCCCGTTCAAGCCGCCGTGGATGCGCTGCGCAAAGATGCCGCCGTGGCCAAGGACTGGGCGATCCGCGAGAAGTATCTTGCCCTCGCCGAGGAAGAGATGGCCGCTGGCATCAACCCCGAGAAGCTCAAGACCGTGCTGCCCAAGTGGGACGAGCTGGCCAAGTCTGCCGACGGCGAATGGGCCAGGACCATCGCGCGGCGAGCCCGTATCGTCAAACTGTTCATCGATGAACCCTCCACGATCGAGAAACCAACCAAACTCCGCGACTGAGGTAAATGATGAAAATCGCATGCGTGTTGACAGCCGTGGCGGCGATGAGCGCTGCAGCCTGGGCGCAGAGCGCTGCCGACGTGGTAAAGAGCACCGGCGCTGCCGGCGGCCTCGCGGTGATCGTGGGTGCGCCCGATGCGGCGCTGGCTGCGGACCTTGCCACGCAAGGTTTTGTTGTGCGTGGACTGACCACCGACACCAAGGCCCTCGCGGCCGCGCGCCAGGCCATCGCCGAAAAATCCATGCTCGGCCTTGTTACGCTGGACCATCACCGGCAGGCCGCGCTGCCATTCGCCGAGAACAGCATCAATCTACTGATCGACAACGCGGGCAGCGTGAAATCGGATGAAGTGCTGCGCGTGCTTGTGCCGGGCGGCGCTGCTTATGTGAACGGCAAGGTGACGAAGAAGCCGATCGACGCCGGCTTCGATGACTGGACGCATTTTTCATACAACCCGCAGGCGAATGCCGTCAGCAAAGACAAATTTGTGCGGCCATCAAATGCCGTGAAGTTTGTCGCGGGCGTGACCGGTCTCGACATCCGCGTCGCGCGCGGCACGCTCTACGCACCGCTTGCCGTCAGCTCCAAAGACCGCGCTCCAGGCATCATGACCGCGCGGGACGCTTACAACGGTGTGCCGCGGTGGCGCGCCGGCACGGGCGTGGTGAATGACGATCGGCCAACACAGTGGGCCGCCGACGCGCGCGGCGTGTTTCACTTTGCCGACCGCGGACCGAGCGCGATGATCCTGTCCGATCCTCAAACGGGCCAGACGGTTCGCACCTTTGATGAAGGTCTCAAACGCCCGCTGCCCGAAGAAATCGGCATGAAGGCCACCAAGAAGCCCGGCGTGCCGGTCGTGCTGATCTGCGGCGACACCGTGCTGCAGTCCTATGGCAACAAAGTCGCCGCACTCAACATCGCCACGGGCAAGCAGCAATGGTTGTATGAAGCGAAAAATGATATCGCCTTCATGGTCGCCAACGCTGATGGCACGCAGGTGTTCATCAAAGAAGTAAAAGACGCCGACCGCGGGCGCGGACGCTGGGGCCGGCACAACACCGTCGCCATCACCGCGCTGATCAACGGCAAAGAGCGCTGGCGCACACCGCTGGAAACAGAGATCAACGACTTGCTGTTGCACGACAACGACCTCTATGCCTTCAACCCTACGGCCAACCTCGGCGACGATGGCATCGCCCAGCTCTACAAGTTTGACGCCGGCTCCGGCAAGCAAACCTGGGCCTCCGAACCCATCAAGCAAAACTACAACGTGAGCCTTTTCAACTTCGTTCTGCGTGAGAATGACAATCGCATTTATTCCTGGGGGCCGTTCAATCACTTCTATAGCTTCGACCCCGCGACCGGCGCGGGCAAGAACCACACGATCAACGGCTACAACCAGCGCTGCACCCGCATGAGCGCCACGGAGACCTTCATCACCTTCGGCCTCACCAGTTGGCTCGATAAAGATCTCAACTGGTCGCAGTCCAGCATCGGCCGGTCGAGCTGTGCCATGCCCGGCTTTCTCGCCCACGGCCTCACGTATTACACCTACAACGTCACGTGCGGCTGTATCAACAACGTGCGCGGCGTGGTCGCACTAACACACCACGACGTCGCGCCGATCAGCAACGATCAGCGCCTCGAGAAGTTTGATGCACCCACTGCTCCGCTCGCACTGGGCGAAGCGCCCAAAACGATCGCCGCCAGCGAGTGGCAGCCCGACCCCATCGCATTTTTCATGCTCGACAACATCACGACACCTGTCGCGTATGGCCAAAAGCAACTTGTCGCCGATGTGCACCGCCACACGCTCACCGCGACTCAGGACGACAAGGCCGTCTGGTCCTTCACTGCCGGCGCACGCATCTATAGCGCGCCGCTCATTCACAACGACCGCGCCTATGTGGCGTGTGCCGACGGCTATCTCTACTGCCTCGACGCCAACAACGGCAAACTGCAGTGGCGATTCCTTGCCGCGCCACAGCAGCGGCTCATCTATGCCTACGGCCAGTTCGAATCCGTATGGCCCGTGTACAACGTCGCGCTGCACGATGGCGCCGTGTGCGTCGCCGCAGGCCGGCACGCCGAGCTCGACGGAGGACTCTTTTTCTACGGCGTCGATCCCGCGAGCGGCGCGATCAAATGGTCGAGCCGCATGTTCTCCGCCCCCGCCGCGTATGCCGCGGGCCAGCGTCCCCCGCGCGGCGATCGCGCCATCGTGCGCGAAGTCTCCAGCGTGCAGCCCCTCAACGGCGGGCTCGTCGTTGAAGATGGCAAACTGATCCTCCGCAACGTGCTGCTCAACGCCGGCGGCTCGCGCGCCTCCAAGACCGGCTACTTCTTGGACACCAAAGACCTCAAGAACCGCCCCATCACCCTCGACCCCGCCGCCATCAACGGCAGAACCATCGACCCGCGCGAGCTTGTCTCACTCGAGAAAAAGAAATAACCCTCATGAACCGCGCCGCCGCCACGCCATCCACAAGATCATCCCGAACGGCACCCACCAGATCAGGTCGTTGAAAATATTCACCACGCCAAAGTGCCACGGCAACTGCCCGCGCATCGCTGCATCTAAGAAACCGATCGGCCCAAGCACCTTGCCCAGAAATCCCACCAGCACGATCGGCCAATGCCGCAGCGGATCGCGCGCCGCCACGAGGTAGCCGATGCCATAGACGCCGACGATCATGCCGATGCATTGCCACAACTGCAGATAGTTTGGCTCCGGCAGATTCACCCATTGCCAAAATTGCCGCGGAAAAACGATCACCCACGCGCCCCACAACAGGTTGTATACGCCCGCAAGGATTAGCGACCAGCGAAAGAACCGTTGCATGCACACCTCAACGCGAGCATTCTATGCGCCCCTAAGTCGATACGAAAAAGTTTCACACAGCAGGAGCCATGGCCGCCTGGTTTCTTCATGTATTGATGACCAGTTCAAACACGACCTCCGCGCCGCGGACCTTTCGTTCCGCAATCACGCGCGGTCCAAAACGCACCAGCGCCGCAGCACACCCACGGCCTCGCACCACGCATGTGCCGCGCCCATTTTCCCATGCCACGGTTACACTCGGTCCAAGGCGCGTCCATATCGGTCCAATCCGTCCGCATGGCCACGCCTTGGGCAGGGCGCCCAGCACCACAATCTCTTCGGGTGTGGAACGCACCAGCATCTCCACCACGGCGGAAGTGAAGCCCATATTCGCATCAATTTGAAAGGCCCCGCTCACCCCACGCTGGCCCATTGTCAAACCGCTCGCCCGCCAGTCGTTGTGCGTGGTCAACAAATTATTCTGCGTACAAGATCGCAGAATCCGTTCCAGGCAGCGCGCGGCGGCATCGCCCTCCTCCAACCGCGCGTGAATATGCGACAGGTGCGCCCAGGACCAACCCGTCTGGCTCTGCAATCCGGCCGTCTGCCGTAACTCGATCGCCCGCTTCGCCGCCGCGTACAAAACCTCCATCTTCACGCTGATCTCGAACCCGGGAAACAGTGGATACAGGTGCGACAAGTGTCGATGTTGATAGTGGTCCCGCATCCGCACGTCCAACCACTCCGCTAACGCGCCGTCGGCATTCACGCGGTACGCCGGCATCTTCTCACGCAGGGCTTTCACCCTTGCGATCTCTTCAGCGCTCCCGCCGACCTCACGCAACGCCCACAACAGATTGCCCAGCACCTCCCGCGCCACGGCCACATCCATTGTTGCATCCACGGCCCACCGCGAATCCCAACCCAGCGGCTTGTTCTCCACCGAAATCGACGGCACAAAATGCAGCACCCCGCCCTCGTCCGCCACGCCATAGCTTTCATAGAACGCTGCGATCTCCCGCAACAGCGGCAGCACCTCGCGCTGCAGAAACGCCCGATCGCGCGTGAACAGATAATGGTCGAACACGTGCTGCGCCAGCCAGCCAGCCCCCGACAACCAGAAATGCCACTCCGCACAATCCGCATGACCGCGCGTGTCGCCCTGCATCAGCGGTGCCACGGCCCCTTCGCATCCAAACAGATCGCGCGCATTCTTCTTCCACCCCGGCAAACTTGCCGCGACGAAGCGCCTAAGCGGCCCCGTCAACTCACCCAACCCCGTCGGCTCGGCCTGCCAGTGAATCATCTGCATGTTTTCGTCGAGCGTGTAATTGCCAAACCAGGGCGGCCGCCAATCACCCGCCCACAATCCCTGCAGGTGCGGCGGCAGCGCTCCCTCCTCCGCCGTCGCGCTGATGAACAGATACCGCCCATAGGCCCACATCTGCTCTACGAGCGCTGCCGGCACCGCATCCTGATCGCACGCCAGCAGCAGTTCTTCCGCGCTGCGCTCATCCTTCGCCTCAAGTGAGAACGTCGCACGATCGAATAACTCCTGATGCGCCTTCGTATGTGCTGCAAGCAGTCTCTCCAGATCTGCGGCGCGTGTTGCCGCCATCAACAGTTCCGTATCCGGCTCGGCCCCCACCGCACAGACGATATCCACCTCGTTCGCGTGATGAACCTGCATCGTCGCGCTGTCGAACTTCGCCCCTTCGCCCTTGACGATCACCCGTGCCGCCACCGCGAAACCGCCACCATACTTGTAGCGCCCGCAGACGGTCAGCACGTCATCGCGCTGCCCCATCTCAAACGCCACCAGCTCCTCGACCGGCGTCACCGTTCCAGCCCAGCCGGCCGCATCGATCGTGGGGTAGGTCGTCCCGCGCCACACCGTCGCTTGCGCCGTGTCCACAGGCGAAAGCGAAATCCTGCCGTTGATGTTCCCGCGCAGTTGCAGCACCACCAGGTTGGTTCCGCGCGGGGCAAATGCCTGCCGCTCAAAAAGTGCCGCTGCTTCCTTCCAGTAATTGCCTACGCGACCGGTCGCGCAATCCACGTATCGCTCGTACCGTGCAAAGACTCCTCCTGCCGTCGGCACAAAGTCGATTCGCGCCGCCGGATGACACGGATCGCTATACACATAGTGATACCCCGCCTCCTGCGCTGCGCGATGCCACAACTTCTCCGCCTCGTCCGGCTTCCCCGCCGCCATCAATGCTCGCACCTGTGGCAGCAGGTGTGCCAAAGGCATCAATTCACGATCGCGCGGCACCGCCGGTACGCGCAGCGCCATGTGATTCAGAATCACTGTCTCTTGCGCCCGATTGCCGAAAAACAATCCCCCCACCACCCCGTTCCCAAAAGGCAAAGCTTCTTGCCATCGCGTCGCCGCGGTCTTAAACCTGATCCTGTTCATAGGGGCGATTTATAAGCTGCATCCGGAACGACCGCAAAAGATTCGTTCGACCAGCGAAAGAACGTTTGCATTGTCACCTCAACACGAGCATTCTATTCGGGCCATGGTTAACACGAAAAAAGTTGCGCGCCGCACGCTGCGGTTTTCCACGCTCGATGAAACGCTGGCCGAGGCCCAGCGCATCGCCGACGCCGCCCGCGCGGGTTCGCTCCAACAGCTCGGTAACTGGTCGCCCGGCCAAGCCTTCGGCCATCTCGCCGGCGGCGTTAACTTCCGCTTCGATGGCTACCCGAAACCCGCGCCGTGGTATTTGAAACTTCTCGTCCGCCCGCTGCGCGGGTTCATCCTCGCGCGCCCCTTCAAGCCCGGCCTGCGCGTGCCCGGCATCAAGGGTGGCACCAATGCCATCGATGTTCTGCCTCTCGATGAGGGCCTCGCACGCTTCATCGCCGCCACCAATCGCCTCAAGGCGCAAGCGCCGCCGGTGCCCAATGCCGTCTTCGGCCCGCTCACCCACGACGAGTGGATCACGTATGCCGTGCGCCATTCAGAGCTGCATCTCAGCTTCTTCCGTTACGGAGGTGACAAATGATCGATACCAAGAAAGTGCAACGCCGCGACGTGACGTTTACCGCGATTGATGATGCGCTTGCTGATGCACAGCGACTCGCCGATGCCGCCCGCGCCGGCACGCTTACGCAGCTCGGCAATTGGTCGCTTGGCCAAGCCCTCGGCCACCTCGCCACGTGGATCAACTTTGCCTACGACGGCGCGCCGATCAAAGCGCCGTGGCTGATCCGCATGGTCATGCCGCTCATGAAGAAGAAAATGCTCCATGGCAGAATGCCCGTCGGCGTGCGCATTCCGAAGGTTGAGAACGGCACGCTCGGTATCGAGCCGCTGTCGCTCGAAGAGGGTCTTGCCCGCTTCACCGCCGCGGTGCAGAAGCTGAAGACCACCGCCCCCACTGCCGCCACCCCCTCTTCGGCAAGCTCACGCATGGCGAGTGGTTGTTGCTGCACACCCGTCATGCGGAACTGCATTTGAGTTTCTTTCGCGACTGAGCACTGACTCAATACCACGCCGGCACACCGTCGGGCCGGCGATAGGTCTGCGGCTCGGCGATTTTCTGCGCCAGCGGACTCACGCGGCCGAGCAGTTCCTTTGATGCACGATAGCCCCAGCGCGAGTTGCTCCATGAGGGGCCGTAACGAAACACGCTGATCCGCCGCTCGCCCGGGTTGCTGCGCTTCGCCGAGCCATGGCAGGTCGCATCGACAAACACGATCGCATCGCCCGCCTTCAGGTGCACTTCCACAGCGCCCGCAATGCCATCGACGGAGCCGCCCTTCTCCCATTCAGCGCCGGCGTTGTCGCGCAGGAAGGCCGGGTGAATGATGTTGGACTTGTGCGAACCCGGAATCACCATGGTGCCGCCGTCGCCGGGGCCGATGTCGGTGTAGGCGATCAGCACGTTCACCTGGCCGCACATGAACCGACCGTTGTGATAGCGGAACTGCATACGCTTGCAGATGTCATGTCCGCCGGCGTGCAACGGAATCGCCTCGCCCGGGCCGCGGATGCTGAAAAAGTTTTCGTCGATGTACAGCGGTGCGTGGTGGTAATCGAACGTGTCCATGCCGCCGACGAAGCGTGCGACGTAGTTGATGTAACTCGGGTGATCGATTAGGTGCGAGAATGCCGGCAGTTCGTAGATCTGCTGGTAGCTGATGCCGCGATGCTCCGGATGATCCTCGCGCTGCACGTAGCCATGCCAGCCCGCGCGGGGCAGCGACCGCGGGATGCTGTCCACCGCCGCGTTGCACGCCTTTACTTCGTCGGCCGACAGCACGCCGCGCAACACCACAAAACCGTTCAGGTCGAACAGGTACTCCTCCAGCACGCTTGGCGTTCTTGCCCCCGGCACCAGCGGCGCCGGTCGCGGCATCACGAAGGGGTGATTCGTTGCGGGCGCAGCACCATCCACATTCTTTGTACTCATCGTTTGGCTCCTTACGCACATTCTGACATGCAACTTCCCGCATTTCTTGCCGTGAATCATGGCAAAAATTCCCGTATAGTAAGGTGATGCCGACGCCCGTTGCCAAGACTCGCCACGAAACGCCCATGGGCTTCCGCGTGTGGCGCGTGGACCACGAGCTGCCGATGCGCCATGCCCACACCCACGGCGATGTCGAGATCAACTTCCTCCCGCCCGATCCACGCGCGCGTATCACCTACTTCATCGCCGGCCGCCGCGCCGATGTCCACAGCGGCCACGCCGGCATCTTCTGGGGTGGTGTGCCGCACCAACTGATCGAACACCAGGGCCCCCGCGATGGCATCTGGATCACGCTGCCGCTGGCGTGGTTTCTCAAGTGCAATTTTCCCAATAACTTCGCGGCCCGGCTCATGCAGGGGCAACTCTTCACGCTGCCGCTCAGTGCCGATCGAGCGGCCCAATGGCTGCGCGAATTTGATGCCGGTCCCGCCCACCATCGTCCCATCCTCCTCGAGCTTGAAGCTCTCTTCGCGCGACTGGCCCTCGCGGCCCCGGCGCGCCGGCCGGCGGCGCCGCGTGCGGATTCGCTCTCGGCGATCGAGCGCATCACATCATTTCTCGCGCTGCACTATCAGCAGGCGCTGAGCATCGATGACTTGGCCGCACACGCGCGACTGCACCCCAAGTACCTGATGACGGCTTTCCGCCAGGCCACCGGTACCACGGTAAAGACCTATCTCCTCCGCCTCCGCATCGCCCACGCCCAGCGACTTCTGGCCACCACCGACATGCGCGTGCTCGACATCGCCATGCACAGCGGCTTCGGCTCGCTCAGCCGCTTCTACGAAACCTTCGACCGCTACGTCGGATCGCGCCCCCTTGTCTATCGTCGTCAGAATCAGGCATGAGGCCGACCCACTTCTGTCCGAAAGTGTCTTGTGCAGAACGTGAGAAGGCCCGCGATTGCTCGCGGGCCTTCTTTGGTTCTAACAGTTCCTCGTCGCACCTTGCGGTGTGACTTGCGACGGCAGGCGAGACGCCTGCGTTACGTTCCGGCGATGCCATCGCCGGCTTTACAGCGCGGCATCACTTCACTTCGTACTCGGCGTCGATGACGTCGTCGCCGCCTTTTTTCTTCGTCTGGTCGCCGGCGGCGGCGCGGGCGTCGGTGGCGGTGGCGTCAGCACCCGGGGCAGCGCCGCCGGGGGCGGCTTGCTGGGCCTTGTACATCGCTTCGCCGAGCTTCATGCGGGCCTTGTTGAGTTCGTCGAGCGACTTCTGCAGGGCGTCTTTGTCTTCGCCCTTCATCACGTCTTTGACGCGGTTGAGAGCAGATTCAATCTCGCCACGCTCGGCGGGACCAACCTTGCCGCCGTGCTCCTGCAGTTCTTTCTCGACCTGGATCGTGTAGGCCTCGGCCTGGTTGCGCAGATCGACGAGCTCGCGACGGGCCTTGTCCTCGGCCTGGTGAGCCTCGGCCTCTTTCTTCATGCGTTCGATCTCATCCTTCGAGAGACCGCTGTGGCCCTTGATCTCGACCTTGTTTTCCTTGCCGGTGGCCTTGTCCTTGGCCTTCACATGCAGAATGCCGTTGACGTCGATGTCGAAGGTGACTTCGATCTGCGGCATGCCGCGGGGCGCGGGCGGAATGCCCTGCAGCTGGAACTTGCCGAGGGTGCGGTTGTCCTTGGCGAATTCGCGTTCGCCTTGCAGGACGTGGATTTCGACGCTGGTCTGGCTGTCGGCGGCGGTGGAGAAGGTTTCGGTCTTGCTGGTGGGGATCGTGGTGTTGCGCGGGATCATGACGGTCATGACGCCGCCGTAGGTTTCGACGCCCATCGAGAGCGGCGTGACGTCAAGGACGAGAATGTCTTTGACTTCGCCGGTGGTGATGCCGCCCTGAATGGCAGCGCCGATGGCGACGGCTTCGTCGGGGTTGACGGACTTGTTGCCCTCTTTGCCGAAGATTTCTTTGACCATCTGCTGCACGCGGGGCATGCGGGTGGAGCCGCCGACGAGCAACACTTCATCGATTTCGCTGGCCTTGAGCTTGGCGTCTTCAAGGGCTTTGAAGACGGGCTGGCGGCAACGCTCGGTGAGCGGCGCGGTGAGCGATTCGAACTTGCTGCGGGTGATGGTCATTTGCAGGTGCTTGGGCCCGCTGGCGTCGGCCGTGATGAACGGCAGGTTGACGCTGGTTTCCATCGCGTTCGAAAGTTCGATCTTGGCTTTTTCCGCGGCTTCCTTCAGGCGCTGCAGGGCCATCGCATCTTTGCGGAGGTCGATGCCTTGCTGCTTGCGGAATTCTTCAGCGATGTGATCGACGACGACCTGGTCGTAGTCATCACCACCGAGGTGGGTGTCGCCGTTGATCGAGAGCACTTCGAAGACGCCTTCGCCGACGTCGAGGACGGAGTCCTCCCCGAACCCACCGCCGAGATCGAAGACGAGGATCTTGCCGCCCTTTTTCTTATCCATGCCGTAGGCGAGGGCCGCGGCGGTGGGTTCGGGGAGGACGCGTTTGACGTTGAGGCCGGCGATTTCGCCAGCTTCTTTCGTCGCCAGGCGCTGGGAGTCGTTGAAGTAGGCCGGGACGGTGACGATGGCGTCGGTGACTTTTTCGCCGAGGTAGTCTTCGGCGGTTTTCTTGAGGTCTTGGAGGATCATGGCGGAGACTTCGGGCGGGGTGTACTGCTTGCCGCGGATGTTGACCTTGACGAGTTCTTCGGGGCCGCCTTCGACCTTGTAGGGGACGAGCTTTTCTTCGCCACTGACCTCAGAGTGGCGGCGACCCATGAAGCGCTTGATGGAGAAGACGGTGTTTTGCGGGTTGGTGACCTGTTGGTGGCGGGCGGGGAGGCCGACGAGGCGTTCGCCCTTATCGGTGAAGCCAACGACGGAGGGGGTGAGTCGGGAGCCTTGAGAATTGACGAGGACCTTGGGCGAGCCGCCTTCCATGATGGTGACGACCGAGTTGGTGGTGCCGAGGTCGATACCGATGACACGAGCCATAGTAAAACTCCTTTGCCTGCGTGGCTGGGGTCCGGAGACGGAGGTGTAGCCGGTGGTCCCGCCAAGTTGACGTAGTGAAAGCAAGGGTCGTACCGCGCGATGTTCCGGGGGAATGGTGGATGGTAAATAGTGAATAGTGAAGGGGTTATGGCGCGTGGGGTGTCGGGGTGTGGGCCGATAAGTCACTGCCATGAAGGGGGGAGGTTCTGCCGCGATGGCAGGTTGGGCCCAGGGACTCAGTCCCTGGGCTTGGGGTGGTGGGTTATGGGGTTTTCAAAGAGCAGTACTTTGCCTAGAGCGTGGCGCGGATAATTGTTGTCAAGGCGGTGATCTGATCGAGTACCCCCGCCAGGGTTGGCGGGTCTGGCGTGGGTTGGGATTGTGTGGGGCTCGGATCCCCGTTTTCGATAGCGCCAGTGGGGAGACCCGCCAGTGGTGACGGGGCTAGACCCGCCAATGGTGGCGGGCCCGCCACGGGTGACGGGTCTTGGCTCGCCACGGGTGGCGGGCCTGCCATGGGTGGCGACTCTAGACTCGCCGTGGATGGCCGGGCTGCCACCGCTGGCGGGGCGGGAGCAAGCGGCAGTGTGATCATGCAGGCCTGACCGCGCGATTCGATGGTGACAAGGTTGTTGGTGCGGAGTTCAGCGATGGCACGCTGGACGGAACGGAGTGAACAAGGGATGCCGGGGGCTAAAGCGCGGGCGGGATAAGTGCATTGGCCGGACTCGTCGCGGAGCTGGAAGATGAGCAGGTAGAGTTTGCAGGCAATCGGGGAGAGCTTCAAAAAGGTTTCGAACGGTAACACAGGACCCCCACATTCTTTTTAGCCACAGATGAGACACGGATGAACACAGATTTTTCTTGTATGGTATAAGTTAGCATACGTTTTGGTTTTGTCAAGGATCGGTTTGAAAGATTTTTGTTAGGGTGTGAAGAGCCCAGGGATCTGATCCCTGGGCTTTGGTTTTTTGGGGTTGGTGATGGGCGATGGGAGGGGTTTGCGACGGGCAAGCCTTGGTGAGGGTGAGGTGGTGAGGTGCGTGTGGGCGATTGATAGACGAAGGCCCAGGGACTGCAGTCCCTGGGCTTGGGGGTTGGGGGTGGGTTGTTCGAGGGGGTTAGTCCATGATTAGTTTTTTGCCGTCGAAGGAGAGTTTGCGGGTGCCGATGGTGACGGTGCCGTTGTCGTTGGTGAACTTGGGGGCGTCGCCTTTTTGGAGGGTCATGATGTAGCCTTTGTCGTTGCCGAATTTTACTTCGACGGTGCGGGTGGCGAAGCCGTCGGCGCCGGTTACGTCTTTGACCTTGGCGGGTTCGATCTGCATCCAGTAGGCGACCTGGTGGTCGATGCCGGGGCCGGTCATGGCGACGAGGAGGGGCGCGCCGGATTTGCCGGAGAAATCGACGGCGAGGCAGGTGGGTTTTCTGGAGCGCTCGGCGAGGTAGGCGGGGGGCGCTTCGCCGAGTTTGCCGTGAACTTTTTCTTCATAGCCGATGGCGCTGACGACGCCGGAGCCGTCTTTTTCGAACTTGGTGTAGGTGGGGTAGCTGCAGTGGAAGATGCCGGGGAAGCGGTAGTTGGTGAAGGGTTCGGACCAGCCGAGGCCTTTGCCGAGGACGTAGACGGAGCCACCGGCGGCCATGCCGCGGCCGTTGGTGGGCGCGGTGCCGAGGAGTGCGGTGACGACGATGTCTTCGCCGGGCTTGGCGGACCAGCCGTTGCGGAAGACGATGTAGCCGGCGGCGGTGTCGTGCATGACGCGCGGGAAGAGGTCGGGCTGGTCCTGGGGATTTTTTTCGAGGACATCAAAGGGCCAGTGGGCGAGGCTGTAGATGGCTTGCTGGGGGTATTCGACGATGTCGAAGGTTTTGGTGGCGGCGGGTTCGACCTGGTTGTTGTAGACCCATTTGAGCGCGGGGAGGAATTCGCGCGGGGTGATGGCGAAGCCCTGGGCGAAGTCGCCGTTCATGGAGGTCATGCCGCCGCGGGGGAAGTTGCGGGCGTACATGCCGCGCTGGGGGTTGGTGTATTTGCCATCATTGTTGAGGGCGAAGTCGTAGATCCATTTTGCGGCGAGCCAGCGGGCGTTTTCGTTTTTGGTGACGAGGTCTTTGCCGGCGGCGATGCGGTAGGAGGCGATGAAGGGGATGAGGCCGGAGTTGGAGGAGATGCGTCCGCAGTGGTGGCCTTCGAAGTAGTAGCCGCGGTCGCCGTAGCCTTCGGCGATTTCATCGCGGGCCTGTTTGACGATTTTTTCGAGGAGCTCTTCGACTTTTTTCTGGTCGACGCCGTCATCATTTTGGATGGCGAGGAGGCCGACGCCGACGCCGCCGACGGCCGCGCCGTAGTGGTTGCAGCCGGGGCCGATGGGGCCGCGGTTGGCGATGGAAGTGGTGTAGGGATTATCGAGGATGGCCTTGGCGACTTTTTTGCGGAAGTCTTCGGGCCAGGCTTTGTGGTTGAGGTCGTAGGCGAGGCCGATGGCGCCGATGGCGGGGCCGGAGCGCATGGGTCCGCCGGAGCCGGGGTTGGCAAAGCCGTAGCGGCCGTCTTTGTCTTTGACGCCTTTGTCGAGGACATCTTCAACGAGTTGGCGGGCCTTGTCGGCGTGCTGCATTTCGCCGGTGATTTGGTAGAGGAGGCCGTAGCCGGCGGGGTGCCAGAGGGTGAAGGGTCCTTCGAGGATTTTGTTCATGCGGTCGATGATGATTTTGCCTTCGGGGGTGGCAGCGCGTTTTTTGAGGGCGTCGAGGTCGCTTTGGCGGTAGACGAGGCGGGGATGTTCATTGGGCGCGACGGGTTTGAAGTTGGGGACGTTTTGGGTCCAGTCGGGGAGATTGACGCCCCACTTTTGATGTTTGCGCGGGGTGGAGGCTTCTTGTGCGAAGGCGGGGATGGCGGCGATGGCGATTGCGGAGCAGATGAGAAGGACAGATTTGGTCATGGTTCACCCTCGGAAAGAGTTGCTGAGGCGAAACGCGGTGGCGGGGTAGCCTATTGCCGGGGAAAGGGGGCGTTGGGTGGTTTTGCGCAAATTGTGTCAAGTGTTTGCGCGAAGTCGGGCAGCGGGGCAACAAAGGCTGAGTCATCGCGTTCCACGTTGAGTATGAGAAGGAGGATCGCGTGATGAGACAGTGTGTTTTGCTGATCGGGTTGGTGGTGGTGTTGATGTTGGGGCGGGTGGCGCAGGGGCAGGCGGAGGTGAAGAAGGACGCGATGCCGCCGGGCTGGTTGCCGGTGAACGTGCTGGACGACAAGCCGACGTGGGACGAGTTTCGGAAGGGGAGCGACAAGGTGCATTTGTATGTGCCGGCGGGGGTGGAGAATGTGCGCGGGATTTTTGTGTGTTATGTGTTTCACAGCGGCGATCCGCGGGAGTTGGCGCGGTTGTGGCAGTTTGCGCTGGTGACGGTGCCCACGCCGTTTGAGTATGACCTGGGATTTTTTGACAAGCGAAATGCGCGGGGCAAAGAGGGGCGGGCGCTGGGCAACATGGGCGTGCTGTTGAGTTATCTGGATGAGGCGGCGAAGGAATTGAAGCGGCCGGAGTTGAGCAAGGCGCCGATCGTGGGGTGGACGGGGCAGAATGGGTCGGTGATGGCGAATGATCTGTTCAAGCGGGCACCGGATCGGCTGCTGTGCTGGACGGATTCGTGGTATCCGGCGTGGCTGAAGTACCCGGAGTTGATTGCGAAGGTGCCGGTGGCATCGGCGTGGGAGTTTAATGCGAAGGAGCGCGCGGCGGAGCGGGCGAAGATCGGGCCGACGGTGGAGGGCAAGGCGACGCCGCCGGATGCGCTGCGTTGTTATGCGAGCACGTATGGGTTTGGGCACGGGATTTATTCGAAGTGGAATTTCTTCATGGCGTACACGGACCGGGTGATTCAGTTGCGCTTGCCGGAGAAGGCGCCGCCGGCGGGGCAGCCGGTGAAGCTGCGCGACGTGGATATCACGAAGGGGTGGGCGGGGGACTACAACGAGGTGAGCAATTTCAACAAGATTGTGCCGTACGGGGAGGCGAAGGGTTTTGTGGCGCCGACGTGGATGCCGGACCGTTATGCGGCGCACATGTGGCGGGCGTATCACAGCGAGAAGCCGGACATCAAGCTGGTGAAGCCGATCGTGGAGTATCGCAAGGGTGTTGGGCCGGAGGGGGGCTTGGGTTATGGCGGGCAGGTGAAGGCGGACACGGCGTTGACGTTTACGGCGGAGACGACGGGGCAGTATGTGAAGCTGGAGTTTTATTCAGGGGATCAGTTGTTGGGGGAGACCAAGAGCGCGCCGTGGACGGTGGAGGGCATTAAGTTGAAGCGCGGGCTGCATGCGCTGCACGTGGTGGCGACGGCCGCGGACGGGAAGCAGTCGACGAGCCGGGCGTGCTTTTTGGTGGTGGAGTGATGTTGATATATCGAGATATGTTTATGTGACGGAGGCGGTTTGGCTGGCCGCGACAGGGGCGAGGATGTAGTCGAGGACGTCGTTGGCGGAGTAGCTGGTGGCGCCGGGTTTGAGGTAACGCTTGAGGAGGGCGACTTCGTCGCCGGCGGTGAGGATGGGGATTTCGGTGACGCCGGCGGCGTTGGTCTGACCGAGGCCGATGGTGGCGAGGAGGCCGTTGCAGAGGCATTTGCGGCCGGCGGCTTCTTCGGCGGTGCCGCCTTTTTTCAGATAGTCATCGATGGGCTCGGCGGCGCAGCGGTAGCCGATGGTGCCGTCTTCTTTCTTGTAGGCGCGGCGGAGATAGCCCTGGTCACAGATTCGTGTGCGGCCTTCATAGACGGCCTGTTCGGACATGGTGCCGGGGGTTTCGAGGACTTTGAAGGGGAAGCCGGTGGGCGAGGCTTTGGGGTCGGTGAACACGCGGGCTTCATCGTTGAGGGCGCGGGTGATGATCTGGGCTTTGAGGTCGGGGTCCATGCCGGACTCGTTGCAGAAGGCGAAGGCGGTGCCGATCTGGACGCCGGAAGCGCCGGTGGCGCGGGCGGCGGCGAGTTGGTCAGGCGTGGCGTAGCCGCCGGCGAGATAGAAAGGGAGGCCGATGTCCTTGATGGCTTCGAGGTCGGGGACGTCGCGCGGGCCGTAGATGGGTTCGCCGCGGTCGTTGAGTTGAACCTGGCCGCGGGGCGGAGCGTTGTGGCCGCCGGCGATGGGTCCTTCGACGATGAAGCCATCGACTTTGCCGTTGGACTTGCGGGCGAGGGTGAGTGCGAGGGTGGCGGAGGAGATGATGGCGAGGAACTTGGGGCGTTTGACGGAGGGGAGCGGCGCATCGCCGGCGAAGGCGACGGGATCGAATCGGCTCATGTAGGGTTCGTTGGAGGGGGCGCCTTCGACATCGATGCGGTACTCAGCGGGTTTGCCGGCGGCGAGGTTATCGAGTGCGCCGGGGATGAAGCGAGGGATGCCCGCGCCCATGAGGATGTAATCGACATCGGCGAGCATGGCGCCGTAGAGGGAGGCGAGGGTGGGGGTTTGGATTTTTTCGAGGAGGTTCATGCCGACAACGCCGGTGTGGCCTTCTTTGGCGAGCCACACTTCGACGAAGGCACCGAGGACGGTGAGTTCGTTGAGGCCGTCGGAGAAGTTGATGGTGGGCATGGGTGCGAGTTTGTAGGGAGCGCCGGGGGCGATGCCGTTGGGGACGAAGTATTTGTTGAGCATGCGTTGGGCGACGGCGGGCAGGGGGAAGGCGGCGATGGCGCGGCGGAGGTCGCCGGTGGGGTCGCCGTCCTGGAGGCGTCGGGCTAGGCAGGTGGCGATGCCGGTGCCGGAGATAACGCCAAGTTGTCCGCGTTTAGACACGGTGCGGGCGAGGGTGCAGCTGGAGACGCCGACGCCCATGCCGCCCTGGATGATCTGGAAGTTATGTGACATATCAACGAGCCCTCCTGGCGTCATGGTTATGATCGTAGCACCGGCACGAGCGCGGGCAACGAGATGGAAAAGTCACCGCGTACGGGTTGAACGCGTGGCGTGTGGCAGCTGAAGCGAAAAGGGCCCAAAAATCGCGCATAAGCGGGGGCGCGCAATGATCAGACGGTTGACGCCGTGGATCGCGGTGAGGGAATATTGTAATGAATTCTTGGGCACAATGCGCGGAAATAGGAGGGGCGACTGGCGAAATTTGTCTTAGAATCTGTAACCTTTTTTCTCACTGTCGGATTTGAAGCTAAAGAAGAAAAGGACCATGCCGACGGCCCATCCCCAGGGCCAGAATGTGCCGCCGAGGAACATAAGGGTGGAGATGAGAATGAAAATGATGGAAGGGATGAGCAAGTAGAGGCGGAAGCCGGCGAAGAATTTGGCGATGGCGTTGAGCATGTGGGCCTTTGAGGTCACTCGAAGATCTCTTGGAGCGGGAGGGTGAAACCGGGGACGACGTCGAGGCCGTCGAGGGGCTCGTCTTTTTTGATGAGGCGCGTGGGCTGGGCATTGCGGTACTCGATGGCGGTGCGCGAGTAGAGGTTGATGACCCAGAGGAGGCGCGTGCCGTTCTCGAAGTATTGGGCGATCTTGGTTTCGATGGCGTCGGTGGTGTCGCTGGGGGAGAGGACTTCGACGGCGAGGTCGGGGGCACCCTGGATGAAGACGGACTTGGTGGCTTTGTGGGCGAGCCAGCGCGGGGCGGACATGAAGGAGATGTCGGGGCTGTAGAGGTCGCCGGACTGCATGCGGAAGCCGGTCTGGCCATCGAGGATTTTGCCGAGTTTGTTTTTGCGGACGTGCGTATTCAGGAGCGTCAAGAGTTCGCTGATGACACCGCCGTGGTCGGCACTGGCTGGGCTCATGTAGAGTTCTCCATGGATGATTTCGTGGTCGTGGCCGTCCTTGGGCAGGGCCAGGAGTTCTTCATCGGACCAGAATTTTGTTTCGACTGCGCTCATGAGTCACCGAGAGCATTCTACCAGCCGGCGGGGTTACATCTTCAGAAAATTTGCGAGGAGTTTGGGGCCTTCGACGGTGAGGAAGGATTCGGGGTGGAATTGGACGCCGTGGAGGGGCCAGGTTTTGTGGCGGACGCCCATGATTTCGTCTTCGTCGGTCCAGGCGGTGACGATGAAGTCGGCGGGGACGGTGCCGCGGCGGATGACGAGGGAGTGGTAGCGCGTGGCTTCGAAGGGGTTGGACATGCCGGCGAAGACGCCCTGGTTGTCGTGACGGATGGGCGAGGTTTTGCCATGCATGAGGCGGTAGTTGCGTTCAACGATGCCGCCCCAGGAGTGGCCGATGCACTGGTGGCCGAGGCAGACGCCGAGGGTGGGGATTTTTGGGCCGAAGTGTTTGAGGACATCGTTGGAGATGCCGGCCTCGCGCGGGGTGCAGGGGCCGGGGGAGACGAGGATGTGGGTGGGTTTGAGGGCTTCGATTTCGGCGATCGACGTTTTGTCGTTGCGCAGGATGGTCATGGGCCGACTGCCGCGCGGCTCTTGTTCGCCGATGCGTTGGACGAGGTTGTAGGTGAACGAATCGTAATTGTCGATTATGACGATCATGCAAGCAGTATAAGGAGTTGCGCGCGGTTTGCGAAGGCGGGTTAGTGGACGAGGGGGTCGGTTTTTGGCGTGCGGGCTGTCGCGGTTTTGTGTGTGACCTGTGGAAAACCTCTTGTGCGGTGATGGCGGGGTTGGAGAAGATGAAAAGGTTATTGGACGCCATCTGTCAATAATTCACAGTTGTCAGCAAGCGACTGGTCATATTGACAGGATGGGCAACAGTTTTGCGCCAAGTTGTGCACAGCCTATACGTTGTGCACACACATGCTAAGTTGTTTGTATTTAGGGATTTACGACGTCGGCGGTAAAACTTATACACATACTAACAGGGCCTATTACGATGATTACTGCTTAAATAAAGAATAACCTAGACGCAAGGGGTGCCGGCGGCGAAAAAACGCATCGACGCGTGTGCATAACTTGTTCAACTGACCTCAAAGGGCGGGGGTGTTTGGACGCAGGTTTTTACCTTAAACACTTTGCCTTTCGAGGCTAACTGCAGGGAACGGAGGAGGCCGGAGCGGAGCTTGGCATCGAGTTCGGCCCGGACGGGGGCGGAGTCGAGGGCGATGGTGAGGGTGCCTTTGGCGAGGCCAACGAGGCGGGACTTGGCGCGGAGCTTTTCGGGGACGAGTTCTTGCCAGACTTCGTGGAGGCCGTCGAGCTGGGAGGCGGGCTTGGCGACGACTTTTTCGAACCAGGGGAGGAGGACTTCGCCAAGCTTGGCGACTTCGCGGGTGTGGGGATTTTTTTTGTTGGTGAGGAGATCGACGAGGGACAGGCCGCCACCGGGGAGGACAGGCTCGATGTTGTTGATCGGCGCCGGCGTTTTGACGGGCGGGGTGGCTTTGGGCTGTTTGCGCGGCGCAGGCATAGCGGGGGATTGTACCATGAGTGGTGATCATCGGCGGTTGTCTGAAGGACAGAACAGATTCAAACATGAAGGCGCGAAGACACGAAGGTTCACGAAGAGAGAGGAGATGGAAGACGGGCGATGGTTTGGTAAAGGTTTGCCATGAGAACAGCGGCGCGGATAATGGGTTTTTATGAATAAGCAACAAATCATCGTGACGGACCGGATCGAGACTGTCATTTTAACGCTGCGTGGGCAGAAGGTGATTTTGGATGCGGATCTGGCGCGGCTGTATGGCGTGACGACCAAGCAATTGAATCAGGCTGTGAAACGAAATCGTGATCGTTTTCCGTCGGAATTTTTGTTTCGTTTGACCAATGAGGAGAAGGAAGAGGTGGTCACAATTTGTGACCACCTCCGCAAGCTGAAATTTTCGCCTCAATTGCCATTTGCCTTTACCGAGCACGGGGTGATCATGGCGGCGACGGTTTTGAATAGTCCGCAGGCGGTGAAGGCGAGCATCTACGTGGTGCGGGCGTTTGTGCGGTTGCGGTCAGTGCTGGGGGCGCATCAGCAGTTGGCGGCGAAGATTGGTGAACTGGAGCGGAAGCTTGAGGGGCACGATGAGCAGATCGCGACGTTGTTTGAGGCGATTCGGGCGTTGATGGAGGAGCCCGAGGAACCGGCAAAGCCGCCGATCGGTTTTCTGACGGAAGCGAGCGGGGCGAAGGGTAAGATGGCGCGGAGGCGCAGCAGCAGGAGGTAGGCTATGAAGCGTGTGCGGTGTTTGTGGGCGATATGGGCGGCCGTGGGCTTGGGGGCGCAGGTGGTTTGCGGGGAAGCGGCGACGACGCGGCCGGGGTTGCCGTTTACGATCAGCAAAGAGACGACGGTGATTACGGAGCCGCTGCGAAAAGATGGCACGCCGGATTATGTGGCGGCGCTGAACAAGGTTTTTGGCAGTGGTGTATCACCAGAAGAAAACGGTTTTGTGGCGTGGCTGGAGATCATGGGTACAGAGAAGATGCTTGACGCGCGCACGCGGGCAGAGGTGCTCGCGTTAAGTGGTGCGAAGGAAACATCTGCGAAGTATCAGCCGGTGCGAGAGTTTGTGCTGAAGACCTTGAGGAAGGATGAGGCGACAGCGGAGAAACTCAGCAGCGCCATTGAAGAGGCTGGCAGGCGGGTGTGGCGCGAGGAGGAACTTGCGGAAGTAGCGGCATATATCAAGGCGCAGGAGGAAGCGCTGAACCAGATGAATGCTGCGGCGAAGCGTGCGAAGTGGTGGGCGCCCTATGTATCGCCAGACGGTTCGGTGATGTACATGCTGATCGCGAATGCCGGCGGCACGCGCGAGGCGGCGCAGGTGCTTGCAGCGCGGGCATTGCGGCGGCTGGAGGGGGGTGAGGCTGCGGGTTTTACAGAAGATATTAGAACAATCAGGGTCATCGGCGGTTGGTGGCAGAACACGGGCTCAATGATCGAGCAGCTTATGGCCCTACGCATCTATGAAACGGCGGACAGGGCCGTGAGCGCGGCCGTTCTTTCGGGCAAGTTGCGTGCAGAGCATGTGAAACAACTGGAGGCCATGTACGGCGCGGCCAGGCCGCGCGCGGCGTTGTTGAAGGCGTTCGATGTATGCGAGCGTTATTCGCTGGCAGACAGCATGGTGTTTCTGGCGACGGGCAAGAAAGCCTGGGGCAACGAGTTGCTGGAGCAAGTGAAGGCGGCGGAAGTCGAGTGGGATTTGGTGTTAAAGTATCACGACGGCATCATGGATGAATACGTGAAGATGGCGGGTGAGCCGGACGTGAGGAAGCTATTTGCGGCGTCAGCGGCGCTACAGAAGCGGTTGAACGAAGCTGCGGGCGATAGTCGCGACCTGAGGAAGAACCGCTCAGAAACGCGGGGTGATTACACGAAGCGTTTTGCAGCCTATAGCGCCTTGGTGTTGGTACCCGACGTGACGCGGCCGTTGGCGATTGAGCGCCGCACAATGCTGAAGCACGACATGGTGGTCACGTTGTTAGCAGCGAATCGGTACAAGCTTGATCAGGGGGAGTGGCCGAAGCGGCTGGAGGATCTTGTGCCGGGATATATTGCGGCGGTGCCGACGGATGTTTTCAGTGATGGCGGCAAGGATGCGGTGAAGTATGTGGTGACGAAGGAGGGGCCGGCGATTTACAGCGTGGGCTTTAGGCGGCTGACCGACAAGAACTTGGAAAAGAAAATCGACCCGCAGGCTGTGGTGGGAGCGAAGGGGGAGTAGGCGAGAATCAGCCGGCGAATTTTTTCTGGAAGGTTTGGCGAATTGTTGTCCAGACTTGGGTGGCGATGGGTTTTTTGTTGAAGTCGAAACGAACGACGACGCGCTGGCCGGGGAGGAGGGGGAGACGGCCGGTTTGTTTTGATTCTTCGAGGATTTCTTTGGGGGCCTCGGTGAGTTGGAGGTCGCCGATGCGTACTTCGAAAAAGTTCTCAACCGTTTTTTTGCCTTCGCGGTCGTCGGTGGTGGTGGTCATGCTGCCACCGAGCTGGTAGCCGAGGGCGGCGGAGGGGAGTTTGTTGGTGCCGGCGGGAGACATCTGGAGGATGCGGCCGGTGAGGAGGACGTCGGGTCGGCCCTTGAGGCGGATCTCGACGCGCTGGTTGGCCTGGGTGAGGAGGAGGGCGCTGAGTTCATTGGGGGCGGCGGCGCGGATGATGAGGTGGTCGAGGCTGGCGACGAGGCCGATCTTGTCGCCCTGGCGGAGGAAGGCGTGTTCGACGTGATCGAGCACGGGTGCGACGAGGAGGCCGTCGAGGGGGCTCTTGACGTTGAGCATCGCGAGGCGTTCGTGGAGGTAGTCGATTTGCTGTTGGGCGATGTCGATCTGGTTTTGCCAGATCTGGGCTTCGCCGAGGCCGAGGGCAGCGCCGGGGGCGTTGGCATTGGTGCCGCTGACGCCGAAGCGCGGGTCGTTGGCCTTGGCAAGGGCGATATTGCGTTTGCTGACAAAGCGTTGTTGTTCGGCGCGGAGTTCGTCGAGCTTGGTTTGGAGTTCGCGGTTGTCGGCGGTGAGGAGTGATTCGCCGGCGGTCACCTGCCAGGCGCCGCTGTGATGGCGGGGTGAGGCAAGTGCGGGGACAGTTTTGGCGAAGCCGTCCATCTGCACGAAGACTTCCTGGATGTTGACGGGCTCAACGACGCCCTGGGCGCGGGCGCGGTCGGGGATGCTGATGAAACCGAGCCCCCCCACCGTGAGGGTGAGGAAGATGAGCGTGGTGATGACCGCACGACCGCGGACGCGGGAGAGTTCAGGGTTGCTGGCGAGGAAGCGGATGAACTTGCCGATGGGGACGAGGACCCAGGTGAGGATGGCGACGATGAGCATGGCGGCGGCGAGGATGATGAGGGCGCCTTCGAGGGCGTCGGCGAGGTACATGAGGATGCCGACGCTGACGACGATGCGCATGATGAAGGAGGCGACGGCGTAGGAGAAGAGCCAGGGTTTTTCGGAGGGGCGGTTGGCGGGGTTGCGGGCGAACTTGACGCCCCAGACGTAGCGTTTAACGAGGTAGAAGATGTAATCTTTGCCGCGCTGGGCGAGGTTGGGGATCTCGAGGAAGTCGGAGAGCATGTAGTAGCCGTCGTAGCGGAGGAGCGGGTTGGCGTTGAAGACGACGGTGGAGAAGCTGGCGACGAACATGATGTTGAAGGCGAACTGGTGGAGGGCGGAGTTGTCGGGGGTGTTGGCCCAGATCATGGCGGCGATGGAGGCGATAGCGAGTTCGACCCACATGCCGGCAGCGCCGACGATGATGCGGTGCCACTTGTTGTGGAGGGCCCAGGAGGAGGAGGCATCGACGTAGGGAACGGGGGTGAAGACGAGGAACATGATGCCGATGGTGTGGACTTCGCCGCCGGTGCCGCTTTGTTTGCCGAACTTTTTGCAGGAGAAGGCGTGCCCGAGTTCGTGGAAGAACTTGATGACGGCGAAGGCAACGTAGAGGAGGAGGATGTTGTCGGGGGAGAGGACGCCGGCGATGGGCGAGGTGATTTTGTCGGTCCAGCCGGGGACTTGGTTGAGCTGGTAGAAGGCGGCGGCCATGAGGGCGAGCCAGACGACGAGGCCAACGGGAGAGAAGACCCAGCCAACGAGGGGGAGCCAGCGATTGAGGAAGGCTTCGGGGTCCCAGACGGGGATGCGGGCGAAGAGGATGTTCATGAGGTAGGTTTTGATTTCGCGCTGGCGGCGTTTTTTGTAGCGGTTGAAGAGGGTGTGGGTGTCGGGGGCGACTTCGGCGGCGATGAGGTTGGCGGTGTAGAGCTGGCCGAGGAGTTGGATGGCTTCGCCCTGGGTGGGGGCATCATCGCCGAGCTGATCGCTGACGATGCGCCAGGCTTCGGCGACGGTGCGTTCGCTATCGAGGAGGCCGACGAAGCGGTAGGCGGGTTCCGAGAGGCGGAAGAAGGCGTTGTTGGTGTGGTCCTGGACGACATGCCAGAGTTGGTTGCGGAAGTGCTGGCGGGTGATCTGGACGGTGGAGCGCAGGCGCGGGTGGAGGTTGGCGACGCGGTACCAGGATTCATGGAATGTCGGACGTTCTATGGGCATAACACCTCGCAGCCGCATAGTGTAACGCCCGGATGGGGAATGAAGAATGCCTGACCGGGGCAATCTGTGGTGGGCGACCGCGCGGGGCGCGCAGAAAAGCCGGGGTGGTAGCCCCGGCTTTGTGTGGGTTGGCAGTGCGCGTTTTATCTGGTGACGAGTTGATCGGCGGGCTTGTTGGAGAAGGTGCCGGCGAAGAGGTCTTTGGTGCCACCGATGTAACCGCCCGCAGCAGCAGCGCCGAAACCGAGGACGAGGGAGACGAGTGTCCACCAGGCGGCCTTGCTGGTGCCGGAGGCGGCGCGTTCGGAGTTGATTTCGGGCATTTGGGCGCGGATTCCGGCGGCATTGCTGCGGGTCATGTCAGGACCGAGCACGTTGACACCGGTGCCGAGGAGGCTGCTTAAAGCGCCACCGGCGAAGATGAGGATGAGCGAGAGGGCGGCGGCCCAGACGAGTCCACCGTGAAGGAGGCCGTTGCGGGAGCCTCGGAAGGCGGCGGTGGAGGCCGCGAAGTACCCGCCGACGAAGAAGGAGACGAGGGCGGCGACAGCGCCCCAGATGGAGGCGAAGGTGCCGATGCCGCGGTCGCTGGCTGCGGGGTCGTAGGCCATGGCACCAATGGCGATGCCAAGGACGCTGAAGAGCAGGAGGGAGGCGACACAGGCAACGAGGCCGGCGAGAACGGGTCCCCAGCGGACGCGGTCGGTAGCGACGCCGCCAACGACAACGTCATCATGGGGCACTTCGATGATTCCACGGCCTGTGCCGGAGAGGACTTGAGTTCCAGTATTAGGACTTATCATAAACGAATCCTAGGTAGATCAGTTCAGGCAGCTAAAGCAGCCAGGATTTGAGACATACATACATATAGAGAGCAATATGTGTTCCTATGCGTTATATGCGGGATAAGTGCGGCTGAGAGCTGCGAGCGAACACAGGATGGCGTGGAGGGGCGGACGGAAACGGTTCGCCGGTCGGCGGAATGGGATTGCGGGGGGAAGCAGGTGAGCTCAGCGGTTGTTTGAGGTGGTGAAGACGTTGGGACAAGAGGGAAAATGGGGGTTTGGGGCCGGTCGACCTCGCTTTACTTTAGGCCGTTTTGACCGGACAATGACGGGTCTTTGAAAAAGCGTCAAAGCGACCCGCGGCAAGGGAACTTTTTGCCCGGCGATTTCTTTTATAAAGGTACGCACATGGCCCAGTTTACGTTCGACCACATCAGCACGCTGGCGATGGCCCCGACGGGCACGGCCCCGGTTCAGACCGGCACGCCGGTACCGAGCACCCCGGCCCCGGCGGTGAACAACGCCGTGACGGTTACGTCGCAGCCAGGCACCGTGCAGGTGAGCGGCGCGCCGACGACCACGAGCCAACCGGCGCCGGCCGGCAACGCGGTGCTGCAGTTTCTGGGCACGTTCGGTCCGATGATTTTGATCTTCGTGCTGCTGTATTTCATCTTGTTCCATGGTCAGCGCAAGGAAGAGAAGAAGCGTAAGGCCATGATCGCCGAGATGAAGAAGGGCGACGACGTGATGACGATCGGCGGTTTGGTGGGCAAGGTGCATGACATCAAGGACGACCGGGTGGTCATCAAGATTGACGAAGCCAACAATGTGAAGGCGACTTACCTGAAGTCGGCGATCCAGCGTGTTTTGCGCGACGATGACAAGAAGTAAGCGAGAGATAACCAAGGCGAAAGGCTGAATGCGGAATGCGAAATGGCAGAGGGTGTCGTTTCGCATTTCTCTTTTCACATAGAACTCCCTCCCCCATCCCCTGCGAGTGAATTATGAAGAACAATCTGCTGGCGCGCTTCGCGATTATCATCGGTTCGATTGCCCTGTGCGTGCTGATCCTGCGCGTGTACCCGGTGCGGCTGGGCATTGACCTGGCGGGCGGCACATCGCTGTTGTATGAGCTGGACCTGAGTCAGGTGAGCGAAGGGGTGCGCGAGAATCCGTCGGAGACGGCGGAGCGTGTGATCACGCGATTGAAAGAGCGTGTGGACCCGAACTCGCAGAAGAACCTGATCTGGCGCGTGGTGGGCGGGCGGCGCATTCAGGTGCAGATGCCGCTGGCGAGCAACGAGGTGCGCGAAGCGCGTAAGCGCCTCGAGGAGGCCAACACGGCGTTGCGTAACGCGAGCCTGCGGCAGTCGCAGATTCAGAACGCGATCAGCAAGACGGGCGCGGAGCGCGAGAGCGCGATCGCGGCGCTGGTGCCGGCGGGCGATGATCGCGTGAAGCTGATCAAGGACCTGGCGGTTGCGAATGATGAGCTGCGTGCGGTGGAGGCGGAGGTCAAGAAGTTCAGCGATCCGACGAATTTGCCGGCGGCGTTGATCGAGCGCAAGCTGAAGGCGCAGACGGCGTACGATGCGGCGCAGCTGGCGGTGATTCGTTCGAACGTGGATACGTCGAAGCTGTCGGCGTTGCTGGAGGCGATGGCCAACCCGAAGAACACGGCGGCGCGCGACGATCTGAAGACGTTTGTGGACCGTTATCCGGCGCAGAAGAAGTTGATTGAAGAAGTCGTGGTGGCGCAGCAGGCGCTGGAGAAGCTGGGCGGCGGCTTTGACGATCCGGCGGAACTGCAGCGGTTGCTGCGCGGTTCGGGCGTGCTGGATTTCCGCATTACGGTGAGCCCGAGCGAGCTGAACAACAGCCAGCTGGAAGCGGCGATGCAGAGCCTGCAGACCTTTGGTCCGCGGCAGGTGGTGGAACAGAACAAGCGGTGGTTTGAGATCGCGCCGAACGGGCGCGACAACTTTGGTTTTGGCGGGTACATCATCGGCAGCTGGGCGGGCAAACCGTACGTGCTGCTGTATGACGATCCGGCGCGGGCGCTGACGCACGACGGCACGCGGCAGAACTGGCGATTGACGCAGGCGGCGCGGGAATACGATCCGCAGAACGCGCAGACGCTGGTGACCTTCCGTTTTGATGCGGTGGGTGCGAGTTATTTTGGCGAGCTGACGCGGAACAACGTGAGCCGGCACATGGCGATTCTGCTGGACGACCAGGCGTTGACGGCGCCGACGATTCAGACGCCGATCACGGGCGGGCGCGGGCAGATCACGCTGGGCAAGGCGGGCGAGGCCGGCGGCCGGACGGTGAAGCAGATCAACGACGAAGCCGAGGCAATCGCGAAGATTTTGAACGCGGGTGCGTTGGATGCGGCGCTGCAGCCGGAGCCGATTTCGGTGGTGCAGATCAGCCCGGAAATGGGTAAGGACAACATCGACCGCGGCATGTGGTCGTGCATTTATGCCGTGGCTGCGGTGTGCGTGTTCATGCTCGTGTACTACACGATCACGGGCGTGTTTGCGAACATTGCGGTGTTGATCAACGGCCTGCTGGTGGTGGCGGTGATGGCGTACATGCAGGGCACGTTTACGTTGCCGGGCATTGCGGGCCTCGTGCTGACGCTGGGCATGGCGGTGGATGCGAACGTGCTGATCAACGAGCGTATCCGCGAAGAACTGCACAAGGGTGCTTCGCTGTTCATGGCGGTGAAGCAGGGCTACGACAAGGTGTTCTGGACGATTTTTGATGCGAACCTGACGACGTCGCTGACGTCGATCGTGCTGATTTTCTTCGGGTCGGAAGAAGTCAAGGGCTTCGGCATCACGCTGCTGATCGGTTTGATCGTGCACATGTTCACGGCGTTGTTCGTGACGCGCACGCTGATGCTGGCGTCGATTAAGTGGGGCATCATCCGGCAGATCGATGACGGTTCTGTCGGCGAATACCTCCGCGAGATTTTCAGCTTCACGTGGCTGCGGCAGGGCAAGTGGCCGTTCATGCGGGTCATCACGGTGTCGAACATCGACTGGATCGGCAAGCGTTATTACTTCTGGACGGCGTCGCTGCTGATCACGGTGGCGGGGCTGGTCGTGTTTCTCGCCCGCGGTGAGGACAAGTATGACATTGAGTTTCGCGGCGGCACGCAGGTGACGTTTGCCCTGCGGCAGGATGCGCAGCTCAGCCTGGATGACGTTCGCAACAAGATTGCGGCGATCGCCCGGACGCCGGGTTTGAACGAACAGGAACGCACCGCCTTGAAGGACCTCGAGGGTGCGCGTGTCTACCAGGTGGGCAAGCCTGAGGAAAACAAGTTTGAAATGCAGACGACGGTGGCGGATGCGCCGGGGCTGCTGATCAAGAACAAGATGCTGGACCTGCTGGCGGCGCAGTTTGGCGACGTGCTGGACGTGAAGCCGACGGTGACGTTTAAGAACGCGGGCGCGGATCGGCGCAATATCGATCCGCTGCTGCAGAACGGCACGCTGGTGCCGGTGGTGAAGAGCACGCTGGACCAGATTTTTGAGGCGCGTGGCGTAAGCGGTTTGCCGGCGCGTGATGTGACGGACTACGTGAACGGCGTGGCGACGCTGCTGGAGGACATCAATCCGCCGCAGACGAAGGCCCAGCTGGAGAGCCGTATTCGTACGGCGCGGTTGAGTCCGGAGATGAAGACGCTGTACCGCAACTTCACGGTGCTGCCGATCACGGCGGTGGTGCGTGCGACGACGGGACCGGCGGCGGGTAGTGCCGCGCTGGCGACGGAGCCGGCGGCCGAGGATGACAAACGACCGCTGACGAAGGCGGTGGTGTTGTCGTCGGATCCGGCGATTACGTATGAGAACAACATTGGCGTGTGGACCGACAAGATTGCGGGCTCTGAGTGGACGATCGTGACGACGGCCATGGAGAGTGCGAGCAAGTTTGAGAACGTGACGAGCTTTGACGCGGTGGTGGCGGAACGGGCGAAGACCAGCGCGGTGCTGGCCATTTTCCTGTCGCTGATTGCGATCGTCATCTACGTGTGGGTGCGGTTCGGCGGGCTGCGTTACGGCGTGGGCGCGATTTTGTCGCTGCTGCACGACGCCTCGGTGGCGGTGGCCGCGACGGTGCTTTCGGGCTGGATGTATGAAGCGGTCTTTGGCGGGAAGCAGAACTTCCTGCTGCTGGCCGACTTCAAGATCAACCTGACGATGGTGGCGGCGTACCTGACGATCATTGGTTACTCGGTGAACGACACGATCGTGATTTTCGACCGCGTGCGTGAACTGCGCGGGCGGTCGACCGGTCCGCTGACCAAGCAGATCGTGAACGACGCGATCAACCAGTGCTTCGGCCGTACGATCTGGACGACGTTCACGGTGTTGATCACGGTGATCATTCTGTACATCTGGGGCGGCGAAGGCATTCGCGGCTTTGCGTTTGCGATGATCGTCGGCACAATCACGGGCGTGTACTCGACGCTGGCGATTGCGAGCCCGATGCTGCTCAGCGTGAAGGAAAAGGTGACGGATCGTCCGAAGTCTGACGTGTTCAAGCGGATGGACGAGGCGCCGGTCACGCCGTGATGTGATGAAAGTGAAAATGAAAGGGCACGTGTGGCTGACACACGTGCCCTTTTTTGTTTTTGCCAACGTGAGTTGTGCGGCTTACTTATCTGACACAAGCGTGATGGGGGCGGTGTTGTCGAGGAATGTGATGACGGCGGAGACGGCGGGCTTCTCGTCGCGGGTGAGGCGGAGGGCGAAGTCTTCGAGGCGGTCGCTGTAGCGTTCATCGCCGCGGAGGGTGAGGAGATCTTTGTCGCCGAGGCGATAGGTGACGGTGCGCACCTTGGAGAGGAGCCGCTCGGGACCGACCATGGCGATGACGAACTCTTTTTCGCCGGTCTTCGGGGGCAGCACGAGCAAACGCACGTTGTCTTCGCCGGTCTTGGTGAGATCGATCGGTTGGGCGAGGTATTGCGTGTTCTTGTTGAAGTATTCGACGTTCGAAACGTCCCAGGGATTGGCCTTGGAAACCAGGATGCGGCGCATGCCCAGCGGGCTGGTGGCGAGGGTATCGCCCCACGCGTTGCTGGTGGTGGGTTGCGCCTGGCGAAGGTTGAGTTGGCCGATGGTGGTGAAGATGAGTTCGTGGGCGGGCGCGGTGGCGTTGATCTTGGGCTCGACGCCCCAGTAGCGCGTCTGCACCGTTGTCCACAGCAGTTCCATCGGGCCGCCAACCTCGAGGGTGAGTTGTTCGGTGGTGCCGTCTTTTTTGGTGACGGTGGCTTCGACCATGATGGGTGTGGTGGAGGTGCCGCGGTAAGCGAAGGGCGCTAGGGCATCGCTGTCGGCCTTGACGACGACGGGCGCCGGGGCGAGGGACTTGGGAAGGTTGTAGGTGACGTGGCTGATCTGCTCGAGTGCCGAGGCCCATCCATCAAGGGAGACCATCCACCAGCGCTGCTGCTCGGTGTTCCAGGGTTGTTTGAACTCGCGGAGCACGAGCGGCTTGGCGGTGCGCGGCGCGGCGGCGCGGGTGCGAGCCGTCAGCGTGACCGGGGCGAGGTTGGCTTCAGGCTTAAAGGTGACCAGCGCGGTGATGCGGCCGGGGCCGTTGAGGGTGAGCGTGAGCGGTTGCCAGGGCTTGTCGGCGCGGAGTTGCAGCGGCTTCATGTCGGGTACGTCGATGGTGTAGTCGACGGTCGCGATGCGATCGAGGAGGGCGCCCTCGCCGGCGACGAGTGCCTGGGCAGCATAGCGGCCGCGGCCGGCGTCAATGCCGTGGAAGCGCTCGCGCACCTGGAGGTGAAGATTCTGCATGGCGATGGGATCAGTGGTGACGGCACGGGCGGTGTCGATTCGCTGCTGCCAGCCATCGGAGAAGGTGAGGAGCGCGGAGGGCGAGGTGCCGGCGTCGGGCGTGGCGTAGAGACCATAGAGATGGGGCCAGAGGACGATGTCGCCGCGGACGGGCGCGTGGATGAATCGTCCCTTGTGGGTGAAGAAGTAGTCGACGGCCACGATGCGATCGAGGTCGGCCTTGGCGCCGCTGATGTCGAACCGGGCGACGGGGCGCTCGTCGAGTTTAGATCCGGTGTAGGCGGCCTGGAGATGGACGCCGTCAAACACGGGTGCGCGCGGCGTGGCGGAGGTCTCGACGAGGGTGTAGTTGCCATCGTTGAAGACGATCTTGGCGGGGACGGTGACGGATTTGTTGGCCCAGATGTGCGTGGAAAAATCGGTGTCGGGCGAAGCGCTCACGGTGACGGTGGGCGTGGAGTAGCCTTTGGGCATGGTGTAAACGATTTCGCGGATGCGCTCGAAGCTGGCGAGATCGCCCACGGGCAGCAGGCGCACGCGCCACATGGGTGTGCCGTTAACGCGGCCGAGGTAAACATCGGTGCTGTCGAGGGCGAGACGGTGGGGATTGGTGAAGCGCGCGGACGCGCCGAGCTCGACCCACTTCTCGTAAGTTTTGCGGGTGCCGTCGCGGTGCTTGAGCGAGCAGCGTACGCGGAAGTCGCGCGTGGTGGTGCCGGAGACGGTGAAGTTGTTGTAGGTGTGGGCGTGGGGGTGGCGCGGTTCCATGCCGGGGCCGAGGTCCCACTTCACATCATCCTGAAAGTAGAACTCGCGGTGCGGCATGCGGAGGCGGGACTGGAAGGAATAGACCGTGCGGCCGGCGGCGTCGACGCCATCCTCCTGCCATTCGGTTTCGATGCGGAAGGTTTCGTCGATGGGATCATCCGTCGGAATATCGAGGACCATGTCTTTCACCGCGCCGTCCGCGAAGTGATAGCGAACCTTGGTCTTGGCCGGCCGCGCGGTAATGCCCGACGGGCCGGTGTACTTGGGCGAAGAAGTGCCATTGCCATCGAGGGTGTAGATGCGATCGCGATCACCGGGAGCGACGAGTTCGCTGCGGTCCCACACGGCCTTGACGACATCATTTACATCGCGTGCGGACAAGCGCGGCGTGATTTCGTAATACCAGAGCGGTGTGCCGGCGTTGTTCTTGCCCCAGTAGCGGACATCGACATTGAACTTGAGGTCGCGGTCATCAGCCTGGGGCGCGGTGGTGGTGAGCTTCAGTGTGACATCGCGCGAGGTGCCGTCTTTGAAATCGATCTTGCCCTGCACGTCAATATCGCTGGAGACGGAGCTGGCGCTGACGGCGAAGCTGTTGAAGCGCGAGGTGGCGGTGAGCGACTGTTTTGTACCGAGGCGATCGTAGGACCACTCGACGGACTTCACGAGGTCGAGCGCCTTGGCCTGGCCGGTGAGCGCGGCATTGAAGAAGAAGACATGGCGTTTCTGCTGGGCGTCGTAGCCGCGGTATTCGGCGCGGCCGGTGGCCTGCAGCGTGGTTTTGTCCACGGGGCGATTGACGGCGACGCCATCCGCGCCGATTTCGACTTTTTCTTTGACGTCGTACATGACGATGGCCCAGTCGATGAGGTTGCTTTCGATGTTGTCTTTCTTGCGGTTGTGCGTTCTGGCGACGTCATAGTGGACCCAGCAGAAGCCGTTCTTGCCCCAGCGTTCGCCCCAGCTGTTCATGATGAGGAAGGCTTCTTTGCTGTCGTCGAAGCCGGCGACGGTGAGGGCATGGAAGCCGTGGAGTTGGCCGTCTTTGCGTTGGCTGTGGCCTTGTTTGTGGAGTTCGGCGTTGTAGATGTCGTAGCGTCCGCCGTTGAAGACAGGGTTGGTGCGCACGCCGATGAGAACGATGTGGCCCTGTTGCAGGGCGGTGCGCATGGCGGGTCCGTCTTTGAGCAGGGCGAAGTCCGCGATGCGGAAGAGCGCGGCCTCTTCTTTGGCGCGGGAGCTGGGCTTGGTGTTGTAATCGCGCGTGAGGTAAGGCGTCGTGGCGAGCGTAGCGCAGCCCTGGGTCTTGAGGAAGTTGAGCACGGCGATGGGCGTAAGGCCGCTTTGTTCACCGGTTGCGAGCGAGTTGTAGATGAACGTGGGTGAGAAAATGCGGGCGGGGCGATCGGGGCGCCAGCCCTGGTCGTTGGCTTCGAGGAATGATTTGCCGGCATAACCGAAGGTCCACGCGGCGCAGTCGCCCATGGATTGTTTGCCGACGGGAGGGAGGCGGTCGCGGAGATCGACGGCGAAGTTTTCGGCGTAGGCGGTGGGCTCGGGCTCCCAGGCGCGCAGTTTTTCAAGTGCTTCGAAATCAGTCGGCGGCAGGCCGGTCTGGGCTCCGGCGCGTCCAGCGCTCAGGATCAGTACCAGCATGCACAGCGCGCGCAGCATCAGCTTCATGCGATTTGCCCTCTTCGCAGTCTCGATCACAAAACGGGGGTATGATGCGCGTGAGTGTACAGCTGAGGCAAGTAAGAAGTTGAAGGGTCAGGCGATGTAGGCTTTTTTCTTGCGGCCGGAGAGGTAGCTCTCCATGACGCAACTGGCGAGGTCATCGGAGGCGCAGTAGAAGGCGACGCCTTTGACGAGGCGCGTGAGCTGGTCGACGAATTCGACCCACTCCATGCCGTAGTAATCTTCAATGAGGGCGAAGCTGGCGACGCGGATGTTGGCGCGCATGCACAACAGGGCTTCGCGGAGGGTGGCCATGGCGGTGGTGCGCGTCGGGGGATATTGGAGGTAGAGGGTATCGCCATCCACGTGAGCGGTGGGCTGGCCATCGGTGATGATGAACATCATTTTTTGTTCGGCGGAGCGCGTGGCGAGGACGCGGCGGGCCATCTGCATGCCGAGTTGGAGGTTGGTGAAATGCTGGTGGGCCTTGTCGGCCTGATCGAGGGGGACCTTCATGTTGACCATGTACTCGTTGGTGCTGATTTGCTTGGGCATAAGCAGGGGGAGCTGTTCTTCACGGATGCGCGTGGCGGTGGAGTAAAAGCCGATGAGGTCGACGGTGTCTTGCGGGAATTTTGTGCGGACCAGGGCGGAGAGAGCCATGGCGACTTTTTTGGCGGCGATGAAGCGGCCATAGCGCATCATGGAGCCGGACATATCTATAAGGATGGCGAGGGCAACGGAGGTGGTGCCTTCGACCTGATGGAGTTCGAGGTCGTGTTCGTTGAGGTTGAGAGGCATGAGGCCTTTGCCGTGGATTTTTTGTGATTCAGCGGCGGCGCGGTGCACGGCGTTGCGCATGGTCTGGTTGAGGTCGAGCTCGTGGATGGGGTCGCCGAATTGGTATTTCTTGGTGCCTTCGAGGCGGTCGGAGCCGGCGCCGGGGTTGACGGTGGGATGGCCTTCGCGGCTGCCGCGGGGCAGGTTGGCGAAGATTTCCATCAGCGCTTTGCGCTGCATGGCATTGATGGCCTTGGGGGTGAGGCGGTAGCGGCCGGCGACTTTATCGAGCAAGCCTTCGGCCATGAGTTTTTCAAGGATTTCGGCGTCGGCGGGGTTGAGTTTGGCGAGGGCGTCCAGGGCTTTGTCACCGTAAGCGAGGACGAAGTCCATGAACTGGTCGTAGCCAAAGAGTTGGTCCGGGGACGGAAATTCCTGTCCGTCGTATTCGCCGTAGGCATAGCGCATGAATCACCCGCAACGTAAGCGGGAGATTATAGGCGCGTGATTAGTTGTCGCCCTGCTTGTTTTTGGCGGGGAAGACGCAGCCGCTGGAGGGGATGGATACGCCGGCGAGTTCGTACCAGTGCGGGGGAATCTGGCCGCGGCCGCGGACGGCGAGGGCGGACTCGACAAATTCAGCGCCGAGTTCATAGAGGCCGCCGGAGAGGTAGCGGCAGAATTTGGTTTTGGCGAGGAGCATCTTGGCGGGGCGATCGGGCAGGATGAATTCGAGCACGAAGAGTTCGCCGGAGCGGAAGACGCGTTTGGTCACGAGGCCGATGCCACTGGTGGAAATGTTGCGGGTGTAGACGCGAACGTTGGGCGTGGTGTTGTGCATGAAGACAGTGGCTCGCACGCTGATGCGCAGGTTGAGGCGCTTGGCGTTGCGGCGGTTCTCCATCTCGCGCGTGTTCTGGCTGTCGAGCGTCTGGAGAATCTCTTCGATGCGCTGAACTGTTTCGGTGGATAGGGCTGGCGTCACGGTAAACCCACAGCAGTAAGTCCTAACGCAGAAAAGGCGAAGGTGCACCCGAAGGGTGGTGTGGCACGGGGAAGCCGTCGGGCCGCCCAAGACGCCGCATAGGATTCTTATCGGCGAGTCGCGGGCGTCACTTTGTCGCGTGAAGGCGAAAATGGGGTCGGTATTTATCTCGTTTGAATGGAAGCCATGACGACTGCCGGCTGCTTGCTGCGGGCGAACCAGTCTTGCTGCAGCACGAGGCGGCGCCATTCGGCGGGCACGCGGCGCTGGTTTTCCGGGTCGAGCACGCTGGTTTTGAACTGGAGGCCGACTTCCATGACGCCGAAATCGACGGCGCGGCAGAATTTTACGACGCATAGCACGAGTTGCGGCACGGGTTCATGGAGTTGGTGCGAGATCACCAAGTGCTGGCCCTGGTAGAACAATTTGCGGGTGAGGAACGACAGTCCGCCGCTGGAGAGATTGCGCGAGAATATGTGCACCCAGGGTTGTCCGGGTTCGGTAGGCAGGTTGAGCCACATGGGGTGATTGAACTCGACGCGTTCGGAGCCGCGGCGATTGGCGGCTTCGGTGAGGGGCTTGGCGTCGAGCCGGGCGATGAGTTTCTGAAGGTGCGCAAGTTCGTCGGGCGTGAGTTGGATATGCTGCACGAAAAATACCTCCGCGGGTTGGCCGTAGTACATCGGCCAGACGTGGGGCGAGGTTTTTCGGACATACGGAGCGCGCGGCGGGCGGAGCTATTATGAGACGCCGCTTGAAATTGGTGCGAAGGCCACACACACTGCCGTCATGGATTTTGCCCGCACACGACTGGCGCCGAGCCCGACCGGGGCCCTGCATTTGGGTCACGCCCGCACGTTCCTGGTGAACTGGTGGCTGGCGCGGCGCGCGGGGGCGCGGATCTTCATGCGGATGGATGACCTCGACTTGCAGCGACGCAAGGACGAGTCGGTGCAGCAGGCCTATGACGATCTGCGCTGGCTGGGGATGGATTGGGACGCGTTTGAAACACAAAACCCAAAACACAAAACGCAAAACGAGGTGGTGCAGTCGGAGCGCGCGGCGCTCTATGCCGAGACGCTGCAGGAGTTGTGGTCGCGCGGGGTGATCTTTCCGTGTACGTGTACGCGCGCGGACATCGCGGGCGCGGCATCGGCGCCGCATGAGGGCGAAGCGACGCCGCGCTACGCCGGCACGTGCCGCCACTATGCGGATCTGTGCGGCAAGCATCCGCAAGCGGCTGAAGTGCCCGCGCTCGTTAAAGAAATTGCGGGGAAGCCAGCTTGCTGGCGCATGCGAGTTGAGCCGGGCGTAGTGGCGGTGAGCGACGCGGTGTTTGGTCCGCAGCAGGTCGATGTGGCGGCGGAGGTGGGGGATTTTCCGTTGACGCGTTTCGACGGCACGCCGGCGTATCAGTTGGCGTGCGTGGTGGATGATCACGCGATGGGCATTGATTGCGTGGTGCGCGGGGATGATTTGCTCAGCAGCACACCGCGACAGATGTTGGTCTATCGCGCGCTCGACTGGCGGCCGCCGCAGTTTGCACATGTGCCGCTGGTGATTGGCGCGGATGGCAAACGCCTGGCGAAACGTCACGGTGAGTCGCGGATTGCGCAGTTTCGCGCGGCGGGTGTTTCGGCCGAGCGCATTGTTGGGTGGGTGGCGTGGCGGAGCGGACTTATCGAGCACCCGCGGCTGCTGCGTGCGCGCGACGGGGTGGGATTGTTTGATCTGTCGAAGTTGCCGCGGGATCGCATTGTGCTGGGCGCGGCAGACTTTGCGTGGCTGAACGGGTGATCACTTGGCGGGCGCGGTGGTCGTGGCGGGCTGGGGGCGCACATACAACTTGCTGTTCTCGCGCCACCAGTCCTGAAGCTTGCGCACCGCGTCGGCCTCGGCTTGCTCGGACTCGTGCGTCCAGATGTTGTTGAATATCTGCTGGCGCTTCAGGCCGTAGTCTTCGGCGTTCTGCTCGGTGATGGTCAGGAGCGTGGCCATCGGCAGCGTGCGGCTTGACCAGAAGAACTTGTTGGCGCCGAGCTGCGAGTTGTTCTTCTGGCCTTGCGCCCCGGTGGCCAGTTTTACGAGCAGGGGCACGGCCTCGCGCGGTTTGTAGGCCTCCAGCAGCTCGCGCGTGTTTCGCCCGGGCTCGAAGTGGGGTGCGGAAATGGCGTTTCGCAGGTTGGCGTCCTTGGACTCGTCGATTCGCGTGAGCAGCGCTGCGAGCTTCTCGGGGACCTGCGGCGCGCGCAGCTGAATGAGCACCTCGGTGGCGATGTTGCCGTCCTGCGAGCGGCGGAAAATATTCTCGTCCACAGCCATGTTGCCCACGACGTTGCCCTTGAAGCGGATCGGTTCGCCTTGCTGCGGGGCGCGCGGCGCGATGTTATTCAGGCCAGACTCAATGGCCCGCTGCCACAAGGCGTCGACGATCGCGTCGGTGGGCTTCTTGTCCCAGACCTCTTCCATGGCCGCGATGTAAATGATGCGGTCGCGGTCGAGCAGCAACACGGCGAGCAGCGCAAGCGACGGCTCATCATCGCGCTTGCCCAGGGCGCGAACCGCCTCCAGCCGGCGTGATTGGTTGCCGCTGTAAAGTTTTGCCATGATCGGCAGGACATCGGGCTGGGCGCCCCATGCCAGGATTTTCTCGCGCTCTTCCGCGGGTCGCTTGAGCGTGGCCACCGCCCAGCGGCTGAGGCCGTCGTTGTACTCCAGCAGCGACTGCAGTCGCACCGTTGCCTCGGGGTCATCTTGCGCCAGCAGGGCGCGCAACTGGGCGCCGAGCGCGGCCTGCAGTGCTTCGACCGCCTTGGCGCGGCCGGCGTCGTCAGCGGCGTTGACGTCCTTGATCGCTTTTTCAATGGCGGGGGACACCGTCGCCGCGGCGCGAAGTGGGGCCGCGCTCAGACCGACCACGAGGGCCGTGGCTAGCAACAGTATGTTCCGCGTATTCATCATCACCTGCGTTCGGTTGTGGGGATGTTGCCGCTCAAGGGGGCGGCGTTGCGGGGCTCGACCACGGAACCGGCGTGACGGGCATGCCGCCGCCGGGCCCGGGCATGCCGAACGGCAAAGTCGAAGAGGGCGATGTTGTGCCGGGGGCGAGGAAGGCGTCGTCGTGGGCATAACCGCTGATGCCGAAGACCGGCGGATCGCGCTGCAGCACCTTCAGGTCGCCGTGCGAGTTGGCAAAGGTGTCGACTTCCGTTGGACGCATCGGGTAGTTGGGCACGAAGACCGCCTCGACATCGAAGGGCCACGAGCCGCCGAGGAGGTAAACCGTGCCGCCGTTGTAGATATAGATGATCGACGGCTTGAGCGTGTCGCGGATGTGCTGCGGGACGTCGGCCCATTCAGGATCGCCGGGCATGATGTAGCGCGGCGTGATATCGGGCAGGCGAAACCGCGCTGAAATGGCCACGCTGCTGCGGTGGATGGCGGCGCGATCAAGCGCCGCCCACGCGGCTTCGCGGCCGTTGTTAAACGAGATCACCATTGCCGGCAGCGCCGCGATGCCAACCGGCGCGAGCAGCACCAGCGCCACGCCGGCCACCCAGATCATGGCCCGGGACAGGGTTTCGCGAAACACGATCAGCGCCAACGTGCCCAGCAGTCCAAGCAGGATGATGATCCCGCCGAGCTTGGCCATGTCGCTCATGTAGTCCACCGCGCGGGACACGCCCGTCGCGCTGAACGAAGAGCCGGCCTCGTAATGCTTGTTGCAGAAGTAAAGCGCCGCCGCCACGCCCGTGCCAAAGAACAGCAGCACCAGCGTGAACACGAGGAGACGAACGGGCAGTTCCGCGCGGCGCTCAAAGACCGGAGCGCTGGGCGGAGTCGCCGCAGCCTGGGCCTGTGCTGCCGCCTCGGCTCGCGCCGCATCGGTGCGTTCGTGCATTTGCCGCAGAATACTTTTCTTCTCGCCGATGGCCATGGCACCAGTCTAACAAAAATTCAGGCGGCGCGGCGCAGGGTGGTCGCTTCGGTGGCGGGGGCGGCCGCCAGTGCTGGCCGATGGCGGTTGGCCAGCAGCGCCTCAACGACCACCAGCATCAGCACCATCGCCAGCACGCCCGGGGCCAGTGAGGTGCCCTCGGCCTGCTTGGCCAATAGCGTCACGAGTTCCTCCGCTGAATGCGCCACGAAAACATCGCGGTCGGTCCGCGCTTCGCGGCCCAGTGCGGCGGCATCGGCAGAAACCAGGTCCACCTCATCCGCGGGCGGATTCACCCAAAACTGCCCAGCCGACTTGCGATCGCTGGCGACCCACGTGTACAGACCCTCATCGAGCGTGCGATCAAAATACCATCGCGGCAGCTCGCCGGATTTCACCGCGGCGACGTTCAGCACGGCCTTGGCCGGCGTGGTGACATCGAGCGTGATGGCGCTGTCGGTGATCGGTGGTGACAACAGAACAGGCTGGCCCGGCTCATACGCCGTGTCGCTCTTGATGCGGCCCGAATCGCCCAATGCCATGCGCGACGCCATCGGCAGAAAGACCACGGTGCTGGCGAGATTGGACCAATTGGCGGAGGGACTGGACAACAGCGTGTAGATCTCGCCCCCCCCACTTCCTGTCGCATGCTGCGTGACCAGCGGCGCGCCGTCGGCCAGTTTTGCCAACACACGGCCGCGATCGGGCGCGCCATCTTTGCCGGCCAAGGACCAGCGCCCGGTGACAACCACGCCGCGGAATGGCTCCTGGTTGTCGAACAAGTTTGTAAAGATGTCTGACGACAAATCCGCCCAATCAAGTGTTGAGCCCGACGCCGTCACCAGCGGCCGCGTGAGCAGCCCGGGCAGCAATCCGCGATCGCGCCCCACCACATCGTTGTAATCGTTGGCATCAACCGACGCCCCGAGCACCCAGACGATCCGCCCGCCGCTGGCCACGTAACGGCTCAGTGTCTCGGCCAGCGCCTTGGGCACGCGCGGCACATCGCACATGAACACCGCCGAGTAGCCGGCGAGGGACGGAAACTTCTCCGCATCCGCCACGCCGCGATAGGTCGGCTTGATCGACCACACCTGCGCTTTGCCGTCGCTGGTGGCGGGCAGCCCGTCAAAGGGCGCCAGTGCGGCGTTGAAGAAAAATGCCGCCGAACGTTGCCGCGGCTTTTCTTCCGGGCCGATTACCAGCACCTTCACCTGTTCGGCGACGTTCAGCACGAGCTGGCGGCTGTTGTTGAAGTCCGCGGCATCTTGCGTGCTCTTGAGTTTGATGGCGTAACGGTGATAGCCCGGCGCTGCCAGCCGATGCGCGATCTTCACGCTGGTGCGCGCTGAGCCTGAACCCGCAGGGCCCAGCTGCACCCGCGGTGCGATGTCGTTGAGTGGTTGGTCGTCCACGTAGAATGCGAGATCCTTCACGTCGGCTGCATCGCCGCTGTTGAGCACCTGGGCCTCGAAGGTGATTTCGTTGCCCACCACGGGCTGGCCGCTGGCGACGTTGAAGGACACGACGCCGACATCAGCCGGCGCGGAGCCCTTGGTCATCGGCATCAACACCACCTGCAGATCTTTCACGCCCTTCACACTGGCAAGGACGTCGGCATCGGCAAAGGCGTTGCGGGCAAAGTCTGACACGACCACCAGCATGCGATTCGTCTGCGTGCTGTTCTGCAGAATCTGCAGGCCGCGGGCGATGCGTTCTTTCATCGGGCGGGCGCGACCGGCGGTGCCCAGTTTGTCCACATAACCCAGCAGCGCCGTGGTGTCGGCGGTCAGCGCTTCACGTGCGGGCGTGGTGCCGGGATTGGTCGGCAGGATCGCGGCCTCGGCGGGGCGGATTTTCTCGACAAGCAATTGCCTCAGTGTTTCTTTCGCTCGGTCGAGGCGCGATGCCGAGTCCTGGCGGGCGAGCATGGAGTGCGAGTTGTCGAAGACGATGACCATCGCCGTGGAGGAACCAGTGAACGTGCCGCGATCGCCGGCGAAGTAGCGATCGCTGGCGAGGCCGAAGCTGGCGTAACCCAGCAGCGCAACGGCGACGAGCAGCGTGATGAGCGAGAAGGCCCAGTAGCGCCCGGCCGAGGGTACGGCCTGCGGTGTCTTGTCGCGCTGCGGATCGAGTGCGGACGCGGGCCGAAGTTTTGCGGTATCAATCGCCGCGGTGCCAAACACCGCCGCCAGCGTGAGCAGGAACAACGCCGCCAACCCCAAGGCGACAAACGTGTACGCCAGCGCCGGGTTGCCGCCGCGAATGAGCGGCCGGGCCACGGCCATCGCGATGAGTGCGAACACCAGCATGCGCAGCAACAGCAGGAAGAAATTCTGGATCTGTCGGCGGCGCGACGTCTTTTGCGCGGTGATCTTTAAGAAGCGCAGCGTCGGGAACGGCACGATCGGCGAGCGGATGCGATTCAAGAGATGCAGAATTACCGGCACGGCGGCAGCCAACAGGCCGACCAGCATCAGCGGGTCTGAAAATGAAATGGCCGCGAGAAGCATCGACAAATCTTAAACGCCCGGCCGTCGACTGTCTTTCGTTGGGTTTACGATTTGTGTTCGATGGTGCCGTCGGCGTGGGCGACGATGACTTCGTCGGCCATATTAATGAAGAGGCCGGTGTCGACGACGCCGGGCAGGGCTTCGAGCGCCTGTTCAAGCGCGTACGGATCGTGAATCTGGTGGTTGGGCGCCGTGCCGAAGAGGCAGTGCAGGTAAGGGTTGTTGTTGTCGGTGAGGAACGGCGTGCCGTCGGTGTTCATGCGTTGGGTGACTTTCGCGCCCATGTGTTCAAGCTTGCGCACGACGACCGGGCGGGCGAACTCGATCACTTCGACGAAGACCGGGAAGTGCGTGCCGAGACGCGGGACGATTTTTTCTTCGCCGACGACGATGACAAACTTTGCTGCGATGGACGCGACGACCTTTTCGCGCGTGAGGTTGCCGCCGCCGCCCTTGGTGAGGTTCAGATACGGATCGACCTCATCCGCCCCATCGACGGCCAGTTCCAGGGCGCTGACTTCCTCCAGCGTGGCGATGGGCACGCCCACTTCGCGGGCGACGCTTTCAGTGAGAATGCTTGTTGGCACGCCGAGAACCTTCAGATGCTCTTCGCGTACGCGCTTGCCCAACGCCCGCACAAAAGCGAGCGCCGCCTTGCCGGATCCGAGACCCACGCGGTCGCCGCTGCGAACCATGTTCGCCGCAACGACGCCGATTGCTTCCAACTGTTCCGGACTTGCCTTCTTTGCGGGCGCACTCATCACGGGCCTTTCTGTGCCAATGCCAAACCGCACAGCATAATCGATTTGCCGTTCGACCTCACGCCTCAGCGCGCCCGTTCGCGGTCGATTCGCCCGATCGTTAATTCAAACACTGCCGCCCCATCGGTGGTGAGCTGCACCTGCGCTGCCACATCGCGCGGTAAGTCGGCCAGCTCCACCATCTGCCCGTCCACCATTAGCACGGCATCGTCCGGCACACGCAACTCCGTCCGCTTGGCCGATTCTTTGCCGGAGACAAGAGTCAGTGTGCGCGCCGCTGCATCCACAACAGTGATCGTGCCGGCGATTGATCCGCCGCGGGCCACGGCTCCGATCACATCGCCTGCCTCATCCATATAGATCTTCAGCTGCATGCCGGTGCGCAGCTCCGCCAAGGTTGCGAGAGCCCGGTCGCGCAGCAGCAAAGCATCCGGTGCGATGCGGATCGGTGCGCTCGTGCGTCCTTCGCCCTTTGCCAGATAGATCTGCCCCGCCACCTCATCCACGCGCTCCAGCCGCGCGCTGGTGGTTCGCACGCGTGCGGTTTCGCCAACGCTGAGCGTTTCGAGGTTGCCGCGCGAAACAGTCTGTCGGCGTCCTTCGCCGGCGCCGGTGATCGTCTGTATCCGCCCCTCGGTGACGGCGACCAACGTGCTCTTGCCGTCAGCGCGCACCAAAAAAGTTGTTCCCTGCGTGACGATCGACCCCTGCGCGGTATCGACGCGAAACGCCCCGGGCTCATGCGTCACACGAAATGCCGCGCGACCCGCTTCCAACGACACTTGCTGCTTCACGCCTTCAGCGGGCCTGAGCAGCTTCAGCGCAGCGCCCGGCGTCAGCGTCACGCGGGCGCGCTCATCCAGCTTCAACTCCGTGGCCGTGGTCGCGCGCACCACTTCGCCATAGCGAAGTTGGCCCGCGACGTGGCCGGTGATGACCTCTGCCGTGGGCCGTGCCGCTGTGAACACCCACAACCCAATCGCGAGAAGCAGCAGCGCTGCAACTGCGCCCACGCTGGGCCACAGCCAACGCCGCCGCTGCTGTGCTGGCACCTTAAACTGCATGCGGCCAAGCTGCGCATCGATCGCAACCGCCTCAACCAACCGCGCGCGAAGCGCTGCATCCTCAGCCAGCCGCGACTCCAGCGCGGCCAGTTCTTCCGCGCTCGCCGTGCCGGCCAGGTACTGCTCAAGCAGTTCAATATCCTGTTTGCGGTTCACTCGGCACCTCCCGCCGCGGCGTGCCGCTTCATGCACTCCGCCAACGCCGTGCGTGCCCGGCTCAGTGCCACCTTGACCGATGCCGGCGTCCAGTTCACTTCGCGCGCCACATCATCAATCGGTAGCCGGTGCTCATAACGCAGCGCGAGTAGCTGCTGCGCCCGCGCGGAGAGTTTTTGCACACAGTCCTTCAGGTGCCGCAGGCGATGCTGCAAATCCTCCTGCGCTGCGTGCTGTTCATCAAAGGCCTGCTCGATGCGGTCGGCGAGTCTCTCGTGGAGCGCCGCCTGCGCCAGCACCTGCTGGCGCTGCTGCCGCTCGCGGAAATAATCCGCCACGCAGTGACGTGCGATCCCCCGCGCCCATTTGGCAAAATCCTCCGGCGCTGTGCCGCGCTGCGCCTCCACCACCACCTTCACGCCCACCGTCTGAAAAATCTCCTCGGCCGCATCGTGGTCGCGCACCAGCGCCAGCACAAATGCAAAAAGCATCTCTCGATGCTCGAGCAGATGCTTGATGACGATGGGCTCGTTCTGTTGCATGGAGTGACTTCGATATGAAAAAGCGGCGCGTCGCCGCATCGACGACGCGCCGTTTCATTCAACCTTACCGGCCTTCGCCTTCCTTGCGTTCCTTGGGGGCCGGGGCGGGCGCTTTGCGTTCGCCCTCGCCACCTTCCTTCTTGGGCTTCGGCGGATTCACGGTGATCGTCTTGGCCACGTCGCCTTCGCACATGGCGGTGATATGGTCGCCGACTTTGAGGTCGTTCACAGTGCCATCCTTATAGACTGGCTTGTTGCCTCCCTCGCCACCTCCGGGTGCGGTTTCGCCGGTCGGGATTTTCACCTTCGTGTCGGCGTTGGTGGTCACGGTCGTGGTTTTGGCACCGCTGTCCTTGCGGGTCGTGATGTCGATCGCGGCGCCATCAATCTTCGTCACTTCGCCGCTCACGCGGCTCAGGCTCGGGCCCTTGCGCTCTTCAGCGCCCGCCATCGATGCCAACACCCCCACCGCTACCAGCACCGCACAAATGCTCAACACTCGTTTCATGACAAACCCTTTCTGCCGAGATCTCGGCTTAAGTCTCACGAAACTGTCGGTCCGCGGCGGCAAAAGTTAGCAGAAAAAATCAGTGGGCATGATCGGCGTGGTCGTCATGATCGTGATGGCCGTCGCCGTGGTTGCAGATGCGGCCGCGATCAATCGCCAGGACGCCGTTGGTTTCGACGATCTTGCCGCGCTCCAGCAGAAACGCCAGCAGCGTGTCGAAGGTCATGCCGCCAGCCGAGCAGGTGCAGAAACGGGCCTCTTTGCCAAAGCGGGCCTCGACGGCAATTCGCAGGCTCTCGCGGGTGAATGGCGGCTGGACTGCGGCGACCAGCGCGAGCACATCATGACCATGAACGTCTTGAGTGGTCACAGACATAAACACCTTTCTCAGTACTCAGCAGTTACGCGCAGTACTGATATGTATGTCCCCAGAGAGGGATTCGAACCCCCGACCAAGGGATTATGAGTCCCCTGCTCTAACCGCTGAGCTATCTGGGGCGATTAGAACAGAGAGAATACGCAAAGCACGCTGCAAAATCACGGGCTCTCGCCGAACGCCGGCGACGTGCATTCATTTTAACCCGCAGCAGTTCTCGTCCCTTGACCTAGATCAACGCGCAGAAGATCTGACCACGCGTTGAACCACTGGGCTCTTTGTGAATCTTCGTGCGCTTCGTGTGCCCCCCCCATCAACCTCCACGGCGGGCCGATCGGCGTAGCGCGACGGGGGCCGCGCATATTCTTGATTGGCGTCGAATACGTTACAATGCCGCCCCGCGCTGCGGCGTGTCGCCGCGCGCTTTGGTTGAGGCGGATTCGAAGACCTCGTGAGCGATTCTTCCGCGAATTCCACACTTCTTACCGATGCGGCATCGGCGCGTAGGCTCGTGCGCCTGCCGGTGGAGAAGCCGCAGGTTGCCGTTGATTTTCTGCATCGCAAGGGCGACGGCGTAATGAGCATGATCGCGCACTTCTGGGACCGGCTGGCGCAGACGCCGCCGCTGGCCCGGGCCGACCTGCATCTGCTGCTCGCCCTCGACGCCGCCGTAGCATCACCAGGTGTAGATATCAACATATCTACAATCGTCGATGAACCGATCACCGGCGCGATGCTCTACGTGCCCAAGGCCCACCGGGCCGACATCCTCGCGTGCGACCTGGCGACCTCGACCGCCTTTGCCCATTACATCGCCCGGCGCGGCGAAACGGCCGCGATCAACGGGTCCGGCACAACGGCGCCGGCCGGCACGGCGGCTGATCCCGCCGCGAATGGTGGGGCGGTTCCCATTCTGACGTCTTCCAGCCCCCCCGCTGCACTGCAACTCGCGCCAATGCCGCCACTTACAGATCTTTCTGGTATCAAGCCCGCAGAAAAATCAACGCCCGCCAACGGGGCCGACGCCAACGGCAGGCCGGCGATCGATTTCTTGACCGGCCAGGCCGAAGGCATCATGGCCATGATTCCGCTGCTGCTCCCGCTGGTACATAAGCGGGTGCCGGCCCGGCAACTCGTTAACTACGTGATGCGCTTGCCGATCGACAAGTCCTGCGCGCTTGACCCGCGTGTCCGGCCGGCGAAGTCCACCGACATGGCGATCCTCACCCAGTGGCGGCGCGCCTACCGGGCCGAACGCGGCCTGCTGTTCGACGCCGACCTGGACGAAGCGATCCGCACGGAGCGCGTCTTCGTGCTCGAGGCACCGGCCGCCGCCAACGGTGGGGCTGTAGCAACCAACATCGTGGCGATCGCCAAGTTTGACCTCGAGCTGGACCGCTCGATTGAGATCGGCGGCGTCTATACCTTCCCGGAACACCGCCAGAAGGGCTACGGCAAGGCGATCGTGGCCGATCTCGCGGCCCGCATTCGTAGCCAACTGAAGACCCCCATCTTGCAGGTGGATGAAACGAACGTGGCCGCCCTGAAGCTGTATGAACGGGCCGGCTGGCAGAACTTGGGGCGGCTTGCCCGGGTCTGGCTGACTGGTTGAGTGCGTTTCGAGGTGGTTGCGGGGCGGGCATTTGTTCCACGTAGAACAATCTTTCAAAAAAATCGTCGTTCGAGTGTCTTTGTCGTTGACGCTGCGCCGGCGTGCTGTACATTGTTCCACGTAGAACATTTCATACCATTCCCCGCTCACATGCGCGAGAAAGGACTCTCTCATGGCCGTCGCTGACCGCCCCCGTCTGGGTCGTGGCCTCAAAGCCATTCTGTCTGTCCCTGTCCAAGTTGATGCTGCCGCCACTCCGGCACCGGCTGCCCCGCAGGAGGCTGCCGCCCAGCCCGGCGACCGTCTCGCCCTGATCCCCATCGACAAGATCGACCCCAACCCCCATCAGCCCCGGGCCGCCATCGACCCTGTCGCCCTGGAGTCCCTCGTCGCCTCGGTGAAGCAGTCGGGCGTCATTCAGGCGGTATTGGTCCGCCCCGCCGCCCATGGCCGCTACCAGCTGATCGCCGGTCATCGGCGTACTGAAGCCGCCAAGAGGGCCGGCCTCGCCGCGGTGCCGGCGGTGATTCGCCAGGAGTCGACCGACGAATCACAGGCGCTCGAAGCCCTGATTGAAAACATTCAGCGTGAAGACCTGAACCCGGTCGAGCGGGCCAAGGCCTACCGGACGGTGATTCATGACTTTAAGTTGACCCACGCGGCCGCCGCCCAGCGGCTGGGTGAGGACCGGGTCACCATCTCGAACTTCCTGCGCATCCTGGACCTGCCCGAGGGGGTACAGATGCTCGTCGGCCGCAACCTGCTGTCGGCCGGCCACGCGAAGGTCTTGGCGGGTCTGAACGATGCTGCCCGGCAAGAGGCGCTGGCCAATCAGGCGGTGAAGGACGGCCTGTCGGTCCGCAAGCTCGAGGAGCTGATCGCCGCCACCCCCCCCCCGGCCGCCCCATCGGCTGAGACTGCGGTGGCCGGTCACACGCGGACGCTGATGGCTAAGTCCGCTCACGTGGTGGAGTTGGAGCAGGATCTGTCGCGGAAGTTGGGGACGAAGGTGCGGATTTTTCCGGCGAAGAAGAAGAATACGGGGAAGTTGATCATTCAGTATTTTTCGCTGGATGAGTTTGATCGGATCGTCGAACGGTTGGATGACGCCAAGAAGTGATGGCTTGTTAGCGTAAGTCTTTGTAGCACAAGACGTTGAGTGCGAACGCTGCGACCTCGCCGGCGGTCTGTTGGATGGGCAACAGACCGATAATGGTGGGACTGGTGGCGTTTTTGTGTTGTTTTTGGGGGTGGGTGGGGTTGTGGGTGTTTGACGCACGGGGCGGACTGTTAGGGTAAAATTTGCGTCGTTTGGCGAATGTTCGGGATTTTGCTTGACGGGTTTTACCCCCAACTCTTAACCTAACAGGAGATGAAGGATGAGCTATGAAGTTGGGATTGGCAGAACTCAAAGACCAGATGGTGCGACGCGGGTTGGGTCTCACCACGGCGGCGGACCTGGCCGGGGCGCCGGTGGCGGCGCCGTTGGCGGGGGCGGTGCCGGGAGCGGCGCCGGGGGCGCGGGATGGGGCGGTTGTGGGGTTGGACTTTGCCGGGTTTGCGCCGGCGATGGCGGGTGGGCGGATGGGAGAGGCGGGGAATGGTGGGGTGGCGTTTGATCTGCCGACGGCGGCGCTGGTGGGGGTGCATGAGTGGTTTTTGGATGAGCGGGGGATGGCGGGGACGGTTGAATCCTATAAGGAGCGCGACCAGACGTTGGACATGTGGCGCCCCCCCCGGGGCTCGGCGGGCCCGGTGCGTCGGTTGGGCTGGGGGAAGGAGGAGCCGTGGTTTGCGCCGTTGACGGTGATGGCGGTGACGGCGGCGTTGCGAGCGCGGCAGGTGGCGCGCGGGGATGCGAACGGTTGGGGCGCGGCGAACAAGTTTGTGTGGGTGGGGCGGGCGTGCTGGCCGAGCGCGGCGCTGTTAGCGGAGACGCAGCGCGCGGTAGTAGGTGGTGGGGGATGGGTGCGGAACAATATCTATGTGGATGCGACGACGGCGGATGAGCGGGTGTGGGCGATCGCGCAGGCGGCGGCGTGCGGGCAGGTGGCGGCGGTGATTGCGGACGGGTCGGGTTTGGCGGACCGGCATCTGCGGAAGATTCAGTTGGCGGCGGAGGGGCGTGCGGTGAACGAGCCGAACGATCGAGGCGTGGGGGCGGCGATTGGCGGGAGCAGCAGCAAAATGATTTTGCTGGCGCGGCCGCCGCAGGAGCTGGGCGCCCAATCACTGGCCTGGGCGCGCTGGCTCGTGCGGCCGGTCGTGTCATTGACGCATTTAGATATGACGACACGTTTAATTGTGCCGGCGGCGCCGCGTTGGCGTGTGGCCTGGCTGGGGGGCAAGGGGCCGTTGCAGACATGCGGAGCGAGTTTGCCACGGTGGATGGAACTGGAATGGGTGCACGAGGTGGACGATGGCGCGGGTGCTTTGCGTGTATCTGCCGACGTGGGAAGTGGATCTGGTCAGGGTGAAAACTCAAAACTCAAAACTCAAAACGCAAAACGCGACGGGCAAAACACCAAGCGGGGGGTGGCGTAGTGGTGAAGCCAGTAGCCAGAAGCCAGAAGCCGGGCGGAGGCACAAAGGCACAGAGGCACAGAGGCACAGAGGGGGGCAGGCCGGGCCGCTTTTGTTGACGGCGACGGTGGCGCGGCAGGATGTTGTTGTGCGGTGCTGCGCGGGGGCGGTGGGGCGTGGGGTGCGGGTGGGGTTGGCGCTGGCGGAGGCGCGGAGCCTGGTGCCGGAGGCGGAGGTGCAGGCGTTTGATGCGGCGGAGAGTGCGCGGGCGCTGCGGCTGCTGGCGTTGTGGTGTTCGCGTTTTTCGCCGACGGTGGGAATTGACCCGACGCCGACGCAGATGTTGCCGGCGGCGATCGCGGAGGGGCCGGTGCGTGATGGGCTGCTATTGGATATCACGGGGGCGGCGCATCTTTTTGGCGGCGAACATTTAATGGTGACGGAGATTCATCAGCGGCTGCGGCGGTTGGGTGTGGCGAATCGCGTGGCGCTGGCGGATACGGTGGGCGCGGCGTGGGCGCTGGCGCGGTATGGCGAGGGGGTGATGACGATTGTGCCTGGTGAAGAAGCCAGGAGCCAGAAGCCAGAAGCCAGAAGAAGAGAGCCGAACGGCTTGTTTGAGCAGGCGGAGGCGGGGCGTTTGTATGAGGTGATCGAGCGGCTGCCGATCGAGGCGTTGCGGTTGGATGAGCAGACTTGTGGGCAGTTGCGGTTGGTGGGGATTGAGGCGGTGGGGGAGTTGATGAAGTTGCCGCGGGGGCAGGTGGCGGCGCGGTATGGGGCGATCGCGCTCTTGCGGATGGATCAGATGATGGGGCGCGTGGTGGAGTTGATCGAGCCGGTGCGGCCGGAGGCGCAGTTTGTGGCGGCGCGGGCGCTGGGCGAGGCGGGGAATGGCGGCAGCGGGTTGATGGACTGGGATGCGGTGGCAGCGCACACGCGCGAGACGCTGCTGGATTTGTGCGCGCAGCTGGAGAAGCAGGAGCGCGGCGTGCGGACGCTGCAGCTGACGTTGAAGCGCGCGGATGCGACGCCGGTGGTGCGGACGCTGGCGCTGGCGCGGGCGTCGCGGCAGATCAAGCATTTGTTCACGCTGCTGCAGATTCAGTTGCAGGGATTGCGGCCGCGGGGAAATGAGGCGCAGCATTTGGCGCTGGCGGAGACGCAGTTGACGTTCAGTATTGAGGAGGTGCGGCTGGAGGCGCTGTGGACGACGCGGTTGCCGCACCGGCAGCAGGAGGCTTTTGCCGCGGCGACGGATGAGGAGGATTTTGAGGCGTTGCTGGACACGCTGAGTGCGCGGCTGGGAGCGGAGCGGGTGCTGGGGGCGGCGCCGGTGGATGGGTATTTGCCGGAAGACGAAAACTCAAAACGCAAAACGCAAAACTCAAAACGGGGGGAGAAGGCAGAAGTGGGGGCGTTGAGTGTTTGGCCGGCGCAGGTGTTTGATGTGCCGGAGGAGATTGAGGCGGTGGCGTTGTTGCCGGACAGTCCGCCGCACACGGTGCGTTGGCGCGGGGAGAGTTTTGTGGTGCAGGCGGCGAGCGGGGCGGTGCGGATTGGGGAGAGGTGGTGGGAAGACAAAATGCGAAATGCGAAATGCGGAATGCGGAATGCGGAATCAAGCGCGGGCACAGAGGCGCGGAGGCACAGAGGCACAAAGGGGCGATGCAAAAGAGGTGCGTCCCCTTTTTGCTCGGGATTATTTTCGGGTGCAACTGCCGAATGGATTGTGGCTGCTGGTGTTTCGACAGAATGATACGCGGCGGTGGTTTGCGCAGGGGGTTTGGTGAAACCTTTAACGCGAAGACACCAAGACGCGAAGACGCTAAAGACTACAGACAGAATTGCCACGAAAGACACAACGGGGAAAACGCAAAACGCAAAACGCAAAACTGGAGGCGTGTCGTGTTTTGCGTTTTGAGTTTTGAGTTTTAGGTACGACCGATGCCGGAGAAGCCGGATGACAAGTTCAGGCCGCGGGTGACGCCGGAGGATGTGAGCCATCTGCCGGCGAGTGAGTTGTTTTATGCGGAGCTGGCGGTCACGACGAATTTTTCGTTTCTGCGCGGGGCGAGTCATGCGGAAGAGTTGGTGATCGAGGCGAAACGGTTGGGCCATGCGGCGCTGGCGGTGGCGGATCATGGCACGCTGTCGGGGATCGTGCGGGCGCATGTGGCGGCGAAGGAGGCGGGGTTGCCGCTGGTGGTGGGGGCGCGGGTGGGGGTGCGGGTGGGGTGGGATTTGGAGGGTGAAGCCAGAAGCCAGAAGCCGGAAGCCAGACATGAAAGGCACGAAGGCACAGAGGCACAAAGGCACAAAGGGGAAAAACCGGAAACAGGAATCGCGATTGACTTGATCTTGTTGCCGCAGGCGAAGGGGGCGTATGCGCGGATGTGTGAGATGTTGACGCGGGGGAAGCGGCGGACGGAGAAGGGGCAGTGTGATTTGTCGTGGGTGGATTTGGAGGAGTTTGCCGTTGATGAGCGCGGCGGGCCCACGGCTTGGCAGGGGATTTTGGTGCCGCCGGATGTGGGGGCTTGGCCGGGGATGTGGCGCGTGTGGCGGAGGGCGCTCGAGGAGGCGCGGGGGCTGTTTGCGGCGGATCATTTGTCGGTGCTGGTGACGCGGCACTATCGGCCGAACGAAGCGGCGTGGCTGGCGCGGGTGTTGGAGGTGTGTCGCGACGTGGGCGTGCCGCCGGTGGTGGGGAACGATGTGCTGTATCACACGGCGGAGCGGCGGATGCTGCAGGATGTGTTGACGTGTATTCGCGAGGGGTGTGTGATTGACCAGGCGGGGCGGCGGCTGGAGGCGAACGGCGAGCGGCATTTGAAGTCGCCGGAGGAAATGTGGCGGCTGTTTGCGGACATGCCGGCGGCGTTTGCGCGGGTGCAGACGGTGGCGCAGCGGGCGCTGAATTTTTCGCTGGATCAACTGACGTATGAGTACCCGCATGAGATTTGTCCGCCGGGGAAAACGCAACAGCAACATCTGCGCGAGCTAACGTATCAGCGCGCCGCCGAAAAGTTCAGCCCGAGCGAAAACGGGGTCAGACCCCGTTTCGCTCAATTATCAGCGCGGCTTGAGCACGAACTGACGCTGATCGAAGAATTAAAGTACGCGCCCTATTTTCTAACCGTCTATGACATCGTGCAGTTCGCCCGCTCGCGCGGCATCTTGTGCCAGGGGCGGGGCGCAGCGGCCAATTCAGCCGTCTGCTTTTGCCTGGGCATCACAAATGTTGACCCCACGCAAATCGACCTGCTTGTCGAGCGGTTTATTTCGAAGGAGCGAAATGAGCCGCCGGATATTGACATCGACTTCGAGCACGAACGCCGCGAAGAAGTGATTCAGTATATCTATGAACGCTACGGCCGGCATCGCGCGGCGCTGTGTGCCGAGGTGATCACGTATCGGCGGCGCTCGGCGGTGCGCGATGTGGGGAAGGCGCTGGGATTTTCATTGGATGCGGTGGATCGGCTGGCGAAATCGCATGACTGGTGGACGAAAGTGGTAGCGCACGAGGAGACGCTGCGGGCGATGGGGTTTGATCCGCACGCGCCGGCGATGCGGTTGCTGGTGAAATTGGCGAGTGAGATTTTGGGTTTCCCGCGGCATCTGTCGCAGCACGTGGGTGGGTTTGTGATCACGGAAGGCCCACTCTGGAATATGGTGCCCGTAGAGAATGCAGCCATGCCCGACCGCACAGTGATTGAGTGGGACAAAGACGACATTGACGCGATGGGCATGCTCAAGATTGATGTGCTTGGCTTGGGCATGTTAACGGCGATACGGAAGGCGTTTGATTTGATTGAGATTGAAGCGACGGAGGCGTGGGGGGAATTAGAGGCACAAAGGCACAAAGGCACAGAGGCACAAAGGGGGAATGAGGCGACAAACCAATTAGAATGTGAGCTCAAACCGCACGGGACAATAATAGAGGCACAAAGGAGTTCTTATGGGCACGATCAACACGTTTCGGGATCTGGTGGCTTGGCAGAAGGCAATGGAGTTAACGCGGCAGATTTATCGCTGGACGGTAAACATGCCGGAGGCGGAACGGTTTGGCCTGACCAACCAGATGCGGCGCGCGGCGGTGTCAGTGCCGAGCAACATTGCCGAGGGGTATGCGCGGCAGAGCCTGCTCGACTACATCAAATTTTTGAAGATAGCCCGCGGTTCGCTGGCGGAGTTGGAGACGCAGGCGGAGCTTGTGGAGTCGATGGGAATGCTCAAGCCGCGACCGACGATTCAGGACTTGTTGCGCGAGGTCGATCGCATCATTCAGGCGCTGATCATGAGTCTCGAGAAAAAGAAAAAGTAAACGACGAGGCTGCACTTTGTGCCTCTGTGCCTTTGTGCCTTTGTGCCTTTAACAACCGCCCCCTGGCGTTGGATAATCTTCCGCTGGAAGACCCTTGCGTTTACGACATGCTTTGCCGCGCTGATTCTGTTGGCGTCTTTCAGGTGGAGTCGCGGGCGCAGATGAGCATGTTGCCGCGGTTGAAGCCGCGGTGTTATTACGATTTGGTGATTGAGGTGGCGATTGTGCGGCCGGGGCCGATCCAGGGGGGCATGGTGCACCCGTATTTGCGGCGGCGGAATGGGGAGGAGGCGGTCACGTATCCGAACGAGGACATCAAGAAGGTGCTGGGGCGCACGCTGGGGGTGCCGCTGTTTCAGGAGCAGGTGATGCGGTTGGCGATGGTGGCGGCGGGATTCACGGGCGGGCAGGCGGATCAGCTGCGGCGCGCGATGGCGGCGTGGAAACGCAAGGGGCATCTGATCGAAAAGTTTGTGCGGATGATTATTGGCGGAATGCTGGCGCGCGGGTACACGCAGCAGTTTGCGGATCAGTTGTGCAACCAGATTCATGGGTTTGGCGAATATGGTTTTCCGGAGTCGCACGCGGCGAGCTTTGCACATTTGGTGTATGCGTCGGCGTGGCTGAAGTGTTATCACCCGGCGGCGTTTTGCGCAGCGCTGATCAACAGCCAACCGATGGGGTTTTATCAGCCGGCACAATTGATACGCGATGCGCAGCAGCATGGGGTGAAGGTGCGGCCGATTGATGTGAATTGGTCGGGGTGGGATTGCACGCTGGAAAAAGAAGAGACGCACAGGCACAAAGGCACAGAGACACAAAGGCATAGAGGCACAGAGGGGCCCGCGCTTCGATTGGGTTTTCGGTTGGTGCGCGGGGTGAGGGAAGTGGAGGTGGCGAAGATTGTGCGGGCGGTGAAGGAGCGGGGCGCGGCGTTTCGGGATGTGTTGTCGCTGTGGCGGGCGAGTGGGGTGAAGGTGGCGACGTTGAAAAAACTGGCTGCGGCGGATGCGTTCAACTCGATGGGGTTGGATCGACAGCATGCGCTGTGGCAGGTGCAGGCGCTGCGTGATGTGGCGTTGCCTTTGTTGGATGGACGTGAGGACGACGAAGGCACAGAGGCACAAAGGCACAGAGGCACAGAGGTGGTGAAGGAGGCGGTGTTGCCGGTGGTGGCGCCGTCGCGGTTGGTGATTCATGATTATGCGGCGACGGGGTTGTCGTTGAAGGGGCACCCGTTGGCGTTTGTGCGGGAGAAGCTTTTGCGGTTGGGGTTGAAGACGTGCGGGGAGTTACATGATCGCAGAACGTGTCCGGATGGATCGCGCGTGGGCGTGGCGGGGTTGGTGCTGGTGCGGCAGCGGCCGGGGACGGCGAGCGGGATTTTGTTTGTGACGCTGGAGGATGAGACGGGCGCGGCGAACCTGGTGGTGCGGCCGCACATTTATGAGCATTTTAAGCATCACATCCGGCATGCGATTGCGTTGGCGGTGTGGGGGCACGTGGAGCGCGGCGGGCCGGATAAAAATGTTTTGCATCTGATTGTGCGGAAGGCGGTGGATGTGAATTGTCTGCATGAGCCGGGGCGGGCGCTGCCGGTGCGATCGGCGTCGCGGGATTTTCATTAGCATCAAAACCAAAACACGAAGGCGCGAAGACACGAAGGTGCACGAAGAGAATAGAATGTGATTATGGCTGAACTGGAATTAGTGCCGGGGTGGTTTGCGTGTGCGGACCGGTATTTGTGGCATGGGCCGACGAAGACGGTGGTGCTGGCGGATGTGCATTTGGGGTATGAGGTGGAGCTGGCGAAGCGGGGGAATTTTTTTGTGTCGGTGAACATGCCGGCGCTGCGGCCGATTTGGAATCGCATGGCGCAGCGCGGGCCGCGGCACGTGATTGTGGCGGGGGATTTGTTTGATGCGAAGACGCCGGACGCGGCGACGATCGGGCATGCGCTCGAGTTGTTTGGGGCGTTGCCGCGGGGATGTGCGGTGACGGTGACGCCGGGAAATCACGATCCGGCGCTGCGGAATATGGCGGAGATTTTTGATGAGCATGAGGTGCATGTGAGTTATGAGGCGCGGGTGGAGGACTGGGTGGTGGCGCATGGGCATGATTTGTCGCGCTGTGATTTCACGGATGCCGCGGGCGTGATTGTGGGGCATCAGCACCCGGCGGTGCGGTTGGGGGATCGGGTGCAGACGGCAAAGATGATGTGTTTTGCGGTGTGTGAGGTGATGATGGGCGGGCGGGCCGTGAAGCTGATCAATGTGCCGGCGTTTTCGCCGTTGCCGTTGGGGACGAGTCTGCTGAACGGTCGACAATGGATGCTGGATTGTGAGGCACCAGCGGCGGGGGCAGTGCGAATCGGGGGGATTGTGAAAACGGACGTGTTGGATTTTGGGTTGTTGTCGGGGCTTGAAACAAACCGGGCGTGACGGCAACCTAAGAGTAGACAAAGCGTTGCAGGTGCCTTTTGGCGTTTGGCCGAAAACAAGCGGTGACACCAAAAGGCGGGCCGGCTGGTGCGAAAGTAGATTCAGGCGTGCTGGGCGTGATTGCTCCGACGGCTGAGCCTGCCGCGCCCGCAGACCCGCATGAGGCACTGCGCCTGCACGGACCGTGGCTGCGGGCGGTGGCGATTGCACGGTTGCGCGGCCTGGAAGGCGCGGACGATGTGATGCAGGACGTCACGCTGGCGGCGATGCGGAACTGGGCGACGATCCGGAGCGCATCGAACGCGAAGCCGTGGCTGTACCGGTTGACGGTTCGGGCGGCGTTGATGCATCGGCGTACGCTGGGCCGGGCGCGGAAGCGCATTCACGAGGCGATCGAGCTGCACCGGGCGGCGCATGGGGTAGGGGAGGCGCAGGCGCGCGGGCCGACGGGCAAGTCTGGCGGGGATCCGCTGGGCGCGGTGCTGGATGCGGAGCGGCATTCGTTTCTGCGTCAGGCGATAGCGCGGTTGCCGGTGAAGGATGTTGAGATGCTGCTCATGAAGCACGTCGATGATTGCAGCTACCAGGAGATTGCGGCACGGATGGGTGTGACGGTTGGCGTGGTGCAGATGCGGTTGTTTCGGGCGCGGGCGAAGCTGCGGGAAATGATCGAGGCGCACTATCAAGAGGATGAAGAACATGTCAGACATGAAGAAACCTGATGCGATGACGCTGGACCTGCACGTGGACCTGCTGGTGGATGGTGAACTGACCGACCAGCAGCGCGCGGCGTTGCTGCGCGCGGCGGAACAGGAGCCGACGCGCTGGCGCGCGATTGCGATGCGCTTTTTGGCGCGGCAGACGGAAAAGCAGGCGGTGCGGCAGTTGATGGGGCGGGCGCCGATTGAGACGCCGGTGGCGGCGGAGGGGCCGTACGCGTTTTCGCGGGCGGTGCCGGCATGGCGGCGCTGGGTGTCACCGCAGAACATTGCGGCGGGGTTGATGATTGCGATGGTATCGACGGCGGCGACGCTGTATGTGATGCAGTCGAAGCCGACGGCGGCGCCGACGGGCGGGGTGGAGATGATCACGGCGCGGGTGCCGGGCGACACGCTGGGTCTGTCGAGCCAGGAGAAGGTGAGCATCGAGGTGCCGGTGGCGCGCACGCAGACGATGAGCACGGAGTTGTTCGCGCCGGTGGTGGAGGAGGCGGGCAAGCGCTCGGTGGTCATTCAGCCGGATGGCGCGAATGGCGCGGTGGTGATTCCCGTGAATACGCTGCCGAACCTGAGAGTCTACTGAAACGGAAAACCCAAAACGCGAAACTCAAAACTCAAAACGACTGAAGAGGCGCGACGGTGCGACGAGTGATGGTGAAAGTTCTGGCGGCGACGGTGATGCTGGGCATCGCGGCGGTTGCTGTTGCGCAGAACCCCGCCTCGCCCAACCCCGTTCTGCCCGCGCAGCCTTTGCCTAAGACGCAGCATTGGATTGGCGTGGCGGTGGAGAATATTCCGCCGACGATTGCCAAGCAGTTGAAATTGAAGTCGGACCAGGGGTTGATGGTGGTGTCGGTGCTGGCGAACTCGCCGGCGGCGAAGGCGGATGTGCGGGCCGAGGATTTGCTGATCGAAGTGAACGGCAAGCCGCTGCTGTCGCAGGAGCAGCTTGCGAGTGCGGCCAACCAGATGGAATTGGACAAGGCGGGCGCGCCGCGGCCGAAGACGGCGACGTTGACGTTTCTGCGTGAGGGCGACCGGCGGACGATCGAGGTAACGCCCGAGCCGCGGCCGGCGAGCATGCTGGTAATCGGCGGGCGGCTGGCGAGTTTTCAGCCGTCGCTGAACAACGACGGCGGCAACCCCGCGCAGCAGCCGCGGACGATCGCGTTTCAGAACGGCCAGACGGCGCAGGTGCACCAGGGGTATCGGATTGATTTGAACGCCAACCCGCAGGCGCTGACGAACAAGAGCATCAAGTCGATTGTGAGCCAGGGCAAGACGATTGTGCTCACGCAGGAGACGAGCGGGACGGGGGCGGTGAAGAATTACATCACGGTCGATCAGACGACGCACGAAGTGACGCCCAAGACGCTGGACAGGCTGCCGCCAGAAGTGCGTCCGCTGGCAGAAGAGATGCTGAAGACCCCGCAGCGCCCTGCAACTCAGAAAGCCGAAGAGACGACCGACGGCCGCCTCGAGAAGTTGGAGCGCGAGAACAAAGAGTTGAAGGATAAGCTTGATCGCATGCTGCAGTTGTTGGAGCAGCAGAAGAAGTAATCGCGGGGGGGGGCGGGAAAGCAGAAAGCGGAAAGGGGCTTGCGGGTTAGGGGCGGGTGAGTAATTATCAGCGGGTTCTTCTGCAGGAGATACCATGCACGGCGGTTTGCCGCCCATCACTTGGGATCAACTCAATAAGCTATTGCATGCCGAACCTGGTTCGCGCTCGTTGCTAAGGGACGTTGAACTGCCTCCGAACCTCAAGTGTTCGGGACGGCTGCGGGATGCCGATGTGATTGGCGTAGTCTCGCGGGGGACATTCATTTCTGGGGGGATCCTTAGGGCCGGCAACATTCTGCGCTGCAGCTTTTCCCGATGCGCCTTCGATCAGTTGGATCTGCGTAGAGTTCACGTCGATGCATGTGCGTGTGACAATGTCGATTTTAGTGGACAGGGTCACGCCCGTATTGATAAATGCGTGTTCCGCTCATGTAAGTTTGTAGACACCACATTCAAGGGTGTTTCTTCGCGGTTTACGACTTTCAGTAATTGCACGTTCTCGGGCGGTAGTTGGGCAGACATGCGCTGGGACCGCTGTACGTTCGACAACGTGGTAATGACTGGTCGTCTCGTGTCCAGCAATTTCAAGGGCTGTACATTCTTGAAATGCGACATGCGCAACGCGACGCTCAGCGACACTTCGTTTCTTGGCTCGATGACGGGGCTTTCACTTCCAGACCGGCGGGATAATTTCGTCCTGGCCCCGTCGAAACTGTCTGAAGCATGTCGGCTTCTCACAGGTAAACTCACAGAAGAAGGGTCTGCACGGCTTGCATGCTTGGCCAATATTCTCGGCAGGTCGGCGCATCTAGAGGTGATTGACCCCGGCCTTTTTGAGGAATTCTCAATTGCCGACCGCGAGTTGGTAATGGATGTCTTGTTTGATCTTCGCGAGTAAGGGACCTTTAGCGTAAGTCGAGTCTTCGGGGCGTTGCCCTTTCGGGCAACGCTCTGGGGGGAACATCATTATTGTGCGAGGGCGGCGCCGAGTTTTCCGGCGGTTAGGCTGAGGATGATGGAGCCGGCGAGGTGATTTGTTGGAGCCACGACCGTGAAGGAGCGGGCGGGTGATGTTCACTTGGGCACGACGTGCGTTGCGGTGTATCCGTGATGATCGCTTGGAGAAACACGATTGTGAGAGTAACGAATCAAAGGACAAGCTTGATCGCATGCTGCAGTTGTTGGAGCAGCAGAAGAAGTAGGGGCGCGGGAAAGCAGAAAGCGGAAAGATAAAAGCAGAAACGGGGTTGGGGAAAAGCCATGCGCGCAAGACGTGCGTCTCTTGCTTTCGCTTTAGGCGAGGGCGACACTGTCGCTGCACATGGAGGAGTTGTCATGCGCGAAATGCTTTTGCTGGGCTTGGTGCTAATGGCGATTGCGGTCTTGCCGGTGCTGGCGGAGACAAAGGGGGATGTGAAACTGCCGGCGAAGGACAAGGTGAAGATTTTTCTGCTGGTGGGACAGTCGAACATGGCGGGGCGCGGCAAGGTGGAAGACCAGGATAGAGAAGCACCGGCGCGGGTCATTACCTTGACCAAGGGAGATGCATGGGCGCCGGCGGTGGACCCGATTCATTTTGACAAACCGCGAGCGGGCGTGGGATTGGGGCGCACCTTCGGGTTGGTGGTTGCGGCGAAGTATGAGGATGAAACGATTGCGCTGGTGCCGTGCGCTGTCGGCGGGACATCTATCGACCAATGGGAGCGCAGCGGGGCACAGCACAAGGAGGCGGTGCGGCGGGCGAAGATTGCGATGAAGGATGGGGAACTGGCGGGGATTTTGTGGCACCAAGGGGAAACGAGGAGCGACCCGGCCACCTACACGGAAAAGGTGTCGAAGGTGCTTGAGGGTTTCCGTGAGGAGTTGGGGGCGAAGGATGTGCCGATCGTGGTGGGTGAGCTGGGGCACTTCTACAAAGGTGCCGAGGCTTTGAACCCGGTACTGCAGAAGCTCCCGGAGACTTTGGCGAAGTCTGCCTGTGTGAGCACCAAGGGGCTGACGGACCAGGGGGACAAGACGCATTTTGATGCGGCTTCGTACCGGGAGATGGGGAAGCGTTACGCAGCGGCGTGGTTGATGCTGGTGGATCGCAAGTGAGCGCGCGCGTAGGGCGTGCGGTGTTGATCACGTTGACCATGTTTCAGGCCTCCGGCCCTCGCGTTTATTTCTTGGGACATTCAGCAACCTTGCGGTTACTGCTACTGACTTTCGGGGCTTTGCCCCTCGTGCGGGCGTCGGCCTTTCGGCCTGACGCTCTGGGGGGAACATCATTATTGTGCGAGGGCGGCGCCGAGTTTTACGGCGGTTAGGCCGAGGATGATGGAGCCGGCGAGATAGGCGAGGGCGACCCAGGAGTTTTTGGCCCAGAGTTTGTCCGTTTCGTGCATGTACGTAGAGAAGGTGGTATAGGCGCCGACGAAGCCGATGCTGACGGCCAGGCGCAGGTGTTCGGGGATGTGGGCGCGGTCGCCGACATAGACCATGAACCAGCCGAGGATGAATGAGCCGGTGACGTTGATGATCAACGTGGCCCACGGGAACGGCGTGACCGGCACGACTTGTCCGATAAATAGCCGCAACATGGCGCCCAGGGCGCCAGCGCCGGCGACGGCGGCGTAGTTAATGAGCGTTTGCATGCGTTTATCTTACGAGATTGCGGCCGCGATGCTATAATGGGCGGTCTTTTATGAGCGAACGAATCGTCAGTCTCAACGTCATGGGCGATCAGCGGCCCGAGCACACGCTGCCGGGGCGCAAGCCGAACTGGCTGCGCGTGAAGCTGCCGGCGGGGCCGGGGTATCAGCGGCTGCGCAGCACGATTGACGAACACAAACTGCACACCGTGTGCGAGTCGGCCAAGTGCCCGAACATGGGGGAGTGCTGGGCCCGCGGCACGGCGACGATCATGATTTTGGGTGATACCTGCACGCGCAGCTGCGGGTTTTGTCACATCAAGACGGGCCGGCCGCCGGTGCTGGATCTGGACGAGCCGCGGCGCGTGGCGGAAGCGGCAGCGCTGATGAAGCTCAAGCATATTGTGATGACGAGCGTGAACCGCGATGAGCTGCCGGACGGCGGCGCGGGGATCTGGGCGGAGACGATCACGAGCATTCGCGAAGCGTCGCCGGGGACATCGATCGAGGTGTTGATACCGGATTTCTGCGGCGATTGGGGCGCGTTGCAGAAGGTGCTGGACGCGAAGCCGGATATTTTGAATCACAACTTGGAGACGGTGCCGAGCCAGTATTTTCGGGTGCGGCCGCAGGCGAAGTACACGCGCAGCCTGGAGCTGTTGCAGCGGGCGAAGGCGCAGGGGTTTGTCACCAAGACGGGGTTGATGGTGGGGATTGGGGAAACGGATGAAGAGCTGCTGCAGGTGTTCCGCGATGTGCGGGCGATTGATGTGGATATCGTGACGGTGGGGCAGTACCTGCAGCCGACGCGGGAGCACTTGCCGATCGCGCGGTGGGTGACGCCGGAGCAGTTTGCGGAATATAAGCGGTTTTGCGAGAAGGACCTGGCGATCCCGGTGGTGGAGTCGGGTCCGCTGGTACGGTCGAGCTATCACGCGGACGAGCAGGCGGAGTTGAAGCACCTGCAGACAAAGGGCTCCTAACCGCGAAGGCGCGAAGTCGCGAAGGGTTCAGACAAACCACAGAGGCACGGAGGGAGCACAGAGGTCGCCTCTTTTCGCCAGCTCAGCCGTGGAAGTTCGTGTGAAGTTTGCTTAATGGCACAACTCTTGCGGTTAGTGGGGTAGCAGCGAGGTTTTGCAAGCTCATCGGTGCTCATTTCCAACTATCGAGACCTTTAGATAAGTCGAAGCGACACGGCAGACAGACTGACGACTGAAACGCTGCGACATTTTGCTGGACTGGCCACGCCCCGCGGGTTGAATGCTCAACCGGCGGGGCGTTTTTTTGGCTTCAGAAGATAAACACGAAGCACACAAAGATTCACAAAGGCCACGAATGTGGTGGTGGGTGATGTCTGACAAGTGGAAGGTTGGTGCTCTTCGTGAAGCTTCGTGGGCTTTGTGTTGAGTGACGGTTCACTAGTCGGACAAGTGCACGGATACGAGGCGATATTCGCAAGTTTGTTCAGCCCGGGGCGTTTAGTCGATATGATGGATGTGCGGGTGGGTGGGTCTGATAAGGGGTTTGGCCATGCGCAGGCAGACTTGGCTGATGGCTCTGGGTGTGTCGTTGTTTGCGGCGTCGGCCGTGGCGCCGGCGTTTGGCGAAGAGTTTAAGAACCCGAAGGCGGTGATTCCGCCGCAAGCTCATCAGAACCGGATGAGCGGCGGGGAGAGTTTTCCGCCGTTGCCGCTGCCGGCGACACCGGTGCGCCGCACCGAGCGCAAGCGCGAGCCCGCGCCGCCGGCGCTGGTGGGCAAGGTGAATCTCAACGTTGTCGATGGCAAGACGGTGTCGGCGTATCCGTCGGTGACGCTCGATATTGAAAACCTGATGAGCTGGACGAATCAGCAGTTGAAGCTGCGGTACCGGTTTGTCGAGACGGACCTGACGAAGTTTTCGTACAGCCCGACGGAGTTGCCGGTGCTGTACGTGACGGGGTGGACGCCGCTGCCGGCATTTGGGGACAAGACGAAAGAGAAAATTCGCGAGTATTTGATGGCGGGCGGGACGCTGGTGGTGCACGCCAACTGCGGGCGGCCGGAGTTTAACGCGAGTTTCCGCAAGCTGCAGGCGGAGTTGTTTCCGGATCGGCCGATGGGACCGATTCCGCTGGATCATCCGATCTATTCGTGTCTGAACAAGATCACGGACATGAAGGTGCGCGAGAGCGACAAGGCGTGGAAGGAAGTGCCGGCGTATTTGGAGGCGATGTACATTGGCTGCCGCGCGGCGATTATTTTTTCGCCGATCGATATCAGCTGGGGCTGGGATGCGGACAAGAAGCCGATTACGGGCGGCACGTTGTACGACCAGGGCGACTCGCTGAAGCTTGGCGCGAACATGCTGACGTATGTGCTGGCGAACTATGAATATGGCCGCGCATTTGAGATCACGAAGATGTATCACCAGGCGGACATTGCGACGCGCGACCAGTTGGTGGTGGCGCAGTTGAAGCACAATGGCGACTGGGACCCGACCCCGCACGGTTTGCCGAACCTGCTGAAGTTTATTGACAGCAACTCGACGTTGAATGTGCAGTTCAAGCGGACGACGGTGGCGTTGGATGATCTGGACGTGCTGAAGCAGCCGCTGCTGTACATGACGGGGTTGCGGAACTTCAACATGACGGACGCGGAGCAGAAGCGTTTGCAGGATTATCTGAATGCCGGGGGTGTGCTGTTCGCGGAGAGCGCGATGGGGTCATCGAGCTTTGACAGCAGTTTTCGGAAGATGATCGCGCAGGTGATGCCGAACGCGAAGTTTGAAGTGCTCAAGCCGGACCATCCGGTCTTTGCGAACGTGTTCAAGCTGAAAGAGACGCAATACTCGGCGCTCGTGCAGCAGGCGGAGCCGAACCTGAAGCAGCCGCTGCTGGAGGCGGTGATGAAGGATGGCGCGCCGGTGGTGATTTATTCGCGCATCAGTTTGAGCAATGGGTGGGAGCAGTTGCCGAACCCGTATGCGAAGGCGTACGCGGACCAGGACGCGCTGAAGCTGGGGACGAATGTGCTGGTGTATGCGTTGACGCATTAAGGCGAATTGGCGATTAAGCGATTGAAAATCGCTCAATCGCCAATCGCTGAATCGGTTAATCGATCGCCTGGGCCTTGGCGGTGCGGTAGAGCGGCTCGAAACGCGGGTCGCTCTTTTTGTTGATGCACTCGCGGCGTTCGAGCAGATCGAAGGTGAGTTTGGGGTCGGTGTTCATGAGCTGCTGGGCGTAAGCGAAAAAGGCGTCGGCGTTGGGGCCTTGGGCCAGCGCGAGCAGGCGGCCCATGCGGGCTTCGCGGCGGTCGGGTTCAAGCTCAAGTGATTTTTGATACGCAGCGGCGGCGTGGGTGAAGCGCTTGGCATCGGCGAGAGCGTCGCCGTAGTCTTGCCAGACCTGGGCGTCGGCCTTGCCGGCGGCGATGAGTTTCTCGAGTGCGGCGAACTGTTCACCGTTGGCGTTGGCGGAGGTGCTCGATGCCTGGGTGAAGACGAGCCAGGCGCAGGCGGCGAGGCCCGCGGCCAGAATAAGAGTTGAGGGCAATCGTGCATGCGTTCGCATTGTGCACCGTTAAGATACCTGCATGAGTGTAACGGTTGAACAGACTGAAACGAAGCCAACCGGCATAGAGACCAACGCCCGGCCGATCGGTCGCTTGCAGATGGTGCTGCTGTGCGCGGTACTCACGGCGATCATGATGATCGGCGGGGGCTACAGCCTGGGCGTGGGCAACCAGTCGATCCAGGTGGCGTTTCTGCTGCACGCGCATGATGCGAGCAACTTTGCGAATGATGCGATGGTGCGCGAGACCTATGCGAATTATGCGAGCTATTTTTTCAACCTGTTTTCGCCGGCGCTGCACCTGTTGGATGTGGCCACGCTCTACGTGGCGCTGCATGCGTTCACCACGTGGGCGTTGCTGATGGCGATTGCTTCGCTGAGCTGGGCGCTGTTTAAACATCGCGGGGCGGTGCTGGCGGCGCTGGCGATTGTGGTGGCGGGGCATCACGGGGCGCTGGCGGGCGATCCGCTGTATTCAAGCGGGTTTACGCATACGTATTTTGTGTTGCCGTGGGCGGTGCTGGCGCTGGCGTGGCTGGTGCGTGGGCGGGTGGTGCTGGCGTTCGTGCTGGCGGGGTTGCTGTTCAATTTACATGCGCTCACCGGTGCGTACCTGGTGGTGATGCTGGCGGCGGGCACGCTGGTGCTGGCGGAGAAGAAGCTGCGCACGCTGCTGGTGGCCGGTGCGGCGTTCGCGCTGTTCGCTTCGCCGACGCTCTATCACATCGCAACGCATCGGCAAACGTATGATGCGCTGTGGTTTGGCCTGATGCGGGTACGCTCGGCCGACCATTCGTTTCCGTTCACGTGGTGGCAGGCGGGCAACCCGGATGTGCCGCACTTCGCGCTGTATGTGGCGCTGGCGGCGGTGGCGTGGTCGTGGTTTGAGGTGGGTCGCGAGCGGCGCATCGTGCGGGCGATCATCGCGGCGACGTTTGCACTCTTTGCGATTGGCGTTGTGTTCACGGAAATCTGGCCCAGCGCCACCGTGGTGCGGTTGCAGGCGCTGCGGTCGAGTCGCATTCTGCTGGTGGTGCTGCTGATCGTGGTCGCCCATGGCGTGGCGCGGTCGCTGGTGTTGGACCGTCGGCAATGGCTGACGTTGCTTGCGGGTCTTGTGGTGCTGGCGTCGCTTGCGGTGCCGGCGTTGCTGGTGTATCTGCCGTGGGCGGTGCTGCTGTGGGCGATTGCGGCGCTGGCGGCGGGGCGGTTGTCGTGGCGGGCGGCGCTGGCGGTGGCGCTGGCGCTTGTGGTCACAATGCTCGCGTGGCGGCAGATTCAGTTTGCGGTGCCGGGCTTTACGGCGGGCGCGGCGGCTGTGCATGTGGCAACGGGCGACGCGTTGCCCCTGACCGTGTTGGGTGCGGCCGCGGTGGTGCTGATGCTCGGCATTGCGGCGCGGCGATTGCTGTTGCGCTGGGCGCTGACGATCAGTGCGTGCTTCGTGGCGATTGCCGGGCTGTCGCGCTTCTTCAGCCTGCCCGAGCCTGCGCCGTCGCCAATTGAAACTGTCGGCGCTTACTTTCGTGCGGCCACGAATAATGCAGTGATTCTGGCACCTTCGGGCATGGCCAATCTGCGCATCTTTGGCGAGGCGGCGATTGTTGGTGATTGGCGTGATGGCACGCAGCTCTACTTTGCTGCGCCGTTTGCCGGCACGTGGCTGAGCCGGATGAACGAACTCGAGCCGGGGCTGACGCTATCGGATGACCGGCGGAAGCTGATCGCGCGCGGCGCATCGCTCGATACGCTCGATGATGAAGCGCTGCTGGCGCTCGCCCAGAAATATGGCGCGACGCACATTGTTTCGCGCGTGGCGGGTCGCAACCTGCGCGAGATTGGCATCTCCGGGCTTGAGGGGCTGCACGTGTATGCCGCTGAGGCCGCCGCGCCGGTCGTGTCAACGCAGCCGGTGCCCGCGGGCGTGGTGGATGCGGTTGAGTGGCGCGCTGCTGAGGCGTTCTACAAAACAGTCGTGCAGCCCAACGTGTTCAAACATCGCACCAGCGAGGTGACGATCCAGGTCGTCGATGAGACGGGCCGGCCTGTGTACGACGTGCCGTTTGAGCTCAAGCAGACGAACTCGCAGTTTTTGTTCGGCGCGTCGCTGGGGTTTTTTGATGCGGTGCCGTACGCCAACTATGGCGACCAGAAGCCGCCGCCGTCGAATCCACAGGAGCGCGAAAAATTCCTCGAGGTGTTCAACGCCTCGATGATTCCCTTCTCGGCGAAGTGGCAATACATCGAGCCGTTCCGCAATGTGCGGACGTATGCCGACCTCGACCAGTACGTCGATTTCTGCGCGCAGAACAACATCACGGTGCAGTTCCATCACCTCGCCGGGCACCAGGCCCCGTGGCTGAGGCAACTCTCCTCGATCGAACAGACCGGCCGCTTTCATGAGCACGCAACGCGGCTGGTGGAGCGCTACGGTGATCGCGTGAAGTACTGGCAGGTGTCGAACGACAAGCTGTTACTGCATGCCGCGCCGCCGCTGTTTGAATCGCTCCGCAAGCAGCAGCCGGGCATCAAGCTGGGCATTTCGGATTGCACGCGTTTTCACTCGCCCAACAAGGGCCCCACGCGCGAGCGCGAACTGTGTGACGGCATCGACGGCTTACGCCAACTCAAGGCGATGGGCACGCATGTCGATTTCTTCGCCATTCACGGACACTATCCTGCGGGCCTCTGGGCCGACCCGCGCGAGATGTACGACGTGCTCGACACATTTGCGCGTGAGGGTGTGAAGGTGCACATCAGCGAGATGCTGCTGCCCCTCAATTCGGAAATCGCCGGCCCCATGCGTCGCGGCAAGTGGACGCCCGAGCTGCAGGCTGATTTTTACGAGCGCTACTTCACCATCGCGTTCTCGCACCCCGCGGTGGAGATGGTGAACCTGTGGGGCATCGGGCCCGACAACTGGGGTGCCGGCTCGGGCCTGCTCGACCACGACCACAACCCGCGTCCCGCTTTTGATCGGCTGAAGGAACTGATCACGCAGCGTTGGCGCACCAACACGAAGGGCACGCTCGGCCTCGACGGCGCCGCGCGGTTGCGGGCCTTTCACGGGCAGTACGAGATCGCTGTCATCGCCCCCGCAGGCCCGGCGCGCGCCAAGATCACCATCGCGCCAGAAACTCGCCAGGTGCGGCTCGTGCTGAATCGAGCGGCCGGCAGTCTTACTGTGCAGCCATAAACATTAGGGCCAGCACGTGATGTGCCGGCCCAGTTGCCACGCTCAGTTCTTCAGTGTTTGTGCTTACTGCGTGCCGCTCTCAACCAGCGGCGGCGCTTCGGCGGCGGGTTCGGTTGGCTCGCTCACGGGCTCATCGGGATTCTTCGCCCCCAGCTTACGCTGCAGCGTTCGCACGCTGATGCCCAGGGCCCGCGCGGCCCGCGTGCGGTTGTTGTTGAACCGCTGCAATGCTGCCGCAATCGCACGGTTCTCAAGATCCTCGAGCGTCATCGTCGCCAGCGCTTCATCGAGCGTGGCCGGTTTGGCTTCAACCGGGGCGGCCGCCTCGGCAGGCGCCGCAGTTGCTGCGGCCGACGTCGCCACGCCGCCGGTCGCAGGCGCACCACCTGCTGTGGATGACGGTGTGGCACTTGCCGCCGGCATGCCCGGCGCCGGCACCGTGATCTTGCCGTTCGGATAACGGATGAAGCTCGGCAAGTCGTCGATCTCGAGTTGTGTCTTGTCGCTCAGCACCATCATGCGTTCGATGATGTTCAGCAGCTCGCGCACGTTGCCGGGCCACGGGTACTGCTGCATCGCATCAACCAGGTTGGGGGCGATGCTCGTGATCTTGGTGCCGTTCTGTTCGTTCACGCGGTCCATGAAGCGCTTGGCCAGCAGCGGAATATCTTCCAGGCGCTGCCGCAGCGGCGGAATCTCGATCGTGATCACGTTGAGGCGGTAATACAAATCCTCGCGGAACTTGTTTTCCAGCATCATCTGGCGGATGTCGCGGCTGGTTGCGGCCAGCACACGCGTGTCCACGCGAATTTCCTTGTTGCCGCCCACGGGCGTGATCACACGCGTCTCGAGGGCACGCAGCAGCTTCACCTGCAGCGACACCTCAAACTCGCCAATTTCGTCGATGAAGATCGTGCCGCCGATGGCCGATTCAAACCGACCCATGCGCCGGTCGGTCGCGCCGGTAAACGCGCCCTTCTCATGGCCGAAGAGTTCGCTCTCCACGAGCGTCGCCGGCATCGCGGCGCAGTTCACGGCGATAAACGGCCCGTCGCGCCTTGGTGAGTTCTGGTGAATCGCCTGCGCGACGAGTTCCTTACCCGTGCCCGATTCGCCCAGGATCAACACCGTGGAGAATGCCGTCGCCGAGCGCCGGATCAACTCAAACACCCGCTGCATGCCCGCGCTGCGGCCAATGATGCTGCTCAGCGAGAATCGCTCGTCGAGGCGGTTTTGCAGTTCGCGCACCTTCCGCGTCTCGGCCTTCTGCCGCACCATGTTCTGCAACATGATCAGCAGCGCCTGCGGATCGATCGGCTTGGTCATGTAGTGGTAGGCCCCGGCGCGGATGGCATCGATCGCCGTCTGCACGCTGCCGTGACCTGTGATCATCAGAAACATCGCTTCGGGTTGCTTCAGCTTCCAGTGCTTGAGCAAATCCATGCCCGACACATCCCCCATGCGCAAGTCCGTGAGTACGAAGTCCACGCCCTCGTCGAGGTAGGACAGGGCCTTGTCGGCCGAGTCCGCGGCGTTGACCTAGTACCCTTCATCGTGAAGCAAGCGCACGAGCGACTGGCGCTCGTTGGGCTCGTCCTCAACGACCAAAATCTTATGCCCGTTGGTTGTCACCATGTGCCCACAGCCTCCGTTCGTGCTGAGCGCAGTAGCATTGTTCCAAAACCCACAACCGCATCCGGCCCGCGCGCCGGGCTTGCCCCACTGCCTGCTGGAAAACTCGGCGGCGCCCCACTTGGCCGCCGATTCTGCTCACACTTCGCAAGAGCCATACCTTGCGTCATTTTAGCGCGACCCCACCCCATAAAGCGACTTTTTGTCGCTTTATTATGCCAATATGTCTAAATATATGTCGTTTTGGTGAATCTTTGCGTCACTTTGTCGTGCTAATTGGGCGGTTGGGACGGCCGGGGGCGAGGCGTGTTCCTCGTGCACTTTTCGATGGAAATCCGCCACGAGGCGTTCCGCATCGTAGATGGCGCCATCGAGCCCATCCACCGTTTCGCGATCGAGCACCTCGCCGTGCATGCGGCGCAGCAGGTATGCGTTGATCTTGGCCGCGTTGAGTGCATTGTTAAGATCGTGCAAATACTTGCGAATTTCACTACTTTCCATGTTTTCTAGCCGCCTCTACTGGGCCTGCGCGAGCCCAACGGAACCGACCCCAACGGGTGACTGCTTTGCCTGCCCCAAGCCAAGCCCGCCACATCAGGGATGCCCTGTCGCGCGCGATGCACTCGCACCGTTTGCGTCAAGTCGTGAAAAATTCCGCCGGACAAATTCCTCAACGCCACAGGCAAAGCAAAGTGTGCGCCACGGTGAAACGTTGTCAGAGCCCAGCACCTGCGTATAAGTCTGGGCCGATAAAACGGTTACCGGCCGTCCCTGCCTTAAAGCAGAACGCTGCGCATTAGGAATGCGTAGAAGAACAAGTAAAAGACGCCGACCAGACCCGCCACAATGCCCGCCCGCACATGATCAAGCTTCAGTACAAACTTCATCCCCGCGAAAATCGCCGCCACATGCAGCACAAACAGCAGCGGCACGACCCAATACCCATGGCGATACGTGAAGTTGAAAGACAGTTGGTTGATGATGAAAAACAGGATGTGCAGCACCAGCACCGGCGCCGCAACGATGGCGGCCGTGCGAATGATCAGGTCAATCATGTCGGCTTTTTGAATGTTGTCGAAGTTGACCTGCCCGTAGTCCGACTCCCCGAGCCTATCGCCGGCCAGCTTGTGAATGCCGAACATGGTGCCGATGGAGACGCCCGTGAGCAGCACCGTGATGGCGATGCCCGCCACAAGAACAATGACCAGGCCGAAGATAAAAGCCATACAACCACCTCCCACGCGATATGCGCATCACACGGCGCAGGCGCTGCGGGCGAAACCTCGTCCGCATGTGACTCGCCAGAGCCGCACTTCTCACGGGCGATGGCAAGCGCGTCTTTGTCCCATTGTTCGTTGCAAACGCGTATCGATTAGCACCAAGCGTGAACCTACTTCGGCTGCGTTGTGCCGGAGGAGCGGAGGTTCTGTTCGAAAAACACTCTCACGTTGACCGTATTCTTGGCAACAAAGTTCGCACCCTCTTTGTTCCACATTTGCTGGTAGGGCACTCCGTGTTTCGTGAGGGCCTCCACCATGCGGTCAACCTGTTTGCTGTTGCGGCCATGCGCATCGGCCAGCAGAAACGGTGGCGCCCCTTTGGCAAGCACCCGCACGGGACTGCCCGCGTCGTCGTGGTCGCCCGGGTTTTCATCCACGGCGTGGCCTGCAGCTTTATAATCTTCGGCGCGCGTCGCCGGGTCGTAGCTGTCGGTGATCATCCCGACGGCGTCGATGCGCCCAGAAAACGTGTCGTGCATTGCTTGCGGTTCGGGTGCTATTGTGGGGCTGTAAGCGCCGATCAGGCCGGCGCAGAAGCCATGCTTCGACTTGCCGATGATGCCAATCTTGTCCGTCAGATGATGGTTCCTGGCGTTGGCGCGGATTGCCCGTGCCGCAGCGGCGCCATAGCGGGCGATCTCCTGCGGCGCCAGCTTGAACTCGTACCGTGGGTCGCGGACGGTCGCGACAGCAAAACCGGAGACGGCCATATCGAAAACCGCTTCCAGTCCAAACGTGCCACTCCAGATAGACACGATGGTTGGCTGCGGATCACCACTGGCGGGGTACACGAGGTCCAAGGCGTACGTCTGCTCGCCCTGCTTGTAGAAGGCGATTGGGTCGGCCACTTCAAACCCCGCCGGCACCGGCAGCGTGCGAAAGCCTTTACCAGCGTACTTTTCGGCGTAGTCGTTGACCGGGCCGCGCCAGAATCGCTCGTAGTAGTAGTAGTTTGAACGCGCCTTTTCCGGCAAGCCGGAAAGATCGGCCGCGATGACGACACATCCACGGGCAACATACGTTGCTGCCGTCTTCGAAACGTCGAAGTCCTTCGGGTGGAGCGGCCAGTTGCCGCCGTGGAGCAGCATCAGTACCCGGCCATCAGCCTTCTCTTTTGGCGGGGCAAACACGCGAATCTGCACGTTGCCGGCCGTCTTGGTCTCCACAGGTTCAACGGCCTGTGCCGTCGGGCATGCGGCCGCGCTAAGCGCTGCCAGCCAGACCACCGTAGGAAGCTTTCGTGTAATGACGCTCACGCCTGAATAGTAGCAGCAGGGCCCCACGGAGTCTGCAGCCTGAACGGTCTCGGCTGTCGGCCCCCGGCCTCTCCACAGTAAGTACCCGCCCCGCAATTGACACCCCACCGCCGCGCGTTAGGCTACCAATCTGTCTGTATTTATCCAAAGCCGGCGGGCTTGCGCACGTCGGCGGTCTCTTTTTTCCTGGCGGAGTGATTCATGAAAATCGGTATTCTGACCTTTGGCGATGGCCGTAAGCGCGTGACCGAGTCGAGCAGCAAAGACTGCTTCCGGTTTCAGAAGGGCGTCGCGGACTTCCTGAAAGAAAAAGGCCACACGCCGGTCGAAGGCAAAGTGGTCGTCTGGGATTCGCACACGATCAACGCCGAGTGCGCCCGGCTCATCAAGGCCGGCGTCGAAGCGGTGGTCTTCAACTTCGCCATCTGGTCGTACCCCGATCTCACCGCGCAGGCGGCGATCCGCTTTGACCCCAAGATCAGCATCATGATGTACGGCGTATTGAACCCGAGCTATCCGGGTTGGGTGGCGTACTTCGCCAGCGCCGGCTCGATGGAAGAAATCGGCCGTCCGTTCTACCGCGCCCTCGGCGACATCAAAGATCCGAAGGTTGTGGCGGCATTTGATGCGTGGCTGGCCGATGCGAATCCAAATGGCCGGGCGAAGGGTTTTGCCGCCGCGGCGAAGCTGAAGGGCCAGCGCTATGGCCGGTTTGATGGTCCCTCGATGGGCATGTACACCGGCCACGTCGATGAATCGCAGTGGATGAAGCAGTTCGGCGTGCACGTGGTGCACAAGGGCCAGCTCTTCTTCTGGCAGCAGGCGCAGCGGATCGAAACCAAGCGCGTGAAGGCCGGCCTCGACTGGCTCGAATCGGTCTGCAAAGAAATCAAATACGACGGCAAGAAACTGACCAAGGGCCTCGACGGCACGCTCGCCCGGCAGGTCCGCATGTACCTGGCGCTCAAAGACTACTGCAAGCAGGAACAGATCGATTTCTGCGGCCTCACCGGTCAGCTCGACATGACCGAAGAACCGAGCATGTGCATCGCCGACGTGCAGGAAGCGATTCTGAATGACACGGCCGACTGGGAAGAAAGCAAGAAGAAGCCGCTGATCTGTGCGACCGAGTGCGACAGCAACGGCGCGCTCACCATGCAGATCATGCACCTGATCACCGGCACGCCGGTGTTGTTTGCCGACATGCGGCACTACTTTGCGGACTATGACGTGTACGACCTGGTGAACTCGGGCCAGCACGCGCCGTACTTCAGCCACTACAGCAAGGACTACAAGAAGAACTGGAAAGAAGTGACGCTGTACCCGGCGGCCGATTTCTACTTCCACGCCGGCGGGGCGAGCTGCCAGTTCTACAGCGATCCGGCGCCGCTGATCACGCTGGGCCGCATCACGCGTAAGAAGGGCCGCTTCCAGATGCACATCGTGCGGGCGGAGATTCCGGATCTCGGTTTCGAGACCAACGAGAAGCTCGCGAAGCAGACCACCTACACATGGCCGCACATGTTCGTGCGTTTCAAGTGTGCGCCGGAGCTGATCGGCGAGAACTACGTGAGCAACCACATCCACGGCGTGCTCGGCGACCACGTGGCCGCAGTGTCCGCGGCGTGCGAAGCCTTGGACATGGAAGTGAAAGTGCTGGCGTAAACACCCAGCCTCATCAGGAAACAAAAAAGCCCAGCGATCAGATCGCTGGGCTTTTTCTTTTTTGGGGGGTGGTGAATCAGATGCCGAGGTCGGCCTTGGTGAGAATCGCTTCGTACTCCACCGGGGCCGCGGCGAGGATGTTTTCTTTGCCGCCTTCGAGGCGGTCGAGCGCGACGATCACCTTTGTCACGGTGGCGCCGGCCGCGCTGATGTTCTTGATCGCTTCAATCACCTGGCCGCCGGTGGTGACGATGTCTTCCACCAGCACCACGGTGTCGCCGGCTTCGAGTTTGCCTTCGATCGTCTTGCTCGTGCCGTAGTCCTTCTTGGCGTTACGCACGATGAAAAACGGCACGCGCGATTTGAGCGAACCCGCCGCCGCGAGCGCGACCGCGCCCAGCTCAGGCCCGGCGATGCGCTTGGTACCCGCCGGCAGACGCTTGGCAATCTCTTCGCCCATGGCTTCGAGCACATCGGGCTGCGTTTCAAACAGATACTTGTCCAGGTAATACTTCGACCGCTTGCCCGAGCGCAGTACGAAATCGCCCTCGAGAAACGCCACCGCTTTCACCCGCGCCGCCAGTTGCGCTTTGTCCATGATCATGACCCTTTCAGAAAAACGAGCGGGCCATTGTAAGGGAATTACGGCAAATCGCTATTTACTTCGCCGTGCCGGCCATCAGCACAAGCACAATCTTGTAACCCCAACCCAGTGCCAGCAGCCCCAGCCCGCCGAAGACCCACTTCTTCCAATGCCACTGGAACCAGAACATCGACGGCCCGATCCACTTGCCCGAGATGAGGCCGAAGAGCGCCAGCGCCCCGGCCGCCCCGGCGAACAGTCCCAGCACCGCGCCAAACGGCTGCGTCAAAAACGCACTGACAAAATTGAAATGCGCCACGTGGCTGACTGCCGTGGTGCAGCCGCAGGTGGGGCACGGGATGCCGAAGGCCTTCATCGAGCCGCAAGGCAGCATGCCCAGCTGTTGGTGCGTGCCCAGCCCCTCGGCCGACGGCGTGAGGAAACGTCCGATAGTGAGCATCGCGGCACAGACAAAAAACGTGAACCCGCACCAGAGCCGCACCGTAAGCGTGTGATTGCGCGGCGGCGCTGCGGTTGTAACGGCGGGCTGCGGCGGCGCCTCAAAGGGCACGACCGGGCCCGCCGGGCTGCCGGGGGGCGAAGCTTGCTCAGACGCTGGGTTTGACATGCCGACATCATAGCAAAGCAAGCCGCGGAGTGAATGCCGTTCCCGGCAAACGTGCTAAACCCACCCCTGTTTTTACACGATGAAGCATGAGAGATATGCCTTTTCCGGACTTAATGCCGATGCGCGCACGCCCAGTCCAACTCGCCCCGCGGGCCTTCACCATGATCGAAGTGATGATCGTTCTGATCATCATGGCGATCTGCGCCACGCTGGCGATGGGCGCGATCAGCAACTTCGAAGCCGCGCAACGCCCTGAACGCGCCGCCCGCGAGTGCCAGGCCCTCCTCCGCTACGCCCGCAACCTCGCCCTCACCACCGGCAAAACCGCCTGCGTCCGCATCAACACCACCACCAACACCATGGCCGTCTACTGGCAAAGCAACGGCACCTCCTACGATGCCAACCCCGTCAGCAGCTCCGTCGGCGTCGGCGGACAACTCCTCATCAACCTCAACACCCACGCGGAAGTCGCCGGCGTACGCATGTCGCTCTCCGGCGGCGGCACGTCGCAAGACTTCGCCTTCAACGCGCTCGGCTCCGGCGCTACCGCCGGCACGATCACCTTCAGCTACGGCACCCGCGCGCGCTCGATCACGATCCCGCGCATCGGCGAAGCGACGGTGAACTGACCATGTACATGCGTATGCAAAAAAAATCTCATCGCCGCGGCCTGACACTCATTGAGTGCATCATCGTCGTCACCGTGCTCGGCGTTGTCGCCGTGGGCGCCGGCGTGGGCCTGCAGGCCGTGGCCAAAACCCCCTCGCAAGCCGACCAGCAACTTGCCGTCAGCAACGCGCTCATGCACGGCGTCGAGGTAACACTCGCCCAGCCGTGGGCGTCGATGACCTCCGGCACCTCCACCGTGCAGATCTACGGCGTCAATTACACCCGCACCATCACCGTGGCCGACGCCAACCCGCAAAGCAACGACGGCACCGGCACCACGCGAACCGACTTCCGCCGCATCACCGTCAGCCTGCGCCCGGCAACCCAAACCGTGGCCGGCGCCGGTGATGCAAGCCTTACCACATGGGTGACGCAGAAATGATTCAAGGCTTCTGCAAATCGCTCCGCGAACGCCGCTTTTTGCGCGTGCCCAAGGCCGCGCGCGGTGCCGGCCGCCGCGCACGCCGCGCCATGTCGCTGGTCGAAATGCTCATCGCCCTCTCGATCTTCGCGATCATCTCCACCGCGGTCATGGCCATGATCACCGGCGCGTCCAACACCTATTTCTACGTGAACAACACCACCAACGCCGTCTCGCAGATCGAGACGGCCGCCCGCCGTATCACGCACAACCTTCGCACCGCCGCCAGCGTCAGCGCGCCCAGCGGCACCACCGCCAGCAGCACGCTCACCCTCGTCACCCAAAACGACCCCAGCAACTCGAACAACCCCTACACCGTCACCTACACGCTCACCAACGGCAGCCTCGTCGAGACCGACCCGCGCTACGGCACCAACACGCTCGTCACCGGCGTTCAGACATTCTCCATCACCCGCAGCAGCACCACCGCGCCGACCACCTTCACCGTCAGCATCGTGCTGAGCGGGCCGCCGTCGCTCACCCGCACGTTCACCGTCGGCTGCCGCAACTTCTAAGCGAGAATCATGCGCACGCATTCGCACAACTTCCGATCTCACGCCCGCCGCGGCACGGCGCTGGCGATGGTGATCGTCGTCAGCGTGGTCGTCACCGGCCTGGTCATGACGCTCGCCTGGGCAGCGGGCGCACAAGCGCAGTCCGTCACCCAGCAGCGCAATCTTGATCGCGCGTTCTACATCGCCGAGGCCGGCATGCAACGCATGGCCTGGTACTGCCGCAACAACCAACTCAGCGCCGTCACCGGCCAAGCGTTCAGCGGTTCGGTCAACGGCGGCACCTACACCACCAGCTACACCGTCGTCTCCGGCAGCACCATCCGCGTCACTTCCACCGGCGTCTACAGCGGCGCATCGCATACGCTCTACGTCAACGTCACCCCGCCCGCCGGCAGCGTGGCCGCCTTCGCATCCGTCGGCGATTTCGACAACAAAAACATTACCGTCGTCGGCGACGTCGCCGTCGGCGGCACCTATACCAACGGCGGCAACGGCTCCACCGACGGCAACCTCACCTACACCGTCACGGCGACCAACACCGGCGCCGTCACCGGCACCATCGCCCAATCCGCGTTCCAGACCATCGATTTCAACGCCCTCGGCGCCACCCTCACCGGCACGTCGGGCGCCATCGCCGGCCTCTCCGGCACCGGGCGCACCTACAACTTCAACGCCGCCGGCGGCACCAACAAAGTCATCTACGTCACCGGCAACGTCACCAACCCCGTCTTCTCCGGCTCGGGCACCATCTACATCAACGGCAACATTACCTTCACCAACCCCAACACCACCGTCGGCACATCGTCCAACCCCGTCAACATCGTCTGCAACGGCAAAATCACCTTCGAGAAAAAAGCGACCGTCTACGGCTCGCTCTATGCCGGCAGCAACATCGATCGCGCCCAGCTTGATGTCGTCGGCGTCATCTATTCCGGCGGCGTCTTTAGTGCCAACAGCGGCATGTGCACAATGACCATGCCCAGCTCCGGCGCCCCCTGGTTCGACCCGCGTTTGTCCGGCGGCGGCGGTGGCGGCACCATGGCTGTTACGAATTACACGGGCCCCGGCATCTGAGCGTCCGCCTGAACCGGGCTCTCCACTGCTGCGGCCCGCGGCTCCACCTTCACAACTTGCGGCGGCACTTCCATCGGGTGCGCCGGCGGCGCATCAGGTGCTGATGCCCCGCGCCGCGCCGCCTGCTTGCGATCCTCAAGGATCGTCCGCAGTTTCTTCAGCGCCCGCATCTCCAGCTGCCGCACGCGCGCCTTCGTCAGGCCAAGCTTCTCGCCCAGCTCCGACAGGCTCATCGATTCCTGTTCTTCGTTCAAACCATAATGCGCTGTCAGCAACTCGCGCTCGCGCGTGCTGAGCTCCGAGATCGCCTCGGTCAGTTCCTGCTTGAGGCTCACTTCGTCCAGCCGCTCGCCGACCATGTCGTGCACGCGCTCCGGCGTCGCGTTCAGCACTTCGTCCTGGCCCGTCACCAGGTGCTTGTCCCGCCGCGTCAGCGCTTCCGCGCGGTCGCGGGCAAAGTTCTTCATGATCGCATAGCTGGCATACGTGCTGAACTTCACGTTCCGCGTGAAATCAAACTTCTCCACCGCCCGCATCAGCCAGATCGTGCCGTCGCTGACCAATTCCATCAACTGCCGGTCCGGCCGCTGGTGCTTGCGGGCCACGTGCACCGCCACGCGCAAATTACTTTGCACCAGCTGGTTCTTGATCGCATTCGCCTGCAACAGCAGCGCCTCGATCGGCGCCAAGTCCGCTTCCTTCGCCGCCGCCACATCCAGCGACTGAATCAGCTTCAGCGCCTTGTGCTTCAGATAATTCATCCGGCGAAATGCGTCGAGCTCAATTTCCTGCGGCATCACCGGCTGTTTGAAAATGTCCTGCAGATACCCCGGCAAATCCCGCGGCACACGCGCCACGAACAAATCCTTCGCCTTCGCATTCTGCCCGGCCGCAACACTCTCTTGTGCTGCCGCCAACGCCTGCGCCGGCAATTCCTTCAGAATAATGTTGTCCGCATCCGGGTGATCGAACAACGCATTCGGCGTCACTTCGATCGGCAGCCGCTTCAGGTTCGCCGCCCGCTCGCTCGTCACCACGCGGTAGATGCTCGTCTTCGTGCGGCAGTAGCGCTGCGCCAGGCAGTCGATCGGCACGCCGCGGTCGAAGCACGCAATGATCACCTGCCGGTCCAGCTCGCGGATCGGGTCGGTATGCTCGGGGAAAATTGCCGTCTCGGGGTTTTCCTTGTCGTGCTTGCGGATCGTGTAGCGAATCGTCTCCGGCGCGCGGTTCAGCTTCTTGCCGATGCGTTCCGAGATTTCCTTGATGCAGCACTGGCACTTCAGGCTCAGCCGTCGCGCCCACTTGATGATCAACTCCCGCTCATCTTCCGACAACTGCCGGAACGTCGCCGACTTCTCCACGCGTTCCTTGTTGGCCGACGCAAACTGCGCCACGCTCGATTCCAGGAAGCCCAGCCGCCGCCGCCCATCCGGGTAGATGTACCGCATCGCGATCAGCCCGGCCTTGCGCCAGCGCTGAATCGTTTTGCTCGACACATCAAATTTCTTCGTGACTTCCTCGAGCGTCAGCACCGCGCCGCCGGCGTTCTCCACCTGGATCGCCAGCGTGTCTGACAAAAACTCGATCAGCGTCGCTAAGTCGTGCCGCAGCGTCTTGCCCGCCAGGGAGTGATCCGTCGGGTGCACCGGCCGAAAACCTGTGATGCGAAACAGCACAAACTCCCACGGATAATCCCGCCCCGCCTCAACCGTGGGCAGCAACTCCAGCGCAGACTGCAACTGCTCGTGCCGCTTCTCAGCGGGCGAGTAGGTGAGCTGCCCCGCCAGCTCCATCATTTTCTGGTCGCGCCATGTTGCCATAAGACACAAAGTATTGTAGCACAACCATCTATCGAACCGGCAACCGAATTGGCGATAGGCATTTACCGCAGTGGCCCCGTCGGGCCGCTGCATGCTGCCGATGAAACGAGCGTTATGTCCATATGAACATCGTTCTTATCAATCCCGACCAGATGCGCTGGGACTACTGCACCCACGCGGGCCATCCTTTTATCAACACCCAGCACCTCTCCCGCCTCGCCGCCATGGGCACCGCCTTTTCCCACGCCTTCGTCTCCTGCCCCATGTGCGCGCCCAGCCGCACCTCCTTCGTCACCGGCCAATACACCATCGAACACGGCGTGCGCAACTACGGACCCGCCTTCGACCCAACCCACCCCAACGCCCTTCGCAACCTCGGTGCTGCCGGCTACCGACGCGCCATCTTCGGCAAAGACCACATCGCCGCCGACCCCACAACCGCCATCGGCACCCTCTACGATGAGGGCGAAGAAATCTGCCTCGGCAACATGGACAAACACCCCGACTACAAATTCAGCTACTCCTCCGGCCCGCTCGCCGCAGACTCCCCCTTCAACATCACCGGCCGACTCACCACCGCCGCCATCGACTTCATCCAGCGCCAGACCCGCGCCAACCAGAAGTTCTTCGTCACGCTCAACTACCAGGACCCGCACCCCTACTTCGCCTGCCCCGAGCCCTACGCCAGCATGTTCTCGCCCGGTCAGTTCACCATGCCGCCCAACTTCCGCCACGAACCCGTCCCCGGCGAGCCCACGCGCCTCTCGCTGTGGCGCACGCATTCACTCCACCCGCAAGCCAGCGAACTCGAACGCCGCCAGCTCATGGCCTTCTACTGCGGCCAGATCCGCTACGTCGACGACCAGATCGGGCGCGTCCTCGACGCCCTGCAGCAACTCATCGCCCTCGACAACACGCTCGTCTTGTTCTGGTCCGATCACGGCGAATACCTCAACGACTTCGGCGTCACGCACAAGCAGGCCACCTTCTACGACTGCCTCATGCGCGTGCCCATGGTGCTGTTCGATCCGCGTCGCCGCATCAAGCCGGGCCGCAACGAAAACCTCGTCGAAGCCATGGACATGATGGCCACGATCCTCGATCTTGCCGGCGTGCCCCAACCCGCCGGCAGCCGCGCTTACAGCCTGCTCAGCCCCGACTACCAGCCGCGGGCCGACGTCTTCGCCGACGCCGGCCTCTATCGCCAGCCGCCTCAGAAGCCCATCCCCGGCCTCGCATTGCGCGCGGCATTTTCCCCCACCGCCTACGGCCCCGGCGCCATGGTCCGCACGCGCACGCACAAGCTCTGCGCCAGCGCCTTCGACACCTACGAACTCTACGACATGCACAACGACCCGCACGAGATGCACAACCTAATCGCCGACCCCGCACACGCCGCCATCCGCGCTGAGCTTCAGAATCGCCTCATGGCGCGAATGCTCTGCCTGGGCCAAGCCCCCGAGCACGTCCCCATGTACGGCGCCGAAGTCAAAAGCGCCTGATCAACGCCGCCCACCGCGCCGCGGCGCAGCGCTGCTCTTCTGCTCGTGCCCCAATCGCCCCAACTCCTCGCGAAGTCCGCTCTTCTGCTTATCGATCGCATCCTTCCGGTTGTGCCTCTGCACCTTCTGGTCCAGCGCCAGCTTCGCCAGCGCCGGGTTCTGCTCCGTCAGGTCATCCATCGGGCGATAGCCCACCAGTTGCCGCGCATCCGTGATGTCCAACCGCTTAAACCGGTTGTCGCTCAAGCCGTTAAACACCGCCCATTGCAGCCTCTCATCGTCAATGCACTTCTCAATCAACTGCTGCAGATCGCGCCGGCTCACCCACGCATCCAGCATGCCGATGTTCTTCGGCTCGCGCGCCGCCTCCAACGGCTGAAACGCTCCGATCCGCAACGCAATCACCGACAACCCCTCCGCCTCCGCCATGTATCGTCCGAGTGCCTCGCCAAAACATTTCGACACGCCATACAAATCGCCGGGGTTCACCGGGTCGCCCGTCTTCACCTGCATGTCCTTCGGGTAGCCGCTCACCGCGTGAATGCTCGACGCATAGATCAGCCGCCGGCAGCCCGCCGCCTTCGCCGCCACCATCATGTGATACGTCCCGACGATGTTGTTCTGCAGCAGCACGCCCCACGTCGCGCTCGGCGACGGGTCCGCCGCCAGGTGCAGCACCGTGTCCACGCCCTCGCACGCCCGCTTCAGCCCCTCCAAATCCTGCAACTCTTCAATGATCACCTCCCCAAACTTCTCCAACGCCGCCCGCTCCGCCGGCGCGCGCACCATCAGGCGCAGCGTATACTTCTGATGCGCCTTCTCGGCAAAATAAGACCCGATGTTCCCCGCCGCACCCGTCACCAGCACGCGCTTCATCTTGCCAGTTGACTGGAGGTGGCCCCCCTCCGCCAGCGTAAAGGACAATGCCATAAAAAAACCCTCGGACGAACTGTCACGAGGGTTCTTCTGAAACAATGCTCATGCCGCCGCATCACGGCGCTGCCGCGGCCGCCGCGTTGTGGCTCGCCGCATACAACACCACGTTGCGCGCAATCTTCTCCGCACTCGCCGGGTCATAACCGACAATGCCCCACGTGTTCGTGCCCAGCAGCCCGCTCGTCACATCCTGTGGGGAGTAGATGATCGCCCAGCGGTCACCGATCTTTATCCCCAGCAACTCCGGCGACTTGCCCGCACGCGGGTTCTTCAGCTTGGCAAACTTCCGGTACTCAATCGTCGAACAGTCCACGCCGTCCGGCATCGTCCCCTTGATCAATGCGTCGCCCGCGTCAATCGGCATCAGCGTCTGGTTCGGCAAAATGTCGTTGAGCAGCGCCACCGCGCTTTGCCCAAACTGCGCCTGCCCGCCCGCCGCATCCACAAAAATCGTCCCGCCGCCCTCCACATACTTCTTCAGATCGGCCGCAAGATTCGCGTTCTTCGCCACCGCCGTTGAGCCCGTGATGTGTAGCACCATCGGTGCCTTGCCGCTGGCGTTCAGTGCCGCCGCCCCCACGTTCTCGCTGATCTGCAGATCCGTCTTGAAGCCGCTCCGCGCTGTCTTGGCGAAACGCTTCCATGCGCCCGGCTCCGGATCGGCATTGCCCGTGTGGTCCAGCCGCGCCACCGTGATCGTCCGCGCCGCTTGCGCGTTCGCCCCGGCCACCGCCAGCGGGTTCAGCTTCGACCGCAACGACCCCTTGCCCGTCGCATAGAAAAACAGATTCGCCGGCACGTTAAAGTGATCCGCCGCATTCGCCGTGCGCCGCATCTGCCAGCTCGCGCTCATGTCCACCGTTGAGTGCACCCACAAATCCCGCACGCCGTTGCTCATGCCCAGCATCACCGGCGGCTTCTTGATATCAAAATGAATATTGAACAGCACGTGATCGTTCGGCAGCTGACGCCACTCATAACGGCGGTCCACGATCTTCTCCGCCGCCGCCTTCATCGCCGCCGTAAACTCCGTCGAGTCGCCGTCCGCCGTCGAGAAAATCATCCCGCCGGCCTGCACGTACGCCCGCAGCTTCGCAATGTCCTCATCCTTAAACTTCGGGTCCTTCGACCCCGTGATCAGCAGAATCGGCGCATCCAACCACTGCTCCGGATCCACTTTCAGGTTCACCACCTGCCAGTTGATCGGCTTCTCAAACCGCTTGCTCATCCAATGCGTGATGTTCGCATTGTCGCGCGGCCGCGCATTCCACCAGCCATCATGCTGCAGCTTGTTAAACACCACCGCATTGCGCCCGCGCGCCAGGAACAACAACGCGTACGACGTGGCAACCGTCTGGTCGGCGCCATGAAAGCCGCCCTTCCACGAGCCGTCCTTCATCTGCCGCGCAATGATGTTCGCCGCGCCTTCCTTGTACCAGTCCGTCTGGCCGAAAAACTTCAGCCCCGACGCCAACCCCACGCGCTCCACGCCGTACATGTAATACAGGTCGCCCGTGTTCGCCTTAAAACTCTTGTCCAGCCACGCCAGCCCGCGCTCCAGCGTCTTGTCCGCCCGCGGCTCCAGTCGCAACTCATCATCCAGCATGTCACTGGTCACATACACGGATGCAATCCCCGCCACGCCCATGCTTTCCTTGCCGTCCTTGCTGCCCGAGCCGTACGGCCAATCGCCGGCCGCCGTCTGCGTCCTCCGCCAGAAGCGATCCGAAATCGACCAGTACCGCATTGGTATTTCCATGCCCGCATCCGCCAGCGCCCAAGCCCCCAGCGTGCCATACTGCCCGTTCGACAAATCACCCATGGGTTTGAACGGGCTGTTGTCTTCCGCGTCCTCCGCCACCTCGCCAAACCTCTTATACTTCTCGATGTCCGCCTTCGCCTGGTCGCGATACTTCTGCGCGTCATTCGTTTTTTCCTGGGCCGTCAACAGGCGCAGAAACTGGTCATACTGCTTGATCATTTCCGCCAGCGTGGCCTTGTACTCTGACCTCAGCGCCCCCAGCGCCCCCTTGTTGTTGCTCTTCGTCGCCACCACCGCCGCTTCGTTCAGCTTGTCGAGGTAGGTGCGCGTGTTCTTGAAATAATTGTCCGCGTGCTTGATCGCATCCTCGATCTTCTTGGCCTTCGCCGCCTCACCCATTGCTTTCTGCATCTCCTGCTTGGCCTTGTCCAGCGCCGCCTGCAAGGAGTTGTCCAACTTCCCCCCGCCATACCGGTTCAACCCATCCCCCGGCTTTGGGTCCACATACGAATACCCCCCGTCATCACCCATCGCATCCAACAAATAATTCCGGCAACGCTCCAGACCCTTGTACGTCGGCGAGCCCGGCTTCGACGGCACCAGCGACAACGCCGCCGCCATCAAACTCGCCGAATACGTCGCCTCCGGCTCCACCTTGCTCAACCACTCGACCGACGGCTTCATCTCGTTCGATCGCCAGTGCAGCTTCGCCGCGTATTGCTCATCGTCCAGCAAACTTTCCCCCGCATGCAGCAACGCATAAAGCGCCAACGCCGTCTTCCCACCATATTGATTGCCTTGTCCCCCCGGCTTGGCCGTTTCCCAGTTGTCATCCTTCCGCGTCCGCAGCAGAAAATCGATCCCCTGCTTCATCGACGCCACAACATCCGCGTCCGACACGCCGCTCTTGATCGCGGCATCCACGTTCACATTCTTGTTCTGACCCAACACGTCGCCGGCCAACAACACCGCCGACACCGCCGCCGACAAAATCGCCAGCCGGCCGCAAACACGCCGCAACATCTTCGCCATTTCGCTACCCCGCAGTTAATCCTGCCACGTCCCTGCGGCTGCCATCAGTCTTATAAGTGTAAACCCCGACCACCCGCCTGCCTATATATTTTTGCGTCAAAAAGGAACACATTCTGCGACCCGCTCCCCCCGCCCCCGCCCCCCTAATCGACAAAAAAAGGCCGCGCGACCCATCATCGCGCGGCCCATTAAAACTTCTGGCTACTGGCTTCTGGCTTCTGCCTTCTGCCTTCTTAAACCAGCATCGCCTTAACCACGTCCCGCTCGCCCACCAACTCCGCGTTCGTCGCCGCAATCTTCGACTTCGCAAAGTCGTCCATCGGCAGGCCCTTGATCACTTCATAGCTGCCCGGCGTCGTCGTACGCACCGGCATGCCGGCCCACACGTTCGGGTCAAACCCGTACTCGCCGTTGCTCTTCACCGCCACCGAGCTGATCTTGCCCGGCGTCATCAAGTCACGCACATGGTCGACCAAGGCATTCGCCGCCGAAGCCGCCGAACTCGCGCCACGCGCCGCAATGATCGCCGCGCCACGCTTGCCCACCGTGTCCTGAAATTCCGTCTGCAGCCACGCCTGGTGCGTGATCACCTGCGGCACCGGCTTGCCCTGGATCTTCGCCAGGTGAAACGCCGAGAACATGGTGGGGGAGTGATTACCAAAAATGTACACATCACTCACCGCCGTCGTCGCCACGTTGGCCTTCTTCGCCAACTGCGTCACCGCGCGGTTCTGGTCCAGGCGAACCATCGCCGTGAAACGTTCCGGCGGCAAACGCTTCGCCACGCTCGCCGCAATCATCGCATTCGTGTTCGCCGGATTGCCGACGACCGCCACGCGGGCATCATCCGCCGCCACCCGATCAATAATCTTCCCCTGCTCAATGAAAATCTTGCCGTTGTCCTTCAGCAGGTCGGCACGCTCCATGCCCGGGCCGCGCGGCTTCGCGCCCACCAGCAGGCACCAGTTGGCCCCCTTAAAGCCAACTTCCGGATCGCTCGTGAGCACCATGCCCTGCAGCAGCGGAAACGCGCAGTCGTCCAACTCCATCGCCACGCCTTCGAGCGCTTTCATGGCCTTTTCCACCGGCACTTCGATCAGCTGCAAAATCACCGGCTGGTCCGGACCAAACATCTGCCCGCTGGCAATGCGAAACAACAACGCATAACCAATCTGGCCCGCAGGCCCCGTCACCGCAACCCGAATCGGCGTCTTCATAAATATCTCGCTTTCATAAGAGCACACCCGCAGCACGCCTCAACGCACCGCAGCCTGAGCGTTGCAGATTAGTGCAATCCCCGCCTCCCGACAAGCGCCGCCGCCCACCACTCACTTCCCCCGCGCCGCCCGATACTCCGCCGGCGTCTGCCCCGTGCGCTTCTTAAACACCTTCGTAAAATAGCTCTGATCCTTAAACCCCGCCTGCAGCGCAATCAGCTTGATCGGCCGATCCGTCCGCGCCAGCCACTCCGCCGCCCGCGCCACGCGCCGCTGCGTGATAATCTCCGGAAACGTCTGCCCCAGCCGCTTCGACAACACCCGCGCCAAATGCGACTCCGACACATGCAGCGCCGTCGCCACATCTCGCCGCGAAATCTCCTCCGTGCAGTGTTCATCAATAATCGCCAGCGCCCGCAGCTCCAACGCATCCTGCGCCACCGCCGGCCGCCGCGCCATCGCGTCCAGCACCCGGTCCAGCGCCTCGCGCAGCCACGCCGCAATGTCCTCATCATCCGACAACGCCGCCAGCCCCGTCATCATCGAATAATTCGTCCCCAGCAGTTCCTCCGCCGATGCCCCCGCCTCCACCGCCGCCCGCGTCAGGCTCACCACCAGCTCCAGGTAAAGACTCTTCGCCAGTTCCACCCGCGGCCCCGCCGTGTGCACCAGCCGCACCAGCAGCCGGTTCAACCCCGCCCGCGCCGCGTTGCGATCCCCCGCCCGAATCGCCGCCAGCAGCGCCGGCTCCTCCAGCAGATACGCCGCCCGCGCATCACTCCCGCGTCCCCGCTTAAAGGCATGAATCGCCTCCGCCCGCTGCCGCTCGCTCGCCGCCGTCTCGCGGTTCCGCGCCAGCAGCGCCGCATTCGTCAGCCCGTGCTGCTCCGCCAGTTCCCGCAGATGCGTCATCGCCCCGCGCACATCAAACGCCGGCGCCCCCTCCCCCCGCGGAAAAAGCTTCTGCTCGCTGATCGTCGAGATCACCCCGCCCACCACCGCCTCATTGATCGTCAACGGCACCGCCCAATAGAACTGCCCGTGCGCTGCCGCCTCGATCACCGGCTCGCCCCAGCGCAGCGCCTCCTGCATCGCCACCTGCAACAGATCATGCGCCTCCCCGGCCACCGCCGGCGCTTCGCCCGCCACCACCGCGCCGTCCGCCGCCATCGCCCACACCGCCAGCCGCCACCGCTTGCGATACGCCGCCGCCAGCGCCGGCCACGCCGCCTCGACCATCCGCCCCAACAATTCCCGCTGCAGTTCCTTCATGCCCAGCAATGTACCGCTCCCTCCCCAACTGTAAAGCCGGCGCTGGCATCGCCGGTCGATCCCTTGCAGCCCGCAAAGTCTTGCCATCTTGCCCAGCCGGTACGCGGGCATCGCACAATTTTTCCGCCTCCCGCAGCGCCTCGCCACCCCCCGCGCCGTCGCGACTGATAATCTCGCCTATCCACGCACAAAACCCGCATAAACACAAGCTTTTTCGCGCCTTGCTCCGATAACGCCGCACCCGCCCGCCACGTTTGCACCCCGCTGAATCGGGGGCATATTTCTAGTGTCAGTCGCAACGCTGTGATCGAAGTTGAGAGAGCGATCACAAGAAAAAACGCTGCGACGACAGGTAAACATTTTTCTGAGGGAGAGAGCCATGAAGATCCGTATCCAATCGTTGTTGTCACTCGCCGCTGCCGTCGCCTTTGTGGGCGCGACCGCCGGCACCGCCAAGGCCAACCTGCTGGTCAACGGCAACTTCGAATCCGTCACCGCACCGCTCAATGAAGTCCACCTCCTCACCCTGGCCCCCGGCGATACCGCCCTCACCGGCTGGTCCATCACCGGCCCCACCATCGACGTCGTCGGCAAAAACTACTGGCTCCCCGCCGGTGGCGATTACTCCGTCGACCTCACCGGTACCCAGGGCGCCGGCGGCATCCAGCAAACCATCACCACCCAGGTCGGCAAGAAATACCTCGTCACCCTCGACATGGCCCCCAACCCCGAAAACTACTTCAACCCGCTCACCAGCGTCGACGAAATCACCATCCCCCGCATCCTCGAAATCTCCGCCGGCGCCGACAGCGCCACCTGGGAACGCCACGCCCTCACCAACTCCATCACCAGCCTCGCCTGGGAAACCATCACCTGGGAGTTCATCGCCACCGACACCGAAACCACCATCGCCTTCAAATCCCTCGGCACCGCGCTCTACACCGGCATGGCCATCGATAACGTCAGCGTCGACGAAGTTCCCGGCGGCATCATCGATCCGCGTGGTGGCGGCGGTGGCATCCCCGAACCCGCCAGCCTCGGTATCCTTGGCCTCGGTGGTCTCCTCATGCTCCGTCGCCGCAGCCGCAACTAACCCCCCCCCGCAGTTTCAACCCCTTCGCTGATCCATCCACAACATGCTCTTTCTCACCACCGCAGCGACAAGGTGCGAACAGTTCGCGCCCCGCCCGCGGCCCGGTGTCTCTCTCGCTCAAAGCCCGTCGCGATACCTAAACTCGCGCGGGCTTTTTTTCGTTGCGCAGAGCCGCCACACCTCATGACCTGTAAAGCCGGCGATGGCATCGCCGGGCGTGCACGGCTGACACGCCATCGCGATGGAACGTTCCATCGTCTCAGTGCAAGGCCCACGCCTCATGATGAACTGCGGAGTAGTGCCCACCGATTCTTGACAACCCCACCCGCACCGCTACCTTCATAACCATCGCAGCCAACGTCGCATCGGGGCGTCTCCACGGTTGCACAACAGAATGGGACTTAGTCCGCTCGAAGCGTTCGACAATCAGGGGCACTATGGCTATCGGCGGCACCATCTACGGATACATCGAGACGCCGTGGGGCATTCGTCACAAGGAACTGCGGCGCCACAACGTGCAGGTGCTCAAACATCTGCCGCGCGAGGACACGTGGCCTCCGCTGATCCGACCAATGTTTGGCATAACGGGGCCCGGGGTTCTGGAAGGTGCGTACGACCAAGATCTCATTCACTACGGCGTTACGTTGAAAGGGATGGACGATGTTGACGCAATCAACTGGATTGCAAAATTCGAGGCCCTGCTTCGTCGCCTCTATTGGTTTGAGGCCAGGATGCACATCGACTGGATCTACGGGCCTCGCACCTTCCGATGGACGGCGGACAAAGATCAAGTCCACGACGTTATTTGGAATAAGTCATTGAAGACGATGGATCGATGGGAATTCTCCGACGGCGGTGCACCGATTGAGCGCTGGACAGATTGAATCACCGGTGCAGGCCGCCAGTGTTCTGCCGCGCCGTCCGCGGCAGAACCATGCCCACCAACCAGAGCACTCCACTACAGCCAAATCTGCTCCCACTTGCCCACGTCAGCCAAAGGTGCACCACCGCCGCTCCACCCCACATCACCGCCACCCATCCCCAGCCCTCCTCTCATCGCCACCGCCACCAACCTCATCTTCACTAAGAAGAATAGGATTTCCATTTGTAATGGACGTATCTACATAAGTACAAACATAAAGCGCGATTGACTCCCGCCACCCCCGAAAAATCTGTGTCATCCGCGTCATCTGTGGATGGAAACCCTCGTCTCCTCCACGCCCCTCCACCTCTGTGCCCCTTCTGTGTCTCGGCGTCTCGGTGGCCCGTCTGCTCCCCGACCCAGCAGCAAAAAACCTGCGCCATTACGCAAAGTTCCCACTCGCTGCGTCTCCCCCAAATCACGCCCAACCCCGCCTCATGCCTGGCTTTACAAAAATCCAAACATCATTTCCATTTTTCTCTTGACACGTTTTGACCACCCCAACCACCAAAGCCCCCTGACTATGTCAGGGGGGCCAACTGACTCCCGCCCCGCGCAAAAATCCCCGCCAATCAACATATTTCAGCTCAGTCCTCAGCACTCAGTCCTCAGCATTTGGCAACGGCACCACGCCACCACCCACGCCAAAATCGACACCCCGCCCCCTTTCACCCTTCACTCTTCACCATTCCCCCCTCATTTTCACCCCCAAAAACGCGGGTCTAATCCCCGAGACCCGCCAAACGCAGCACCACGCCACCAAACGCACCCCGTCCCTCGCCAACCCGTCACGGACGCGGGGCGAGGGGCGTCAGCGTTTGCACCGCGGTCGGATTGCGGTAGCCAACAAAGGTGTCCGGCTGGTCCGCCGACGTGTGCACCCAGCGCTTGCGCTGCGGGTCGTACACATACCGGCAGAACACATAGCCGCTCCGCTGCAGCACCTCGATCTTGCCGCCGACCACGCGATAACTGTGCTCGTTGTTGTTATTCCCCTTAAGGATCTGCCCATTCAGACCGAACGCCATCTGCTTGTGCCCATGCGGGCCCGCGCCCCAGCGCAGATCCCAGTCACCGGCCTGCAACTTCTTCAACAGGCCGACATCGCGCGCCGTCTGCCGCACGGCCGGCCGCGACAACGGCAACAACCGCGAGTTGCCGTCAGAGACGCCCCCCTTGTCCTTCGTGAGTTCATAGAAATAGTTGCGCTCGGGGTCATACGCATAGCGCTTCGCCCCCGCGCGATCGCGCCACTGCAGCTCAAGCTTTCCGTCCGCGGTAAAGCGGTAAGTATGTTCCCACGCATTGGCGCCCAGGACGATCGCGCCGTTGGCGCCGAAGCGCATCGGGCGGTCGCCGGTCGGCCAGACGAACTGCCACGACTGGCTGGCGAGAATCCGCGGCAACTGGGCCGGGTCATACTTGCGGGCGTTACCGTAGGCGGTGGCGATGCGCTGCTCCGCCTTCTTCCGCGCAATGCCGTCGAGGCGATCGACGCACAGCTCATACAGTCCCGCGGCATGTTCGCGAACCGGCGGCTGCTGCAGACCCACCAGCCCCTCCGCCACATCCCACCACGCATCCGCAATGGCGGCAACGGTCTTCGGCTCCGCGGCGGCGATGTCCTTGATCGCCAGCTCGCGCGCTGCCACCTCGGCCAGCGCGGCGGTGTCGCCCTTGGCCAGGTGAGGCAGTCCGGCATCCCAATCGCCTTTGTAGATAGCCAGCTGCCGGCCAACCGTGCCGTTGGCGGCGCGATCATCCGGCGATTTTTCGAGAACCTTGCGGGCCTCGGCCGCGCGGGGCGCTTCCAGTTGCAGCGCGCCGACGAGCGCAAGCCGCTGGGTGGCGAGCGTCAGCAGCACCGCATCATTCACGGCGCGGGCGACGCTCTGGGCGCGGGTGAGGGCCTTGGTGGCCGCGCCGATGTTGTCCTGTTCAAGCCCGCGCTCCGCCAGATCGAGCAGTGCCTCAACCAGCTGGCGCTGGGCATCGGGCCGGGCGCTGGTGGCGATGGCGTCGATCAGCTCCGCACGCAGGGCCAGGGCGTCGACAGCGTAGAGACTTTCGAGTTGATCGGCCGCGCGCTGCACGGCGGCCACATCGCCCACGCCGGCGGCAAGCCGGGCGGCTTCGCGGTAGAGCACATAGCGCGAGGCATCAACGGCCGCAGCGTCCTCCGCCTGCTCCAGCAGTTTGTCAGCGAGGGCCTGGCGGCCTTCGGGCCGGCGGTCGTTGTAGTCGGTCTTGAAGACCTCTTCGATTTCTTTGAGGGCCTGTTGATAAGCCGCCGCTGCCGGCGGCTTCACAGGTGCGGGCGCCGCCTGCGTGGCATTGGCCGGACCTGTCGTTGCGGTCTGCGCCAACGCGCCCGCCGCGCCGACGAGCATGGCGCCGGTAGCTGCGAGGATGACACACCACTGGACTGCGATTGCTCGCTTCATCGCCAACTCCGCTAGACCGCCACGCACGGGGCGCGGGCATTGCTGCCCCGCCTCGGGAGAAATGTACGAAACGCCGGGGCAAGACTGTGGCGCTTAGCATCCGCTTTGGTGCGCGTCTTGGCAAGTGTTGGTTGTTGTCGATGACGCACGCCGTACCACAAACAAAAAAGCCCAGGGATTTGATCCCTGGGCTTTGGGTTGTTGGGAAACTTCCTTGTTACTGCGGGGCGGTAGTCGATTGCGTCGCGGCGGCCTGGGTGGCCGCGGCTTTTTTCGCGGCCTCTTCGGCGGCTTTCTTTTCGGCTTCTTGCTTGCGCATCACGTAGTTGCTCTTGGGGAGACGGTCGGGCAGGTAGTGCTCGATGCAGCCGAAGTACCACATGCAGCCGGCGATGATGGCGACGATCACGGCGGCGATGGTCAGGTTGCGGCCGGTGTGGCTTTCGGCGTAGGGGTCCACGAGGTCGCGCGTGGAGCCTGGCGGCAGCACGGCCGTCTGGGTGAGACTGCGGCCGAAGGGGAGATTGATCTTGGCCTTGGCGTTCACGGCCCAGCCGTTGGCGTCAAGGATCGGTCCGAGGTTGCGCTGGCGAAGCTTCATGAACGCGAGCACCATCGAGGGCAGCGAGATGAGAAGCATCAGGCCGAGGACGATGAGCGGGATGTAATAGAACGGAATATCGTTCAGCTTGGCGATGACGGTGGCGAGTGCGGTGGAGATGAAGCCGAGAGCGACACCGAGGGCGGCGATGACACCGACATCAAGTTTCTTGGGCTCGGGCGGCGTGGCGGGTTTGGCCGCTGCGGCGGCATCAAGATGTGCTGTGGCACCGGCCTGCAGTTTCGCCTGATTCGCCGCCTCGGCCGCGGCGGCGCGCTTGGCGATCTGGTCTTCGATGAAGCGGACGAGACGTTTATACGGCGACCAGAAGGCCTGGCGGATACTGATGGGCATATCGATGATCTTGGTGATCGTCGCGTCCCAGTCGTTGCCTTTGCGGTCGTAGAAAATGCCGTTGCGGCCGACCATGAGGTTGTCGGAATCGCCGGCGGTGAAGGCGGCGGCGACGGCCATCTTTTCGCCGGTGCTCTTGCGCACGACATCGCAGTAGGCGAGGTAGTTGTAGGAGAGGTGCGCCATGGTGCCGTGGCGGCCGGCATCTTCCACGCGGATGACGAGGTCGCAGGAGCGCTGATCGAGATAGAGGCGGCCGCACTGGAAGACAGCCTTGTCTTTGCGGGCGTAGAAGTCTTTGAAGTTGACGAAGTTGACGAGCAACTTGTAGAGGTCGCGGTGGTAGCGGGCGAGCTTATCCACGGCGGCGATGGCGGTGGCTTCAGGCTCGAGGGCCTTGTCTTTGGCGAGGAGATCCATGATCGCGGCCTTGGCGTTGCTGGCGAGGATTTCACGCACGCGCGGGAGGCCGAGCTTTTCGACGGAGGCGCCGGCCTTGGCGGCGGCCCAGGCCTGGTAGGGCGCGAGCTTGGCGCAGATGGTGAGCCATTCGGCTTCGGTGAGTGCGCCCTTGTCCCCGAGGAGGGGCTTGACGACGGTGTCGCGGAGCGCGGCGATGGCGGCGGCCCATGCGGGATTGAGGCCATCAACGAGCGGCAGCGCGCGGCCGGCCTCGACTTTGGCCAGCGGGAAGCCGGCAACTTCAGCGGCGGTAATCGTCAAATCTTTTGCGGCGATAGCGAGGTACTCAACCTCCTGGCGGTTGAGCGCGCCGATGGCGCGGGCGTCGTAGGCGGCAAGGCGGCAGCGGGCGAAGAAGTCGTCGATCTTGGCCTTGATCGCAGTAAAAGCGCCGGCCGCGGCGGAGGTGTTGGCGCCGAGCGACATCACGGCCGAGTCAGACTCGGCTTGTTTGTGCCAGGCGTCGAAGGCGGCGGCCTCAGCGAGGAAGAGATCGAGTTGGGCCTGCGAGATGCCGGGCTTGCCGGAGCGGTCGGTGAGGGCCGTGGTGCAGGCGATGATGTCGGCGATGGTTTTTTGAATGGCGGGGTCATCGGAGGAGTCGGCGGGGACGATGCCGTCGCCGTTGAACTTGGTGGCGGCAAAGATCTTGGCGGTGTCGGTGGTGTCGTCGACGGTGATGGCGCTGTCGGTCTTGCCGAGGTTGGCGAGGATTTGTTTGGCGGAGGCAAGGATGGATTTGCCTTCGACGGTGGCATCATTGATGGCGGCGAGGGGGAGGGCGGCGGAGGATTTGACGAGGTCGTCGGGATTTTTGAGCATCGCCACGGCCCACTTGCACGCGGCGATGAGCTCGGGCGGGCGGATGCGGCCGTCTTTGTCGGTGTCGATGAGGTCGAGGGTTTTCTTGTCGAACTCGAGGCCGGTGGTGGGGCAGGCGAGGGCGACCCAGAGTTTTTGGTCGAGCTGGTCGATGTTGGCGATGTCAGCGCCGGAATCGATGCGGACCTGGTCAAACCCACCGGCGCGGAAGAAGCGCCACGCATGGCGTGTGGAGGTATCAGACATGTTAAGCCTCTCAATTCTCAAACCCACATATGGAACGACATAAAGATAAGCTGAAGGGCGGAGGCTGGATAGACCCGGAACGCGAATTTGGCCGCGCGGCGCCTCGCCAGAGCCGCGCGCGGCGGGTCACGTCGCCGGCGCCGCGCGTCGTAAGATGCCTTTTGGTAGGTGTTTACAAGTGGATAAAATTATCCAAAATTCTTCTTGCAACTGAGTCTCAACTTCCCTACGCTATGTCCTACGGCCCTACCGTGCTGGGAAGGGCAAAGGATGATGGGTGTATGAACGCACTCTTGGCGAAACTGGTTGGGAACACCGCGGCGGCGCCGGCGGCAACGCCGTGTCATGATGAGGCGTGCGGCAATGGGCCGAAACTGCGGCTGCAGGGGGCGTCGAACAAGGCGGTGCCGTTGACGGAGTTGGCCGCGGGCCAAAAGGGGCGGATCGTGCGCGTGAATCTGCCGGAATTGGGATGTAAGCGGCGGTTTGGGGAGTTGGGCTTGGCGCCGGGGATGACGGTGACGGTGATCAGCACGGGTGAGTCGATCATGCTGGACCTGGCGGGCGGGAAGTTTGGCCTGGCGGCGCGGTGTGCGAGCGAGATCACGGTGTTGGCGTTGAAGTGAAGGTAAAAGTTCAGAAGGTAAAGGTTCAGGGGAGTGAACCGGTACCTTTTCAACTTTTACCTTTTTACTTTTTGAACTTGCCATGACCCTCGATGATTTAGCCATTGGCCAGAGCGCGAAGGTGAAGCGCATTTCGGGCGCGCCGGCGATTAAGCGGCGGCTGCTGGAGATGGGTTTGACGACGGCGTGCGTGGTGGAGGCGGTGCGGCGTGCGCCGCTGGGTGATCCGCTGGAGGTGAAGGTGCGGGGGTATCATCTGAGTTTGCGGCGGGATGAGGCGGCGGCGGTGGAAGTAGAATAATTCAGAATTCAGAGTTCAGAATTCAGAATGTGGCGATGGCAACAGAAACGATGACAACTTCACGCGTGCTGACGGTGGCGCTGGCGGGGAATCCGAATGTGGGGAAGTCGACGCTGTTTAATGCGCTGACGGGGTTGAAGGCGAAGGTGGCGAATTATCCGGGGGTGACGGTGGAGAAGAAGGTGGGGACTCTGGCGCTGCCGGTGTGGGGGGAAGAAGCCAGGAGCCAGAAGCCAGAAGCCAGTAGAACCCCGCATGAGGTGCGGCGTGGGGTGGGGGAACATTTTGCGGCGCAGCTGGTGGATTTGCCGGGGACTTATTCGCTTGCCGGGCGCTCGCCGGATGAGCATGTGGCGACGCAGGTGGTGCTGGGGCAGATGGCGGGGACACCGCGGCCGGACGTGATCGTGGTGGTGTGCGATGCGTCGAACCTGGAGCGGAATCTTTACTTGGTGACGCAGGTGCTGGAGTTGGGCCGCCCGACGGTGGTGGCGCTGACGATGATGGACATTGCGCGGGAGCAGGGGAAGCAGATTGATGTGGCGAAGCTGTCACTGCATCTGCGGGCGCCGGTGGTGGCGGTGCAGGCGAACAAGGGGATCGGGGTGGACGATTTGAAGAAAGCGATCGCGAAGGCGGCGCATCACAAGGGCGTGGCGCTGGAGTTGCCGCTGCCGGAGGTGATGCAGACACACGTGGATCGGCTGCAGGCGATATTGGTTGAGGAGAAGGTGTCGCTGGCGGACCAGGCGGAGTTTGATGCGCACTTGATGATTGGCATGGGGGAGGATGACGGCGGGGCGGATGTGAGCGATGTGCGGCGGCAGTTGCCGCGGGTGCGGGCGGAGCTGGCGGCAGCGCTGGAGGCGTGCGCGAAGGCGGATGTGGATCCGATCGCGAGCGAGATTGATGCGCACTATCAGTTTATTGGCAACGTGGTGGCGGATGTGCTGCGGGTGGATGCGCCGACGCCGAACTATCGCACGGTGAGCACGAGCGACAAGATTGACCGGGTGCTGACGCACAAGGTGTGGGGGTTGGCGATCTTTGTGGCGATCATGGCACTGGTGTTCGTGAGCATCTTTAAGTTTGCGGCGCCGGTGATGGACTTTTTGAAGGATGACGTGATCGGCGGCGCGGGGGGCTGGCTGGCGGGGCACATGAGTGACGGGCCGCTGCGGAGCTTGCTGGTGGATGGCGTGATCGCGGGGGTGGGGAACGTCGTGGTGTTCTTGCCGCAGATCGCGATCTTGTTTTTGTTCCTGGCGATCTTGGAAGACAGCGGGTACATGAGCCGGGCGGCGTTTTTGATGGATCGCATCATGAGCAAGGTGGGCCTGCATGGGAAGAGTTTTATACCGATGTTGAGCGGCTATGCGTGCGCGGTGCCGGCGATCATGGGGACGCGGGTGATTGAGAATCGGCGCGACCGGCTGGCGACGATATTGGTGTTGCCGTTGATGAGTTGCTCGGCGCGGTTGCCGGTGTATGCGCTGGTGATTGCGACGTTTTTTGGCGGTTTGAGCGCGCTGGCACAGGGTGGGATTTTGCTGGCGATGTATGCGCTGGGAACGTTGGGGGCGTTTGCGATGGCGTGGCTGCTAAAACGGACGCTACTGAAGGGCCCGCCGCCGGCGTTTATTTTGGAGATGCCGCCGTATCGCTTGCCGAATTGGAAAGTGGTGGCGACGACGGTGGCGAGCCGTTGCTGGGCGTTTTTGAAACGCGCGGGCACGCTGATCTTTGCATTCAGCGTGATCATGTGGGCGGCGACAAATTATCCGAAGGCGTCCGTAGAAGCCAGTAGCCAGCAGCCAGAAGCCAATACGCAGCAGGTGGATGAACAGGCCGCGGCGAATGCGGCAAGGGCGCTGCAGCTTGAGCACTCAATTGCCGGGCAGGTGGGGAAGTTTATTGCGCCGGTGTTTGCGCCGCTGGGGTATGACTGGAAGCTGTCGATCGGGGTGACGGGGGCATTCTTCGCGCGGGAAGTCGTGGTGAGCACGATGGGGATTGTGTACAGCGTGGGCGAGGCGGACGAAGAGAGTGAAGCGCTGCAGGAACGGATTCGCGCGGACTATTCGCCGCTGGTGGGCGTGAGTCTGATGGTGTTTGTGGTGTTCTGCATGCAGTGTCTGAGCACGCTGGCGGTGGCGCGGCGCGAGACGGGGAATTGGGGTTGGCCGGCGTTTATGTTTGTGTACATGACGGCGATGGCATGGGTGGCGGCGTTTGTGACGTACCAGGGCGGGAAGTGGTTGGGGTTCTGACGGTAGGCACAAAGGCACGAAGGCACAGAGGCACAAAGGGAAAACGAAAAAACCCGGGGCTGGGGAGCCCCGGGTTTTTTGTTGCTGCTTGTTGAATCAGGCCAGGGGCCTGCGTTACCTGACGCCCATGATGACTTCCATCGCGAGCTGGTCGAGGCGTTCGTAGGGGAGGCCTTTGGCGGCGATCTTTTTGCGGTCGAACTTGATGGCTTTGAGGGCCTTCACGCTGTTCTCGCTGAAGTTTGCCACGAGGTTATCGAGCTTCTCGTCCTTGTGGTGGATGGTGTTGATGAGGGCCTGGATTTCTTTGTCGTTGTTGAACTTCGCGACCTTCTGCTTAAGGAGCTGGTAGGTGCGGATGCAGCCGCGGGCGAAGTCCTTGACGCCTTCGTAGTCTTCGCTGCGGTAGGCGTGGGCGTCAAAGTGCAGCGGGCCGTCATAGTTGTGATCGATGAGCAGTTTGACGAGGTAGAAGGCCTGCTTGATGTCGGCAGCGCCGAAGCGGAAGTCCTGGTCGTAGCGGCCGAACTCCTGGTCGTTGAGGTCGATGTGGAAGAGCTTGCCGGCTTCGATGGCCTGGGCGACGTGGTGCATGAAGTTGAGGCCGGCCATGCGTTCGTGGGCGACTTCGGGGTTAACGCCGACCATCTCGGGGTAGTCGAGGGTTTCGATGAAGGCGAGCATGTTGCCGGTGGTGGCGAGGTAGATGTGGCCGCGGGGTTCGTTGGGCTTGGCTTCGAGGGCGAAGCGGTAGCCGTAGTTGTTCTGCATGGAGTATTGGCAGAGGAAGTTCATGGCTTCGCGGAAGTGCTTGATGCCTTCGGTGGGATCCTTGGCGGCGTCGGACTCAGCGCCTTCGCGGCCACCCCAGAAGACGTAGGTCTTGGCGCCGAACTCAGCGCCGAGGTCCATGGCTTCCATGGTTTTCTGGACGGCGTAGGCGCGGACGCGGGCGTCGGCCGAGGTGAACGCGCCGTCTTTGAAAATCGCATCGCCGAAGAGGTTGGTGGTGGCCATGGGGACCACGAGGCCGTTGTCTTTAAGCGCCTTTTTGAAGTCGCTGACGATCTGTTTTTTCTTAGCGGGAGAAGCGTCGATCGGGACGAGGTCGTTGTCATGGAAGTTGACGCCGTAGGCGCCGACTTCGCCGAGCAGCTTGGCGATCTGGACGGGGGAGATGGGGTCGCGCACCGGGCCGCCGAAGGGGTCGCGCCCGATGTTGCCGACGGTCCAGAGACCGAATGTGAACTTTTCTTTGGGGGCAGATTTTGCCATGGTTAAATTCCTCGAATAGAGCCGCCTGTAATGGGTCGAACATCATCGGGTGCGGGGCGTTTTGTTGCAAGCAGGTCAAATTGGTGATTGGCGATTAAGCGATTAAGTGATTTTCTTGATTGGACGTCGAGGTGCCAATGAGAGAATCACTGAATCGCTAAACTACTTAATCGCTTAATCAGTAACTATTTCTGCGCGGGGGCCTCTTTGGGGGTGCCTTCGTCGTAGGCGGCTTTTTCGGCGGCTTCGACGGCGAGCTTCACGTCGTCGGCGGTTTTGAACACATTGCCTTTGAGCTGCTCGGAGATTTTCTTGAGTTCGGCGGCCATCTTGTTGTGGACGGTGCCGAGCCAGAGGGTTTCGGATTCTTTCTCGGGGTTGTCGAGTTCATAGGTGGCGAAGTAATCGACGAACCATTTGTCGCCGCTCTTGACGAGGGTGAAGTCGTCGCGGAAGCGGAACTTGTCGACCTGGAGATTCTCGGGGCGGTCTTTCTCGCGCTTCATGAAGACGACGGCGCGGGTGCGCTGGTCGTTTTTGTAGTCGAGGAGGGCGTCGCGCAGGCGTTTTTCATCGAGGGCGAATTGCTTGTCGAGCGAACGCAGGTGACCGAAGACGGTAATGCCGTTTTCTTCGCCGAACTTCTCGATGGCCTGGCGTTCGACGCGGAGTTGCCACATGTGGTAGATGATTAGCGGGTGGGCAATGTTGGAGAGCTTGGTGGCGTCGCCGCCGGTGATGGTGGCTTTGATGCTGTTGAAGTCGAGGGCGTTGCACGCGGCGAGGTAGGTGGCGAGGGCTTTTTGCGGGGTGGACTGGTCGATGGTGACTTTGGGTTTGGTTTGAGTTGTCTGCGCCCACGCCGATGCACCCAAAGCCAGCAATGCCACGACGAACAACTTCGCACGCATGTTTCACCTCGCCTTGTGGATTTGGTGATTAAGCGATTAAGTGATTGAGTGATTCTCGCATACGTGCGTCGTTGTGCTGATGGAGAATCGCTTAATCACTGAATCACTCAATCCGTTAATTCGATTTGCGTCGCCCAAGAATCTGGAAGCGGTGCCCAGTCGCGTCGAAGCCCATTTGTTTGGCGATCTGGTTGCGGAGCTTGTGCACGAGGTCGGACGAGAAGGGGATGATTGCGCCGGTGTCGAGATCAAGGAGGTGGTCGTGGGCGTTGTCGGGGTGGACGAAGTCGTAGTGGGCTTGTTTGCCGCCGCCGAAGTGGACTTGCTTGAGCAGGCCGGCGTCGAGCAGGTGTTTGATGGTGCGGTAGATGGTGGCCTTGGAGACGCGGAGTTCTTTTTCGCGGAGGACGAGGAGGAGTTCTTCGGCTTCAAAAGGGCGGCCGAAGTTCTTCACCGCGCTGAAGATGGCCAGGCGTTCGGTGGTGAACTTGAGTTTCTTGTCGCGGAGAAAGTCGCGAAATGTGGATTCGGCTACGTCCATAGTGGGATTATAACGCCGAAAGTGAAATTGCCACGAAAGACACCAAAGACACAAAAGCCAACAAAAGAAATTTTGTGTCTTTTGTGTTTTTGGTGGCAATTTCTAGCGCACGCGGGTGGCTTCGCGTTGCATGCGGACGGTCTGGCGCATCACGTGCAGCAGCGTGTCGTGGTCGAGCAGGAGGTTGCGGTTCTGCTGGAGTGATTGTGCGATCTGCGTCGGCCATTCGATGAGGACTTGCGAGCAATCGACGCGGTGGGGGGGCAGCTCGTGGGTGGTCATGAGCATGTGGCCCTTGCGGTCGGCGTCGTCTTTGGCGGCGAGGTTGATGGTGCGGCGGATTTCGATGGTGCCCTTGGTGCCGACGATGAGGCCGCGGACATCGCCCCAAATGGGCGATTTTTCGGGGGTGAACCAATCGACGCGGACGTAGCCGGTGACGCCGTTTTCACCGGTGATGGTGGCGTCGGCGAAATCTTCGAAAGATGCGGGCGCTGGGGCGGGTGAGCCGAAACGGCCGATGCGCGAGGAGAAGGACTTGATGCGCTGGCCAGTGATCCAGACGAACCATTCGACCTGGTGGCTGGCGATGTCGTTGAAGGTGCCGCCGTACTGGGCGGGGTCGTAGAACCAGCTGGGGCGGGAGGGGGCGTTGAGGCGGTGCGGTCCGAGGCCCATGACGTGGACGATCTCACCGATGGCGCCCTGCTGGACGAGCTGTTTGGCCTTGATGTCGAATTGGCAGGACATGCGTTCGCCGTAGAAGACGAACATCATTTTGCCCGAGGCCTGGAGGGCGGCCTCGATGGCGTCGACATCTTCGAGGCGGGTGAGGGGCGGTTTGTCGACGAAGTAATGTTTGCCGGCGCGGAGGGTTTCAACGCCGAGGGGGCCGCGCTCGGCGTTGATCGACGCGGAGGCGATGAGATCGATGGCGGGATCGGCGAGGAGTTCAGACTTGGTGCGGCGCGGGACGTCGGGGTAGCGGGCAGCGAACTGCGCGGCGAGGTCGTCCTCCACCGCGGCGAAGCCGACGAATTGTGCGCCGGGGATGGTGAGGAGACCCTCAACCTGGCCATAGATGTGACCGTGGTTGAGACCAATGACGGCAAATTTCACGGCAGACCTCGTATTCAAATCAGGCGGACAACGATGATAGCCGTTGCGGGTGCGAATTGTCTTGTCGCGGTGCGCGCGCGGATTTAAGCTGAGCCGATGACTGAGAACCGATGGCGCACGACGATGTGGGCGACATTGCTGGCCGCCATGCTGGTGAGGGTGGGCTTGGTGTTGGCGTTGAAGACGTATGGGGGCGACGCCGGGGCGTATGAACATGCGGACATTGCCGCGAACGTGGTGGAGGGGCGGGGCTTTGTGTTTGCGTTTTATAACGATGGGCCGTTGCCGACGAGTCACCAGGCGCCGGTGATTCCGTTACTGCTGGGGGCGTGCTTCAAGATTTTTGGCGTCGGCGCGCCGGCCGCGTTGCTGATGATGCAATTGCTGAATGCGCTGCTGGGCGTTGTGACGACGTGGGGGATCATGCGCATCGCGCGGCACCTCTATGGCGACGCGGCGGCGGTGATTGCGGGGGTTGCGGTGGCGCTCTATCCGCCGCTGGTGTATATGGCGACGCGGGTGCAGGCGGTGAACTGGGCCGTCTGCTTTTTTGTGGTGTTCGTTGCTGTGTTGTTGACGTTAACTGGCGGGCGGCGGTGGGTGTTGGCGGGTTTTGCTGCTGGCTTGGGGGTGCTGGGCGAGCCGCTCTTGCTGGGGCCGCTGGCGGTGGTGACGGCGGTGTTGTTGCTGCAGCGGCAACCGGTGCGCGGTGTCGCGCTGATGCTGGCGGTCGCAGCGCTGGTGCTGTTGCCGTGGATGACGCGAAACGTGCTGGTGCACGGCCGGCCGGTGCTGATCAAGAGCACGTTCTGGTATGTGTTCTGGCAGGGAAATCATTTGGGCGCCAGCGGCACGGACAAACTCGCAATCGATGAAAGCCTGGCCGGGCAGTTGCGGGGGCATTGGTCAGCGAAGGGCGTTGAGGGCGCGCTGACGGCGGCGCGGCAGCAGGCGAAAAGCGTTGATGTGCACATACCGCATGAGGCGATGGCGGAGATTCTGCGTGCGCCGACCGAGCTGGCGAAGATGGCGTGGTTTCGGGCGGAATCGTGGCGCGTGCTGCGTGAACATCCGGACCACTATGCGGCGATGTGCTGGCGGCGTTTGGTGCAGCTGTGCACTTATGATCCGACGAATCCGCGGGCGCTGCTGCGCGGCTATCACGTGCAGTGGCTGTTGCTAGTGCTTGCCGCAGCGGGAGGGATTGTCTTCGGCAGGGCGCTGGACCGGCGCAGCGCGGTCTTGGCGGTGGCGGCGGTGTTGGCGCTTGCGGCGGCGCATGTGCTGGTGATCTATTCGGCGCGGTTTCGCCTGCCGATCGAAGCGATGATGTTGGTGCCAGTGGGTGCGTTGGCGGCGGCGGTCTGGCGGCGCTGCCGGCGGTGTTCGACCAAAGACGTGTGACACGAATCGGTCGGACAAAAAGAAGCGGACCCGCGCGAGGCGCGGGTCCGCTGGTGTTAGTCGGTGTTCATGGCTGGGTGATCAGCGTTTACGGCGGGCCAGCAGGCCGACAGCGCCGAGGGCGAGGATGCCGAGGCTGGCGGGTTCGGGGATGTCGCGGGACTCCGACGGGATGACGATGAGGTCACCGAGCGAGACAAAGGGGGTATCGATGAGTCCGTTGGCGTCCCAGGCGTTGGTGTTGCTGTTGTAGAGGAAGCGGTAGATGTTGCCGTTGTTGTGGCCAGCAACATACATTTCGTTGCCATCGGGTGAGAAGTCGAGGCCGATGGCGCCGGGGACATCAAACGAGCCGACGATGCTGAGGTCGTCATTGGCGTCGATGGCGAGGCGCCAGACTTTGCCCGCGGCGCCGTTGATGAAGTCGGCGGCGTAGAGTTCGTTGCCATTGCGGATCCGCATGTAGTGCAGACTGGAGGCGCCGGTGACGGTGAAGGTGCCGTCGTCGGTGTTGGTGTTGAGGTCCCAGAGGCGGATGATGTTGCTGGCGGTGGAGATGAAGAGGCGATCGCCGGAATCGGAGACGGCCACGCCACGGGTCGGCTGGGTGATGGGGATGATGCCGTTGTTGGCGAGGGTGCCGTTGGTGTTCGTGAAGCGCGAGACAGGGCTGTTGACGTTGGCGGCGAAGAGTTCGTTCTGGGTGGGATTCAGGGCAAGCTGGTGGACGCCGTACAGCGAATTGCCGGTGGACGTGACGGGATTGGTGAACGCGCCGAAGGGGTCATGCTCGAAGGCGGTAATCGACGAGTTGGCGACGTTGGCGTGGCGGTTGCCGACGAAGAGGGTGTTGCTGACGTTGTCGTAGCTGAGACCGGCGGGGTCGCTGAGCGAGGCGGCAGGAATGCCGGTGCCGGCGACGGCGGCCGCGCCTGTGCCGGTGAAGGTCCAGCGTTGGACGCCACCCCACTGTGCGGGGTCGGTTGGAACCGGACCGGTGGGTGTTTCAGTGACGAGCAACTCAAACGGGACGGCGGCGGCAAGTGTGGTAAATGACCCCACAACGGCGACAGCCGCGCACAATGCGCGCGCATACATACCCATAAACTCTCTCCCTTTCTCGAACAAACCTGGTCGGCCTTCCCGCACAGTGCTGCCCACAAGGCAACTGGCGAGACATGAATGGCCGATAAACTCCGGGAGTGATTTACCTCCAATATCGTTCTTGTCAAAATTTTTAATGAAAAATTTATAAGATTTCGGTGTTGTGGGAGGTTAGGATGGGGCGGGCAGCACAGCTCAACGCTGGCTGTCAGTACTATAAATGGAGTTATTATGGGCCCCATGGGGTTGTGGACGGTCTGCGCTAAGAGTGGCTTGGTCACCACTATGGACAAGTTGTCTCGTCTGTCAGGTTTGTCGGCCGCGTGCTAAAATAGCTGCGTTTGTGTTGAAGTGATGCTGAAAAAACATGCTCAATTTCTGAACTTGCTGGTGCGTCTGAGCGACCTGGTCGTGGTGCTCGGCGCGTGGCTGCTTGCGTACACGGTGCGGTTCATCATCTGGCCGTCGGAGTTGGTGCCGCAGACGACGGCCGTGATCGCGAATCTTGGGGTGGCGCTGTTGATCTGCGCGATCGTGTTCGGCGGCGCGGGGTTGTACAAGCCGCGGCGGGACAAATCGTTCCTGCTGGAACTCGGCCAGCTGATCAAGGCGGTGCTGCTGGCGTGGGTGGTGCTGATCGTTTTCATTTATTTCACCTCGCCGGGATTTTTCACCCGCAGCATGCTGGGCATTTTTCTGTTCTTGCTGATGGCGGGGTTGGTGGTGGAGCGCGGGCTGTTTCGCGCGGTGCTGCGCTTCATGCGGCGGAAGGGCTGGAACCTTCGCCACGCGTACATCGTGGGCACGGGGCGGTTGGCGCAGTCGACATATCTGAAACTGCAGCGCAACTCATGGACGGGCATTCGGGTGCACGGGTTTATTGATACCGCGCCGGAGCCGGCGCGGCGGATCGTTCGCGGTTTGCCGGTGATCGGTTCGACGCAGCAGCTTAGCAGCATCTTGGAGCAGAGCGGCGTGGACTGCGTGTTCGTGGCCTTGCCGAGCCAGCAGGGCGACGTGTTGCGCAAGGTGGTGAACGAGCTGGAGCGCACGGCGGTGGAAGTGCGGATCGTGCCGGACTTGTTCTTGTCGCGTTTCCCGGCGCAGGTGGGCGTGGGCGAGTTGGATGGTTTGCCGATTCTGAGTTTGCGTGAGAATCCGCTGGCGGGCTGGCCGACGATCTACAAGCGCGCTTTCGATATCTTCGGGGCGCTGTTTGGGTTGCTGGTATTCGGGTTGCCGATGCTGGCGATCGCGGTGGCGATTAAGTTTAACGATGGGGGGCCGGTGTTCTATCGGCAGCGGCGGATTTCGTATGGGCGGCGGGCGTTCAATATGATCAAGTTCCGCACGATGGTGCTTGGAGCGGAGGAGAAGGGGGCGGCGTTTACCGCGCCCAACGACACGCGGTGCACGCCACTGGGGCGGGTGTTGCGGAGCTGGTCGCTCGATGAGTTGCCGCAGTTGTTTAATGTGCTGACGGGGGATATGAGCCTGGTGGGTCCGCGTCCGGAGCGACCGGAGATGCTGGCGAAGATTCGGGCGGAAGTGCCGGGCTTCCCGCAGCGGTTGGTGGTGCGTGCGGGCTTGACGGGGTGGGCGCAGATCAACGGCTTCCGCGGGCGGACGAGTTTCCGCAAGCGGCTGCAGTACGATCTTTACTATGTGAACAACTGGTCGCCCCTGCTCGATCTGCGGATTGTGATTGCGACGTTTTTCCGCGGGTTTAAGCATCCGAACGCGTATTGATGCGGATGCGTTGAACCGGCGGGTGGGTTTGGGCGTCAATGGGTGGGTACCTTGAGCGAGGATGTCATGCGGAAAATTTTTGCAGGCGTGTTGGTGCTGTCGTTCGCGGCGGTCGCTGGGGCGACGTCGATTCCGCCGTTTACGGAGTTGCAGGCGCCGGAGTTGGGCGAGGCGAAGGGGGATGTGCGTAAGCCGACGGAAATCGGCAGCGCTGAGGAGTTGGAAAAGGCGATACCGGATGCCGAGGCGCGGGCGGCGATCGCAAAGCAAATTGATTTCAAGCAGAGCAAGTTGTTGTGGTTTCAGTGGGCGGGGTCGGGCGGAGACAAGCTGACGGCAGAGGCGAAGGTCATCGACAAGAAGGGGGTGGTGGTGTTCAGCATGCAGCGGGGACGGACGAGGGATCTGCGGCAGCACCATAAGTTGTTTGCGGTCGCAACGGGGTTGGAGTGGCAGGTACGCGACGGCCGCGAGTGAGCTGCAAGGCATTAAGCTGATTTGGCGGCGGTGCGCACGCCAGCAATAAGGGCGAGCAGATCGCTCTCAGTGGTCAGCGGATTGATAAGCGTGACGCGCAGATACGTGCGGCCGTTGAGCGCCGTCTGCACAAGGTAAAAGGCGCCCTGTTCAATCAGTTTTTTCCGGATGCGGCCCTGTAGCAGATCGATTCTCTTTTCGTCGGTTTCACCCGGCGGCGTGTAGCGGAAGCACACAATGTTACACTCGGGGTCGACGGGCACGGCAAAGTCGCGCTCGGCACGCAGCATGGTGCCAAAGGTTTTGCCCAGGTCGAACGCGGCGGTGACGTAATCAGAAAACATCTGCGTGCCGCAGAGGCGGAGCGTGGCGTAGAGCTTGAGGCTCATCATACGCTTGGTGCACTCAAGCGTGCGGCGGCCGAGGTTGAACCACTCGTCTTCGGGTGCGGCGCCCTCAAACAGATACGACGCGTGCTGGGCGAAGGCGTGGAACGAGGGGGAGCCATTCTTGAAAATGACCGCGGTGATGAGGGCGGGCATGAGCAGCATTTTGTGGGCGTCCCACACCACGGCATCGGCGTGCTGTATGCCACTGAGCAAGTGGCGATACTTGGGTGAGAGCGCAGCGGAGGCGCCGTGCGCGCCATCAACGTGCAGCCAGAGGCCTTCGCGCTGGCAGAAGTCGGCGATGGCATCGAGCGGATCGAACGAGCCTGTGGCGGTGCTGCAGGCGCTGGCGGCGACGGCGATGGGTTTGCGGCCAAGGCTGTGGGCGCGCGCGAGCGCGGCCGGCAGGGCGTCAGGCCGCATGCGGTAGTGATCATCAAGGGGAACGGTGACGACGCCATCAGCGCCCCAGCCCATGATTTGCGTGGCGCGGCCGACGCTGTAGTGCGCGCCTTCGCCGGCGAGAATACAGAGCGGCGGGCCGGCGTGGTTGCCGAGGGTCCAGGCGTCGAAGCCGGCGCGGTCTTGGCGCGCGGCGAGGAGTGCGGTGAGGTTGCCCGCGCTGCCGCCGGAGGTGAGCACGCCGTCGCAGCGTGTGCGGTCGTAGCCGAGGTGGGTGCCCATCCAGCGGATGAGTGAGCGTTCCATGGCGGTGCCGACGGGGCCCATTTCATACACGGCCATGCCGTTGTTGAGCAGTGTGCTGGCCATCTCCCAGAGTGCGGCTTGCGGCAGCGGCGCGGTGACCTGATGGCCCACGTAACGCGGATGGTGGAGGTGGTTGGATTGGGCGATCACATCGGCGAGCAGCGCCTGCATGGCGCGGGTGACGTCGGCCGGCGGCTGAGTGGGAAAGTCGTCGGCCCAGCGCTCGACCATCGGCGCCGGGTCGGTCCAGGGGAGGACGGGCATGGTGTTGTTGGCGGCGGCGAGGTAGTCGGCGAGTTGATCGACGAGCGCATGGCCCTGGGTGCGAAAGGCGGCGGGATCGAAGAGATTTTTGAAGTTGTTGGCC